>OLPU01002318.1_pt1 | contig 12765 bp, 10 predicted proteins | sample 1673111 | NCBI WGS metagenome assembly OLPU01 (sample SAMEA3136755, study PRJEB25190) | human gut metagenome | reverse complement strand
TGAAATTAAATTTGACGTTGTTAAAGGGAATATAGCTGAAATAAAGTTTATAGGTGGACTTGATGTAAGAGGAAAAGGGGTAGACTCCTTTGATGATGGAGAAGATATATCGGAAGTAGTAAGGAAGGTAGCCATAAAGCTTGGATGTATAGTAGTTGCTACTGGAAAAGTTGATTTTATTAGTGATGGTAATACAGTTATAAAGATATTTAATGGAACTTCAAAATTAAAAAGTGTAACAGGTACAGGATGTATGACTGGAAGTTTAATAGGTAGTTATTTAGGAGCATATAACAGTCTGGAAGGTAGAAAAAGAGATAATTTTAAAAAGGTAGAAGCAGTTGCTATGGGAGTTCTTACTATGGCAGTAAGTGGAGAGTTAGCAGATAAAGATAATATAGCAATAGGAAGTTTTAAAGAAGAACTTATGAATAATGTTTATGAAATGAACATTGATAAACTAAAAGAGTATGGAAGGATTGAATAGTATGAAGTTTTCAGAAGAGTTATTTGATGAAGTTAAAGAGATTTGGGATGAATATTTAAAACATCCTTTTGTAAAAGGAATAGGTGAAGGAACTTTAGATAAAGAGAAGTTCAAGAATTACTTAATTCAAGATTATTTATATTTAAAAGATTATGCTAAAGTTTTTGCAATGGGATTAGTTAAGGCTAGAACTATGAAAGAAATGAAGTTTTATCATGGATCAATAAAAGGTGTTTTAGATGATGAAACTGCAGTTCATGTTAATTATTTAAAAGGATTTGGTTTAACTACAGAGGAGGTAGAAAAGTATAAAGTTGAGTTAACAACTGCAAGTTACACAAATTATATGCTTGGAATTGCATTAAAAGGTGATTCGAAAGATATTGCAATGACAATAATGCCTTGTACTTGGAGTTATTACTACATCGGAAAACATCTATATGAAACATATAAGGATATACTAGAAGAAAATTTTTATTCTCCATGGATAAAGGAGTATGCTTCAGATGAGTTTAGACAATGTACTGAAGAATGGATTGATTATATTAACGAAATATGTGAAGACGTATCAGAGATGGAAAAGGAAAGGCTAAAAGATATTTTTATAAAATCCAGTCTTTATGAGATGGAATTTTGGAATATGGCAAATAAATAAATTTAGTTTTATGGTGGGAATGATTAATATGGTAATTTTTATTGGGGTAATATCAGTAATAATATTTGCATTATATTTTAGAGATTTGAAAAGAAATCCTATAACAACTAAGAAAATGATAGTAATTGCAATGATGAGTGGATTATCATTTATGCTTGGGTTAATCCAGTTTGTAAAATATCCACAAGGTGGAGGAATAACATTATTTTCTATGTTACCAACAATGGTTCTTTCATTATTATATGGTAGAACTGTTGGAGTTACAGGTGGATTGATATGGGGGTTTTTATCTTTATTAAATGGAGCCTATGTAATACATCCAATACAGTTTTTTTTAGATTGCTTATTTGGACCAATGGCATTAGGCTTTACATGTATTTTTGGAAGTGATAAAAAATATAAAATAATTTTAGGATCATTATTTGCGGTTACTTTAAGTGTATTTTCTTATTTTGTATCAGGAGTAGTATTTTTTGCACAATTTGCGCCAGAGGGAATGAATCCTTATCTTTATTCATTCTTGTATAATTTTACAAGTGCAGGTGTTGAAGGAATTTTATGTACAGTTCTTATATCAATAATTCCTTTAAAGCGATTTAAAAAAGAAGTTAGTATAAAAGATACTGCAGCATAAAATATTGAAATGAAGAGGTGATGAAAATGCAAGAATTAAAATTTTATTTAGTAACAGATTCAGATATTTTAAGAGGAAGAGATTTTTACAATAGTATTGAGGAAGCATTAAAGGGTGGAGTAACTATGCTTCAATTAAGAGAAAAGAATGCTAGTGGAAAAGAGTTTTTAGAAAAGGCAATTAAGCTTAGAGAATTAACTAAGAAATATAATGTGAAGTTTATTATTAATGATAGGGTAGATATTGCAATGCTTTGTGATGCTGATGGCGTTCATGTTGGACAAAGTGACATACCAGTAGATAAAGTTAGAAAGCTTACTGGAAAAGATAAAATTATTGGTGTATCTGCAAGAACAGTAGAAGAAGCTATAAGGGCTAAAGAAAATGGAGCAGATTATCTTGGGGTTGGAGCTATGTTTACAACTACAACAAAATTAGATGCAAAAAGTGTAACAGTTGATAGGTTAAGTGAAATTAAGAAAGAAGTCAATTTACCAATTGTAGCAATTGGAGGTTTAACTTTAGATAATATTGATAAATTAAAGCAATATAATATTGATGGATATGCTGTTGTTTCAGCAATATTAAAAGCTAATGATATAAGATTAGAATGTGAAAAATGGGTAAAGAAAATTAGTGAATAACAAAATTGATAAAAAAGTATTTGGGGGAATTATATATGGAATTAACTAAAAGTAAAGACGCAACGAAAAGATTAGTTATATGCGGAATATTAATAGCTTTAGCGACTATATTAGGATCATTGTCTATTCCAGTATTAGGAGCAAAGGTGGCGCCAATACAACATTTGATAAATGTAATTGCGGCAGTTACATTAGGACCTGCATATGGGATTTCGTGTGCTTTTGTATCATCATTATTAAGAAATATATTAGGAACGGGAAGTATATTAGCTTTTCCAGGAAGTATGGTTGGAGTATTTTTAGCTGCTATATTATATAAAAAGTTTAAAAAAGTAGAGATAGCTGTTGTTGGAGAAGTGATTGGAACTGGAATAATAGGTGCATTGCTAGCATATCCATTGGCAGCCTTTGTTTTAGGAAAGGAAGTTGCTTTATTTGTTTACATTATTCCATTTTCAATAAGCTCTATAGTTGGAAGTATTATTGCTTATATAATATTAAAATTAAATACATTAAGAAGTTTTTTATTGAGTAATTAGAATAATTATTCTAATTTTTCTGTAAAATGCATAATTGTAAAAAATATGAATAAAATTATTCGGAAATTAGAAAATTACAACTTAGATGGGTATATAAGTAAAATGGTGTATAATATATTTGTAATAAATAAATATTCGAGGTGACAAACTATGATATTTTGTAAGGAAAAAAGATATATTTTTAGTAAGGATGTATACCTATCTAGCGATGAAAGAGTTGAGAAATTAAATAAGGATCAAATCAATAAATATGATGGAAGAGAAGTACAAGTTGGACATAGTTATTTAGGCTATATAGATAATTCAAGAATATCTTCTAGCTGGTGCAAAGAAGTTAAATAGATGAAAGTAAAAAGGGATGATGCAGAAATGTATCATCTTTTTTGTTATAATTAAATAATAGGAATAATTAATAATGAGTTAATTATAAGAGGAGGTTATGTTTTGAGAATACTACATACTGGAGACTGGCACTTAGGAAAGAATTTAGAAGGTGCAAGTAGAATGGATGAACAGGAATTATTTTTAAAGGATTTTATAGATATAGTTGAAGATAATGAAATAGATTTAGTTATTATTGCTGGAGATGTTTATGATAGCAGTAATCCACCAGCAAGAGCCGAAAAAATGTTTTATGACACATTAAAAAAGCTTTCTAAAAATGGAGAAAGAGTAACTTTAATTATTGCAGGTAATCATGATAATCCTGAAAGGTTAGTTGCAGCAGGGCCACTTGCTATGGAGCATGGAATAATAATGGTTGGTACTCCTAAAACTGTTGTGCAATGTGGAGAATATGGTCAACATAAGGTTATTAATTCTGGTGAAGGATTTATTGAAATAGAAATTAATAATGAAAAAGCAGTAATACTAACTGTACCATATCCAAGTGAAAAAAGATTAAATGAGGTTCTTTATGGGGAAATGGATAGTGATGAAGATAGATTAAAGACTTATGGAGAAAGAATAAAATCATTATTTGATTCATTAAAGAAAAATTATAGAGAAGACACTATAAATTTGGCGGTTTCACATTTATTTGCTATGGGAAGTGAAGAAGGTGGTTCAGAAAGAAGTATTCAGCTTGGTGGAAGTTACATTGTTAATGGATCATGTTTACCAGAAGAAGCTCAGTATATAGCATTAGGACATGTACATAAGCCTCAAGTTGTACCAGGTACTAATAAAAGGGCAAGATATTCAGGTTCACCACTTCATTATAATAAAAAAGAAATAAATATTACAAAGAAGTGTTTTATTGTGGATATAAAAGCAAAAGAAGAATGTAAAATAAATGAAGTAGAATTTAAAGTCTACAAGCCTATTGAAGTTTGGAAATGTGAAAGTATCGATGATGCAATTGAGAGATGTGAAAAAAATAAAGATAGAGATTGTTGGGTTTATTTAGAGATTAAGTGCGACAGATATATAAGAGAAGATGAAATAAAGAAAATGAAGGAAATTAAAAAGGATATTTTGGAGATAATACCAAAACTTCAAAATGAAGCTGATGATGAAAGTTCTATTAGTATTCAAGAAAAATCATTTGAAGAAATATTTAGAGAGTTTTATAAGAAAGAAAGAAATGTAGAAGCTGATGAAGAAGTTGTAAGTTTATTATTAAAGTTAATAAATGAAGAGGGGGATGAAAATGAGACCAATTAAGCTTAAGATAAAGGGATTAAATAGCTTTATAGAAGAGCAAACTATAGATTTTGAAAAATTAACTGACCGTGGGTTGTTTGGGATATTTGGTCCAACAGGAAGTGGTAAGTCTACAATATTAGATGGTATAACGTTAGCCTTGTATGGGGATGTTTCAAGAAAAAGTTCAAATTATATAAATACTAATTGTGATAGATTAAATGTCAGCTTTGAGTTTCAGATATCTGGAGCAGAAGTAAAAAGATATCTTGTTATTAGAGAGTTTAAGAGAGATAAAAAGTCAGGCAATCCAGTATCAGGTAAGTGTAAGATAGTTGATATAACTAATGGTGAAGAAGTTTTAGCTGATAAGGTTAAAGCAGTTACTGATAAGTGTAAGGAAGTAATAGGACTAAGTTTAGAGGATTTTACAAGAACTGTTGTATTACCACAAGGGAAGTTTTCAGAGTTTTTAAAACTTGAAGGAAAGCCAAGAAGAGAAATGCTTGAAAGACTTTTTAATTTAGAACAGTATGGTGATAATCTTTCAAGAAAGCTATCTAGAGAAATTAATAAAGAAAAAACTGAAAATAGTGTTTTACTAGGACAGCTTATGGGTTATGAAGATATAAGTGAAGATAAGAAAAAGAAAAAAGAAGAAGAACTAAGAATAAGTATAGATAATTTAAATAAAGCAAATGAAGAACTTAAAATTTTAGATAAGGATTTTAAAGAAAATGCAGAGCTATGGGAAATGCAACTTGAAGTTAATGATTATAAGGGTAAGGAAAAGATACTTGTTGAAAAAGCAAGTGAAATAAATTCTTTTAAAGAAAAGGTTAAAACAGCAGAAGGAGCTAATAAGGTTAAGCCTTACCTTGTAGCATATGAGGAAACTTTAAAAAATATTAGATCTACAGAAAAAGAATTAAGTGAATTAAAAGTTAAATGTGAAGAACTTAAGGTAAAGAAAATTAGTTTAGAAGAAGAATGGAATAAAGCCAGAGAAATAAAAGATACTAAACTTCCAGAGTATAAGATTCAAGAAGAAAAAATAAAGGATGCAATTGAAGATAAGAAAGTTTTAATTGCTTTAGAAAGTGAAATAAAAGATATCAATGATAAAGTAGAATTACTAAATAAAAAGAAAAAAGAAAATGAAGATAAGTTGACTGATTCAGAAAATAGATTAAAAAAGGGAAATGATTTATTAAAGGAAAAAGAAGAATATAGAGATACTTTAAATATAAATAGTGAACTTAAGCAAGACGTTTTACAAGGTGTAGTTATTACTAGAGATTACAATAGCTTTTTAAAATCAATAGATGATTGTAAAGAGAAAATAGATAATATAAAGATAGAACTAAAGAAGTCTTTAAAGGAAAAAGAGTTACTAATAGCTGAGGTTAATAATAAAAATAATTTATTAAAAAATAGTGAAAATAATTTAGAAGAGTTAATTAAAGATTGCCCAGGAAATCAAAATGATTTATTTGATATGCAAGAAAAGTATTCTGAATTAAAAGGGAAGTTAGATATATATAATAGAGATAAGGAAGATATTAAGAGAAGCAATAATTTAATAAATGAATCAGAGGAGTATCTTAAGCCTAAAAAGGAAGAGTATATTAATTTAGAAAGTGAAATTAAAAAATTAAAGTTAAATATACTTGAAATAGAAAGAGAAAATTTAGCTCATAAATTAAGAGAAGAATTAAAAAGTGGAGATATATGTCCAGTTTGTGGGTCTATTGAACATTATAAAGAAAATATTAAACATATAGAAATTAAGGATATTAGTAGTTTAGAAGAAAATATAGATTTAAAAGAAAAGCAGTTTAATAATTTATCTGATAGTATAAAAGATATGGAAGCTAAGATTAATTTAGCAAAAGAAAAAATAGAAGAAGGAAAAGCTACAATAAATAACTTAGGTGAAGAGTTTAATGAAGAATTAGTAATAAGTATGCAAAATAGAGTTAATGATTTAAGATTAAAACTTAATGAGTATAATAACAAAAAAGAAGAGTTAGAAAAAATAATAAAATCATTAAGAGAAGAGTTTAATATATTAAATGTTAACTTTACTAAACTAGAAACTAAGATAAGTAGTGATGAAAGTTTAATAAAGAGCTTAGAAGAGGAAAATAAAAATAAAGAACTTAAGTTAAAAGAAATTGAAAGTGAATTAAATGCTCTTAAAGAAAAAACTAAGGTTGAAGATTTTATAGTTAAAAATGAAGAAATAAATAAAGTTGAAAAAGAAAGAGAAGATGTAGAAAAAACTATTAAAAGTTATAGAAATAGATTAGAAGAGTTAAGTAAAAATAAAGAAGAGGCAATAAAAAACTTAAATGATACTAATCAAGATTTAGCTAAGATTAATACAGCTTTAGAGGAAAAAAACAAAGTTAGAGAAGAAAGCTTAATTAAGATAAAAACTAAGGTTGAAGATATAGATAATATTGAAGAAATATTAAAAAATATCCAAAGAGAAATAAAGATTATTGAAGATAATTATATTGTAGCTGAAAAGAAGAAAGTAGAAGCTAATAATTATTATGAAGAATGTAATTCTAAATTTATTAGTATAGTTTCAAGAAGTGAGGAGCTTTATAAGAGAAAAGAATCAGAAAAAGAAAAACTTGATAAGGTATTAAAAGAAGAACACTTCTTAAATATTGATGAAGTAAAAGAAAATATTTTAGATAAGAGTAAAATAGAAGCTTTAAAAAATGAAATTGATAACTATAGCAATAGCTTGGCTAAAATTAAAGGGGCAATAGAGAGTATTTCTAAGAAAATCGGAGATAGAGAGTTAACAGAAGAACAATGGAATACTATACAAAGAGAAAAAGAAGAAAAAGAAATTAAGGTTAAAGAGCTAAGTGAAATAAAAATTAAAGTACAAGAAGAGTTGAAAATTATAGAAGAAAAGATGTTAGAGCTTAAGGATTTATTAAAGCAAAAAGAAGAGTTAGATCATAAGCTTGCATTATTAAATGATTTAGATAAATTATTTAAAGGTAAAAAGTTTGTAGAGTTTGTTGCAGCTACAAGACTTAAATATGTTTCTTTAGAAGCAAGCAGAAAGCTTAAGGAAATAACTAATGGAAATTATGGATTAGAAGTAGATGAAGATGGAAGATTTATAATTAGAGATTATAAAAATGGTGGAGCAGAAAGAGATGCATCGACTCTTTCAGGAGGGGAAACCTTCTTAGCATCACTTGCTTTAGCACTTGCATTATCAGCAGAAATTCAACTTAAGGGTACAGCACCTCTTGAGTTATTCTTCTTAGATGAAGGCTTTGGTACCTTAGATGATAATCTTTTAGAAGTGGTTATGAGCTCGCTTGAAAGAATTCATAATGATAGGTTAAAGGTTGGTATTATAAGTCATGTTGAATCTATTAAAAATAGAGTGCCAGTTAAGTTATTAATTACTCCAGCAGAAGCGGGAATGGGTGGAAGTAAGGTTAAGATTGAAAGAAGTTAATAAAATAGTATAAATAAAATGTTAGAAGAAAAGTAACAGTAGATTGATTTAGGTATAATCAATCTACTGTTTTTTATATTAGTTAAATTTAAACATGTATAAATAATAAATATAAAATAATCAAAGGAAAATATATAAAAAGTAGGTATAAAATTAAAATTTAAAGATGTAAGATATTAGGTGATTAGTAGTATATGAAAGGTTACTAAACTTTAATATAGATTGATTTGGACGGGAATAATTATTTAATTTTGAGAGGTGTTATGAGTATGGAAAGGAATAATTTATCTAGTATATTGAGTGATGGAATGGTTCTTCAACGTGGAGATAAAACAAAAATATTTGGAACTACAGTAGAAAATTCTAAAATAGAAGTTTGGTTTTTAGGTGAAAAATATGAAACAGTTTCTAATGGTAAAGGAAAGTGGAGTATTTTATTAAATAAGCTAGAAGCTGGTGGTCCATATGAAATGGTTATAAAAGGCGAGGAAGAGATAACGATTAAAGATATTTTAATTGGAGATGTATGGCTATGTAGTGGACAATCTAATATGGAATTACAAATAGAAAGAGTTATGGAATTATATGAAGAAGAGATTTTAAATTATAGTAATAATAATATAAGGCAATTTTGTACGACAAAAAATTATGTTTTTAGTGAACCAAAAGATGATTTGGATGAGGGAAGCTGGAAAGCTTTAAATCAAGAAAATTCACTTGAATTTACTGCAGTTGGATATTTTTTTGCAAAAGAATTATATGAGAAATATAAAGTTCCAATAGGATTAATTTCAACAGCTGTTGGTGGTACACCAATAGAATCATGGATAAGTGAAAAAAAGCTAGAGAGTTTCGGTAGATTTAACGAAATAATTAGTAAATGTAAGGATAGTGAATATGTATCCACCGTTCAAAAAGATGATGATAGTAGAATTAATAACTGGTATGAGGAATTAAATTTAAATGATGAAGGATTAATAAATAAATGGTATTTAGAAAATTTTGATGAAAGCAATTGGAATGAATTTGTTATACCTGGAATGTGGAAAGACACATGCTTAGATAAATTTAATGGAGCTGTTTGGTTTAAAAAAGAGGTGTTTTTATCAAAAGAATTATTAGATTCTAATGTAAAAGTTTATTTAGGAAGTATAGTAGATGGTGATGAAGTATATATAAATGGAGTTTTAGTTGGAAAAACAGAATATAGATATCCGCCTAGAATTTATAATGTAAATAAAGAGATATTTAAAGAAGGAAGAAATGTAATAACTATACGTGTAATAAGTAATACAGGAATAGGAGGATTCATAAAGGATAAGTCATATAAATTACTATTTGAAAATGGAGAAGTGGATTTGTCAGGTGGGTGGAAATATAAGATAGGTCATAAAATGAATTTCAATTATGATAGAGTATTTTTTCAATTTAAGCCTATAGGTTTTTATAATTCAGTAGTTTATCCATTAAGGAATTATTCTATATCAGGGGTAATCTGGTATCAAGGTGAGTCAAATACAGGTTATCCCAATGATTATGAAGAGTTATTTGAAACAATGGTGAGTGAATGGAGAGAAATTTGGAATGATGAAGAGTTGCCATTTTTATATGTACAACTTGCAAATTATTTAGCACCAGAAGATAGTCCTTTATTAGATAATTGGGCAAAATTGAGGGAAGCACAAAGAAGGTCATTAAAGATAAAAAATACTGGAATGGCTGTAGCAATTGATATTGGAGAATATAATGATCTTCATCCCCTTAATAAGAAAGAAGTTGGAAGAAGGTTAGCTTTATTAGCAGAAGATAAAGTATATAATGAAAACATTATCTCTACTGCTCCGATATATATAAAAATGAATAAAGAGGAAAATAAACTTATTCTTAATTTTGAAAATAATGAAAGTGGATTAATAAGTATAAGAGGTGATTTAAATAATTTTGAGATTAGTGATGATAAGGGTAAATTCTATAAGGCAAATGCAATTATAAAAGGAGAATCAATAGTTGTTTGGAATAGTAAAATTAATAATCCAATGAATGTAAGATATGCATGGAATAATTCACCGAGAGATGTGAATTTATATAATAAAGAGGGGCTACCAGTAGCTCCATTTACAACTGAAATAAAGTATTATTAATATGAAATGAATTTAATAAAGGCGATGATAATAATGATAAATGGAGATAAAGATAATATAAGTGGTGTTAATATAAAGAACTATAAGGTAGATAAGATTAAGAATCCAATTATTTGGGCGGATTTTCCTGATCCAGACATTATAAGGGTTGATGGTATTTATTATATGGTTACTACTACAATGCATATGAATCCAGGAGTACCAATTATGAAATCTTATGATTTAATAAATTGGAATATAGTAAATTATGTGTACAATACACTTGAAGCAGGAGAAAAGCAAACACTTATTAAGGGTAAAAACTCCTATGGAAAAGGGTCATGGGCAAGTTCTATAAGATATAATAATGGCAAGTATTATGTAAGCTTTGGGTCATATGATACTAATAAAACATATATTTATCAAACAGATAATATAGAAACTGGAGAATGGAAACGCTATGAGCTAGAAGGGGTTTATAGAGATGGCTCATTATTATTTGATGATGATGGACGAGTTTATCTTGTCCATGGTGGAGGAGAAATATGGGCAACAGAATTAACTTCAGATGTGACATCAATTAAAAAAGATGGATTTAATAAGGTTATTATTGAAAATGCTACTAATGTTGTTGGAGATATTAGTGGGGGGCTTGTTGCAGAAGGTTCTCATATACAAAAAATTAATGGGAAGTATTATATATTTAATATTGTATGGCCTAATGGTGGTATTAGAACAGAGATTGTTCATAAGGCTGATAATATAGAAGGACCTTATGAGGGAAAAATAGTATTAGAGCAAAGTATTGTTGGCGGTATAGCACAGGGTGGAATTATTGATACTACTGCAGGAAAATGGTATGGAATGTTATTTGAGGATCATGGAGCTGTTGGTAGGATTCCATACCTTATACCTATTATATGGGAAGAAGGTTGGCCTATATTTGGAGATGTAAATTATACAGGAATTAGTGTTGAAAAATTAAAATATAGTTTTATTGATTCAGATGAATTTAATGAAAATAGAAATAAACTTAAATTAGTATGGCAATGGAATCATAATCCTGATAATAGAAATTGGTCTTTAATTGAAAGGAAAGGATATTTAAGATTAAAAAATGGAAGAAAGAGTACAAATATTTTGGATGCAGTTAATACACTTACTCAAAGAACATTTGGACCTAAATGCTCAGGAAGTGTTGAAATAGATATAAGTAATATGAAAAATGGAGATTATACAGGATTAGCAGCATTTCAACAGAAGTATGGATTTGTTGGTGTTAAAATGGAAAATGATTGTAAATACCTTATTATGGTTCAGAGAAATTTAGAATGTGAAAAAGAAATAGAGTGTATTCCTATAACTCAGAATAAAGTATGTTTTAGGATAGATTTTGATTATGAAGATATGTTAGATAGGGCATATTTTTATTATAGTTTAAGTGGATATGTATGGAATAAGATTGGACAAGAACTAAAATTGGAATACACAATACCACATTTTGTTGGATATCGTTTTGCATTATTTAGTTATGCAACAAAAGTAATAGGAGGATATGTTGATTTTGATTATTTTAGGATAGAATAAAATATTTAATTTTTATATAAATAATAAAATTTAAATGAAAATTTTAGAAATGAATTAAATTTAGAGGAGCATTTGTTATGAAAAATGAAGTAAATCAATATGTAACACCTAATGGATATGATAAATTGAAGGAAAATGTTGATTATGGAACAATAAGTAAAATTGAATACTATTCTAAAACTACAGAAACAATAAGAAGAGCTAATATATGGCTACCTGCTAATTATACTGAAAACAAAAAGTATCCAGTTTTATATCTTTTACATGGTATTGGTGGAGATGAAAATGAGTGGTTATTGGGAAAACCAGAATATATATTAGGTAATTTAATATCAGAAAAAGAAGCTAATGAGATGATAGTTGTTTTCCCAAATGTTCGTGCAAGAGAAGATGATTTGGGTAATCCTAATGATATATTTACTTTAAAACATTTCAAAGCTTTTGATAATTTTATTAATGATTTAACAAATGATTTAATGCCTTATATAGAGAAGAATTATCCAATTAAAATAGGTAGAAATAATACTGCAATTGCGGGGTTATCTATGGGAGGAAGAGAATCCTTATATATTGGTTTTACATTATGCCAGACTTTCGGATATATTGGAGCTTTTTGCCCAGCCTTTGGGATATTTAAATATTTTAATAATGGTGTGTCTGAAGAGGGATTATTTACAGAGGAAAGCTTTAGACTACCAAATAATTTAAAAACTTTAGTTATGATTGTAAATGGAAAAAATGATAATGTTGTATTGAATGAACCTTTAAGACAACATTATGTTTTAGTTGAAAATAATGTTAATCATATTTATTATGAAATAGAAGGTGGACACGATTTTACAGTTTGGAATCATGGGTTGTATAACTTTGTAAAAAGAATATTTAAATAGATATAACAAAGGAGCTGTATCAGATTGAATTAATAAATTCAGTCTGAATACAACTCCTTTTTAATT
>OLPU01002316.1_pt1 | contig 12766 bp, 10 predicted proteins | sample 1673111 | NCBI WGS metagenome assembly OLPU01 (sample SAMEA3136755, study PRJEB25190) | human gut metagenome | reverse complement strand
ACCGTAAAAAAGGCTGTTGAGTTTGATGAGAAAATTGCATACAACTATATGATGAATCATCCAGAAGTCGATATGATAGTAGATGATATTAGAAATATAGATCAATCAGGTGTATTTAAGAAGGGTGATGCTGAGGTCATCATTGGAGGCCCCCCATGTCAAGGATTTTCGATGGCTGGAGCTAGAATTAGAGAAGGCTTTATTGATGATCCAAGAAACTATCTTTTTAAGCATTATTTTAATGTTGTAAAGACTGTAAAGCCAAAAGTTTTTGTAATGGAAAATGTTAAAGGAATCATGACGATGCAGAATGGAAAAATATTTGAGGAGATTCAGAAAATTTTCCAAAATGCAGAGATGTTAGATGGGCATCCATATCATCTGTATTATCGGGTTGTTAAGGCAGTAGAGTTTGGAATTCCACAAAAGAGAGAACGAATGATTATTATTGGAACGATCATTGATAATGTAGACGTTGAAAAACTATGGAATTTTACAATTGAAGATATGAAAAAAGAGTATTCGACATATTTTGATAGAGTCACAGTTGAAGATGCTATTGGTAATATGCCTGGTACGACTGTTGATGGTAAAATACCGAATCCTAAGGCAATGACGGATTATCAAAGATACTTATCTTGTAACAAAGATATGTTAAGTAATCATACTAAGACAAATCATTCGAAATTGGCGGTAGACAGAATGAGCAGAATAGATAATGGTCAAAATTTCATGGCCTTAGAAGAAAAAATAAATTCTGTTCATAGTGGTTCGTATGGAAGATTATGTTGGAATGAACAGGCTCCGACAATTACGACTAGATTTGATACACCCGCAGGCGGAAGATTTATTCATCCTATTGAAAACAGAACAATAAGCCCTAGAGAAGCCGCGAGGATACAGAGTTTTCCAGATGATTTTGTTTTCTACGGTAATAAAACAACTATATGTAAGACGATTGGAAATGCAGTACCGCCGAAGATCTCATTCTTTTTGGCAAAGTTAGTAAGAAAAATTATAGAAACGGAGGATAACTAATATGAATCCTGTTTTGCAAAATAAACTTCAAAAATTACAAAATGCGAGTGACTATGAGTGTTGGTATTTGGTTAAGCAACCAACAGCATTTGATAGTTTATGTTATTTGGTCTCTTTTTTAGAAAAATATCAAGGTGCTACACAGAACAAAAATATTCAAGACTTTATTTCTGAGCAGTTAAGCGAATTAAGTAGAACAAAGCCGGAGCTAAACATATCTAATAATTATCGTGCTTTACGAGTTGCTGCCTTTTTTGGCTTAATTCGTATGACATCATCAAAATATGATGAGTCAATTATAACGGATACATTCAAAGAAATCACAAGACGCTGTGACGGGGAGTATGAAAAAACAGAACTGTATAAAGACATCATTCAGAGACAAATCGAAAAGATGTTTATTAGTTCTGAAATTGATGAGCAGAGGGATAGTGTAAGACAAAATTATCGCTTATATCCAGTTATGCTGCTATATAAGGTACTCATTGAATTGGGACGAACAACGGGAAATTATGAAATCTCAATGACAGAGTATCGCTATTTAGTTGCTACTACAGAGGTGTTTGAAGACTTTCTTGAAACATTGTTATTAATAAAATTGTTGAGAAATGAATCGGATGAAACTGTAGCAGAATTTGAACAATACAAATCGAAATTTGATAATAGGCTCATCATGGCATTAAAACAACTTGACACATTAGAGTTTGGTAGAGAGTCAATACATATCAAAGAAGATAGAATACAAGAAGTTGCAAAGAAAGTATTTATATTTGAAGAAAATCCTAACATCTTTATTACGTCAAATTATTTAGGATTTTTAGGTTCGACAAAATCTTTATTTGAGTTAGAAGATTTTGAGAATGAAGACAGTAATTTCAAAAAAACTGATGAACATTCAAAATTAGATGGAAGTATAGATGAAATAAATAGACTCACAACAGGAGAAAATGTTCTTCTTTACGGTGTTCCCGGTTCTGGTAAGAGTTGGACTATCGAGCATGAGTATTGTAAACCGGGAAGTATTGTTGAAAGACTTGTATTCCACCCGGACTATACGTATTCAGATTTTGTTGGTCAGATTCTTCCTGCAGTTGCAGAAGATGGACAGGTAAGCTATAAGTTTACACCAGGTCCTTTTACAAATATTCTTCGTGAGGCTTACAATAATCCTGGCAAGAAGTACATCCTTATTATCGAGGAGATTAATCGTGGAAATGCTCCAGCTATCTTTGGTGAGGTATTCCAGCTACTTGACCGTAAGGTAGAAATTCGTGATATTGATGATGACGGATATCCAATTGGTACAAGTGAGTATGGCATTACAAATATGAATATTGCTGAAGAAATGTATGGCAAAGATAGAAAGACAGAAAAGGTTCGTATCCCGTCAAATCTTTCTATCATTGGCACGATGAATACATCTGATCAGAATGTATTTACATTGGATACAGCTTTTCAACGTAGATGGGATATGCGTCTTATTGAGAATGATTTTGCTAATGTTGACCCAACACTTGCGGATGCAGAAATTCTTGATACTACGGTTACGTGGAGAAACTTCTGTGTAGAAATCAATAAGATTGTTGTTGGCAATAGTGCTAGAATGACATCTGCAGAAGATAAGAGACTTGGAGCATATTTTGTTCATCTTCGTGACCTTAAGTTCAATGATGCGATGGGTGATTTAAAAGTATACGATGCACTTCGTAAAAAGGAAAGCAAAGGTACTCTTACAGATGATGAGAAAACACAAATTGCTATTATCCGTGATGCTATAAGACAGAACAGAAAGTTCCCTGAAAAGGTAATCAAGTATCTGTGGGATGATGCATTTAAGTTTAACCGTGAAGTAATCTTTGAGGTTACAGAATACCAGAGCCTTGAGCAGGTAATCCGTGCATTTATGTATGCACAGGGATTAGATAGATTTAAAGTTTTCAAAGACAATGTGAAGGATGCCTTTACAGGAGAAGACGAAGAGTAAGGTGGTGATGATAGATGGATTTAGGCTCAGCTTTGAATTCAATCATGGAATATGATATCAAAAAGCACTGCCATATTAACACAAATGAAGATGGTGACCGTTTTGTCGGTATCAAAGCAGATTCAGATAATGCTATGGTCTATTTCCCTATCGGATATGAACTGCCGGAAACCGATGCCGAGATCAGAACGGATATTAAGCACTTAATACAAGTACTGTCTGAGTTTACAACAAAGGATGACCGCTTACTTGCTATCAATAAGTTTGCGGCACCGCAGACAGTTGATTTTCCAATCAACGCATACAAAAGCGTCATCGAGTATTATTTTTCCATCGGCGGTACATATTATGTTGAGAAGGAACAGGTGTATATCACGGCTCCAACTGGAAAACAAGACTGGGCAAGAACTGCAAGAAAGCAGATGCCGCTTGTTCAGAGTAGAAACGGTGTGAGTTCTTTTGTCTTTACACAGTTCGAGGTTCGCTCATCAACACCGAATGACACAAAGGAAATAACTCAGATTAATAGATTCTGTGTTTATGAGGCATTCAAAAGACTCGGATGGTTGTATGTTCCATATATGCCGGAAGAACCAGGTCCACACCCGGATGTGAAAACTTCAATCAGAATTGTTCAGAGCAAACTTGCTACTACAAATGATGATAAGAAGAAGTCTTTATTTCGTGGAATGAAGGATATGCTTGAGTACATGGATGAGCAAACATCTGATAAGCAATTCTACTTTGGCACCGATGATTTTGACCATGTGTGGGAGAAACTTATCGATAGAGCCTTCGGAGAAAAGGATAAGGATAAGTATTTCCCTCGCTCAAGATGGCTGCTTGATTACGGCAAGTATAAAGAGAAGAGACCTTTGATGCCGGATACTATCATGATTTACAACGGAAAGTACTATATTCTTGATGCCAAATGTTATAAATATGGTTGGACAGGCATTCCAGATCATCTGCCTAATGGTTCATCAATCAATAAGCAGATTACATACGGTGAGTATCTGGAAAAATATAAAGGTGTGGATACCAACTCGTTATTCAATGCTTTTATCATGCCGTACAATATGGCAAAGAATCATTTTAAGCTTACATCCGTTGTTGGCAATATCGGAGAGGCAGTTGGTGACTGGAGATACAACAAGAAATACTATGAACGTATCCAGGGAATCGTCATGGATACGAGGTATCTGATGTATCATTATTCTGGTAAGCTGATAAAGGAAAAGGTTGCTCTTGCAGAATGTATAGAGGTTGTTCTTGGAAAGAAGGCAATCACATCTACAGGAGAAACACCGATAACAAAGATAACACCATATACAACTCCAGTTCCTGCAGCATCAATGGTTGCAGAAGACCCTGCTCCATATGGTGTCGATAAAAAATAAAAAGCTGATAAATATTAAAACCTCTGTTTGCCTTGTAGCAGACAGAGGTTCTTTTCTTATAAGCCTTCTTTTTCTCTTTTTCGTTTTCTGTAACGGTCCTGAGTGACTCTGTTGCAGCACGCTTGACTGCAGAAACGATTTCTTGTTGAAGTGGTCTTTACAAGGAAGTAGCGGCCACATCTAGGATTGTCACAAGGACGATACAATTCGAGGTCTGGTTTTAAATAGAATATGGAGAAGTAAGCTGCACAAAGAAGTGAATCTACTTTCCATGAAGGGGTCATTGTTTCTGAATCATAAACAGGATGGATACCATCAAGGTTAGCATTAATCTCTTCTCCGATTATGTATTTTGCGATTTCAATCAGTGCTGACTTCATTTCATCAGAAAATTCCCCGGAACTATTTCCGTTCATTTCATAAAGAAAATGGAAGAGGAAATCAGAAATCTTCTTGGTCATATCCTGTTTTTCATAATTAACAAACATCGAAGTGATGTTCTGATAAAATCCATTCTGATGCCCTGGAATAGAAGAGTAGCCACCAATAATGTTATTGTAATCTTGGATGTTAAGAGCATAAGAACCGTATATGCAATCGGTGATACTATAGGTGTCTCCTTCAAATGCTTCTTGTTGTCTGCTGTAAGATAACTGAACAGGTGGGTTCATAAGTGTATCTACATATTTATGATGGCAGCTGGAATAGGCATTTTTCATAGAGTCGGTTTTTATTGTAAGATCCTCAGAGAACAATAAAGAAATTGTTAGGTCACAAATCTTCTTGTAATTCTTTCTGATCTCATTTGCGGCAGTCATTAACTCTACAGTTATTTTTAAGCGGTTGATTATTTCGTATAAAGATATCTCATCAAATACTTCATAGGTGCCTGTACAAACTGGAAATAGGAAACCATTGTCTTTCATAAATGATACGCGTTCCTTGGTAGGCTTATTTGCAAGAGACACCTTGGAATGCCTTAAGTACATCAGACAGCTTAAAGAAAAAAATGTGCCTGTATTTTTTGAAAAAGAGAATATCAATACTTTAGATGTTAAAGGCGAGGTACACCTTGTAGCAATGCAGGGTGTTTTTGTCGTTCATGGAAAATTTACAAAATATCAACCAAATGGTTTATAATGTAATAAGTTGAGGTGCGTTTTAGGCATGGAGGATTAAGATGAAAACATCCGATATGATTAAAGAATTATGTAATAAAAAGAATATAAGCGTTTCAGAACTTGCCAGACGGATAGGTCAGACTCCACAGAACTTTGGTAAGAAACTGAAACGAGATACAGTTACTCTTGTATTATGAAAATCCATCGTATATATTTACCTGCTATGAAGAAAATAAAATGATATAAGACAGAAAATAATTGCTCCCACTTGCAAAATCCCCCCACACCCTGTATCATTTCAAAAGGAACAAAACGAAATAACAAGGAGTGGGTTTCATTGACAAAAGTCAGGAAAAAACCAAAGAAGAATATAACGAAAAACATAAATAAAAAATCATTCATACAAAATACACCAAACATCGCAGAAAAACTGGACAACGAGATGGTAGCATTCTTAGACACAGAATTCCTGACATCTCAGGTAAAGGGTGGACCGCCGGCGAAGCTTGTATCGGTTGGATTCGTGGTCTGCGGGAAAGATTTTGAGGAAGTGACAAGATTTCATTCTTATATTTATGCAGAGGATAAGCTGCATGACCGGTTTCAGGAGATGACCGGAATTGAGGAGGAAGATCTCTTAAGTGCGCCGGATTATGAACTGGTGATGGAAGAAGTCGCAGAGCAGTTGGAAGCATGGGAGGTATCAAGGGTCTATGTATGGGGACCGGATAAGTACGTGATACAAAGAGATCTTCTGGAATACCGCAAGGATGCATCGAAACGGACCAAAAAGATCGTGAACCGTATCCTTCGTATGATCAAAGATATAGAAGACATCTATTCGGCGAAACTGGATCTGCAGAGTGCCGGGATCGGAAGTCTGAAGATCCTTTGTGGACTGGGAACGGAAGTCAGTCATAATGCACTGGATGATGCGGTAGATCTGAAGAATATCATTAAGCACATTGATCTGGAAGGATGTTCGGAGCATATGTTGCGGATCATGAAAAAGTATACGGCTGAGAAGGAAGTGTACTACAGACAGCGCAGATTCCGTGAAAAATGGGAAGATGTATCAGAAGAAATTCAGGAAAAGACGCTTGGTCTGCTGAAAGAGCTTGGAAAGGTAGATACAGTAGAAGCAAGAGCACTCAGGGATGACCTTATGGTCATGTGTACCGGAGAAGCCATATCATTTCCGACATTGGAAGAATATATCCGGAAAGAAGAAAAAGAATAAAATAAAAAGAATATTTATCGGTTGACCTGTATATCATGGTAATAAAATAAAAAGAAATATTACAAACTTTAATAGTGAAATAACACAAAATAATACTAAAACAAAGATTACATTTTAGAAATAGTGTAAAAAAGAAGAAACTAATTCGTGATAAAAACGATAAATTAACAAAATTAACAGACAATTTTAAACAAAATTGCAGATTGACGGAAATCAGTAAAACAGTTAGAATAATCACAAGTTCATAAAGAACAAGACAGACAAAGGCGTCGCGGTTCACATACCTGCGGCGCCTTTTCGTATGCTAAAGCTTTTTTGTAGTTCATTTATCTGAAATATAAGAAACTATTTTCTAATTCATCCCGGGTAGGTTAGAAGGTCTGTCGGACGGAAATGCAAGGGCGCATTACAAAAATCATTTGTAATGTGCCCTTACATTTTCAGTTATTAGAGGATCCAAAGAAAACTGTCTTATAGCAGATTTCAAAAATGGAACAGTAAGGAGGACCACAATTATGAAAAAGAAATTAGTAGCAGTTATGATGTGTGCAGCAATGGTGGCAATGCTTGGCGTAGGATGTGGAAGTAAATCAAGTGATGATTCTTCATCCAAATCCGAGACCAAGAAAACTCTGACAGAAGATGATATCAAAGACAGCATGAAAGGTGTAAAACTGAAAGTCGGAACAACCGGACTTTTCGGACCATTTTCTTATTATGATGAAGATGGAAAGACATTGATAGGATATGATCTGGATCTGATAAATGATTTGCAGGACCTGTTAGGATTTGAGATTGACGGAGGCATTCAGGCAATGGATTATTCGGCTCTCACAACCTCACTTGCAGAAAACAAACTGGATATGGGAGCTGCAGCACTTTGTGCAACAGATGAAAGAAAAGAAGTTATGAAGTTCTCAGATATCTATTGTGATTCCGGCCAGGTTGTTATGGTAAATAAATCAAATGACGAAGGAATCAAGAGTGTTGATGACCTGAAAGGCAAGAAAGTAGCCGTAGAAAAAGGAACAGCTTCTCATACGTATGCATCTAAGAACCTTTCCGATGCAGATCTGGAGGTACATGATACGATCACAACCGCATACGAATCTCTGGAACAGAAGAAAGTAGATGCAGTTATTCAGGACGGACCTGGAGCAAACTTCTATATTAAGACAACACCGGACAGCAATCTTGAAGTCGTAGGAGATGAATTCAATCAGGGCCAGGCACCATATTGTGTAGCAATTTCCAAAGAATGCAAATATTACGATGAGATCAATGTGGCTGTAAAAGTACTGATCAAAAATGGTACAACAGATGAATTGTATGCAAAATGGTGCGAATAGATCTTATGGATCATATTTGAAATGAACGAAAAAAACAACAGATAGGAAGAGATAGTATATGGATATGAAATTTTTGGATGTTTTACTCCCGATGATGTTTGAAGGATTAAAACTAACAGTATTGATCGCTGTAGTAGGTATCGGTATCGGATTCCTGATCGGAAGTCTCTGTGGATATTTATTACAGTCTAAGTATAAAGTAGGAAAAGCAATCGCTGAGGTTTACATTTGGATTATCAGAGCAACACCACTTATGGTGCAGGCACTTTACGGATATTTCGTAATTCCAAAATTGGTCGGCGTAGATATCAGCAGTACGATCGTCGGAATTGGGGTTATTGCATTGAACTCCGGAGCATTTATTTCTGAGATCGTCAAAGGAGCACTGATGGGAATTGATCCGGGACAGAAAGAAGCCGGAGCATCTCTTGGACTTACCAGTTCACAGACGATGCTCCACCTGATCATTCCTCCGGCATTCAAATCCGCCTTACCGGCCCTCTTTAACCAGTTTATTACATCCGTAAAGGATACGGCATTATTATCAGCCATTGCGGTAAATGAGATCACACATCAGGCACAGGCATATGCAGCTTTAAGCTTTAAAGCAATTCCTACATATACCGCACTGGCAGTGTTCTACTTGATAATACTTTCTATATTGATAATTGTTCAGAAACAGATTGAAAGAAAAATGAGGTGATTGATATGATTAAAATTAGCCATTTATCAAAGAAATTCGGAAACCTGGAAGTATTAAAAGATATCAACCTTGATATCGGGGAAGGAGAAGTTGTATGTATCATCGGACCATCCGGTTCCGGAAAAAGTACCTTCCTTCGATGCATCAACCAGTTGGAGAGTCCATCCGGAGGAATTGTAGAATACGAAGGAAAGAACCTGTTAGATAAGAAATGTGACATTCGTAAATTCCGTGAAGAGGTTGGTATGGTATTTCAGAGATTCAATCTGTTCCCATTAAAGACGGTTGCGGAGAATGTTATGATGGCACCGGTTCTTACCAAACATATGAACAAAGAAGAAGCGCATGAAAAAGCGCTGGAACTTTTGGATAAAGTCGGATTAAAAGATAAAGCAGATGTCTATCCAAGTACACTTTCCGGAGGACAGCAGCAGCGAGTTGCCATAGCAAGAGCACTTGCAATGGAACCGAAAGCACTTCTTTTTGATGAACCGACATCCGCACTGGATCCGGAACTGGTAGGTGATGTATTGGATGTTATGAAATCCCTGGCAAAAGAAGGAATGACGATGATCGTTGTGACACATGAGATGGGATTTGCCCGTGATGTGGCAGACAGAGTTATCTTCATGGCTGATGGATATGTAGTAGAAGAAGGAAAGCCAGAACGCATCTTTACAGCTCCGAAAGAGAGAAGAACACAGACCTTCCTGTCACGTATTCTTCCGGCAACTGCATAGAATACAGATTAGAAAATCAATAACAGAGACGCTTAACTAAATATTGATATACTATCCTTTTGAGGGGCAGGGTGACCTGCCCTTCTCGGTTTGTGTATAATAAAATTCTATATTGACAGAAAAAAATAGTTGTACTAACATCCAAGTAGTTGATGGTACAACTATTTTTGAGCGCGTTGTACTGGAGATCAAAGAAGTCTCGTATTAAAGAGTCGTGCAAGTCTCAGAGAAGAAGGCGAAGGGGATATCATGACCAAGGCAATTCTGGACGTGGATGACTGCGCAGAAGGAATGAGAAAGTTCACGATTTCGAAGGACAGGACGGTGATATCTATTTCACACAGAATGACTGCTTCGATGGGATGTACGATTTTTATATCATAGTATGCAATAGAACAGACAAACCAGACAAAAGAGAGGAATGCAGGGGAAAATGACAAAGGGGAAACCACAGACAACAAAAAACAATACGGCACAGGAGAATCTGACAGAGCGGTTGGAACGAAAAGAGACAGTGAGGGGAACTGCACTTACCATTACAGGAGGGTTCTTGTGGGGGATTGCCGGAGTATTCGGAAAATACACATTTGAGTACAAAGGAGTGACTGCAACGTGGATCGTGAATGTACGTCTGATCATTGCAGGGATCATATTATTGACCAGAGCGTATATGGTGCAGAAGGACGGAATATTCCGTATCTGGAAAAATAAGCGGCATGTGCTCAGGATGCTGGTATATGGAGTGATTGGTATCGCCGGATGTCAGATGACGTATTATCTGGCGGTGGAAGATTCCAATGCGGGAATTGCAACTGTTCTGCAGTATACGGCGCCGGTAATGATTATGGTACTTCTTGCACTTAAAAACTGGAAACTTCCGGGAAAAAATGAAATCCTTGCCCTGATCCTTGCATTTGGCGGAACGGTATTGCTGGCAACACATGGTAATCTGACTCAGCTAAGTGTATCGAAAACGACATTGATATTCGGTCTTTCATCGGCAGTCGCAACGATATTCTATAATCTGGTTCCGGGGAATCTGATGGATATCTATGGAACATTTCCGATGGTTGGCTGGGGTATGCTGATCAGTGGAATCGGTCTGACACCATTTGTGCGGCCATGGACGCTGGTGGAAGATATTACCTGGGACTGGCAATGTATTGGCTGTATTGTAGTTGTGATTATTTTCGGTACAGTGATGTCTTTTAGCTGTTATATGGAAGGCGTACGGCTGATTGGTGGTTCCAAGGCAAGTCTGCTCGCATCGGTAGAGCCGTTAACAGCGACAGCAATGTCCGTGATTTTTATGCATGTGGCATTTTCCGGAATGGATCTGGCAGGATTTGTCGGAATCATTGCCGGTGTGATCATATTGTCACTTCCAAAGAAGAAATAAGAGAAAGATTGTTTAACGCAGTACTATGATGAAAGAAACTGTCTTTTAATTAACAAATATAAATGATGCATAAATGCATAAAAATAGAATAAAATGTATAAAATTGGGAGGAAAAACAAAAAACATTCGTCTATAATTGCATCTATTTATTGATTTTCATAAATAATTGTGATAAAATTAACGAATAATAAAGGAATACGGAGGGTATAATATGTTAAACGGTTTAAACAACATTGTAAACTTCCTGAATGGTTACATCTGGGGTGTAGGAATGTTGGTACTGATTGTAGGAAGCGGTTTATATTTTACAATCAGACTGCATGGTTTCCAGTTTGTACATTTTAAGGATATGTGGAGCAGAATTATTGACAAACAGGATTCTGACTCGGGAATTTCGGCATTCGGTTCGTTCTGTACGACTATGGCAATGCGTGTCGGTACAGGTAACGTAGCCGGAGTTGCGGTAGCAATTTACATGGGAGGTCCGGGAGCATTGTTCTGGATGATCCTTGCAGGTATGACGAACTCAGCAGTATGCTTCGCAGAGTGTACACTGGCAGTTCTGTATAAGACACGTATTGACGGCCAGTATCGTGGTGGTGGAGCTTATTGTGCAGAGAGAGGTCTTGGATGGAAGAAATATGGTACATTTATGGCCCTGATCCTTATGATCGGAACTTCTGTATTCATGCCGGCAGCAGCTACATATACAATCTGTGACGGATTCCATAATGCGATCAAGATTCCGATGTGGGTAAGTGCATTGATCATTGCATTGATTCTTGCAGTAGTAGTTATCGGTGGTGTAAAACGTATCAGTGCGATCGCATCTATGATCGTACCATTCATGGTAACGGTATATCTGATCGCAGCAGTTGTAATTATTGTTATGAACATTACAGCAGTACCGGCACTGATCAAAACAGTTGTAACAGCAGCATTTGCCAAGAATGCAGTATTTGGTGGAACAATCGGTGTGATCATCCAGCAGGGTGTTAAGAGAGGTACATTCTCAAGTGCATCTGGTATGGGTGAAGCATCTCCTACAGCAGCAGCGGCAGAGACAAGCCATCCGGTAAAACAGGGTATGGCCAATGCAGCAGGTGTATGGCTTGATACAGTTATCGTCTGTACTGCATCAGGACTTATGATTCTGTTAACAGACTGCTTTAATACAGCAGGCGGATATGTCGGAAGTGGCTCTACAGAACTTCCTGCACTCGCAGCAGCAGGAACGAACGGAGTTATCTTCGTACAGTTAGCATGTAAGACAGTTATGGGCAAGATCGCTCCTACATTTATTGCGATTATGTTAGCACTGTTCTCATTCACATGTCTGATCAGTTACTACTATGAAGCAGAGACAGCAGCTATGTATCTGTTCCAGGGTGAATCAAAAGCAAAAGTACGTAAAGTTGTTACATGGATCATGAGAATTGCAATGCCTGTTCTGATCTTCATCTGGGGTAACCTGGAATCAGATATCGCATGGAACTTATCAGATCTTGCACTTGGAAGTTGTACATGGGTAAATATGTTGATCGTGCTTCTGTTATCACCAAAGGTAATCGCACTTTATAAAGATTACGAAGAACAGATGAAAGCGAAGAAAGATCCATATTACAATCCGGATAAAATCTCATGGTCCGGAGTTGATAAAGAGATGTGGAAAGATATCAATAAGAAATATATTGAGAATGATAAATAAATCTTGAAAAAAAGGCCCCCGGGAGATGTTTGGTATGCTACCCTCATATAGGACAATGAAATATAAAAGTCCTATATGGGGGTA
>OLPU01002315.1_pt1 | contig 12767 bp, 13 predicted proteins | sample 1673111 | NCBI WGS metagenome assembly OLPU01 (sample SAMEA3136755, study PRJEB25190) | human gut metagenome | reverse complement strand
TTTCGTCGTACTGTCCATTTTCCCGGTTGCGCGCGCGGCCTTCCTCCATCCGCTCATTCAGCCGCTCCGGGCTGTCGTTTCTGACCGCCTCGCGCAGTTGAGTTAGCACCTCCTCGGCCTGCTGGCGCGCTACAACATACTCCGCGCTCAATTGCCTGCGCCGCTCAATCGCCTCCAGCGCTTCCCCGGGCGACGGTGCATTCTTCTCATCCTCTACAGTCTGCTCTATCTCGCCCGCCAGCGCGTCGCGGCTCATTATCGCTTCGTCCGCCGCGCGTATCACTTCCTGCGCTTCGGGCGAATTAAGCTTTCTCGCGTCCACGTCGCCCGCCTCATTCATACCGCATAGCCGCTTTTCGCCGACATTTCGTCAATATCCCGTTCTTTCCCACCCAATCCCGCCTAGTCCCGCTTTGTCATCCATTACGCCCGTTCACACTCAAGTGCCCAACAATGCGGCAGCAGTAAAAAGTCATGCCTGCAAGCAATTCAAAATAAACGCCTTCCCTATGTTGAAATTTTCTCACGCATTTCGTCTAATGAGTGAAAGGTGGTGAATGCGCCATGGGAGCTGTCAAGGGCCCTGACAGTTGCAAAGAACGAATCGAGTGCATGGTAAACCAGTACCAGCTTACTCTGCTAAGATTATGCTATGCCTACCTGCGCGACGAGGAACTGGCCAAGGATGCGGTACAGGAAACATTCATAAAAGCATATCGGAATCTGAATGGTTTCAGGGAGACTGCTTCTGAGAAGACCTGGCTCAGCCGTATAGCGATAAATACATGCAAGGATCTGCACAGAACCGGCTGGTTCCGGCACGTTGACCGTTCCGTGACTTTGGATATGATCCCAGAGCCAGCGTCTCCCGTGGAGCCAGAAGAGGAAAGGCTGACGCTTGCGATCATGAGACTGCCCGCAAAGCTAAAGGAAGTTGCGTTGCTGTGCTGGTTTCAGGGTATGACTTACGCCGAGGCTGCCGAAACATTAGGGATCAGCCCACAGGCCGTCGGCAGTCGATTGAACCGTGCAAGGCGAAGACTGCGTTCTGTTATGGAAGGAAGTGAAGATCATGAATCTGCATGAAGAACAGAAAAAAGTCCAACAGGCTATGAACGCCGCTCTTTCAGGATTGAAAGAAGATCCATGGCTCACGCAGCGGATTATTGCAAACGCGAAAGGAGAAAAACCTATGGCTAAGAAGCTTTCTGTATCTGCAATTCTCGCTATTGCGCTGTTGGTCGTATCAATAACAGTCGCTCTGGCTGTTGAGTGGGTAAGCAATATCGGGCAAATATATAACACAAACGATAACGCTGAGCGGCAGGAAATGCTCAATGACATTCAGCAAATAAGTGGCTGCTATGAAGGAAACGCTGTGCGCTGTACGCTGACGGAGGCGCTGTATGATTCGGCGTCTGGAACTTATGGCCTTGGCTGGACGCTGGAGCCGCTTAATGAGGGCGACAGGCTGTATGTGGTTCTTGATGGAATCGCCATTGGAGGGGAGCGCGTCAGTTCCAGAAATGAGAGGAATGCAACCAACTATCTGCTGAAGCAAAAGACGGACGGCGCGGTTATAGGCGAATTGCCTGAAAATAGCGGCGGCGAGTGCGAGATCACGTTCTCTATCCTCCGCCCTACTGGCGAGATTGTGGAAGTTCGCAAACTTGATGATGAAGACTGTAAGGATTATGAGAAGCGGTGCCGCGAGATGCTGGCAAACGGTCAGCTGCCGATGGAAGGCGGAGAATTGACCTATTGCTACAACGATGGATATGACAGATATATGTCTTATTCCGATGCCCTGCTGCAGACTGGTTTGATGGAAATCGCCGATCATTTTACTCTAAAGGTCGATATCAGCGCAATGGATGTGAGCGAAATCCGCACCTATACCGGTCCGGAGTCCTTCGTCTTCGACGGGTATGAGATCCGAATCCACAGCTGTATGGTAACGCCCTTCACAGCGAAGCTTGAAATTGAGTATATTACCGACAATGAGCCCGGCAATGGCGGCAAAGGCATGGGGACCTTGCTGAGTCTGAAGGTCAATGTCCCGAACACAGCCGTCTGGTCTCTAAACCAGAGCGGCGTCATCGAAGACCCCGTACAATTAGCGGACGGCCGTTGGAGCACAATGTTTACGCTGGATGCAATGGCTTTGCAGGTGTTCCCTGAAGAATTTCAAATCACCGTCGGGTTCTATGACGATGATTTCAATCTCATAGTTTACGACGATACCATCAATATCAAGCTTACAGACCGATAGTATTTCTCGAATACAAAATATGGGGCTGTGAAAGTACGCAAAGTCCTTTCGCAGTCCCATATTTTGTATTCATCTCAACGCCACCGGAGCTTATAAAGAAGTCAGTCAGACGTTAACAGTTAATATACCTTCAAGATCAAACGGAATCTTTGCGACTGTCTGTCCGTCATGAAAATGGAAAGAGCCGCCGTGGTTCACCGGCTTATTGTCGATCGGATTGATCATAAGTACGTCGCTCGCCGCTAATGCAGCCTGCGCCGCATATTCATCAATGGCGCCGTGATTCCATTCGTCGATCGTGTAATTGACATAGATGGGCCAGATCAGCAGCTTATCCGTCCTGAATCTATCGGGGAACTCCCAGAGGTCGCCGCAAAGCGCCAGCGTCACCTCTTTGCCTTGAATATAAAACGAACCCGTTTCGTTCCCCTCGCAATAGTGCCCGTCTGTTTTTGAATATTCTTTCCATCCCTTCGATATGCGCCTGTAGTTATGGACTATCTCGCCTTCTGAAATGACGACACAGGACGAATACAGCTTCTCACGATCCCTTTCAATATATCCCGTGATCAGAGAAACGCCGTACTGCACTGTCCAGCTCCGCAGCCGGGAAATCGTTTCCGACGAGAGTTCCAGCGCTATCGCCTTATCGGCTTCATAATCCCAGCATAGGGCGTCAAAGCCCTGCAGGAATGCCTCGCCAAAGCAAAGCAGATCGATTTTCCCTTTAGAGCGCTGCATGGCGAGTTCAATCTGGCTCATATTGAATTCGGTGTTCCGATTTTCGCATCGGTATGAAACTAAACCAATTCGCATAGCTCTTCACTCCCAAACAAAGCGGCGCGCCATGTACCATGTGCGCTTTTTATTCTTGCCAAAGCCGCGCAGTTCCATCGCGTTGGAGATGGCCTCGATTCGATCCATGCCGGACAAAATTAGCGGCATCAGTATCGATGACGCGGCCTTCAGCCGCCTGACGAGCGACGCCTTTTTGCCCATCCCTATGCCGCGCGCCTGCTGCGACTGAGCGATATCGTAATACTCGCGCTGTATATCGGGTATGTAGCGCAGCGCCAACGCCACGGAACAGGAAGTTTTATAGCTCACGCCGATGCGGTTGAGCGAAGCGGCAAATTCGCTGAGATTAGTCGTTGATACGAACAGTACCGGCGGTAGATTATGGAAGTTCTCCCCCTGACTCCATGCCGGTGTTGGCTTAAAAACTTCCATGCCTAGCATACCGCCTTACGGCGATTCTGTCAAGCGATTATGCGGCGGCTGCACGGCGTTTCCGGCTTCAGCGAGCATTGGCAAACGTGTCTAATGTAACTTGCACTTTCCGCTTTGCCGGACATGGTATGTAAAAAAGCGCCCTCCACCGCCATTTGGAAAAAGCGCCACAGTCTGTGAGCATACTCAAATGCATCCGCGCGGCTGGCATACTGCCAAATTGCCGACAAGCGCATTGAACAGACCTGCCCTGTAGCGACCGCGCGCAGCGGCGCGTCTTATCGCGTTTGCGCCGCCATTTACCATCGCTGTAAAAATTCCCGCTATGCACCCCCTACCCCATTGCCTTGCAAAATCGCATGTGCTATACTGTACGCAAAACAAGTTGTACATGCAACCATATGTTTGTGTGTACAACTATAGAGAAAGGACTGATCCGACGCAATGGAAAATCCAGCGCGCAAGATAACCAAGATCGCCCGGCCGCGGCATCTTGTATTGCTGCCCGTCCATATGTGCCTCCCCTGTTATCCAATCGCCAAATATTTCCCCAATATGCGCCAACTTTCACATCATATCGTTCTCACATGTCAACATACGTTCGATTAGAACGTACCTCAGGCATAATAATCCACCGACTCGAATGTTTTTTATGTAAGTTCGATGGAGAAATTTGAGTGCTTAGCAGCGCTAAATAAAGCTTTGATATAAATAAATTCCGCCACAACGTCTGTGTTTGCGTACTCAAAGTTTTTTAAAACACACTCTAAATGTTTCTACCAATTCAAGCCATAAAAAAATCGAGCTGAAACATTCATCGAACGTTTCAGCCCATAAATGATTGCTTCTGCCTAGTCATAAGCTTCAAGTGTCACATTCGAGTAGCATCACTATATGTTTAGGCATTTTGATATTACGTCATCCAACTCATGACTATGTGTAATAACAATGACCGTCCGTGGTTCATTTGAGAGCCATTGGCGCAGAAAATCAATGCTGCCTGCGTCAAGATGATTCGTAGGCTCATCAAGAATCAATATGTCGCTTTTGCGCAGCAGTGCTCGGATGATTGAAATTTTCTGCTTCTCACCACCTGATAAATCATTATCTGCAGTCACTTGCTTTTCGGCAAGCGGTAATATAGAAAATGCATTCATCAACTTTTCAGCATTCTCGCTCAATAATGTATCGTCATCGAATGTGATATTCTCTCTCACCGTAGTTCTAAATAAATATGGCGTTTGTGGTGCATAAGAAATTATTTGCCGCCATTTTATCACATTGACAGCCTTAAAGTCATCGCCATTTAAGTAAATGTCGCCTTTATAGTTTTTGAGCAATCCACATATTATTTTTATAAACGTTGACTTACCACTGCCATTTTCTCCGGTAATCCGAATTTTATCTCCTCGATTAATCGAAAAACTTATTTCTTTAAGCACAGTTTCGTCCGAATACTGAAAACTTACGTTTTTACCGACAATGGATTTAAACTGACATATCTCATTACCGCAGTCTGATTCAGCATCTCGATAGAATTCGCCGACGCGTATGGATGCATTCATCATGAGCTGATAATTTTCAACCATGCCGCTCATATTGTCTAACAGTGCTTGCGCTATTGGAATGTATGCGACCATTGCCGCCAACTTACCCGGCGAAATCGTACCATGCGCAACGTAGACTGCACCTGCTGCAAATACTATTATCGTCGTAAGCTTATCGATAAATGTCGGGAGGGCTTCAGTTGCCGCCTTAACTTTCATTTGTCGTATGCCAGATTGCTTATAGTACTTCATGAACAGGCGATCTATTCTGGCTATTAATGGCACTTTCAAGCCAAACATCTTAATGGTGTAAGGTTGGCGCAGCATGTCTGTTTCATATGCGCGGCGCGCTGTATCTTTGCTCCGCTTTATCATTTTTAGATATTTGCTTGCACAAGAAAATAGACAGCGCCAGTTTGAGCATTGATAGGGCTATCATGATTGCCGTCAGCAGCCAGCTAATATTGCCTGCACAATATAATAGATATGCCCACCCAAACGGCAATGCAATCGCCTGTCCCATAAAGTTTGTCCAGTATATACGCAAATCATTCGGAGCGTCTTCAAGCTGATATTGTAGCTCGCCCAAGTCGCACTTGAGCACATTTTGCATGTCACGCTGTAAGAATCTTCCAAACACCATGTTATCATGGCGCAGTGCGTTTCTAAGCATTACAAAATTTCCAAGCATATTGAATATAGGTGCAAATACAGTTATAGAGAGTATACATATTACAAGAAGCACTACATTTTTTAGCCCGATAGATACATCCAACGCAAATACCGCATCTGCAAAGTCGCCAAAAATACGTGCAGTGTATATATTTAATAACTCAGTTATCAAATTACCAGTAACTATCATAGCCAATGGTGCTGCCATAGCTACTGCACAATCGTGGAAAACATCATTTCGAATATGTTTGTCAGATCGTTGCATGTCGAATTTCTCCATTTTCAATAGTAAGAACCACATCAGCCGCTGCACAACATACAGTGTCATGACTGACAACAATAGTAGTTCCTTTTCTTTCGTGCAGCAAAGAAAGAAATTCTTTTTCAGCCTGCTCATCGAGAAAATTTGTTGGTTCATCAAGTAAGAGTATTCGTGGCTGCAACGTAAATGCAATCGCAAGAATTGCCTTTTTGCGTTCACCTCCAGACAGTTCTCGCAATGTACATGCATTAATCCGCTCGACCGGCAATCCCAATCTGAAAGCTGTTCGCATTAATTCAGACATGGAACACCGACTACCGAACATTTCAAACAGTTCATGTACGCTTACATCAAATTCCGGGTCATGCTGCTGCATCCAAAATATGTCGTTGAGATAAGTTCTCTCAGAAAAGTTCATTGGCTCGACGCCACCGACCTTTAAATGGCCTTCACTTGGAAGCAGCAAACCGGCAATCAGGTAAACTAACGTTGATTTACCTGATCCATTCCTACCTTTAATTGCATACACTTTATTTTCTTCAAATTTATAAGTAACATGATTTATAACTGTATTTGCGTCATAATTGCATTTTACGTTGTTTAAGGACACTCCTCCATCATTTAGAGTAACATTATCGCATTTATTCGCATCATGCCACTTTTTCAGCCTGCCATCTGAAACGTTCGCCACAGAAATATCCGGTATTGCAGAAAATGTATTTTTTACCGATGCAAACAAGCTTGGCGACAATGCTATGCCAAATAATGACTCCTCTATAGGGCAGATTTTGAACATCGCATACACGCCAAGTATTGCATATGTGCCATATTTAAGTATATTGTCGAGAAGTTTTTCCATTGATATTTGTGCGGTGGCAGTAGCTTCGGACTTATTGCCAACTATAATGTAGTCTTTATGCAATGCCGCCATACGCCGCTGCCACCATTTTGCAAGTCCATATAGCTTGATGACATCAAAACCCATAACTGCTTCTGTAATTTGATCCGTAATCTTTGCCTCAATCTTTCGGCAATCCTCATAGTTGATTTGCATATAGCGCTTAATTATCACGGGAGGCATTAACTGCAATAACGAAATTCCGAAAATCGTTATAGCAATCAGTGGACTTCCCTGCAGCAAGTATGCGATATACACAAACGTACTGACTACACCGGTTATCATTACTGGCCAAAGTTCTGTATAGCGTTTTGAAGAAGTCTCGATATCATCGTTTAAATTCTCAGTCAATTCGCCATAGTCTGCTCCAAACAGCTTGTATAGCGGGTTATCAATCACTTCACCTAAAAAATCGAGTTTACAACGATTCTCCATACGCAACACTAATTTTTGAATTGTAACTTTCTCAATTAGCTGTATTATAAGCAGCAACAGTGCAAATGCAATTATCCAAATCAATTGCTCTGTTACTATGCCAACATTGCCTTCTGTTGCTCCCGCAATGGCGGCAGCAAGCTTACTTGCAAGTACCAGATTCAGTGGTATCTCGCAAAGTTTGCCTACAGAAGTGAGCGCACAAGCTCCTTTCATACGGCTGTGTACGGCGCTATGAGTTGGCATGGTTGATTTCCTCCTGCATATGTTTAAGGCATTAAAAAGTTCGAATCAGTGCATTCTCAATTTCTTCAATTTCTATTATTATTCTCTGGCGTTCTCTTGAGTTTTTTACGTACCTATTATTGCGGGGGAACCAAAACTTTAAGGCGCGGTTCAGTAAAAAGAAAATCACTAACTTCATAATCAGAAGTTAGTGATTCAAGTGGAGCATAGGGGATTCGAACCCCTGACCTCAACGATGCGAACGTTGCGCGCTACCAACTGTGCTAATGCCCCATCTGGTCTTTATTCAGTTGCCGTGAACGATATTTATTATAGCACAGTCGGGCATCGGTTGTCAATACCCCAAACGGTTAACTGAGTGTTAAATGGTGGAACTCGTGCGAATTCCTGGCTTTGCTCGGTTCTGCGCGCGGTTTTCGTGGATATATGTGGGTTTGGGCGCTCGTACTCGCCTACTGCCTATGCGTATTTGCCTTAAATTGCATTTTTTCTGGAAAGGTATTGACAAGCGCTGCTTCTTGGTGTACCATAACGTTGTTTCAGAACAGCGTTATGAACTTGGGCTACGGTGCGATTCGTTCAGAGCGATGTTTTCCGTGTTTGTTAGAGTGTGTCTCAAGCGAAACACTCTAAATTGCGTTTCCGGAATTTTGAGACTCACTCCGAACTTGTAGTTCTGCATGAGTTTATCCTACGCTAGAAAAGCCGCCGCGCGCGGAACGCAACTTATTGCATATAAGTTACATGTTTCCGCCTTTTCAGTACAAACCTACGCCCTACTCATCCTCATCCATATACAGCTTCACCCCAATACTCTTATTACTTCGCCTCAGGCACAAACCCGCACTTACAAATCTGCACCTGCACCATCTGTCCCGCCGCCGCAGCGCCGCTCAGCGCCATGCCAATTGCAAAGTCGCCCGCCTCAGCTGCAACCGCCTGTGCGCTCGCGTTGACCGCCACTAGTGCGCCCTTACTCACCGCGCCGCCGCTTACGCACGTCGCCACGTCCTTTATCTGCACGGTCACGCTGTCGCCGACGGCGACGTCACCCTGCTGCATGATAATCACGCCCAGCGCCGGTTCGCCCGCCGTCGCGCACGGAACTATACATCCGTTTGCGTCATATTTGACCGCCAGCCCAGCGCCGCCCGGTATGGCCGCGCCCGCACGCTCCGCAATCGTCGGCGAGGCGTTAATGGAATCGCCTATGTAACTCATTGTATTCCTCCTTCAAAATCGTTTATCGAATAAGGCATTTGCCGCCGCATCTGTGTGGCCAGAGTTATTTCGTTTGCTCGCATAATGCAATTCATTGCGCATCATATGTACACTCAGCCGCACAAGGCGCCGCTTTGCCTTACAGTACCTCGGGAATATCCGGGTCTATCTGATACGCGCGCACGACCGCCTGTGCGCGGCTAAGCTTAGGATCGGCGTGCATTATTTCGGCCACGCGCGCCTCCAATGCGCCGCTTGCGGTTCGCGCCGTGCCGTATTCCTTTATCAGCGGTTCCACGCGCTTGGCCTCGGCCAGCTCGTCCAGCAGCTTCACATACTCCTCATAGGCGCCGCCGCCCGCCGCGCGCATCTGCACCAGACGCTTTGTCAGCTCATTTTCATCGCACACCGCCGCGTACTGTTTGGCAACCACGGCTTCATGCTGTCTGACCACCTCCTCATCCTCGGCGTTTTCCTCGGCAGATTGGCCGATTTTCGCAGCAATTGCGCGCAATTCGTCGGCTATATCGGTGAGCGGCGCGTCCGTGTCCTCGGCCAGCTCCTTCAGTCGCGTGCGCCACTGCTCATCGTCCGACTTGCTCAGCGCGATTTTCGCCAGCGGGTTTGCGCCGCGTCTGCACAGATCGACGCTGGATATTCTGAGTTTCTTTAGCAGATTAGGCATAAATTCATTCCCCCCATTTCATATGTAACTAATGTTTAGAGTGTGTCTCAAGCGGGACAATCCGCAGGTTCGAGTAGACTTTTCGTCAGTTCAAGGAAGAAATCCGAAGGCTTAGCAGCGCTAAGTCGAGCTTTGTGACGCAGAAATGGCACAGCGCCGCCCGAAATTGCGTACTCAGGAATTTTTGAGACACGCTCTAGGCTTTAAGCTGCTCAAATAAGTTTCTGCGCCGTATTCTGCCTTTGCCTTCTCCCCTGCCTTACCGATCATAGCCTACATTCGAGCACACAAAAACATCGCGCCGCCTGACTCAGCAATCAGCGGCGCGATGCGCATTCATGTACCTGTTATTCTACCGGGGCGCCGGTGACCATCTCGGCATACTCCCACGGCGCGAGCAGCGTATAGGTTATACCTGTGGACGTGTTGGCGGCGTGCAGCCTGAACGTACTGCGCGAGGAAAAGTCCTGCTCTAGCACGCACACGCTGTCGCCCAGCCAGCCATACGGATTGGCCATATTGCCGCCGTTTATCGCCTCCAGCATGGGTATGTCGGCATAGGAGCCGTCGCTCAGGTACAGGCGGTAGCGCTTGGAATTTGCGTCGTACAGCGGGCACGCGCCGCTGCGGCCTATCGTCATGGAGCTGAACACCTGCTCGGGGTAATTTACGACCGCGCCGGTATCCAGCATGTACGCGCAGCTCGCGTCGCCCGACACGCTGTCAAACATTACGCAGCTTTCGCCCGTGCCCGCATACTTCCATTCGTCGCTTGAGAGCAGCTCGTTAAGCGCCTCGGGCGTGCTGCCGGGGTTGAGCCACTCCATGTCGTTATTGACAGGCAATATTACGTCGCCGTCGATCAGGAGCGTCACGCCGCTTGAAAGAGTCACGTTAACGCCGTCAGCATTCACATACGCATAGGACAGCGAGTCGCGCGCCCAGATAAGGCGCGTGGGCGACGCGCCCGCAGGTGCAACCTGCGCGGTCGAGTTGGCGCTTATCAGGTACACCGCCCCGTCGGACGCGGAAAGCAGCGCCCTTTCACCGTCGGGCGATATGGCCGCGTTTATGCCGCCCTCGCCCTCGGGCAGGAAATCGCTCAGGTCGCGCGCCCACTTCAGCTCCATTATGCCGCTTTCGGGCTTTATGTCCCACACCGCCAAGTCGGGCGCGGCCAGCATCATCAGCGTCGAATCGCCCGCGAACTGTATCTGCCAGCCCTCCTGAATGGGCGCTTCGTCCTTCAGCTTCAGGTACAGCCTGCGCGCGTTTTCGTCGATCGCATACGCGGGCTGGGTCGCATCGGGCGCGTTCGTCGCGTCGGGCTGGTTGATCGAATCGGTCTGGGCGTTATCGTCGTCCTCCATCGCCAGTCGGCCCTGATCGGCGGCCATTATGTCGCCGCCCTCCTTAACGCCGCTTATCGATCCGATTATGCCCTCGCCCAGCGCCGACGTACAGGCCAGCATCATGCACGCGCTCAGCGCCAGCGCCATTATCTTTTGGTACTTCACAGCGTTACCTCCATCCTTACGCACTTGCCAATGAACGCTATATCGTGATTGCCCACGGTCTGGGACTTGAATTCGCGGTCGAAGCTCTGCAGCATCACGCGATTGCCCTCCAGCCGCTTAATCTTGCGCGCCATGCGCACGCCCTTTTTCTCGATTATCATTATGGAATCGTCCACCGGCGTGGGCTGAGGTATGGTAAGCAACAGATCACCCGCCTGCATACGGAAGCCGCGCATGGAATCGTCCGGGCAGCGGTAGTAGAACACCTTGTCGGGCTGACCGCCCTCTATGCGGCCGCCGATTACCGGCAGGAGCCTGTGCTCAATCACAACGCCGGTTTCGTCCATTATCGGCACGCGCTTCATCACGCCGCCCAGCGCGTCCAGCCATGCGTCGGACGGTGCCTTGTTTTCTTCGATGGGCTTGCCGGGGACAACGGGCTTTACCGGCTCGTACTTGTAGGGCTTGGGCGGGCGCGCGGGCGCGGCCATCGCCGCCGACGCCGCGTCCAGCTCCATGCCGAACGCGCTGGTAGCCTCCATATCGCCCAGACCCAGCACCTTTGATATTGTGCGCGCCTGCACGTCGGACAGTATACGCGTGCCGGCCTCCACGTCCAGTATTACGCTTTCGGCCAGGCCGCACTTTTTGCCCAGCTGCTTTGCGGTCATCTTCTTTTCCAGTCTTGCCTTCTTTATATTATCGCCCAAACGACTCATTGCATGTTTCCTCCAATGAATTTATTGGAATTATTATAATACAACGCGCGCGATATGGCAAGCGGCCAAAGTGCGGCTCGGCTGCCTGCGCACAGGCATAACGTCTACTATGCACTTCATCCTGCATTCTGCGATGTATATGAGCCAAAAACTATACATTGCTTACAAAGTTTAGCTTTGGCTAATTTTATTTTATATAAGCCATTGATTTTAAGTCTCGTTTGCGTTATACTACTATTCGCATTAACAAATGGAGGAAGGAGGCGTACAGAATGTTCAACACCTTGGCAAATGCAGTTCAGAGCAATAACGACATGCGTGTAGTGGTGGATTTTGCAAATTCGTTTACGTGCAGCATCATTAACGCAATAAATAGCTCTGTCGCAGGGGATAATTCTGCTCATTTTTCTGTATGTGTCTCCGCCGCCGAATCGCAACCATAAGATTAATTTGCGCATTCCGGCCGCTGAGCACATCGCTTAGCGGCCTTTTTGTATGCCTTTGAGACGCACTCCGGGCATATGACGAGGCCGCGGCACGACCGCCCGCCCCGCGCGGGCAATGGGGGTAATATGCATTCCAAGAGACTGAAACTCTGCCTTGAATTCATGAAAGGCACGCGCCTCAAGTACATCGGATCTATACTGACGGTAGTAATCGCCGTTGCGGTTGCGTTTATCAGCCCGCTGCTGCTGAGCGAGATCATAGACTCGGTAATCGGCACGACCAAGCCGCTCAGCCTGCCCGGGCCGATACAGGGCTGGCTGGACGCGCGCGGCGGGCGCGATTTTCTGGTCAACAACATGTGGATAGTGGCGCTGGTGCTGGTGGGCATAAACGTGCTCAACGGCCTGGTCATGTTCCTGCGCGGCAAATGGACGGCGCAGGCCAGCGAGTCCATCGCCGAAAAGATGCGCAACCGTCTGTACCGGCATTTGCAGACGCTGCCCTATGACTATCACGTAAAGGCCGCGACCGGCGACCTGATACAGCGCTGCACGTCGGACGTGGAAACCGTGCGCCGATTCCTGTCCGGACAATTGGTCGAGATATTCCGCGCCGT
>OLPU01002314.1_pt1 | contig 12769 bp, 10 predicted proteins | sample 1673111 | NCBI WGS metagenome assembly OLPU01 (sample SAMEA3136755, study PRJEB25190) | human gut metagenome | reverse complement strand
TTTCAGTCATCGTATGGCATGCCACCGTCACGCCGCTGCGTGCCATTTCCCAGTTTTGCTGTTCCACCGGTAATCAATCCCAGCCACTCTTTTTCACAGGATGTTTCTGCCCGCATTGCTTTTACTGCTTTTGTCTTTTTCGCAGATTTGGTCAATGTTCGGTCTTTTAAAATTGCCTCTATTTCCTTGCTTCTTTCCACTCCAATCTCGGAAGAAAAGCCAAGTTCTTCTGCCCGCACTGCTTCAAGGAACTGTTCAAATGTTGTCTGAAATTCTCTTACCTGTTCGATATTTCCGTTTAATAGAAAATGGCCTCTGTGTTTCATCATATGATGCAGAGCAAGATATATCAGGCGAATATCAGGCGTTTCGTCAGTTTCCATTAACCATTTTCTCAGATGATAGATGGTTGGAAACTGTTTATGATATTCTTTGTCTGTGTAATCATCATCCGCAAACAATGCATAGGGAAGTTCCGGACACTTTCCCTGCCTGTCACGCTTATCCTCTGGCCAGTAACGACTCTCTTTCATTCTGCGAAAAAATCCATCATCTATCTTTTCTACTTCTTCCGCAAAAATTTTCTGCAGCAATTCTATTCTCCAATTACGACGATCCAATCTTCGTTTTGCTGTCCGAAACCCTCTTCTCTCTTCTGCAGTCTGTGCACTGTCAAATAGCCGTACACCCCAAAGTGTTTTTCCATGTGCGCGCAAAATTTCGTACTTCTCATTTGTCACAGCCCATCCAACCGAACTGCTTCCCATATCAAGTCCGAGATAATATTCCCCTTTCATCTGTTCTTTCCTCCATTTTCTACATTTTATCTAATTTTACCATATATTTTGATTTTTTACATCTTTTCTTTCCTATTTTCAACAATTCTACTTCCTGGTTCTTGCTGTTCTCACAGTACTGAATCATAACCATGTTTCATTTCTAATTTTAGACAACAAAAAAACTGCTGTCTATGAAGACAACAGTTTTCGTTCCACACACTGTGGACCATCTAACGATGGCGTTTTCGATAAATCGTTATTTGAACTTATGATGTAAAATTTAGTATGGTACTAAACTATCTACACTATACTTCTATTTTTTCCTTTCGTCAATCTTTTTTAGAAAGTTTTTATGATAATTATTCCATTTTTTTCTCTTGCGTCCTTCTTGTTTTTATGGTAAAATATATCTTGTTCTGATTACGAACACTGCCGCTGTGGCGGAATTGGTAGACGCACTTGACTCAAAATCAAGCGGTGAATAACCGTGCCGGTTCGAGTCCGGCCAGCGGCATAAGGGTTCTCTGGTTTACAGAGGATCCTTTTTTTATATTTAAATGAACAGGCTATATACAGAGTTTTATGAAAAGTTTATAAAATTTTATTTTATTTCACAGAAAGAACATTGAATATATACTATAAAAATGGTATGGTACATGACATAAATGATTTTGGAGGAAACTAATAAATGAAGTTTAATCACAAAAAACCAGAAAAGATACCAATGTATGTCTATTACATCATTGCAGGTATTATTATTATTATTCTGAATATGCTTGTGGTTCCGGCTGTACAGGAAAGAAGTGTACAGAAGACCGATTATTCTACTTTTATTGAAAATGTGGAGAAAGGCAATGTCACCAAAGCAACTGTAGAAGAAAGTTATATTTATTATGAAATGAAATCAGACAATACAGATGGAACTGTTTTATGTAAGACAGTCAAGATGGATGATTCTGATCTGGTCAATCGTCTGCTTGATGCGGGTGTGACCATGGATGAAGTCCTTCCGGAAAGTCCATCAATCCTTATGACGCTTCTTTTGAGCTATGTCGTTCCGATCTTTATCTTTATCTTTATCGGACGCTGGCTGAGTAAGAAGATGATGTCTTCTATGGGCGGAGGTCCTGGTGGGGCAATGTCTTTTGGAAAGAGCAATGCGAAGGTTTATGTAAAATCCTCCACAGGAATTAAATTCTCCGATGTTGCAGGAGAAGACGAGGCGAAGGATCTTCTTACAGAAATCGTTGATTATCTGCACAATCCTCAGAAATATACAGAGATTGGTGCGTCTATGCCGAAGGGAGCGCTGCTTGTGGGTCCACCTGGTACAGGTAAGACACTTCTTGCAAAAGCAGTTGCAGGTGAGGCGGAGGTTCCGTTTTTCTCAATCTCCGGTTCTGAATTCGTAGAAATGTTTGTCGGTATGGGTGCTGCGAAAGTACGAGATCTTTTCAAACAGGCAAATGAGAAGGCTCCGTGTATTGTATTTATTGATGAAATTGATACAATTGGCAAGAAACGTGACGGTGCCGGTTTTACAGGCGGTAATGACGAGAGAGAGCAGACCCTGAACCAGCTCCTTACAGAAATGGATGGATTTGATGGATCTAAGGGTGTTGTAATCCTGGCAGCAACCAACCGTCCGGATTCACTTGATCCGGCACTTCTCCGTCCGGGACGCTTTGACCGCCGTATTCCGGTAGAACTTCCGGATCTGCAGGGTAGAGAAGAGATTCTGAAAGTTCATGCAAAGAAAATTAAAATTGCAGATACTGTTCGATTTGATGATATTGCAAAGGCAGCTGCCGGAGCTTCCGGCGCGGAACTTGCAAATATTGTCAATGAAGCAGCACTTCGTGCAGTTCGTGACGGACGTAAATTTGCAACTCAGGCAGACTTTGAAGAAAGTATCGAAGTTGTTATTGCGGGATATCAGAAGAAAAACCGTGTCCTTTCCAATAAAGAAAAACTGATTGTTTCCTATCATGAGATCGGACATGCGCTTGTTGCAGCCAAACAGACCGAATCTGCCCCGGTTCACAAGATTACGATCATTCCACGTACTTCTGGTGCATTGGGCTATACCATGCAGGTGGATGATAATGAACATTATCTGATGTCAAAGGAAGAACTGGAAAATAAGATTGCAACTTTTACAGGCGGCCGTGCGGCGGAAGAGTTGATTTTTCATTCTGTTACAACAGGTGCCTCCAATGATATTGAACAGGCGACCAAGATTGCAAGAGCAATGATCTCACGTTATGGTATGAGTGATGATTTTGATATGGTAGCTATGGAAAGTGTCAGCAATCAGTATCTCGGTGGAGATTCCAGCCTGGCCTGCTCTTTTGAGACGCAGACACTCCTTGATAAGAAAGTAGTCGAGCTTGTAAAGAGACAGCATGAGAAAGCTTTTCAGATTCTTCAGGATAATATCAGCAAGCTTCATGAGCTGGCAAAATATCTGTATGAGCATGAGACCATCACCGGTGATGAATTTATGAAAATACTCGAGGCTCCGGAAGAAACACCGGCGGCTGCGACAGAAGAATAACGGGAACTTATATATACGAATGAGGTGCTTCAGACGAAACGGTCGTTGTGAAGTGCCTCTTTTTGTGCTATACTACAAAGAAGTGAAAACAGGAACAGGAGGAAGAAAGAATGCCGGATATTGAATGCAGAATTGCTGAGAGTATGGTAACACAATACATCAATCATAGTTTAAGCGTTGATGAACTTGAAGAATTTCTGGATCATATCAGCCATTGTTCGTCCTGTTATGATGAACTTGAGACATATTTTATTGTGCATGAAGCAATACAGCAGCTGGATGAGCCGGAAGATAGTTCTGTACTTGATTTTCGTAAACTTCTGGATCAGGATATCCGAAAATCACGCAGATATATCCGTAAGAAACGGTGGTTTCATTTCCTGACAGGCCTTTTGCTGGCAGTATTTGCGGTTCTGCTGCTTATTTTTGTTATATTTTTTATCACGGATATAGCGCATTTCCTATAAACAGATACAGGGGGAACACATTTTGAGTGACAAAATTTTACTGATTGATGGACATAGTATTCTGAACCGTGCATTTTACGGACTTCCGGATCTGACAAACTCCGAAGGCAGACATACGGGCGCGGTTTATGGATTCCTGAATATTCTTTTTCGCATACTGGACGAAGAAAAACCGAAATATCTGACAGTTGCTTTTGATCTTCACGAGCCTACATTCCGTCACAAAATGTATGATGCATATAAGGGAACACGTAAACCGATGCCGGAAGAGTTAAGGGAACAGGTGCCACTGATCAAAGAAGTGCTTACGGCAATGGGCATCAAGATTGTTTCCAAACCGGGATTTGAAGCGGATGATCTCCTCGGAACACTGGCTGTACGAAGTGAGAACAAAGGAATGGATGTAACAATTCTTTCCGGTGACCGTGACCTTCTTCAGCTTGCAACAGATAAAGTCCTGATCCGCCTTCCGAAGACTTCAAGAGGAAAGACAACTATCGAGAACTTCCATACACAGGAAGTTGTTGAGAAATATCAGGTGACACCACCGCAGATCATAGAGTTAAAGGCTCTGATGGGAGATTCTGCTGACAACATTCCGGGCATTCCGGGAGTTGGTGAAAAGACGGCAACAAAGATGATCGTAGAGTTTGGGTCAATAGAAAATGCTTATGCGCATCTGGAGGAAGTGAAGCCGAACAAAGCAAAAGAATCCCTGCGTGAGCATTATGATATGGCTGTTTTAAGCAAAACACTTGCGACGATCAATACAGACAGTCCGATAGATTATTCTTATGAAGAAGCAGAACTGAAGAACCTCTATACACCAGAGGCATATCAGCTCTGCAAACAGCTTGAATTCAAAAATCTTCTTTCAAAATTTGATACGGCAGTCATGCCGGAAAATCCGATTGAACAGAATTTCTTTTCTTGCAGTGATCTTTCAGGTGTTGATGCATTATTCAAAAAAGCATCCGACAAAACATATGTCGGAATTTCGCTTCTTGCGGATAAAGAAAATGCTTATGGCCTTGGAATTGCCCTTGATAAAGAAGAAATTTACTATATACCGGTGGAAGGACTGCTTACCGGGGATTTTCTGTGTGCATCCCTGAAAGATCTGGCAAAAACAACGGTTCTTTGTGCGCTGGATATCAAACAGTTTTTGAAACATGTGCCACTTGAAGATGAAACGCAGGTTTTTGACATCGGAATCGGAGCATATCTTCTGAATCCGTTGAAATCCACATACACGTACGATGATATTGCGAAGGAATATCTGGACGGAGTACTTCTTCCTGCGCGGGAGGACCTGCTTGGTAAAGATTCCCTGAAAAAGGCATGGGAGAGTTCAGCAGATGGTTTAATGGCATATAGCTGTTATATGGCATACACCGCGTTTGCTTCCCGTATTCCGATCGAAAACTCGCTGAAAGACTGTGGTATGTGGCAGGTCTACCGGGAGATTGAACTTCCATTGATTTTTACGCTGGATTCTATGGAGAAATATGGAATCTGCGTAAAAGGTGAAGAATTAAAAGCATATGGAAAAAAACTTCAGGTGCGTATTGAAGAACTGGAAAAACAGATTTATGAGGCTGCCGGTGAAGAATTTAATATCAATTCTCCGAAGCAGCTCGGAACGATACTTTTTGAAAAAATGGGACTTCCGGGAGGCAGAAAAACAAAGACCGGTTATTCCACGGCAGCTGATATCCTTGAGAAACTGGCAGCTGAACATCCAATCGTAAAAGATATTCTGGAATATCGGCAGCTTGCAAAGCTGAAATCGACCTATGCAGACGGTCTTGCGGCAGTCATTGAGCCGGATGGAAGAATCCATTCCACGTTTAATCAGACGATCACAGCAACCGGACGAATCAGCAGTACGGAACCGAACCTTCAGAATATTCCGGTACGTATGGAATTGGGACGCCTGATCCGTAAAGTTTTTGTACCGGAGGACGGATATGTATTTCTGGATGCAGATTATTCACAGATTGAACTCCGTGTACTTGCACATATGTCCGGAGATGAAACTCTGATTCAGGCATACAGAGAGGCGCAGGACATTCACCGTCTGACTGCGTCGCAGGTATTTCATGTTCCGTTTGAAGAAGTAACGTCTCTCCAGCGACGGAATGCAAAAGCGGTAAACTTCGGAATTGTGTATGGAATCAGTTCTTTCGGACTCAGTCAGGACTTAAGCATTACCCGAAAAGAAGCTGCAGAGTATATTGAAAAGTATTTTGAGACATATCCGAAGATCAAAAGTTTTCTGGATGGCCTTGTTGCCGAAGGAAAAGAAAAAGGATATGTGACAACCATGTTCGGACGGAGACGTCCAATACCGGAACTGAAGTCCGGCAATTTTATGCAGCGTTCTTTCGGTGAACGTGTAGCTATGAATTCTCCGATACAGGGAACTGCAGCGGATATCATTAAAATTGCCATGAACCGTGTTTATAAGAGAATACAGCAGGAGGGCCTTAAATCCAGACTGGTATTACAGGTTCACGATGAACTTCTCATAGAGACCAAAAAAGATGAACTTGAGATTGTTTCCCGTATTCTGGAAGAAGAAATGAAGGGTGCTGCAAAGCTTTCTGTAGAACTTGAAGTAGACATGCATGAAGGCGGCAACTGGTATGAGGCAAAGTAAAATGAAAATTCTCGGAATTACAGGCGGTGTCGGCGCCGGCAAAAGTACAGTGCTTGATTTTCTGAAAGAAAAATATCATGCATATGTGATTCAGGCGGATCTGGTCGGACATCTGGTTATGGAGCCTGATGGGAGCTGTTATGACAGAGTGGTTGCATTATTTGGAAAACAAGTCATAAAAAATGACAAAACCATTGACCGGAAGATGGTTTCCGATGTAGTATTTGGTAGTGAGATAATGCGTCAGAGTCTGGATGCGATTATTCATCCGGCTGTCCGACAATATATATTGAATCAGATTGAACAGCAAAGGGAAGCCGGCTGTTCTCTGGTCGTAGTAGAGGCAGCACTTCTTCTGGAAGAAAAGTATGATGCTTTCTGCGATCAGGTCTGGTATGTACATACGGATCAGGAGATACGTATAGAACGTCTTATGAAAAGCAGAGGTTACACGAGAGAAAAAGCTCTGAGCATCATAAAGAGACAGGCTTCCGAGGCGTTTTTCCGGCAGAATACGGATTGTGTAATTACAAATAACGGTCTGCCAGAGGAAACATGGCGCCAGATAGAAGAAGGGATTAAGAAATTATGAGATTTTGCAGTATTGCGAGCGGAAGCAGCGGAAACTGTATTTACGTAGGCTCAGAGAATACGCATGTGCTGGTTGATACCGGAATCAGTGGCAAAAAGATGGAAGCCGGTTTAAACAGTTTGGATCTTACCGGACGTGATCTGGACGGAATCCTGATTACGCATGAACATTCCGATCATATCAAAGGGCTGGGAGTTATATCAAGAAAATACGGAATTCCGATCTATACAACGGGAGGCACAGTGGATGCCATGGTCCGTACCAATGCACTCGGAAAGATACCTGACGGGATTTTTCATGAGATAAAAGAGGATGAACCATTTGAAATCGGAGATCTTACGGTAAATCCTTTTTCCATTCCGCATGATGCGGCACAGCCGGTCGGCTATCGTCTGGAATGTGATGGACATTCTGTGGGAATTGCGACTGACCTCGGCAAATATAACGATTATATTATTGAAAATCTTCAGAATCTGGATGCGCTTCTTTTGGAAGCCAATCATGATATCCGGATGCTGCAGGTAGGCAGATATCCATATTATCTGAAACAACGTATTCTCGGTGAAAGAGGACATCTTTCCAACGAAAATGCAGGCAGGCTTTTGTGCAGGCTTCTGCATGACAATATGAAAGCAATCTTTCTGGGACATCTCAGCAGAGAAAATAATTACGAAGATCTTGCATATGAGACTGTTTGTTCAGAGGTAACACTGGGAGACAACCCTTACAAATCAAAAGATTTCAGAATTCAGGTAGCGAAGCGGGATTTGATTTCCGATGTAGTTACTGTGTAAAAGAAAGGATAAAAGTCATGAAAAAAACAATCATTACAGTAGTAGGAAATGACACAGTAGGCATCATTGCAAAGGTATGTACGTATCTTGCAGACAACAATGTAAACATTCTGGATATTTCTCAGACTATCGTACAGGGATATTTTAACATGATGATGGTTGCAGATACCAGCAAATCAGAAAAAGACGCAGCAGCTCTTTCAAAGGAACTTTCTGAAATTGGCGATACGATCGGCGTAGTGATCCGCTGTCAGCACGAAGATATCTTTAATGTAATGCATCGTATTTAATCGTATCATACAGAAAAGGAGAGTTGACATGATCAATATTTTTGAGGTTAATGAGACAAATAAGATGATCGAGCAGGAAAATCTGGATGTGCGTACCATCACAATGGGAATCAGCCTTCTGGATTGTATCGACAGAGATCTCGATATCATGAATGAAAAGATTTACAATAAAATCACAACCAAGGCAAAAGATCTGGTTGCTACCGGAGACAAGATTGCAGCAGAATTTGGTATTCCTGTTGTAAATAAGCGTGTTTCCGTAACGCCGATTGCCTTAATCGGAGGTGTGGCATGCCATACGACAGAAGATTTTGTATCTATAGCGAAGACACTGGATCGTGCGGCAAAAACAATCGGTGTAAACTTTATCGGCGGATATTCAGCTCTGGTATGTAAGGGTATGACACCGGCGGAAGAACTGCTGATCCGTTCTATCCCACAGGCACTGGCAGTGACAGAGCGTGTATGTAGTTCTGTCAATGTTGGTTCAACCAAGACCGGTATTAATATGGATGCTGTAAAATTAATGGGCGAGATTGTCCTGGCAACTGCGGAAGCCTCCAAAGAGCAGGATTCACTCGGATGTGCGAAGCTTGTAGTGTTCTGCAATGCACCGGATGATAATCCGTTTATGGCAGGTGCATTTCATGGTGTGACAGAAGCAGATTGCATCATTAATGTCGGAGTCAGCGGACCCGGAGTAGTAAAAACGGCTCTGGAATCTGTTCGTGGTGCTGATTTCCAGACCTTATGTGAAATGATCAAGCGTACAGCATTTAAAGTAACACGTGTGGGCCAGCTTGTTGCACAGGAAGCATCCAGACGTCTGAACGTACCGTTCGGAATCGTTGACCTTTCTCTTGCACCGACACCGGCAATCGGTGACAGTGTAGCGGAAATTCTTGAAGAAATCGGCCTGGAGAGAGTAGGAGCACCTGGAACGACTGCAGCACTTGCACTTTTGAATGACCAGGTCAAAAAAGGCGGTGTTATGGCAGCGCAGGCAGTTGGCGGTTTGAGCGGTGCGTTTATTCCGGTCAGCGAGGATCAGGGAATGATTGATTCTGTAAATCTTGGTGCACTGACACTGGAAAAACTCGAAGCAATGACCTGTGTCTGCTCTGTAGGTCTGGATATGATTGCAATTCCGGGTGATACAAAGGCATCTACAATTGCAGGTATCATTGCTGATGAATCTGCGATTGGTATGATTAACCAGAAGACGACTGCAGTACGTGTAATTCCTGTTATCGGTAAAGGAGTAGGAGAGACAGTTGAGTTTGGAGGACTTCTCGGATATGCTCCGATCATGCCGGTTAACCAGTTCTCATGTGAGGCATTTGTAGAGCGTGGCGGACGTATCCCGGCACCGATCCACAGCTTCAAGAACTGATACGAAACAAGAAAATATCTGATTTTTACTGAATGATGTTATAATAACGAATCCCCTGAAGGAGATATTTCTGGAAATTCCGGAGAATCCTCTGTCAGGGGATTTTTTTGTGTAAAATTATTGAAAATCCTTTATTTAACATAATAAATATGATATAACATTATATGTGTTATAATCTGATTTTTAAGTTATAAATATGTATACGGGAGAATAACAGAATGGAATATCTGGAGAAAATGCTTGGTGTGTCAGTGAAATATCATCGTTGGAAAGGTGAATTGGAATTACCATATTACATTACCGAACGATATGAAATGCGGCTTGTGGAACTTGATAAAATGAAATGTATTTTCCTATGGCCCAAAGACAAACTGAGCCAGATTGTTTCTTTGAAGAAGCAGCTTCGTCGTATCCAAATGGAAGAAGCACTGCCTGTAGTTTTTATTATGGATATGACAGACGCATACAGAAGGACTGCATTCATAAAAGCACATATTTCATTTATAGTGCCGGACAGTCAGATTTATCTTCCGTTTATGGGTACCTGTCTTGAAGAAAAATATCGAATGGAAATACAAAGTGCGGAAACGTTACAGCCGTCCACACAACTACTGCTCTTCTACTGGTACTATGCTAAAGAAAACTGTATCTATATGCATGATGCAGTAAAAGCGCTGGGGTGTTCTGCAATGACGATAACACGTGCTTTTCGCCAGCTTGAAAAGACCGGGTGTTTTGAAACCGGAAAGACCGGTGTACAGAAATATCTGAAGGGAAAGTACACTCCGGATGAGATTCTCCGGATGTTGAAAAGCAGTCTGAGTTCACCGGTGGCTGATGTACTTTATATAGATAAAGAAATTGCACGGAAGAGTATCAGATCAGATCTGTCAGATGGAGAAGTACGGGGTGATAAAGACCGGTCATTGATAATTGTAAGTACGGATGAAGAAAAAGGATATCCCTGCTATGCTGCAAATAAAAAAGGTTTCCGATGCGATGGCAGTCATGAACTTCTGAATGCAGAAACACAGGCAGAAGTCCAGCTCTGGAAATACGATCCGGCTATACTTGCAGCAAACGGTCATGTGGATCCACTGTCACTGGCACTCAGCCAGAAAAAACCTTTATTCAGTTTTATAAAAAATGATTGACATTCACAATTTCCTGTGGTAAAGTAAAAAATAACAAAACCAATGAGGAAGAAGAGTAAATAATCCTGAATCATTCCAGAGAGCAGGTAATGGTGGAAGCCTGTATGAAGCAGATTATCGAATGGCCTTCCGAGGGCAGTCCGAAATGATGATTATGAGAGTAGGCGCTGACGGGAACCGAACCCGTTATCAATCAGGAGTGTATGTTTGTACATGAGAAAGTGGACGATACGTCAATTTGAGTGGTACCGCGATAATAAGAAATTATTACCGTCTCAAGCATAGCTTGGGACGGTTCTTTTTTTCTCATGGCACATAAAATGTTGAAAGAGAGAGGAAAAAGACTATGAAAAAAAGAATGTTAGTAATCGCAGCAGCAGTAGCAACCAGTATGATGATGGCTTCCCCGGTTATGGCGGATGATTTTAAAGTAGGTATCTGCAACTATGTAGATGATGCTTCTCTGAATCAGATCGTAGATAATATTCAGACCCGTCTGGAAGAGATCGGCGAGGAAAAAGGCGTCACATTTGATGTATCTTATGATAACTGCAATGCAGATGCCAGTGTTATGGAACAGATCATTTCCGATTTTCAGGCTGACAATGTAGACCTGATGGTTGGTGTAGCTACACCGGTAGCAATGCGTATGCAGTCTGCAACAGAAGGAACAGATACACCGGTCGTATTTTCCGCAGTTTCTGATCCGGTTGGTTCCGGTCTGGTAGATTCTCTGGAAGCACCGGGAGCAAACATTACCGGAACAAGTGATTATCTGGATACTTCTTCTATTATGAAACTGATCCAGGCACAGAACCCTGATGTAAAGAAAATCGGACTTCTCTATGATGTCGGACAGGATTCTTCCACAACCGCAATTCAGGAAGCAAAAGATTACCTTGACAAAGAAGGTATTGAGTATGTAGAGCGTACCGGAACGACAACGGATGAAGTTCAGCTTGCAGCAGAAGCGCTGATTGCCGATGGCGTGGATGCAGTTTTCACACCAACAGATAACACTATCATGACAGCAGAACTTTCTATCTATGAAAAATTTATCGAAGCAGGTATCCCACACTACACAGGAGCTGATTCTTTCGCGCTGAACGGTGCATTTGTAGGATATGGTGTTGATTATGCAAACCTTGGACAGAAAACGGCTGATATGATCGCAGACATTCTTGTAGATGGAGCAAAACCATCCGAAACAGCTGTAGAAACATTCGACAATGGTACTGCAACTGTAAACACAGAAACATGTGAAGCACTTGGTCTTGATTTTGATACTGTTAAGACAGCATTCGAACCACTCTGCACACAGGTAAATGAGATCACCACTGCAGAGAGCTTTGATGATGTAGAAGCAAAATAAGGTTGTTATAACCAATAAAACCAATTGGAGGAAATCACCGTGACGATTGCAACAATGCTCTCTCTTGGAGAGACTGCCCTGAAACTCGGACTGATCTGTTCGCTGACAGTTCTTGCCTTGTTTCTCAGTTATTCTATGTTAAATGTCTGCGACCTTTCTACAGATGGATGCTTTACCTTTGGCGCCGCTGTGGGAGCAGTAGTAGCTGTTAGCGGACATCCGTTTCTGTCCATTGTAGCAGCAATGGCTGCCGGAGTTCTTTCTGGTTTTGTAACTGCAATCCTGCAGACAAAACTCGGTGTGGACAGTCTGCTTGCCGGAATTATCGTAAATACGGCTTTGTATTCCGTAAATATTGCAGTCATGGGCGGCTCGTCCCTGATCAATATGAACCGTACAACGACGGTATTCAGTATGATGAAAGATACACTTTCGGAAACTCCGTTAAAAGGCAGAGAAGATATCATCATTGCGGCAATCGCTGTGATCCTCGTAATCCTGTTTCTTGTATTTTTCCTGAAAACAAGACTCGGTCTTGCAATCAGAGCAACAGGAAATAACTCCGATATGGTAAAATCTTCTTCTATTAACCCGGTATTTACAACAGTCATTGGTCTGTGTGTGGCCAATGCGTTTACCGCACTTTCCGGATGCCTTCTGTCTCAGTCACAGAAATCCGTAGATATCAATATCGGACAGGGTATGGTCA
>OLPU01002294.1_pt1 | contig 12819 bp, 3 predicted proteins | sample 1673111 | NCBI WGS metagenome assembly OLPU01 (sample SAMEA3136755, study PRJEB25190) | human gut metagenome | reverse complement strand
ACTACATCAAGAACATGATCACCGGTGCTGCTCAGATGGACGGCGCTATCCTGGTTGTTGCTGCAACCGATGGCCCGATGCCGCAGACCCGTGAGCACATCCTGCTGGCTCGTCAGGTTGGCGTGCCCAAGATCGTTGTGTTCCTGAACAAGTGCGATATGGTTGACGACGAAGAGCTGCTCGACCTGGTCGAAATGGAAGTTCGCGAACTGCTGGACAGCCAGGATTTCGATGGCGACAACACCCCGATCATCCGTGGTTCCGCTCTGAAGGCTCTGGAGAGCACTTCCAAGGATCCCGATGCTCCGGAATACAAGTGCATTTGGGAGCTGATGGACGCTGTTGACAGCTACATCCCGACTCCGGACCGTGCTGCTGATAAGCCGTTCCTGATGCCCGTTGAGGACGTTATGACCATCTCCGGACGTGGCACCGTTGCTACCGGTCGTGTTGAGCGTGGTACTGCTCATGTCGGCGATCAGATGGAAATCGTTGGTCTGAAGGAAGAGAAGCTGACCACCACCATCACTGGTCTGGAAATGTTCCGCAAGAGCCTCGAGTTCGCTCAGGCTGGCGACAACATCGGTGCTCTGCTGCGTGGTATTGACCGTGACCAGATCGAGCGTGGCCAGGTTCTGGCTGTTCCCGGCTCTGTTCATCCCCACACCACTTTCGATGGCCATGTTTACGTCCTGAAGAAGGAAGAAGGCGGCCGTCATACCCCGTTCTTCAACAACTATCGTCCTCAGTTCTACTTCCGTACCACCGACGTTACCGGCATCATCACCCTGCCCGAAGGCACTGAGATGTGCATGCCCGGCGACAACGTTGATATGCACGTTGAGCTGATCACCCCGGTTGCCATGGAAGAAGGCATGCGTTTCGCTATCCGCGAAGGCGGCCACACTGTTGGTTCCGGCGTTGTTTCCAAGATCGAGAAGTAATTTTCGGCTTGTGATATAGCTTTCAAGGCTCCTGCTGTTAAGGCAGGGGCCTTTTTGTTGTGTACGACTTATGGGGCGGAGAGGGGGCAAAGGCCGGGTGTGGAAGACCAAGGAAGGCATCATGAAAACATCAGGAATTGTAGATAGGGGAGAGGACACCATTCGGAACTTTGAAAAAGTGGAGCAGGAGGGGGCACTCACACCGCCCTACCTTGGAAAGGCGTATTTCAGGTCGCGGTTAAGGGGCAAGGGTTGATCTATCCCTAAGTTTTCGGAACGGTCAGGAACGCTCTCTACAGTACAATTTATAATGGGCAATTCTCAACCTCCAATTTTCTCTTCAAGTTTCCTCCAATCTCTGCCAAATCTCTCAACAACAAGCCAAACCGAAATGACAAAAAATGCGCGGTCACAATACTGGGTGATTGTATTAAGAGATTGCAAAGAACATTATCGGGGTAAATGTTTAATCATTTGATAAAAACAGGAATAAACCATTCAAAAATGTTAATAAGTACCGCCAAAGAGTCACCGCACCGCAGCGCAAATAATGTGCGAAAAGCAGGTTTCAGTTGATTCAAGGACAAAAATTTACATAGAAACCGCTCTAATTAACTATGCAAATTCTGGCAACTGTGATATAATGTATATACCTAGATGTGTCGGAAAGGTTATCATTTGCGGGATCAAGGCATGCAGCCGGTACAACGTTTTGTCAGCCGCTGTGCCGGGGCCAAAAGCCCCAAAAGCAGGCCGCAGCCCGGCAAGGGATCGCCAGACCGAGGGGAGCACAACCAGGCGTTTTGCAATCAACACCTGCAAAGTGCCGCACATCTGCCGTACCACTTTTCACACAAAAGGGGAAAGTAGTAACACTTAAGGGAGGATAAAACTATGAAGAAAAACCTTCAGCGTTTTGGTGCATCCGTGCTGGCAGCAGCCATGGTTGCCCAAAGCGTGGCGCTTCCCGCAGCAGCCGAAACTACCAAGATTGATTCTTCGGTAGCGCAGTCTGTTGCAGCTAGCGCAGCAAGCGCGGCCAGCGCTGTGCAGTCCCTGCCCAAGTTCACCAGCACCGCAGACCTGATCAAGCAGACAGCCCAAACGCTGGCTGCCCAGGGCGAAGTGCATGAACTGGAGCAGGACGATGCCAAGCTGGAAGCGACTGCACAGAGCAAGGCGGGCATGAGCCTTGCAGCGTTGGAAAATGCACTGGCCGATGCCATGTACGCCAACGCCGCAGCCGGCAAGATCAACACCGAAGCCTATGGCCTGAACAAGGACGAGATGGCATCGGTGATGGCTGCCACCATCAAAACGTATCATCTGTCCAGCGCCGTTACCGACCTGGGCTATGAGACGAATGCCGCAGGCGTTGTGACCGCCGTTACCTTTACCGGCAGCTCCGGCATGACCTCTGCGATGGAGTCCATGACCAACAGCGATGATGAAGTGATTGCGCAGCAGGCTGACAGCTACGCACAGGCTTACGTTGCTGAAAACTCCGATACCTTTGCGGCCAGCGCCGCTGCAGACGGCCATACCTATGGCGAGCCGAAATGGTACTGGAATGACACCAACCCGGAGCATGGCCACACCCATACCTGGAAGGAAACCCCCGATGGTTACTGGACCAAGACCGATGACGGCTGGGCTTACACCGCTGTGTATACCTGTGAAAAGGACGATGCCTACCAGAAGGTAGAAGGCACCGTAACCAAGGATACCACCGAGGCAAAGCCCGGCGCTGCCGGCAAGACCGTTTACTCTGCCAGCGTGCCCGCTGACAAGAGCCCGGTTAAGAAGGAATACAAGGAACCCACCACCCGCACCGACGACATTGCCGCCCTGCCCTGCCAGAACCATGCCGTGCCCAAGGATGCAGATGGCAACTTTGTTGCTACCTTCAACTGGGAAATGAAGAAGGTCGAGGGCGAGCTGGCCGCTGACTACAGCAACGCCCAGCTGTTCTATGACAGCGAAACCGGCAAAATTTCTGCCGGCGCTCCCGTTACCATTGACTGGGAATGCACCAGCGTCACCTTCAAGTGCGCTGTCTGCGGCGAAGAAATCAAAAACCAGCCGGTAATGACCATGCCGGTCAGCGTTGTGGTAGACCAGAATGACAATTCCGTCTACATCAACGTGGGCGGCACCCCGACCCTGGATACCACCTCCGGCGGCACCGGCGTTACCCTGGTGTCCGCAATGAAGGACGGCAACTGGTACGATATGCAGAACAACCCGGTTGACGCAAGCAAGGTGAACTTCACCTATCAGAGCGGCGACAACAAGGGCAAGAACAGCCTGCTGCTGTACGACAGCCAGAAGACTGCCGTGTATGTGGACGACCAGGGCAACCAGGTCACCAATACTTACGATGTCTCGACTGCGCAGATGAACTACTACTACTTCCAGCTGTCGCAGTTCAACCAGGACGAAGCAGAGTACTTCGGCGTGGTTGCCCCGTTCTGGACCTCCAAGGGCGTTCAGAAGCAGGGCGAGGATGGCAGCATCACCGGCACCATGGGCGCAATCAAGGTATTGTGCAGCATTGATCCGAACGATAATGTCCCGCCGACCACCATGGCATTCATGCTGAACATGCTGCCGCAGGCGTTCATGTCTTACGTCATGAACTATGGCGAAGCTCTGAAAGCCATCCGTGATGCAGGCTTGGCACAGGTTGCCAAGCTGGGTGACGCTGACTATGTCACCAAGCTGCTGGTCCTGCACGACTGGATCTCCCAGGTTGCAGAATTCGATATGGGCTCCATGGGCGATATCACCGGCGGCGGCAACAACGACCCCATCCAGACGACTGCTTTCGGTGCCCTGCTGGGCGGCGAGATCGGCGCTAAGGGCGTTGAGTATGGCTGCATCTGCCTGGGCTATGCAGCTGCATTTAACTACATGGTCCAGAATTTGCCTGACAACAAGAGCATCTATAAGAATGATGACGGCAGCTGGAAGACCCCCGATGAAGTAGGCGATAACGCTGTTGTTGACTTTGCCCAGATCCTGTATTACTGCGATACTTCTGATACCAGTGTTGCCGGTAATGCGTTCGGCGGCGGCATGTTCAACAACGTCCACTACTTCAACGCAGTCAAGGTCAACAAGCTGCAGGGCGACAGCAACTCTGCTACGATGACCACCGGCGAAGCCAACAAGAACTGGTACTATGTTGACGTCTGCTATGATGACGTGAACACCGAGTGCATGGCCCAGACCCGCGTTGAGAACGCAGGCGACCTGCGCCATGTCAACTTCCTGGTTTCTCCCTCCGGTCTGGAAGGCCGTTACAGCAAGTACTATGATTACATTGACTCGCTGTACGATGGCTACACCTACACCAAGAACAAGAATCCCGATGTGGATGATGACGGCAATGTTGTGTTGAACAACGGCAAGCCGCATTACTCTTACACCAAGGCGGAGAACAAGAACGAGACCCGTTACACCGATACCTGCTACGAGGATACTTGGTTCACCTCTATCTGCAGCCCCATCTACTTCGACAATAATTACTTCTATTACGTTGATACCACGACCAACCAGAACCTGTATAACAACATGCGCCGCCAGCAGTCCGAGAACGGCAACAACGGCAACTCTGGTTCCGGCAGCTCTGGTAACAACTCCCAGATGCAGCAGTTCATGAAGAAGATGCAGAACCAGGGCCCCGATACTCTGGAAGCACGTCCGCGTAATGCGAACTACTATATCCGCAAAGAGGATTCCAGCAGCAGACCCGGCGGCTTCAGCATGAGCAGCTTTACCAAGACGGATGACCCGTTTGATATCATCCTGATGTACTACAACGATCTGAAGGAAACCAGCAGCAACTTCAATGATGACGACAGCAATGCCAAGGTCCTGGCCGAAGCTGGCACCATCTATAAGATCGATACCAGTGCAAAAGATAAGCATACCAAGGTTGAAAACAACCTGAACACCGAGTGCCTGGCAGACGCTGCTGCAAAGCGGATCTACCCCGCACTGGTACACTCTACCGCACTGTATGATGGCAAGCTGTACTTCAACGTCAACAACGCCATCTACCGTATGGACCCGACCACCGGCGCAGTGGAAGAAGTGAAGGAATACAACACCGTCTATGGCGGCATTAAGCTGACCAAGGATAAGGACGGCAACATGGTTCCCGATACCCACTTTCCCGGCATGAGCATGGTTATCATGGATAGCGCCCAGGATACCAGCAGTGTGAAGTATCTGGGCACCTTCATGAACCATCCTCTGGCGGGCTTGACCCTGCGTGACAGCTACAGCTTTGCTACCACCACCCAGCAGGGCCAGACTGTGATCACCGGCATCAACACCACCAAAGATCAGCTGGTCGTTTCTGTCGGCACCAACCTGTCCAACACCTATAAGGAACTGGTGGACGGCAAGGCAGAAGTCAAGACCGATGCCTCCGGCACTTCTTATGCAAACCGTAAGAGCTACAAGACCGAGTCCTGGAACTACAACCCGAGTTACAACCAGAACATGGGCAGCTCTGACGAGAAGAACAAGAACGAAGAGTTCATGTGGTGCGCTAACCTGGTTGAAACCATGCCGATGTCCGACATGGTCAGCGACCTGAACAGCGGCGCAACCACCGATGTTTCCGTTGAAGCATGGTGCGATACCCCCGCTTACACTCAGGCCCGCACCACCAGGTACGGCCTGACCAAGGGTGAAAAGGTGTACGCTGACGGCGCACTGCCCAAGGGCCATACCTGGGCTCTGGACGAGCTGGAAACCAAGTCCGTTGGCAACAATGTGTACCTGTGCTCTGATTGCCATACCGCAACCGAAAGCACCCCCCACACCGTTACCCTGCCCAATGCAGGTGAAGGTGTTACCCTGACCCTGGGCACCACCAGCAACACCTACATCAAGGACGATACCGTTACCCTGACCGTAGAAAAGGAAGGCACCGATATCGTTACCGTTACCGCAAAGAACGGCGATACCGATGTTGCTCTGACTGAAGTTCAGGAAGCAGCGCAGGACGAAGCCGCAGCCCAGGCTACCACCGAAAAGGCTAAGACGGTTTACACCTTCACCATGCCGGACGGCGATGTGACCATTAGTGTTACCAAAAACGCCAAGACCTATGCGGTCAATGTTGCTACCCTGACCAATGGTGAGATCACTGCTTCCGCTAAAGAAGCAGCTGAGAAAGAAACCGTAACCCTGACTGCTAAGCCCGCAACCGGCTATGCCCTGAAGGCTGGCAGCGTAAAGGTTACCTACAAAGACGCTGACAACACCGATAAGCCCGTTGAAGTGAAGGCTGATACCGAAAAAGCCAACACCTACACCTTTGCAATGCCTGCTTACCCTGTCAACGTCAGCGCAGAGTTTGTTAAGGAATACAAGGTTACCGCAGCTCCTGCTGAGAACGGCACTGTTACCGTAGACCCGACCGCAGCTGTTGAAGGCACCGACGTTACCGTTACCGTTAAGGCAGCTGATAACTACCAGCTCAAGGCTGACAGCCTGACCTACAGCTACAAGAGCGGCGAAGATACCAAGACCGAAAAGCTGACCCCGAACGCAGAAGGCAAGGCTACCTTTAAGATGCCCGCAGCTGATGTCAAAGTCACTGCAGAGTATGTCGAAAAGAAACCGGAAGCCTACACTGTGACAGTGAACAAAGCTACCAACGGCACTGTAACCGCTGATAAGGAAACCGCCGCAGCAGGTGATACCGTTACCCTGACTGTTGAGGCAGACGAGACTATGTACTCTCAGGCTGTGCTGGCTGAGGACGGCCTGAAAGTTGCTGACAGCAAGGGTGCTGCAGTTGCATGCACCGATGGTGCTGACGGCACTTACACCTTCACCATGCCTGCCGACAACGTAACTGTCACCGCAACGTTTGAAATCGTTGCATATGGTGTTGAGGTTGCACCGACTGAACATGGTTCTGTTACCTTTGAGGGCGGCAAGAAGTACTTCAAGGTTGGCGAGAATGTTACTGCTACCTTTACCGCAGAGGCTGGATATGAGCTGGCTAGTGCTTCTTATCAGGAAGGCAACAAACCTACAGACATTACAGCCAAGGTTAAGGAAGCTAGCAACACTTACACCTTCACTATGCCTGAAAACTATGTGAAGATCGAAGCAACCTTCACTGCTGTTCAGCCTACTGAACCTACTGAGCCCACCGAACCCACCACTCCGGATGAGAACGGCGGCGACAACACCGAAACCGAGGCTCTTGAGGCCGAGGAGCGCACCGTTCATGGCACCGCTGAAAAGACCACCATTACCGCAATGGCTGTCTTTACCTGCACCGATAAGAACTGCGCAAGCGCTCAGTTCGTGGATGCAACGGTAAAGCAGACCAGCGGCGTTACCACCGCTGCTGTCACCTTCAACGGCAAGGACTACACCGCCAAGTACGGCGAGAAGAACGGCTGGGTTGAAGAAAACGGCAAGAAGTACTGGTACGAAAAGGGCGTGAAGCAGGGTACCACCGGCCGCGGCAAAGAGATCTATGATCCCGATTCCGATGCCTGGTACTGGCTGGATGCTGTCCAGGGCGGCGCAATGACCGTCAGCAAGGACGTTTACCAGGAATCCGCCGCCGGCCAGTGGGCTGATAAGCCCGATGGCACCGGCAAGTGGGTCCGTTACGATGAGAACGGCCACATGGTCAAGGGCTGGCAGACGACCGATAAGGGCACCTACTACTTTGACCTGATCACCGGCGCTATGGCTAAGGGCGCAGGCGATATTGACGGTGTACCTTGCGCATTTGACGAGTACACCGGTATCGCTCTGGACGGCCAGTGGCTGACCATCAAAGGCGCTGACTTCTGGTACGAAAAGGGCGTTCGCCAGGGCCTGGATGGCCGCGGCAAGGAAATCTATGACCCGGCTTCCGACGCTTGGTACTGGCTGGATGCCGTTGACCAGGGCAAGAAAGCCACCAGCAAGGATGTCTATCAGGAATCCGAAGCTGGCCAGTGGGCTGACCGTGCCGATGGTACCGGCAAGTGGGTCCGTTACGATGCACAGGGCCACATGATCAAGGGCTGGAGCGCTGACAAGCGTTACTATTTCGACCCGATCTATGGCACCATGGCTAAGGGCGATGCAGTCATCGATGGCCGCACTTATCATTTCGATAAGAACACCGGCATTCGGCAGTAATCCCACAGCCTGAACAATGAGCTGTAACCCAGCCCATTAACCCCTAAATAGAAATGCCGCAGCAGATGTAACAGTCTGCTGCGGCATTTTTGTATTTGTGGGCATAGGTTCGGTGAAATATTTGCCAGGCCAGTAGGGCGGGGGACCCCATGATTGTGGTGGCTCCCCTGGAGGGGAGCTGGACGCGAAGCGGCCTGAGGGGTGGTTCCTTGCCGCAAACCTAAAGCAATCGAATCCAACGCCTTGGAACAGTCACTGCGCCCGCAGGCACCTTGCCCTGCCACAAATCCCATCACGACCAATCGGACAAGGCCTCGGAACGGTCAAGACCGTTCCCTACAGAACAAATTATAATGGGCAGCACACCCTTAAACAATCAGTAGGGCGGGGGACCCCACCCTGCCGAAAGCTAGAAATAGTACACGATTAAAAAATCGCAATTTACCTTACCCGCATAATAAAGGCAACACACAAAAACATGGCGAACACATCAGGCCGGTGCAAGGGCAAAACCTACTAAAAAGCTGCGGCTAAATTTGGCAAATATGGCGCGCGAAGTATAATTTTTGGAGGATATCACAAGCAGAACAAACAAACTTTGTCAGTTCAAACAACAAAAAAACAACAAACTGGCATGAATGCCAAAGAATGCGGCCGCGAATTGTGAAAGATTTTAATATATTTTCTTCGTTTTCTCCTTACCTGTTATCATTTGAATTTGCAATCGAAATATGGAACTTGTATAATAGAATAAAAGAAAAGTGTAAACTAAATGGGTGAAGAGGATTTGGTGCAATGGAAGATAAAAATAGATTCAGCATTCTGCTGGAGCATTTGCTGGAAGTTGCGGAGGTCAAGAACTATACCCTGGCCAAGCGCCTGCAATACGATGTTTCCTATATCAGCAAATGGGTCAGCGGCCGCATGCTGCCTGCCAAAAAGACTGAAAAGCGCGTGATGGAGGGCATCAGTGCCTGCGTGGTGGATGAAGCCACCGATGATGGCCGTGACCTGCTGCTGCGGGAATACAGCGTTAGCATCCCCAGTGACCTGAAAGCCGCCATTTATGATAACCTGATTGCTGAATATGATTATTTGCAAGAGGAGCTGGACAGCGGCGAGGCGCGCATTGGCCCCTATACGGACTTTTGGGCCGAGCTGAACATGCTGCAATACCTGACCAAAATGGCGCACCCCGTGCTGCGCCGCGTCAGCCAGCTGGACATTGTGGCTGTGATGGACCTGATGGAAATGGCGCGCGAATACCGCCTGAAAGTTGCCAACCTGCAAAACGGCCAGCTGGTGGACCAGCGCAGCTATGATAACGTCTATTTCAAGCTGATGATCGATATCAGCCGCGAAAAATGGGACCCCATCTATGATGCCGCGCTCATTATCAACGTGCTGACCAACTTCAGCCATATTCATTTCAAGCTGTTTGGCAGCACCGCGGCTGCCGGGCGCGCGGTGTTTGTGGTCAAGGGCGATTTTGCCATTACCGGCCTGTTGGTCAGCCACAGCCGCTGCGCTGCCGTTACCGCCACCGAGGATCCGCAGAACTGCGAAAGCCTGTATGATAACTTCTCCAAGCTCTGCGTGCGGGATGACCAGCTTTTCCGCGATACCAGCATGCGCCAGCTGATCAGCCAGTACGACTATATGCACACGCTGCTGGCCTCCAATCTGCGGTGGATGTTCGGCCACCTGAATGAGCTTCTGCTGCCGGATGACTTGTTTGAAGAGATCCTGACCGCCCACGAGGCCGAGCTGAAAGATTTTTTGGGTGCTACCCCTGCGGAGCTGCGTAGCGTACACAACCTTGCCAAAGGTGTGGTGGAGGAAACAAACATCCGCATCCTGATTTATGAAGCTGCATTTTCCTCCATGGCGGTTTCCGGCGAGCTGGACTTTTTCAGTTACAAGGTCAGCCTTACCCCGGATCAGCGCAGCCGGTGCATCAGCTATGTGCTGCAGCTTTGCAAGCAGCGTGAAAAACTTGAATTCCGCTTGATCAGCGGCCGCATCGTGAACGATTTCCAGTATGTGGCGGACCCCAATGTGTTTCTTTCTGGCGCTGCATCGTATCTTCGGCTGGATAACAACTGCCCCATCAACCGGATTGCAATGGTCAACAACAGTGTGATGGAAGACCGCCTGAGTGAATATTTTGATCAGGTCTGGAATTTGGATGAGCAGAACGTGACAAAAGAGCGCAACGCCATTGCGGAGCACATCCATCATGTCCTGCAGGGAATCCATCTGATTACCCGCGCCAAAAGTGATGAAATGGAAGAACTGTAAGAGAGCTGGATGAACAAAATCTAAAAATACAACATACATACGCATAAACATAAAGCCCTGGCTGCTGCGGTAGCTGGGGCTTTTGTTGCACCGAGGAAAATGAAATTGCAAGAAAACTCCATGCCAAAGCGTGAAAATCCATGTGAAAAAAGTGAATCATGCGGAATCAATTTCTGGAAATTTGTGCCATGGGATTCTCGTGCTTTCCGTAAACAGGAATGGTATACTATATTCAGCACCGAAGATAATTATAGCATTATGGTTCGGCGACGCTGTGCAACGATGTGCACAGCAGGGGAAAGCGCCATAAAGGTTTGGCGTGATTTGGATAATTTAATTCCCTGCAACTATAAGGGAAAGACATTTGGAGGAAATTGCAATGAATGAAAACGCGATGTTGACTGGCAAGCCCAGCATTGACCGCCCCTGGATGAAGTTCTATCCAGATGTTCTGCGCGGTATCCAGGTTCCGGCCTGCACCGTGGAGCAGTACCTCTCCGTGCGCGCTGCAGACCCTAACGTGGTTGCCATGCACTACTATGGCGTGGATATCACCTGGGGTACCGTGTTCCGTAAGGTAGACGCCACCGCCCGCGCTCTGCAGGTGCTTGGCGTCAAGCAGGGGGATCAGATCCCCGTGTTCCTGCGTTCTGTGCCGGAATTCATTTATCTGCTGCTGGCAGCCGAGCGCATCGGCGCTTCGCTGCTGTGCCGTGACAACACCCTGGAAGAAAACATTGAAGCTGTTCAGAAAGCCAATGCCAAGGTGATTTTTGTTCACGACTTCTTCTCCAAGGCCGAAATCGAAGCCTACCGTGAGCAGACCAACGTGAATACCTATGTTATCGTTCCCGCTTTGGAAAGCGGCGACCGCGCCGCTATGCCGGTTTACCTGCAGCATTCCCTGGATGCCCTGTATCCGGATGTTCCCGCCCGTGGCTCTGATACCATGATGTGGGCTGATTTCTGTAACATGGGCCAGCGTTTTCGCGGCTTTGTGCCCGCTCCTGTCAACATTGACCGCCCGCTGCTGCGCGCCTACACCAGCGGTTCCACCGGCCCTTCCAAGCAGGTCATCCATTCTGCACACAGCATCATCGGCGTGCTGGCCCAGATGAACTTTTATGGCTCTTCGGATAAATTCCGCCCCACCTGGCTGCTGACCATCCTGCCCCCGGCTCTGATCGCTGTTGTGGTTTCCATGATGCTGCTGCCCCTGGCCGGCGGTATGCTGCTCATTCTGGATCCGTTTGTGGATGTGTACGATGTTGACCTGGAAATGATGCGCTACCGCCCCAACAACTGGCCCCTGATCCCCATGTTTGTGGAGGTTATCCGCCGCAGCAAGCGTCTTCCGGCTGACTATGATATGTCCCACATGCTGGCCATCGGCGCCGGCTGCGAGGCATTCAACAACAAGCAGCTGCGCAATGTTGAGGAGTTCCTCAAGCAGCATAACTGCAACCTGCGCTTTACTGCCGGCTACGGCAGCAGCGAGGCCGGCTCCAACGCCACTCTGCCCATGGCTCCGTTCCCGGTGCGTGACGGCAATGTTGGTGTGCCGATGATCCACAGCGTCATCAGCATCTTCAAGCCCGGCACCCAGGAAGAGCTGACCTACAATACCCCCGGTGAGATCTGCATGACGGGCCCCGGCGTGATGCTGGGCTATGACCGCCCCGAAGCAACCGCCAAGGCACTGCAGGTCCACGCAGACGGCAAGACCTGGCTGCACACCGGCGATATCGGCTATATGTCCGAGGACGGTGTGCTCTACACGATGACCCGCGGCGCATCCCCGCGCTTTGGCGGCGGCGACCTGATGGTGCAGCCGCTGGAGAACATCGTGGCCGATGCCGACATCAAGGGCATCAAGGACGAGTTCTTTGTTATCGTGCCGGATGATGAGCACGAGGGCTGCTTCCTGCCGTACCTGTACGTCCAGCTCAAAGATGGCTACACCTTGGACGATGTGCGCGATAAGATCAATGCCTGCCTGCCGGAACGTTACATGCGTCCGGTGGAGATTTTCACCGTACCGGAACGCCCGTTCTTCCACTTCAAGACCAACCGTATTGGCCTGAGCAAAGAAATCATCGCCAAGCGCAACCAGCAGAAAGAGAAAGCCAAGCGCAACAGCTTTGCCGATGGCTGCATTGCCTGATGACTTTGGCGTGATAAAATCATGATAATGTAACGGCATGTGCCCACCTTATGATAGAGATAAGGGGGCACATGCCTTTTGTTTTGAGGTGGGGAGCGGATGAAGATGAACGGTACGCGCGGTTGGGGGATAGGGGAGAAGGGCAATCGGATTCCGGTGAGGGGGAGATACTTGCGAAGTTGTAAGGGCAATACCGCATAATTCTAAGTGCCGATACGGCGAGCGAGGTGCGGCAGC
>OLPU01002283.1_pt1 | contig 12858 bp, 10 predicted proteins | sample 1673111 | NCBI WGS metagenome assembly OLPU01 (sample SAMEA3136755, study PRJEB25190) | human gut metagenome | reverse complement strand
GTGATGATAACCTCTCCGATATTGTCATCCTTCGGGATTTCATACATGATATCCAGCATGAATTCTTCAATGATCGCACGAAGTGCTCTTGCTCCGGTATCTTTCTTCAATGCCTTCTTCGCAATTGCATGAAGAGCATCGTCATTGAATTCCAGTTTTACCTCATCCAATGCCAGCAGTTTCTGATACTGTTTTAATATTGCATTCTTAGGTTCTTTTAAAATCTCTACCAGCATCTCTTCACTCATACCCTGTAAAGTGAACACGATCGGCAGACGTCCTAAGAACTCAGGAATCATTCCAAATGCACGTAAATCTTCTGTTGTTACTCTCTTCAGTATCTCTTTATCGTTATTATACTTGTCTCTTAAGTCTGCTCCAAAACCAATTGCTGCCTGTTTGGTCAGACGCTCTTTGATGATTCCGTTAAGATCCGGGAACGCTCCGCCGCAGATGAAGAGGATATTTCTTGTATTCACGGTTGTAAGCGGAACCATGGCATTTTTACTGGTTGCGCCGACAGGTACTTCTACATCGCTTCCTTCAAGAAGTTTTAACATTCCCTGCTGTACCGACTCACCGCTTACGTCTCTCTGACTTGAATTCTTCTTCTTTGCGATCTTATCGATCTCATCGATAAAGATGATTCCCTGTTCTGCCTTCTCTACATCATTATCTGCAGCTGCAAGCAGTTTGGAAACCACACTCTCAATATCATCTCCGATATATCCGGCTTCCGTAAGTGAAGTCGCATCTGTGATTGCAAGCGGTACATCCAGAATCTTTGCCAGTGTTTTTACCAGATACGTCTTACCGGAACCTGTAGGTCCGATCATGAGCATATTGGACTTTTCAATCTCAATATCATCCATAGAATCAGTAGCCACACGTTTATAATGATTATAAACAGCTACAGACATAACTTTCTTTGCATATTCCTGACCTACCACATACTCATCCAGTTTTGCCTTGATCTTATGTGGTGCCGGAAGATTCTTGATATCTACTAATGGTTTATATTCTTCGCCCTCTTTTTTCTTTTTGATCTTCTGCTGCTTTGGAATACTCTGTTCCATATCAGCCATATTAAATACCTGTACTCCCGGAATATTCATCAGCTGACTGTAATCAATCGGGCCATTTGACATTGCATCAAAGCTTTTCTGCATACAGTCATTGCAGACACAGATATGATTCGGAAGTTCAATCATTTTTCCTGCAACGCTCTCTGGACGTCTGCAGATAAAGCAGACTTTTTCATATCCATCGTCATTATTTTGTTTCTTATTATCTGTATCAGATGTATTCTTTGTTGTCTCAACCTCTACATCTTCTACTTTTTCAATTTCCTGATTGTTGTTATCATCCTGATTTGCCATTATTCTCTCCTTCTTAACGTAGTTTACGCATTTCACTCTGACTTTTATCCTGCTTTTATGCTTCCCCCTGATTTACCAGTTCCAGAAATGTCTCTTCTGAAATAATCGGTATTCCCAGCTCATTCGCTTTTTTATTCTTGGATGACGTACTCGTCACATCATTATTGATCAGATAGTTTGTCTTTGATGTGACTGATCCAGTCACTTTTCCACCCAGACTTTCAATCAGCTCTTTTACTTCTCCACGATTGGCAAAATGCTTTACGCTTCCGGTAATTACAAAATTAACGCCTTCAAAAATCTGCTGTTTTGTTACAGTCTCTTCCGGAATGGTCAGCTCATTTAAAAGCCTTCTGAAATTCTCCACATGTTTTGCATCTGCAAAATATCCGACGAACGCTTTTGCCAGAACCTCTCCGACTCCCTGAATCTCATTTAATTCTTCTTCCGAAACCTTCAGAAGAGATTCTACATCATATTTTAATTCTCTGCAAATAACTTTTGCATTGGCAAGTCCGATTCCTGCAATTCCCAGAGAATAAATGACTCTCGGCAGGGTCGTCGTTCTTGCCTTTTCTATACTTTCTGTCAGTTTTTTATATGATTTTTCTCCGAATCCTTCCATCTTTTGAATTTCTTCTTTGTATTGATCCAGATGGAAGATGTCTGCAAATGTATGAATATATCCTCTGGAAATGAATTTTTCCAGTGTTGCTTCTGATAATCCTTCTATATTAAGTGCATCCCTGCTGACAAACAGTGCAAATGATTTGACGTGCTTCGCCTGACATTCCGGATTCATACAGTATAATGCTTTTGCGTTGCCGACCTGCCGGATCTTTGTCTCTCCCTGACAGACAGGACATTTACACGGAATATCTTTTACTCCGCTTCTTGTCAGATTCTCTGCAATCTGCGGGATGATCATATTAGCCTTATATACTTCAATCCTGTCACCGATCCCAAGTTCCAGTTCTTCCATAATACTGATATTGTGAACACTTGCACGGCTTACTGTTGTTCCCTCAAGTTCTACCGGATCAAAGATTGCAACCGGATTGATCAGTCCAGTTCTCGACGGACTCCACTCAATCTCTCTTAATACTGTCTCTCTGATCTCATCCTGCCATTTGAACGCAAAAGAATCCCTCGGAAATTTTGCAGTTCTTCCAAGCGACCGTCCATACGCTATATCATCATATGTTAATACAAGTCCGTCCGACGGGAAATCATTTTCACTGATCTTAGACGAAAATTTAGCAACTTCGTCCTCAACAGTATCTCTGGTCACCATATAATACTCCACTGTTGTAAATCCCTGTGACTTCAGCCATTCCATCTGACAGGCTCTGGAATTCTGAAAATCAACTCCGTCTGCCTGCACCAGTGTAAATGCATAGAACATTACATTACGTTTAGCCGTGATCTGGTTATTCAGCTGTCTGACAGAACCGCTGCACAAATTTCTTGGATTCTTGTACCTGGCATCTACATCTTCAATCTCCTGATTGATTTTTTCAAAATCCTTATATCCTATGACTGCTTCTCCTCTTAAGATCAGTTCTCCCTGATATGCAATCTGGACCGGCACATTTTTGAATACTTTCGCATTGTTCGTGATCACTTCTCCGACTTCTCCGTTACCTCTGGTGACCGCCTTATAAAGCTTTCCATCACGATAAGTCAGTACAACCGTCAGACCATCCATCTTCCATGACATCAGAACTTTCTGATCTCCCACAAAGTTCTTAAGTTCTTCTACTTCTTTCGTCTTATCCAGAGAAAGCATCGGGCTTTCATGTCTTTCTTTCGGCAGTTCGCTTACCACTTCATATCCGACATTTACCGTCGGACTGTTTGACAAGGTAATACCAAGCTCATCCTCAAGCTCCTTAAGTTCATCATACAATCTGTCATATTCATAATTACTCATGATCTCCTGTGCTTCCTGATAGTATGCTCTGGAAGCTTTATTCAGAAGGCTGACCAGTTCTTTCATTCTCTCGTTCTTTGACTGTCCCATATAATTCTTTTAACTCCTGTTCTGTTAATCCTCTTACCTCTCCCGGTTTCAGATTACCTAGTTCTACATTCATAATGCGGATTCTCTTCAGTGTTGTCACCTTATAGCCAAGTGCCTCACACATCCTGCGGATCTGTCTGTTAAGGCCCTGCGTCAGAATAATGGAAAATGTGTATTTTCCATTCTTTCTCACTTTACACGGCCTGGTCACCGCATCCAGGTTCTTCTCCCTGTCTCTGATATGTACTCCGCGACTCATTTTTTCTATGAACTCCGGTGTGATTTCTTTATTAACTGTGACCTTATATTCTTTCTCATGGGAGAATCTTGCACGCATCATGCCATTGATCAGATCACCATCATTGGTCATGATCAGAAGTCCTTCCGAATCTTTATCCAGTCTTCCCGCATAGGTCACGCGTAGCGGATAATTCAGGAATCTGATAATATTCTTCTTTTCCCTTTTATCTTCTGTGCAAACAATCCCAGCGGGTTTATATACCGCCAGGACTGTCTTTTTTGTCTTGCTTTTTATCCGTTTTTTCCCCACACAGACTTCCTGTCCGTCTTCAACCTTCATTCCGGGTACGGCATTTTTTCCATCCACCGTTACAACGCCAGATTCTATCAGCCGGTCCGCCTCTCTTCTTGAGCACACACCGGCTTCGCTTAAATATTTATTCAGCCTAATCATTCTGTAACACCCCGCTGATACTGTTATCTTTTACAAAAGTATTTCCATTATATAAAAATAATACACTTGTGATATTATCCTTCTTCATGACCTTTTCAATATCATCATAATAATACCTTGGATCGACAACCACAATTTCCCTGTAATAAGGTATCAGGAACGGAATCAGACTATTGGCATAAGAATCCTTGATGATCAGAAGCCTGTCTGTCGAATCTGCCGTCGTCTTGATGTCAAGGATCGGATAATTTCCGCCAAGAAAAAGTGCATATTTGTCTTTTCCTTTAAGCTTGGAAGTATCATAAAGAGTTGCCGTCTTCTTTTTTTCATTTACATTATTTACTACAGCCTCTGTTGCATTCTTAAGATTGTCGGGTGCATAGATATATATCGGTTCTTCATATCCCGTTTCATATCCGCTCGTCGAAGCCAGTGTTCCGTTAAATGCATTGGTCACCGCATAAGGCTTCATGTCAGAGGTTTTGGATGTATCAAGCTTCATGCTTTTTGAAAGAGCCTGATAACCGTAATACGCGCCAAGTGTTGTCCAGTGATGATCTGTGTGATAATAGATTTCTTCTGATCTGTGTTTTTTTAAAATATCACTGACATCCACCCATGTATAAACAGATCCCAGTGTACTGTGAATTGCTTTAAATTGCTTCTCCTGATTCTCTGTAACTGCATATCCCGGAAGTTTATCCGATTCGATATTAGCCGCATTCGGAACCAGCATCATGTACATTGGTATATCTTTATATTGTTTTTGAAACATTTTCATTGCAGACAGATTTTCTTTCATCTGATCTTCATCCGGTTTTGCAATATCCTCCAGAAGATAATGGTCTTTCCCTTTGAACACGCCATTCGCTTTTCTCTTTCCTGCCAGCAGATCCACCCTGCTTTTTAGCATTACCCAGAAATCTCTTCCCGCGAACTGATCTGATACATAGGATTCGTACTGCTCCATCCATCTTCCGCTTTCTATTCCTGAAATTGTAAGTTCCGGTCTCTGTTCCAGTGCCCGGTTCTCTGTCGCCGAGAATTCCCGGTCACCCGTTGCCAAATTCACAACACAGAAAGCGATCATCATTATGACAAATATCACCGCTGCTAATTTATTTCTATGCACTTCTCTTCTTCTTTCCCATTTTTTTCTTGACTGTCTCATTTTTACTCCTAAAATCTGAAATACAGGAACGGATTATATGTCTCTGTCACCAGATATGCGATACACAAAATGAACAGTACCGCATATACGATTCCATTCAAAAGCGTCGTATTCCACTTCTTCCGGCGCAGCATATGCTGATATCTGACATCTGTAAGCGGAGTAGAACCAATGATCAGAATGATCCACAATACCAGATTCGTTGTAAGCAGATACAGGCTTTCCCTGTCTGCCACTCCGTGTGCTCCTGCTCCAAACATCATTCCCAGATATCTGGCCGCCCCTCCAAGTGAAGGACTAAAGAATAATACCCATCCGATCACAACCAGCACAATACTGTAAATATGGCGTACAACCGAAGGGAGTTTATCCAGTACCGGTGACAGAATATATTTTTCAATGATCAGTATGATCCCGTAATACAATCCCCATGCCACGAAATTCCATGCAGCTCCGTGCCATAATCCGGTCAGAAACCATACAACCATTAGATTGAAGATATGCCGGCTCTTCGATACTCTGTTGCCCCCGAGCGGAATGTATACATAATCCCTGAACCAGCTGCTCAGAGAAATATGCCATCTGCGCCAGAATTCAGTAATACTTTTCGCTATGTACGGATAATTAAAATTCATACAGAACTCAAATCCAAACATCTTTCCAAGTCCCACTGCCATATCCGAATAACCGCTGAAATCAAAATAAATCTGAAACATATAGGCAAAAGCACCAAGCCATGCACTCAGTACCGACACATTGCCCTTTCCAAGTCCGGTTACTTCCGTAAATATCATACCAGAAGTATTCGCAAGCAATACTTTTTTTGCAAGTCCACGTATAAAATACATGCACCCTACTCCGAACTTGTCCCATGATGATTCGCGGTTTACAAGCTGCTCTTCAACATCTGCATACTGTACGATCGGTCCTGCGATAAGTTGCGGAAACATTGTTACATATAATGCAAAGTTCAGGATATTCTTCTGAACTTTAACATTTCCCCGATAAACATCTATAATATAAGACAATATCTGGAATGTATAAAATGAGATACCGATCGGCAGTGCCAGCGGATGATATGTAATATGCACCGGCAGCACCGCATTCAGTGAATCCAGCACAAAGCCTTCATATTTGAAAAATCCCAAGATTGCAATATTCACCACAATATTGAATATAAGGCTTCTTTTTGCCAGCCTTCTGTCCGTCAGATTTCTTGCTATATCAAGTCCACTGAAATAATTGAACAAAATGGATAACAGCATCAGGAAAATATAGACCGGTTCACCCCATGCATAAAAAATCAGACTTGCAAGCAGCAAAACCGGATTGTGGAATCTCTCCGGCAGCAAGTAATACAACACCAACACAGCCGGTAAAAATGTAAATAAAAAAACAATACTGCTAAATAACATCTTTCTAATTCCTCTGCCTTCTAATAAATACTATTCTTAAATGCGGCTTCTATGCGGTCCGCATCTTTTGAAACAGCTAATAATATGTAATACCCCCTGGTTTCATCGATTGCAGAATGAAGAAGCCTGGTCTGTTTTACACCATAGCCCTCAAAACTCTTCTTCTGTGTAGACAAACGCTCCTCTACAGCCTTCTCCACATCTTCTACCTGGCTCTTATCTTTTACTTTTACTACCAGTATCTCATTTACACTCATGACATCATCCGGTATATACAACATTGTTCCGGCATAATCGTTGGCATTCAGACCATAATACTTCTTAAGGTCCTGAGAACTTCCCTTTTTCATGCCTTTCAGCGAAACAGATTTTTCAATATTCTTTTGTATCGTATCTACGGATACGGTATTATCTCCCTCTCCGGAAACCAGCAATACCACATAGGCAATCAGTGCGATCACCATCAGATACTTACATGTATTAATAATATCCAGTCTTCCTTTTCTCATTATAATCCTGCTGCCTCCGCCATATGATCTGCCCATTTTGTATAATAAGATGGTGACATATGGATCCCATCATCGGCATAATACTCCTGTTTTACCAGATCTGTATTATCGATGAATGTCACTTTTTCTTTTTTACATAATTTTTTCAGTTTTTGATTGAACTTTGGAACATTGGCAAATAAAGGTCTTGTTTCAATCGCCGACTGCGCCGCCGGAAGAATACAATTGACATAAATCTTCGTATCCGGCAGGGACTCTTTCAGATCCTCTATAACATTTTTATATACTTTCACAAATCCGGACGCATTTCCATTCTGTGCTTCAATATCATTCATTCCATAGGCAAGAAACAGCACTTCCGGCTTCATCTCTTTGGCTTTTTTTATATGTTCCTCAATCTTTTTACTGCTGACTTCCGAAACTTCCGTTCCGCGGTCTGCCTGTACATTCGCCTCATCCAGCACTCCGTACTCATATAAGCCCTGTGTGATCGAATCTCCAAGGATCAGACAATCCGCAAACTTTTCGCTTACGGATCTGTTATCTGCTGCTTCTTCCTTCACACGTTCTTCCTCTTCAAGTTTCTGGATTTTTTTATTTACTTTTCCGACATCCGTACGATCCATCTCACTCAGGATCTTCCTGCCTTTCGTTGTGTCCTGCTTTGGATTATTAAGCCTTACTGCTACAACGATTCCTCCAAGCGCAATGATCACTGTTGCCAGAATTACTGCAGTCCTAAGCACATGATCCTTTTCTTTTTCCAGAATCTCTGCCGGCTGTTTAGCTTCCTTCTCCTCAGAATTTTTATTATCTATTTCCAAAAAAATTCCTCTCTTCTACATTTCTTTTTGTTGATAAATATATATTCAACTTATTTTACTGTTTTTTCATTCCCATGTCAATTTATATCAATTTTTGTGCTATAATACAGATTACATTTATTTTTATCCGGAGGTTATTCCTTATGAACGTATACCAGTTATCAGCCAAAAATTGTATGTCCCATCTTCTTTTAAAGGATACTTTTGATACATTTCTCTTTATCGAAGGAGAATTCACTACATTTAACAAATTCACCATAAGCGGTTATCTCCAAGAAGACTTCTTCGACGAAAAACTGGAAGAGACTTACTCCCGCTGGGAAAAGATCCGTGACTTCTGCTTCCAGATCATCCGTGGCAAACGCACTCCTCTGAACTTCAAGATTGTCCTTGCTCTCCCGGACGATCAGATTCCTGCCTTCCTGACAGCCCACGGCCTGACCGCTTACCGCCCTGAAGACATTCAGGGACTCTACCTCAATTTCCACTACGATGGAAGCACCCTCCAATGCATCACCGGCACTTCCCTCAAAACCTTTTCTATGGATAAGTCCATCGAAAGAGAATGGGATACCGAAGTAAAATCCATCTTAAAATCCAAAAATATCGAAGGCGAATACTAGAATACAAACAAAAACCATGCAACTATGGATTTCTCTTTCCACAGCTGCATGGTCTTCTTTACTTCAACTCTCTGCCAGACTTACTTCGTAAGCAGCATCATAATCTCATTACTTCTCTTTACAAACGCTGTCATCTCTTCAGGATTCAATGGCTTATGTGCCAGCATTGCCAGATCATACAACTGTTTGCAGATAATACTTGTATTCTCGCTGCCCTTATGATCAACTACATACTGAACCAGCGGATGATTTGCATTCAGGATCAGTGTACTTGTTGTACCCATATCCATTCCGCTCATGCCGTACATCTTCATCATTTCCTGCATACGTCTTGTCTCCTCAGGCTGGGTGAGGATAGAAGATGTATTCTCATCCTTCAGGGATTCAACCTTTACATTCAGGTTCTTCATGTCGAGAGCCTTCTCAAATGTAGCTGTGAGCTTATCCTTGTATTCCTTTGCAGTCTCCTCGGAGAGCTCCTCGCCGACAAAGTTGTCAGAGAGCTCAGCGTCTATTCTGTAGAAGTGAACATTCTCATTCTTCTGCTCAAGCAGTGTGATGAATGGGCTGTCGATGGTCTGTGTCATGATCAGCGCGTCCATGCCCTCAGCCTTGAACATATTGATGTACTGTGACTGAGCCTGCTCATCGGTTACATAGAATACCTTGTTCTCATACTTTTCCTTTCCTGCCTCAAGATACTCAGGGAGAGTTATATATTTGCCCTCGAGATTCTTGTATATACAGAAGTCCTTCATCTTGTCGAGAAACTTGAGATCCTTCAGACAACCAAACTTGATAAATGGGTTGATGTCATCCCAGTACTTCTCGTAGTCCTCTCTGTGTGTCTTGTACATGCCGGACAGCTTGTCTGCAACCTTCTTGGTGATGTAGTCTGAGATCTTCTTGACAAATCCGTCATTCTGAAGCGCACTACGTGATACGTTCAGTGGAAGATCAGGACAGTCGATACATCCCTTTAAGAGCATGAGGAACTCAGGAATTACTTCCTTGATATTGTCGGCGACGAATACCTGGTTGTTGTACAGCTTGATCGTTCCCTCAAGGTTGTCATACTGTGTATTGATCTTAGGGAAGTACAGGATACCTTTCAGGTTGAATGGGTAGTCCATGTTCAGGTGGATCCAGAACAGAGGCTCCTTGTAGTCGTGGAATACCTTTCTGTAGAACTCCTTGTATTCCTCGTCGGTGCAGTCGTTTGGATGCTTTGCCCACAGTGGGGTAGTGGTGTTGAGTGGCTTAGGAGCTTCAGGCTTCTTCTCCTCGGTCTTTGTATCGTCTGCGTCTGGGCCCTTGCTGTCCTCAGCATTATCTGCTGTGTCGCTGACTTCCTTTGCATCCACGTCTACAGTAGCATCCTTAGGATCTTCCTGTGGCTCGTCTGCGTTGGTGTAGTAGATCTCAACAGGCATGAACGAACAATACTTGTCGATGACCTCCTTGATCCTGTATTCATTTGCAAATTCATAGCTGTCCTCGTTCAGATAAAGGGTGATGGTAGTACCTCGGTCAGCCTTAATGCACTTCTTCATGGAGTATTCAAGGCCGTCCTCGCACTCCCAGTATACAGCGTCCTCGCCGTCCTTGTATGACTTTGTCTCGATGGTGACCTTGTCGGCAACCATGAATGCGGAGTAGAAGCCCAGTCCGAAGTGGCCGATGATCTGTTCCTCTGTTGCCTTGTCCTTGTACTGCTCAAGGAATGCCTCGGCTCCTGAGAAAGCGATCTGGTTGATATATTTCTCAACCTCCTCCTCAGTCATACCGATACCGTTATCGGTAAATGTGATGGTCTTGTCGTTGGCACTTGTGGTCACATCTATACGATATGGCTCATCAGGCTCGTCAAATTCGCCCATGAGAGACAGCTTCTTAAGCTTTGTCACGGCATCACAGCCGTTTGATATAAGCTCCCTGACAAATATATCGTGGTCTGAATACAGCCACTTCTTGATGACAGGGAAAATGTTTTCACTGTTGATCGATAAATTTCCGTTCTTCATAATTGTATACATCTCCTTAAAATATAATGGTTTTCAATGAAAGATGTGTCATCCCCGATCTGTGTTCAATCTTAATAGAAATGTACACTGACACATCAGGCTAAAAGGTATGATAAATCAGCTGGGAACTAAAGTCAAGAAAAAATTAGCACTCAGATAAAATGAGTGCTAACAGGGGCGGCGCGTAAAAATCCGGCATCAGATGAGGCGCCGGATCTTCAAAAATCATATTAAATTTCTTCAAAAAATCAGCTTTCGGTGAAATATATTCCGGCAGTCTTCAGGAAATCCCTGATCTCCGCATCCCACACATGCTCAAGGGTCTTATCCATGGTGAATATGTTCTGGGTCGCCATGGATGTGAGTTGTATGCTCATGCCGTCATAGTAGACGTTCAAGGTGAGATTTGCCACATCAGATACAGGTATGGTGAGATGGTTCTTCTCAAGCATATCCATGATGTCCGGCTGGGAGAGCACGAGCACTATCTTGAAGCTCAGTGGCAGCTTCTTTCCTCTTATAACATTATATACATGTGGTTTTATGGACTCCCATGAGGCGTAGGATGTGGAAGCCATGAGCTCCAGCTCCTCCTTGTCATAGAAATCCTTGTTTACCCTTCCGTCAAAGCTGTATGTTATCCCGCTTTTTACAAATGCCTCCATGGCGAGAAAACGGTCAAATGTATTGTCCATCAGAAGCTTCTTCACGAAGTCCCTGGTCTCGGTGATGGTGATGTCTAACATTGAAAATCTCCTGTTTTCTGGATTGTGATCCAGCCGTATCTGCGTGCGGCTGCATGCTAAAAGTATATCAGCGGAATGTGGCAAATGCAACAATATAGATACACTGATTTATTGAATTATGGATACCCGTGTGATATAATGTACAAGGATTTAATGTCTAAATGTTATGGAGGGTTTATTTGATGAAGAAGGTTGCATATATAGCATCAGAGTGTGTGCCATTTATAAAGACGGGTGGTCTTGCGGATGTAGTTGGAACACTGCCAAAGATATTTGATAAGAACGAGTATGATGTGAGAGTCATCATGCCGAATTATCTCTGTATTCCGAACAAGTACAGGGAGAAGATGCAGTATATAACGCATTTTTATATGGACATCGGTTACAAGAATGATTATGTTGGCGTTATGTATCTGGAGTATGAGGGTGTCAAGGTATATTTCATAGATAACGAGTATTACTTTAACGGATTTACACCTTATGGTGATGTAAAGTGGGATATCGAGAAGTTCTGTTATTTCTCAAAGGCAGCGCTTTCGATCCTTCCATCGATCGGTTTCCAGCCGGATATACTTCACTGTCATGACTGGCAGGCAGGACTTGTGCCTGTATATCTCAAGACTCTGTTTGCAGGAGATATGTTCTATACAAGCATGAAGTCTGTTATGACTATTCATAATCTCCAGTTCCAGGGCAAGTGGGATATAAAGACCATTCAGGAGTATTCAGGACTCCCTGATTATGTATTTACACCGGACAAGCTGGAGATCCAGAAGGATGCTTCCATGCTTAAGGGTGGACTTGTATATGCAGATAAGATAACAACGGTAAGTAACACATATGCCAAGGAGATACAGACTCCATATTATGGAGAGGGACTTGACGGGCTCTTAAGTGCCAGATGGCAGTCACTCTGGGGCGTCAGCGTCAGGGGGGCTGCCCCCAGCAGAATATCACCGCTTTGCCCCGGGCGGTCAAGCCCCTCCAGCAGGCAGATGCCGCGGGAAAGCACCCCCACCCACAGGCCGGAGCCGGTCAGGGTAAGCGGCTCCGTGCCGTCCAGTTCAGCGACTTCAGCAGCGCTGCAATATATTTCCGGGTCAAATATCAATTTCAGCACCTCTATATCAATAAAATGCTATTTTCAAACCGATTATAACCTGTTATTATAGTCATGTCAACAGAAACAGCCCGCTCTACCCGGGCTGAAACCCACTGAATATATTTTGGAGGATGAGCATTATGGCTTCCATTAGCTGCCGTCACGTCAAGAAAGTTTACCCCGGCAACGTTGTTGCTGTTCCTGATTTCAGCCTGGAGATTGCTGATAAGGAATTTATCGTTTTCGTCGGTCCTTCCGGCTGCGGTAAGTCCACTACCCTGCGTATGATTGCCGGTCTGGAGGAAATCTCCGGCGGTGAGATGTACATCGGCGACCGCCTGATCAACG
>OLPU01002282.1_pt1 | contig 12859 bp, 12 predicted proteins | sample 1673111 | NCBI WGS metagenome assembly OLPU01 (sample SAMEA3136755, study PRJEB25190) | human gut metagenome | reverse complement strand
AAGTTCAAATCTTCCATGCCTCCAATCAAAAATAGCTTCATGCCATCAAAATTTTCAACTAAAATAATGATAGCATGAAACCATTTTAGCGTAAAGCAACATTCTCCATAAAGAATTCAATAATTTTTTCAGCCAATTTATTATGAATACTATTGCCAAATTCATCAATGATCAGCATTCCGGCATTTTCTATTACCCTGATCAGATGAGGCAGCAAATCGGCAAATACCTGGTTTCCCTGCAATTCGCCCTTGTTGCCATAGAGCAATTCCACTTCTTCGTTTCAGGATTAATCCTTAATAACTGACAACTTCTAATATTAATATATTTATGAAAGAATTCTTCCAACAATTCAAGCGATCCACAATATTCAAACTCTATTGCGCTAAACTCCAATGGCACATTACATTTATAGACTTTTCATCAACTTTTTACTAATTCATTATTTTATTTATCGGTTAGTTAGATGGTCAGACCCTCCGTATACTCCCATGTCTTGTATTCATCACTGTAACAATACTTATCACTATGTATCTCTTTATAATATTTTTTTCATATTGTAAAAACTCTGGACTCATCTTCAAATATTGTTCTGCTAAGTCATTAAATGCCTGAACATATTTATAAATTGTATCACGTATGCTTACATCGTTCTCATACTGTTCTTTCCTTATCTTCTTCAAGTTCTGAAGTTCTAAATCCAGTTCCTTATTTTCATTTTCCACACATTGGTTCTTTACATGAAAAACATTTGAAATTACTACCAATAATATAAATACTATTCCAATTAATATAACCATTCTATTCTCTCTCCCTCTTCATAAACATATAAGATAATGCAAATTCTGCACTGTCAACACTATGATATCCCGTTTCTTTATCTCATTACTATATTTTATAGTAATTCCACCTTTAGTATCTCCCGGTTTATTGTAATAATATCCTGTATATGCATTATCCGATGCATCTTTTCTAAAATCCCAATGCATACCATAATTATAATAAATAATATTTTTTAAAAATTCTTCATTTTACATTAGGGATTACCTAATAAACATTGTTACTATAGCTATAGCGCAACTAATTAATGCGAATATACTGGCAGAATAAGCATATATTTTACTACTTTCCATTTCTTTTTCAAAAGATTTTCCAGCCAATACAAAACTTGATCCCAAAGTCAAAAAAATCACTATAATACCAATAGTATCCACCACTTCTTTTATCATCTTTAATGTAATTATTTTATAAATTGCCCAAAAGGAACCGCCTAAACCTATTATCCACATGATACCTCCAATAGCTAGCAGCATCATAGATGTAACTATTACAAGTACACTGTCATACATTTGACTATTCACATTATATTTCTTATCAATATTCCATGGCCAAAATAAAAAATTCATAACTAATAAAACCTTTTCATACCACTTATATTTTCTCCTTTCTTCCGTAATTTTGTGTGATTCGTTTTCTTCGTCTATTCTTTTTAACGCTCTGTAATAAGCCTCCTCATAGATTTCTATTATTTGTTCTTTTGACATACTCTCATTATGATGTAGCATATTTTTAGTATTACGTTTTTTGCTCTTTTTTCTCATACTTCATAATCCATTCTAAATTTACGTAATTCATTAAAATAAACCATTAATCTGTTTGCATTTGATATCGTCTCCGATAATAATCCATTGCCCTATACTCGATTACATCTTTCATCTGCTCTGCTAACACCGGATGCTTTATGATTTCTTTCATTTCATCCTTTAACGCCAGCACTGATTCTTCTCTTTTCACGAAAAACTCTTCCCCTGATTTCAGCAAAAAGTTCACTGGCATTTTGATAATCTTTTTGATATGATCTTTATCCGAAATCTTACAATACTGCTCATATGTAATCCCTGTATCCAGATCTTTCCAGTTTGTTCCTGTAGAAAAGAATTCTTTCCAGCTTGCCAGAAGTTCTGTTTCTGTTACTTCCATTCTTACGTCACCATGATTATAGAAAGCCATCAACACCGGCATTTTGTATACTTTGGTCATATTGGTGTTTTCTAGCAATTTTATAAATTCTTTTCCTATTCCCTGACAAAATCTTTTTTGTTCCTCTGTAAGTTCATTTAACTCATCCAGATATCCCAGATACTTTTTGAATGGATTTTCACCTGAACGTGCAATTGCCTTCTGATAAATATCATCCTCCATATATGTAAATAAATCCATTCTGGATGGCTGTTTGCCGAGTAGTTCTTTTATCCTGAAATATTCATTTCTGATCTGCTCTTTGATTGTCTGTTGTTTCTTGTCCATTTCTGCAAACAGATCAATTAATCTCATATCAAAGTCAACCAAACAATCATCAGGATAATCCGTTTTATCTGCCACAGAATAGGTTGATTTCTCTGCTTTACTTTTTCCTGTCAGCAAATATCTGACTTTTCCTGCTTTTTCATAATTGCCGATAAAGTCCAGGACATTGAGATATTCTTTTCCTTTACTTCTTCGAAGTCCTCTTCCAAGCTGCTGCAAAAATACAACAGGAGACTCTGTTGGTCGAAGAAACATTACCATGTCTACAGATGGGATATCTACACCTTCATTGAACATGTCCACTGAAAAAATAACTTTGATTTTTCCGCTTTCCAGTTTCTCAATTGCCTCTGTTCTGTCCATGGAAAATTCTCCATCTGCATTGCTGTAAACTGCTGCTGATGGAACTCCTCTTCTGCTGAATTCCTTTGCCATTTCTTCTGCATGTTTTCTGGAACAGCAAAATCCTAATGCTCGTTTTGAACCATATTTGCAATAGTATTTGTAAATCAGATCATGTCTGTAAGCGTTTCCTATGTATGTTTTATTCAACTCTTCTTCTACATATTTTCCTCTGACCACATGCAGTTTTGTATAGTCTGTCTCATCGTAAATACCATAATAGTGAAATGGAACCAGCATTCCTTTATTGATCCCATCCTTTAATGAAATCTCATATGGCACATTATAATCGCAGATTTCATATATATTTTTGCCATCCATTCTCTCAGGAGTTGCTGTCAGTCCGAGAAGAAACTGAGGTTTAAAATACTCTACGATTTTTCTGTACTGATCATTAACTGCATGATGGAATTCGTCAATTATTGCGTAGTTGAAATAATCCGGTGCAAAATATTTTTCATTCAGATATTCTGTTTTTCCGAGAGTTGCCACAGAAGCAAAGATAACAGATTTATCCGTACATTTCTCATCTCCTGTAAAGAATCCATAGTCCTCAGAATTTCTTACATTTCGGAAGGAATCTGCTGCCTGTTTCAGAATTTCCTCTCTGTGTGCAACAAACAGAACTTTGCTATATGCTTTTGAATCAAACGCTGCCAGAATCGTTTTCCCAATGCCTGTTGCAGCGCAGATGAGTGCTTTCTTTGCACCTTCTGCTCTTGTGTCTTCCAGTGCACAGAGCGCTTCAATCTGTGCTCCTCTTGGTTCAAACAATGGTTTGATTTTATCTTCTGTATCCTGTTCAAAGTCATATCTCTCAAGATCTTTTGCAACTGCAGGGCGATGCCAGTTCTGTGAATATCTTTTTAATTCCTTATCATCGATTATGATGGAATGATTTTCAAATAAATCTTCAAATGTATGAAAAAAATCTTCATAGTTTTCCGGATCTTTTTTGCTGCTGAAGCGGTAATTCCATTCTATTCCTGAAGTCAGCGCGCTTCTTGAAATATTGGATGATCCAATATAAAGTTCGCTGTGATTTGCATAATGGAAAATGTATGATTTTGGATGAAAAGAGCGTCCCTTTTCACAGTAGAATCTAAGATCAACTCTGCCACCCAGCTTTCTTTTGATCAGATATAATGCAGACGGCTGTGTTATTCCGAGATAGTTTCCTGTCAGGATTCGAATTTTGGCTCCACGTTTCAGAGTGTTTTCCAGTTCCTTAAGGAGCATTTTCACTCCGGATTCCATGAGGAACGAAACAATGATATCCACACTTTCTGCTTTTTTCATGCTCGCAATCAGCTGATAATACAGTTGTCTTCTTCTATCCGGGCCGCCGGTCATGACATCTGTAGAAGATTCATTTTCATATCCGATATTCATTTTTTCTGCAGAATTAAGTTCAGCCATTTTTCCTCACCTCTTCCCGGTCGGACATCTCCTGTGATCCAGTGTTCTTCTATTCGCAGATTGTGTATTCCCTGCACAAAGTCTGTAAAGGTATCTATTGTAAAGTCTGTAAAATATCGTCCGTTTCGATTTCCTTCATATTCTCCGTATTTGAAAGAGGTATAAATCCATCCGTCAGTTTTCAATGCTGTGAGCATTTTCTTAAGAACCTCTTTCAGTTCTTTCTTCGGTAAATGAAGAATGGAAGCACAGGCCCAGATGCCATCGTATTTCTCATTCGCTTCCAATTCCTGAAACAATATCTGTCTGACTTTGATTCCGGTATGGTCACTTGCAATCCGACATAACTGTTCAGAGCCGTCGATTGCATCTACCCGATAGCCCTGACTTAAAAAGTATTTCGTGTCTCTTCCTGCGCCACAGCCAAAATCAAGGATATATGCTCCCGGATCAAGTTTTTCCAGGAATCTGTCCTGCATTTCTGTAAACTCCACAGAAACAGTCCCAGATGCAAAAGACTGTGCATTTTCATTATAGTAGTTTAAGGTCTTATCCATCATATCTACCCAATTTTCAAATGTCTGTTAGACACCCGTTTTCCTTTGTTTTATCTTTGGCATTACATTTTTATTTCTCACGTTCTGAGTCACTTGATAAAGTTGACTACTTTACGTCATATTATACTCTTTTTCAACATAAACAGCAATCATTTCTGTTTGATATTGCACGATATTATATGCCACATTTATACTGACGCATTCCTGTTATAATATTCTTGATATTTGTCTATTGAGGTCTTTTAATGCAGTCTCATCAAAAGGACCTTCTACAATGACAAGTACATTTTTTACGAGCCAAATGCCTCACCTGCCTCTCTGAACGCTAGCGCAATCTCATAATTATTAGTAGGACTATATACTGGTTCGCTCTGCTCCCCCAGTACAATATCCCGATAGTAAAAATCTCTTAAATTATTATTCACTTTCACGTTCGTCATCCGAATATATCTGTTATCCGGATTGGTTGTTGTGAAGGCTATGAAGCCTTTATCAATTGTTTCAAGGGGACGGAGATTATGTGATGTAAAAATCAGCTGGCCTTTTCCTTTTTCAGAAATGATATTTAAAAGTTCTCCTAGCAGGTATTCAAAAATTCCTGAATCTAATTCATCAATCGCTACGGTAATGGACGGATTGTTATACACTACAGTTAGTAACTGTAAAATTGAAACAATCTTTTTAATGCCTTCAGATTCATACTGAAACGGAATAGCTTTTTCATTTTTCAACGACATTAACTGAATCAGTCTGCCAATTTTTCCTTCTTTTGAAACTTCTGGCCCTAAATCAACCACACCGATTGTCAGACCTGGAACTAATTGCTGCAAAACAATATTCATGTTGTCGATAATATTCTTTACAAGTTCTATCGCTTTTTCCGGAATTGATGCCGGTTTATTCAATGGAAGCAAGAGATTTCCCACTGCCTCAGAGTTCTTTTCTTTATATTTGAAAGCTAATGGCAAGGCATTCATATTGATCAAACCTTCATGCTGTGTATCTATAATAAAAAGTTCTCTATTTCCAAATGTAGACAGCCCATTAAGAATATTGAGATAAATTTCTATTTCACAGCTTTTCCTGAAGCGATTCATCATCTCTCTTGAGAATATGAATGATCTGGATTGTTCCTGAGCCAGACGTTTTGTCAGAAGCAGTTCCATAACGTCTTCATCTATATTCTTTAAAAGTTCGTTATATTTTGATTTAGGAACAAACACACCCGCTGTTCTTGTATCAATAAGAGCACTTTTGCGGATTTTCTCTTTATCTGATAAATAAGTAAAGCTTAATACTTCGTCAAAAATCTGTATCTTATATCTTGTTTCTGACTCTACAAGTGCGTCACCTTCCATATCTGAATAATCAAGTACTTTCTTAATAGAAAACTGATACCAAATATCATAGGTTTCCTCAGCCTTCTGCATTTTGAATTGAAATTTCAATGTAGCAAAATCTTTCTCTACATTAATATAGTCTGCATATTTGTTTGGGGCTGATTTCCCGCACAAAGAATATTTCAGCAATTGTATTGCATCAATCAGAGCCGTTTTTCCGGAACCATTCTGACCATATAAACCCACGATGCTTGTTCTGTATTTCTTTCTTCTGTTCTCAAAATCGAGAACTCCTTTTCGCACGTTCTTGAAGTTTTCTATTGTAATACTTTCTATTCTGACAAATTGACTATTCATCATAACCTCCATGTGGAAACCAATTTGCATATTTACATTTATATATAAGCTTTTTATCATTGTATCATTAATTTTTCAATTATACAATTTCATTTTGCTTTTTGATACTTTTTGTATCGTTTTGTATTTTTATTTCACATTTATTATTTCATTTCTTTTTCAAAACATACAAATGCACTCTAATATTCACTTTAAAATCTTCATCATGAACCGGAACTGATTTGCATCTGTCGAAAAACAGCCCCACAACTGAAGTTTTCTCCAATTGTAGGGCTGTTTTGATTATGCAGCTCTTCCTGATATATTTTTATGCTTTCAGATATTCTTTTAAACACAATCTAACTTTTTCGGTCGTGTCTACGTATTATCCCTATTCTGCAGTTCGTTATGCTTCCGCATCCAGCTCCGCCTCAATCTCATCCTCGCAATCTGCCATTGCCTGCAGTGTCATAGTGAGCAGCTTCTGCAGTTCCCAGCCGAGCTGTTCGGCTCCTCGCTCGATGACTTCTCTGGAGCATCCTGCTGCGAAGCCTTTGCTCTTGTATTTCTTCTTGAGGGATTTGAGTTCCATGTCTTTTGTGCTTTTGGATGGTCTCATAAGTGCTGCTGCCCAGATAAGTCCTGTAAGTTCGTCTGCTGCAAAGAGTACTTTTTCCATTTCGTGTTCCGGTGCTACGTCAATAGTTGCGCCACATCCTACTGTGATGCCATAGCCATGGGATACAACTGAATGGATCAAGTCTTCGCCTACGCCTGCTTCGCGGAGCATTTCCGGAGCTTTCAGACAGTGTTCTTCCGGATATAGTTCAAAGTCGATGTCATGGAGGAGCCCTACAATTCCCCAGTATTCTGCATCTTCGCCATAACCAAGCTCATTGGCGTACCATTTCATTACTGCTTCTACAGTCAGGGCATGCTGAATGTGGAATGGATCCTTGTTGTATTTTTTTAATAATGTAAATGCCTCGTCTCGTGTAATTGTCTTCATTTGTCACTCCTCATTTCTGAATTGTCAGGTGGATAAAATCATCTGCTTTACTGCTTGTTTATAACTGAATAACTGCTCCGCAGTTTATCTGTCAATCTGGATCTGACATGCTTCCATTGCTTTCAGTGCATTCTCATGGCTTTCCGGTGTTACGCCTGCGCAGCATTTAGCGTCTACGATGATCGGAATTTCCGGGAGAGATGCCTTAACCAGAAGTGCATTGGAAATAACACAGATGTCTGTGCATAAACCTACGAATGTGATACTTTCGATTTCATTATCCTCATTCATTGCCACCAGTTCTCCTGCAAGATCTGTGGAACCAAAGGTTTCTTTATCAATGGGTTCTGTTTTTCTGAGTGCATCTAATTCGCTTCGGATCTGCCATCCTTCGGTGTCACGGATACAGTGCGGTACAGGAAGCTTCTTTCCTTCCTGAGTGTCAAGATAGTAAGTCTCATGGGTGTCTCTGGTAAAAAGAACAACTCCATCAAAATTTTCGATTTTCTCTTTTACACCAGGTACAATGGCAACTGCCTCTTTTGTTCCAAGAGCTCCATCGATGAAGTCATTCTGCATGTCTACAACTACTAATACCTTCTGCATATTTCCTTCCCTTTCGTTCTTTCTGCACATTTTTTCAGATAATGCTATAAAATCTCTGGAAACGTGTGCTGTTATTATTTGTTATTACTATACAACGACAAAGTGTTTTTGTACAGGCAAAAGTGCCTGTTTTACTATAGCAATTCCATAAAATATCAATCATCTATTTTGCAGTATATTTTTCAAATCTGTACTTCTGTTTAATATCCGGATATTTGTCTCTGTCTACTTCACTCATGAACATATTATAGGGTCTGGCGCAGATTTTGAAAGGTGCGTAGAGCGCCTGGTAGATCATCAGTTTTTCACCGTTTTCTGTGTGATGGGCTACTGCAAGGACTTTATAGAGATATTCGGAAGTATCCGGGGATACCCATTCTCTTTTGAAATGCTGTACAATGTCGCCTGCATGAATATCGTGTTCCGGTGTTTCCAAAGTGTTTTCATTTTCCACACTGTCAGGTTCTTCAGGTTCTGTGTTGAGTTCCATATATTCTTCTTTATCAAGGGAAACCGGGATTCCGGAACGGCCATTGATGTGGACGCCGCCATACCAGGTGCCTGTGACCTCGCAAATATCACCTACTTCATATTCCATGCTGCAGTCATTATTTTTCTTTATGATTCTGATTTTTGTCATTTTATCATCTCCTAGCATATAGTTCTTATTTCATGCAACCAAAAAAGTACTGATTTCACGCTCTAACACGTTAGATTATATTCTCCAGCAAGTTCTTCATTTAAAACAACCACCTCAACGCCCCATATTTTTCTGACCTTAAGCAATCTGGCTCTTAATTCTGCCAATGGCCCAGCTAGCCACGTAATATCTTCTGCGTTTTTTACAACCAGAATAAATTTTAATTTTACATCTTTCATATTGCTTACTGATCGAAGATTGTCTCCTATCTCTGACGTATCCTGATATCTGTTCATAATTGCCGCCAGATATATCTGCAAAGATGATATAAACTTCTCAGTTATTGAACCATAATATTCTTCGAATTTCAGTTCTTTTTCTTTTGATTCATATCGATTCGCCACATTTGGACAACTTTTCTTTGCTTCCAGAAACACTATATTATTTCCATTATATTTCAGAATAAACTCAACTGTTGGGATTCCATCTCCAAGTTTTTTATAAATTTCAGATGTCTCAATATGAAATAAATCTTTTTTATCATATTTTCCAAAATTCATTCCTGATTCTGGTATAACGCTCACTTTAATGCCACCCCGATTTCTTCTCGATACAACTGACGGAATGTATCCATAATTGTATTATGTTCCAACAATTCAAATTCCGGAGCTATCTCACATAATACTTTGCTGTTTTCATTTTTATATAAGGAAATGTACTGCAGTTTACTGTCCTGTCTCCGCTTTACTTCAATATATTTGGACAAAAAATAGTCATGTGTAGAAACAAAAATCTGTACACCTTCTGTCTCCAGCATGATCAATAATTCAGCCAGCACCGGAATATATTTCGGATTGATATTTGCTTCTGGCTCGTCCCAAAACAAAACGGATCCCTTCTCCAGTGTCCCGTTTTTTATCAACTGCCATAAAAGAGCAATTTTACGTAATCCTTCTGCTACCAAATTAAATTCTAACTTTGCCTGTGTACCAGGTTTTAAATAAAAACGATTCTCATGCAATGTTACTTTCCCATTACTGATTTTCTGTAAAATATCCAGATATTTTTTCCTTACAGTTGAATCCACTCCTCTGGAAATATCAATTTTGGCAGCCGCAATAATATCCAGATACGTATCATCAAATTCCACATTTCCCATTTTTACTGCAGCATCCAGATTCCAGGCATTTGATAAAATCTCTTTTGCCGGAATAAATACGCTTGTGAGATCAGACATCTGCTTTTCCCATTTCTCTTCTGAATTAATCTCTGCATCCCATTTTCGTGTCTTGGTTGAAAATGTCATTCCTATTTTGGCAGTATCAGATTCCACAGAAACCATGGCTTTATTGCTTCCACTCTTTCCTCTGTTTACCAGACGTCCAATTCCAGACTGATCAGGACGAAATAACATTGTTGTTTTCTGCGAAAAAGACACATCATGTTTAGAAGCCTGACATGCTGCATAGGCTAATTTCATAATATGAGTCTTTCCCACACCATTTTCACCAACTAATACATTTAATCCTTCACAAAAAGGAATCTTTATATCTTCAAATACTGTAAAATTCTCTGCTGCAATCTTTGTTAATGGCATTTCCATCACCTCAATATTTCCATTTTTATAAATCAGTTCATTATATCTGTCGCACAACAATATAATATAAAGTAACTTCTATAATAATTTTATATTATAACACATATAAATATGTCAAACAGCTATTTTCTTCAATATAATATTGTAAAATCTGAAAGCTTGTAAAAGGCTATAACTATCACTTCCAGCTCTTCCAGATCTCTGGCTGATATCCTACTGTCGCCTGTTTTCCGTTTCTTACCACAGGGACTTTGATGATGCTCTGGTTTTCGAGAATTTTCTCTGCCTTGTCTTCCTCTGCGATATAAGTGATCAATGCCAGCAGGTCTTTATCCTTGCAGTCAGTATCTATCAGTTTATCATAACCGCCAATTGCCTGGCAGACAGATTGGAATTCTCCTTTACTTAATCCTTTTTCTTTCATATCTATAAACTGATATTTAATTCCCCGTTCTTTGAAATAGCGTTCTGCTTTCTTGCTGTCAAAGTTTTTCTTTGTACCAAAAATCTGTATATTCATAGTCTAATGCTTTCTCCCATTTTTTTAAGAATTATTGTTCCTGCTACATTTTCTCTTTTCTTGCCTGTTCATTTTAAATTTCCATCCATTTCACATTTTTTTCAAATTCTCACCACATATTTCTCACATTTCCTGGTTATATTATTACTTGTACAGAGCAAAGAGTAATTGCAAATAAAACTTTTTCTTTTTCATACTTTTGCCGGGAATCGATGAGGTTCCCGGCCTCCTTCTTTTATTCCGTTATTTTTTATTCCGTTAGATTTTCTTTTTAATATGGTTATAGATATTCAGTCCCTTTGTCTGTCCGTATTTGGAAATGATAGATCTGTAAATCTGCTGCTTTCTGTTTTTGTCTTCTGCATTTTTCTCCACAGTTGTAGAAACATAGTTTACTACTTCCTTTGGCATGCCTGCCTTGTCGAGAACCAATACTAATTCCTGCTGTAATTTCTTTGTTCCGGCTTTCATGTCAATTATCTTTTGTTTTGGCTTTGTTGTATTCTGATTCTCTGATTGTTTGGCAGACTGCTTTTCAGATTGTTCATTCAACTGTTTTTCTGTTTTCTGATCAGTTTGTTCTGCTACCTGTCTGTCTTTTTCTTTACCGGTCTGTTTTTTTACCTGTTTCCTTGTATGCACCTGTTTTCCGGAAATCTTCTCGTTTCTGGAAATTTTCACATTTTCTTCTGCTTTCCAGAATTCTATAATATGGTCAAATCCTGTATCTTTGCTGATTACAACAATTTTGCATTCTTCATCCTGCCCTGTGCACTCTTTTCCTATCAGATATCCCAGATAAGAGCCCAGATGCATATCTGCTGACTGATTTCCTGTCGGTACTTTATGCGTGATCAGTTTTGACTCTCCGTGATCATTGATAATATCAAGATCTATTTTTCTGCTGTTATCTGTATAAAAAAGATGGATAATATCTGTTTCCCGTAATTTACCACATCCTTTGAAGCCTTCGCTTCCTACATTTTCATAATCAATTAAATAATAAGTTTTGATAATCTTCATCCTCTCTTTATTTGTTAATGTTCACTCCGTTCACAGTAACCTTTATTTTTCTCTGCTGTATAATACTCTGTCATTTTTCAGCCGGATAATTCTTTCCTATTTTAACATGCATCTTTTATCAGCACAACCACATAGTGGCAGCTTTCCTGGTTAGTATTTCCTGGTTGTCTTTCCTACCTGTTCCAGTCAGACAGAATATTATCATATCCACGAATAGTATTCCCATATTGCCACCATAATAAATTTACATACCTTTTGTGAAAAATGACGGTTTTTTCATCAAATTTGAGTTGATAAATCTTTAACAAATTTCAAAAAAAGGCAAAAATCCTGTTGATTTTAAGCGTTAAATATGTATAATAGTAAAAGAGAAGCGATACCCATTCGCTTTTATGGTAAGGTATCTTAAGCCTGTTTAAACAGGCGCTTTCATTAACGAAGAAAAGAGGTTAAACGTAAGATGGCAAAAATCGATTTAAGCAAGTATGGCATTACCGGAACTACAGAAATTGTCTACAACCCTTCTTATGAAGTATTATTTGAAGAAGAAACCAAACCGGAACTGGAAGGCTTTGAAAAAGGTCAGGTCAGCGAACTTGGTGCAGTTAACGTTATGACAGGTATCTATACAGGACGTTCTCCTAAAGATAAATACATCGTTATGGATGAGAACTCCAAAGATACAGTATGGTGGACAACAGACGAATACAAAAACGATAACCATCCTGCAACTCAGGAAGCATGGAATGCAGTAAAAGAAATCGCTAAAAAAGAGCTCTCCAACAAGAGACTTTTCGTAGTAGATGCATTCTGCGGTGCTAACAAAGATACTCGTATGGCTATCCGTTTCATCGTTGAAGTTGCTTGGCAGGCACATTTCGTAACAAATATGTTCATCCAGCCAACAGCTGAAGAACTTGAAAACTTCGAGCCAGATTTCGTTGTATACAACGCTTCCAAAGCTAAAGTTGAAAACTATAAAGAATTAGGCCTTAACTCTGAAACAGCTGTAATGTTCAACATCACAACTAAAGAGCAGGTTATCGTAAACACATGGTACGGCGGAGAAATGAAGAAAGGTATGTTCTCTATGATGAACTACT
>OLPU01002280.1_pt1 | contig 12862 bp, 10 predicted proteins | sample 1673111 | NCBI WGS metagenome assembly OLPU01 (sample SAMEA3136755, study PRJEB25190) | human gut metagenome | reverse complement strand
ACTCCTGTTATCAAAAGATTATCAAGCCCAATGTTATCAGCAGAAAAGCAATGGTTTGAATCATCTGTATTATACCACAAGCAGAGTGCTATTTCAATCAAATAAGGGACTGCTTCAACTGTAGAATCCGTTTTTCAATCTCTCGAATGATCTCGACAAAGACTTGATCTTCGCTTCCGGTCGGATCTTCTAATCCCCAGTTATCGTCAAATGCTCTACCAATGAAAGGACAGCCCACATTGCACCCCATGGAGATTGCAATATCAGGGGCAGGAATATCCGAGATCAGTTTGGAATACTGGGTTTTCTCCATGTCAATCCCGTACAGTTCTTTCATAATGCGGACAGCATCCTGATTGATTTGCGGTTTTGTTTCCGTTCCTGCGGAATAGCTTTCAAACACATCGGAAGCCAAGTGCTTTCCCAAGGCCTCGGCAATCTGACTGCGGCAGGAATTATGGACGCAGATAAATGCCACCTTTTTCTTACTCATATTTGAACCAGTCTTTCGTTTTATTTGCGTTTTTTTACAAGGAACAGCATCACGGGAACTTCTGTCAGCACACCCACAGTCGTTGCCAGTGCCGCAGGGGAAGTCGTTCCAAACAAGGCGATTGCAACAGCAACAGCCAGTTCAAAGAAGTTGGAAGCACAAATCATTCCGGCGGGAGCAGCAATCTTGTAGGGCAGCTTCAAAACCCGGCAAGCGATATACGCAATCGCAAAAATCAGGAAGGTCTGTAAAATCAGCGGTACCGCAATCAAAACAATGTGCAGAGGTTTTTCCAGAATGGTATTGCCTTGGAACGAGAAAATCATCACCAGCGTCAGCAATAAGCCAATGGTAGTTACACTGTCAAACATATGGATGAAAGTCTCCTCAAAGTACACTGCCCCTTCCGCTTGATGACAGCCGAACGGGTCAGCATACCGCCAGCCAGAGGAAACACCACAAACAGTACCACAGAGAGAATCAGGGTATCCCACGGAACGGGAACATTGGAACGCCCAGCAAAAAATGCCCGTTGAGTTCGATTTGAGTTTCACGGGCCCCGAAACGGCCCCGTTTCGCCCTCGGGGACAAAAACCGCGCGTCAACTCACTTGGGATAAATCCTTACTCCCATTCCCTCGAATACCTCCCCGTGCCTTGTTGTCTTGAAACACGGGGAGTAAATGGCGAAATCGCAGATGAAAGGGAGTAAAAAGGCAAAGAAAAAGCCTCCATTCCAACATGGGAACGGAGGCTCGATTATCGTATTTACTCACCGCCGTCGCTGGTGGCTTTGCCGTGACTCTCGTACGAAACGAAACTCAGCGGCACAGTGCGGCACTCAAAAGTGCAGGTCAGAACCCTGTCAGCCTACTCCCACTCAGTGCCTAATCCAGTCCGAGTGTTGTCGATGCGTGTCGCGTCGTACCGTCTAAGGACTGAATCGTGCGCAATTTGGGCGAATCAGGCCCTTGATTCGCGATTTCGGGAATGACTCAATTGATTCGCAAAACCGCAGGCCGCTCCTTTAATCACTCCCTGGTTCCCGCCGGGGTTCGTAGCGGGTGGCGTGAAAAGGGGTGATTCAAAGGGTCGGAGAGATGCGTCTTAGCCGAGAATAAGGTTAGCCTTATCTTACTGCATGATTCGTGTGTTATAGTTAGATGTCTCTAACTATTTGGGGGCGATAGCAATGCACGAATGCAAGGGCTTCTGGGACAAGAATGCCGGTCGGTACGACCGTTTCATGCGAAAGGACCGGGCGGCGTATGAGAAGATGTATGAGCTGATCAGGCCGGTAGTGAAAGCAAAAACCGTGTTGGAGGTTGCCACCGGCACGGGGCTTATCGCAAAGAGCATCGTGAATGCGGCGGCGTACATCGAGGCTACGGACGCTTCTGCAAAGATGATCCTTGAAGCAAAGCGGGACAATCAATCCGCAAAGCTGCACTTTTCCGTACAAGATATGTTCCGCCTGCCCTATGCACAGAAGTCCTTTGATGTGGTGATCGCGTCCAACGCGCTTCACATAGTGCCGCATCCGGAAAAGGCCCTGCAAGAAATCAGGCGGGTGCTGAAGGACGACGGCGTGCTCATCGCGCCAACCTTCACCCACGCGGGGAGCTCGGTTTCCGGCAAGGCAAAAGCCTTTTTCATGAGTATGGCGGGATTCCCCCTCCACAGCAGGTGGACAAGCGAGGAATACCTACGTTTCCTGCGTCAAAACGGCTGGGCAGTGCAGAAAAGCGCGGTGCTGAAGGCCTCGTTCCCGTTGACCTATGCGGAATGCACGAAATCGAAGGGGCCAGATGTCGTTCTTTGAAAACACCCGCAAGCCCGTGGGCCTCGGCGGAAAACTTATGGTTGCCATGATGAATCTGGGGCACAGCCCTGTGGCGCGGTGGGGACTTCGATTTCTACGACTTGCGCCAAATGCCAAGGTGCTGGATTGCGGCTGCGGCGGCGGGGCGAACATAAAACGGCTGCTGAAAAAATGCCCGCATGGCGTCGTCAAGGGCATCGACTATTCGCCCGTCAGCGTGGAGAAGACTAGAAAGCTCAACCGAATTGCAATTCAGGAGGGGCGTTGCGCCGTTCTGCAAGGCAGTGTGGCAGATATGGCGTTTGAGGATAGCTACTTCGATGCCGCCACGGCCTTTGAGACCGTCTATTTTTGGCCCGATTTACCCCGATGCCTCCGTGAGGTCTGTCGGACGCTGAAGCCAGGCGGGGCAATTCTTATCTGCAACGAGAGCAATGGCGATACGGACAAGGACGAGAGGTGGACGCAGATCATCGGCGGCATGACCATCTACAAGGACATTGAATTAAAGGCGTGTCTGGAGCAGGCGGGTTTTCACGAGGTGCAGATACGCAAAAAGAAAAGGTGGCTCTGCGTCACGGCGCGGAAGTAGGGGTATCAAGCACGGGCATTTTTGCATCCATCCTGCACATGGCGATAGGCATGACGGTCATAGCGGCTGTGCTGGCGGCAATTATGACAGTTCTTATTCACTGGGGAAGAAACCTATGAAATGTAAAATTGAGAAAAACACCGTGCAGGAGACGCTGATCCTCCCGCTGTATTCCCGGAAGCTGTGTACGGAGCTGTACCCGAACCTTTATAGGGATGAAACAGCGGTTCGCCTGCTCGACCAAATCGACTACGACTTTTCAGAGGCAGCGAAAAGCTCCCGCAGCCTGATGCAGCGCTTTGGTGCGCTGGAGGTGGCAATGCGGCAGGGTGATTTTGCTTTCGAGGTGCGGGATTACCTGAAAGGCCACCCCAATGCGGCGGTGGTCAATCTGGGCTGCGGGCTGGACAACACCGGCAGAACCTGCGACAACGGTAGATGCAAGATCTACAATCTGGACTTCCCGGATGTGATTGCCTTGCGGCAGCAGCTACTGCCCGCCGGGAATCGAGAACAAAATATCCCCTGTGACCTGAAAGACACCGCATGGTTTAGCAAAATCAATGCCTCCGGCGGGGTGGTGTTCTTTGCCTCCGGGGTGTTCTATTACTTTCTGACCCAGCAGGTCCGGGAACTGGTGCGGGGGATGGCGGACGCTTTCCCCGGCGGTGTGCTGGTCTTTGATGCTGCCAATCGGATGGCAGTAAAGATGATCGCAAAAACATGGCTTAAGACTGCAAAAATCAAGGATGTGGGGGCATATTTTGCGGTTTCGGATGCCGCCAAGGAAATCGGCACGTGGGACAGCCGTCTGCAGGTCACAAGTCGCGGCTATATGCTGGGTTACAACGATTTGAGAGACTCTTCTGTCAGCGGCTTTTTCCGGTTTCTCGCAAGGGTCGGTGACAATGGGATGAAAATGCAAATCGTGAAAATAAGATTTTGAGAGACAAAAATGCAAAAGACGGGCACTTCTTGCCGCTCAATTGGCAAGAAGCGCTCGTCTTTTCTTAACGTGTTGTATGGCGGAGAGAGCGCAAGTTACGCGAGCGTCCTTCTTGCCAGCTCGGCCGCGCCGAGGATTCCTTGGTCGCCGCCGCAGCCCGGGGCGCAGATGTAGCTCTCCATGTCCTTAAGCTCGGCGGTCTGGATGTAGCCACCCAGATATTCGAGGGTCTTCTTGCGGACGATGCCGTAGAGCTGCTCCTGGTGCATCACGCCGCCGCCGAGGACGATACGGCGAGGCGAGTACATGAGCACGAGGTTCGCGCACATCTGCCCCAGATAATCCCCCTCGAGCGCCCACACCTCAGCGTTGTCCGCGAGCTCGGCCGCGGGCTTTCCCCAGCGCGCGGCGATGGCGGGGCCGGAGGCGAGGCCCTCGAGACAGCTCGCGTGGCTCGGGCAGACGCAGCGTCCCTCCTCGGTGGCACGGGTCCTTACCAGCATGTGGCCGGCCTCGGGGTGCAGCATGCCGTGAAGGAGCCTGCCCGCGCACATGACGCCCGCGCCCACGCCGGTGCCGATGGTCACGTAGACGGCGTCCTCAAGCCCCTTGCAGCAGCCGAAGACTACTTCGCCGAGGCAGGCAACGTTCACGTCCGTGTCGTAGGTCACCGGAATCCCGAGGGCGTCGGCGAACGCGGCGCGAAGACCATAGCCTCGCCACGCGAGCTTGGGTGTCTGGAGGATGGAACCGTAGCGCTCATCGTTGGGGTCGACGCAGGTCGGGCCGAAGGCGCCGATGCCCAACGCGTTCACATCGCGGGCGGTGAACCACTCGACCATTTGTGGGACGGTCTCGGCGGGCGTAAGCGTCGGGGTCTCCATACGGTCGAGAACCTCGCCATCGCCGGACACCACGGCACAGACCATCTTGGTTCCGCCGGCCTCGAGGGCGCCGAGCCTCATTTGCTTTTCGCTCATGTGATCCTCCTTACAAAGGGACGCCCGCAGTCATGGTCAACCGCGGGCGCCCATAACGTTGGCTTGTTTCGAGGCGACCCTACCTGGGCACGCGGTCCTGCCTTGCGGCAAACGGGGCGAGCACGGCGTGCGGCTCGCTTTGGTACCAATAGGCGACGGTGGAGATGTCGTCCTCGCGCTCGTAGAGCTTGATGTCGTCGTTGCCGAGGTCCTGGAACGTCACGCGCAGGTCCTCCTTGAACGAGATCGGGTCGGGAAGGTGCCACCTGTAGAGGCCGTGCCTGGGCAGCGCGTCGTCGTTGGTCGCGAGCATCGGGTTCGGGTTCGGCTTGCCCGCGCTGAAGCGGTCGCGCGTGGCGTCGCGCGTCGAGCGGTACGGGTAGCCGGCGAACAGCGTGTTGAAGCACTGCGCCTCGGGCAGCGCGTGGGGCGGCCTGTCGAGGAAGGCCCAGGCACCGCCGAAGTAGTCCTCGGCTCCCGTCGAGGTGACCGTGGGGAACTCCTCGTCGCCGTCGAGGAAGAACTTCATCTCGCCCTCGCCCCACCAATAGCGCTCCAGGGCGCACAGGGCCATGTAGGTGCCGACGTAGTAGCCCTTGCCGCGCACGCCGTCGAGCACGGTGTAGTCGACGCCCCTGTGGGTGCTGCGCTCGCGGTTAAAGCGGGCGTGGAAGTACATGGCGTCGTCCGGCACGTCGGTGAGCGCGTAGTTGAACGTGTAGAAGATGTACTTAATGAACCCGGGGTGCTCGCTCGTAAGCGTGACCTTGGCGTGCTTCCTGAAGGGCATCTCGAAGTAGCAGTTCATGCCGCCCGTCGGGTTCACGCAGATGGGCATCGAGTTGACGATGGCGCGCTCACCGAAGCCGTTGCAGAAGAAGTCGCCGACAGGGCACTCGACCGAGGGGGTCTCCTCGTCGTCCCAGTAAAAGCGCAGCACGAGGTCGCGCATGACGAAGCTGCCGGCGGCGGTCTTGTCGGGGACGGTCATCCAGATGTGGCGGATGATGCCGGGGCCCTCGATGTCCGCGAGCGTGATGGTCTCGCCGGATTCAAGGGGCACGCAGCACGAGCCCTTGCGGCCGACGCCGAGGTGGCTGGCCGACATGGCGGCGCGGCCCTTCTCGCCCGTGATGTTCTCGGGGGTGATGGCGCGGCTTTCCTCACCGCCGTGCATCCACACGTCTTTAAGGAACTCTCTCATCGTCGACCTCCTCTATTCGTCGTCTTCGCACTCGGCGGAACTGGCACCGTTCACGTAGACGATCTGCTGGCGCGCCTCGTCGACGAGGGCGTCGAAGTCGAGTTTCTCGTCGGGGCGCGCGAGCGCGACCGTCATGGCGAGCGGGAGGTTGACACCCGCGATCACGTGGATCCGGTCGGAGGCGAAGCGGGAGAAGCGCTGGTTCACGCTGCCGCCGAGCGCGTCGGTAAGGACGACGACCTCGTCAGTGCCCGAAAGCGCCGCCTCGACCGCCGCGTCGAGCCCCTCGCCGTTGTCGTTCACGTAGGCGCACACGGCGTTGACGGCGTCGCTCTTACCCGTAAGGAACTCGAGGGTGTCCTTGAAGCCCTGGGCGAGAAGGGAATGGCTCGCCACAACTATCTTTCTCATTGATTCACCAATCTCTTGGGTCGAAGCTAAGCGAGGATGCCGGCGGCGGAGGCGACCATCGCGAGGACAATCACCACGAGGATGAGGGCCGTCATGCTCGCGTTCTTCTTGGTAAGAAGGTAATACGCGCTTCCCGTGATGGCAGCGGGGATCATGGCAGGCAGGATCTTGTCGAGCAGCGGCTGAATCTCCATCGAGACGTCGCCGAAGCTGAAGCTAATCGGGCAGGTGACGCCGATGACCGAGGCGATGAGGCAGCCGACCACGGTGAGGCCGAGCACGGAGGCGGCGGCAGTGAGGTTGGGAAGCTTCTCGCTGAAGTCGGTGACGAGCTTCACGCCCTGCTTGTAGCCGAACTCGAGGGCGTGCATGCGGACCCAGAAGATGGCCAAGATGAGCGCGAACCAGATGCCGGCTCCCACGGGGTTGCCCTCGATGGCCATGTAGGCGGCGATGGAGCCCATGATGGTCGGGATCATGGTCATGAGCAGGGAGTCGCCGACGCCGGCGAGCGGTCCCATGGTGCCGATCTTCAGGTCTTGGACGGCGTCCGCCGCCGCTAGGCCGTCGCGTTCCTCCATGGCCACGCAGGCGCCAAGGATGATGGCGGCGAGCCAAGGCTGGGTGTTGTAGTAGCGGAAGTGGTTGTTGAGCGCTTGCTTATAGTCCTCGTCGTTCGTGTAGATCTTCCTCAGGACCGGCGAGAGGGCGTAGGCGACTGAGGCGCCCTGCTGGGTCTGGTAGTTGAAGGTACACACGCTCATGAGCCAGCGCCAGTTCGCGTTGCGCAGGTCCTTCTTGGTGACCTTGTAGCCGGAGGGCTTGCCCTCGGCGGCGGCGGTGATGTTCTCGTTTTCCATGGTTACTCATCCTCTCCGATGAAGGCGTCTGCGGAAGCGTGGGCGGCGAGCTCGGTGTCCCTCTCGGCACGCTGGTAGAACGCGATCGCGAGGGCAACGCCGACGATGGCGGCGCCGATGATGGGCACGTTCAGGAAGGCCGAGAGGAAGAAGCCGGCGAGCAGGTACTGGAAGTACTTGCCAGTGGGCATGTAACGCAGCAGCATCGCGATGCCGACGGCCGGGAGCATCTTGCCGGCGAGGGTGAGGCCGGAGAGGAACCACTGGGGCATAACCTCGAGGAGCCAGTTGACGGCGGGCTGGCCGAGGGTCACGGAGACAAAGACGGGCAGGGCGGCGCACAGGCCGAAGAGCACGGGGCAGACCCACAGGATGGCGTTCATCTGCTTGAACTTGCCCTCGTCGCAGAACTTCTGGGACTTCTCGACGACGAAGCCGTTGAGGATCTTGACGATGACGTCGAGCTGGATGCCGAGCATGCCGACCGGCAGGCCGATGGCAAGGCCCGTGTCGGAGCCCAGGGTCACGCCGTAGGCGGTGGCGATGATGGCCATCGTGCCGTAGTCGGGAATCGACGAGCCGCCGAAGCCCGCGACGCCGAGCTGCATGAGCTGGATGGTGCCGCCGATGACGAGGCCGGTCTGCCAGTCGCCCATGACGACGCCGGTGATAAGGCCCCAGAAGACGGCATAGTTGACGAAGATCATCGGGATGCCGTAGTAGTCCACGTGCTTGATGAAGGCCAGCAGGGTCAAAAGGACGACCTGCAGGATAGTGAAGTTGACCATGATCCCTCCTTAGATGAGGTCGGCGACGGAGACGGGCTTGTCGGCGGGCACGAACTGTGCCGTCACCTTGACGCCGCGGGCGATGAGCGCCTTGTAGCTCTGGACGTTCTCGGCGGAGGCATAGGCGCGCTGGGTGAGCTGGACGCCGCCCTCCTTGACAAGAGAGCCGCCGACGATCAGCGACGGGAGCTCGATGCCCGACTCGACCAGGTGAAGGATCGTCTCGGGCTCCTTGGCGATGACAAAGACCTTCTCGCGGTCGTACTTGCCCGCCGCGAAGTTCTTGAGCGCGGTCTGCTCGGAGATGATCGAGACGGCCATGCCCGCGGGGCGCGCCATCCTCATAGTGGACTTCAGGACCTCGTCGCCGGCGACCTTGTCGTCGATGACCATGACTCGGGTCGCGCCCGACACCGGGGCCCACTGCGTCACGATGATGCCGTGAAGCAGGCGATTGTCGATTCGTGCCATAACAACACTCATGTTTGCTCCTATCAAATGAAGTTTTACGTTCGGTACTGCCTCGGCGCTATCCGGATTCGCGCCGGGCAAGGGGTTATCGGATTATTGAGGACGCGCAGTCAGCTTGCGGCGGCGCGGGGAAGGTCACTCGTCGAGCAGGAGGTCCGAGGAGCCGAGGCGCTCTTCTCGCGCCGGGGCGGCGCTCACGCTTATGTAGTCGAAGACATATGCAATCTCGCTTACGGGAACCTCTACGCGATAGCGCGTCGAGATACTCGAGAAGCTCTGCCTGAAGGACTCGATGAAATCGGCACGCTCCTCCTCGAAGCGGTCCTGGCCAACGTAGGTCTCAATGGGGTTTCTGGTAACAAGGCGCTCGACGAGACAGCAGAGGTGGACGTAGAGCCCAATGATGGCGTTGCTGCCGATCTTCTCGCCTGTCCTGCGCTGAAGCTCGTGCACGGCGCTCTCGATCTCGTGGAATAGCCGCTCCGGGTCGAGGATGGTGATGGAGCGGATGACGTTCTGCAGCGTCATGTTCGAGAGCAGCTTCTCGTGGAAAGAAGAGAGCTCGGAAGCGTCAAGCCACCTGCCGAACACGGCATCGACCTTAGAGGCGGACGCCGTCGACATGATGTCCTCGAGGGCGACGAAGGGGATGGAGGCGACCCCGGGGTCTCCCGTGCCGATGACGGCGCAGACGCGGTGCTCGGAGAAAACGGCGTCGTTCGACCCGTTCGCGACAAGCTGCTTGAAGGGCCTCGTGAGCAGGCGCGCGCCTATGGTGCGCGGGAGGCTCTGCGAGACGAGCTGGCGTATCCTCTCCGCGGCGTCGACCCCGGACTCGGAGCAGAAGACGATGGCGTCCTCACGGTTGATGCGCTCGATCACCTTGCAGTGCGTCACGCACGCGGCGGTCGCATCGCCAAGAACCTCGGCGATGGACTTGCCGCCGAGCAGCCCGACCCCGATCTCGAGCGCAAGACCGGTAGAGACGTTGTTCACCACGCCGATAGTGGAGTCGGTAACGTTCTCGAGGGCCTTATAGGCCTCCTCCAAGGAGCCCATGTCGACGAGGAACACGACCCCGGTGCAGTAGGAATGGCGGTCAACGAGGCGCTGGAGCGGACCGACGATGTCCTTCAGCTGCTGGTCGTAGGGCATGTCGACCGCCTCGTACACATGCATGCCGAGCATACGGTTCGCCGCGTCGGCGATGCTCGTCGCCGTTGAGTAGCCATGAGACAAGATGACGCAGAGCGTCCGAAGGGCCTTCGCGTCGCGAGACTCCGATGCGACGCACAGCGTCAGAAGCGTCTTCGTGAAGTGATCGAGCGAGATTCCCAGCGCCCCTTCCACGTCTGCGGCGACCTGATCGGAGACGCTCGAGGCAAACGGTAATTCGGAGGTCACGGCACCGAGGAGATGGGAGATTTGCTCCGCACAGGCAGACTTTCGCTTAGCCAGGCCGATGCCCGGCCACAACTGCAGGCAAATCTCCTGGGCCAGCAGAAAAGCGACCTTCCTCGAAAGCTCGATGCCATAAGAAGAGCCTGCGTCGGCAAGGACCGCGCCCACGATGCGCTCGAAGGCGCGCGACCTCGAGGAGGTAACGCCGCGGCCGAAGATCAAGTGATCCTCAACGCCGCGCACAGCGGAGACAGCTTGCGAGACGAGCTCGGAGACAGAGAGCTCCCCGGCGCAGAATCGCTCATCGAGAGCGCACAGGGCATCGAGCGCCTGCTCGACCGGCCCTGTGCTCTCGGCGGCATCCAGGGACGCGTCGATCAGAACGCCATCGTCGGGCTGTTGATCGATCTGCGCGGAGGAGAGGAGCCCGCTGGGAAGAAGATACGGGCGAACGACGACGTAGTCGCCCTCGCGATTGAGGAACGCTTTGGCGCAGCAGTTCGTCACGCAGGCGCGCAAGCCGGCGATGTTATCGGAAAAGTCCGCGTTCACGAGGCAACGGTATGCGCCGCGGCTAATCTTCACATCAGAACCGATTCGGCACCCCTCGCTGCGCAGGAAGCTCAAGATGAGATCCTCGCGCTCCTCGGGGGTCCGCTCCTTGAGTGAGGGGACGCGGGCACAGATGGGCATTTTGCTGTAGGCCGAGGAAACCTTCAGGTCATCGGCGGAAAGCGTCGTCGAAAGAACGAGGCGAGCGCGCGGCGCATCCTGGGAGGCATCGAGCCCGAGGGCCGTCGCAAGGCAGTGCTCCATCGCAGAGGGAGAGAGTGCCTCGATGCCGTTGACAAAAACCACACCCCCGCGCGATTTCGCGATCGACTCGTCAAGAAGCCCGTTGAACGAGGCGGCGTCCGGGACCCCGGCGCAGTCGATGCGCACATAGGAGGAGTCGCGGGACAGCAAGCCCTGGTTCTTGCCGTACTCGTACACAAGACGAGAAAGGAAAGACTTGCCGACACCCACGCCGCCGCTCAAGAGGATGGGCAGGCCAAACGGAGGGTACTGAACCGCAGCCTTGCACTGCTCGACAACGGAGCTGAGGCTCAGGTCAAAGCCCACGGCACGCGCGAAGTCACGGTGATCGGCGATTCCCGTCGCCTGGATGAGGTCGGCGAGCGAGGCGTACTCACTTGCAGAGAGCTTTACCTGAAAACGCTTCTGGAACGCGCGGCGATGAAAATAACGGACAGGCCTGCCCGCCACCTTAACCACAAGGCCGGCGCGAACAAGGTCGTTGAGGTACTGGCTCGCCAGACTCCTGGAGATGATGAGCGTCTCGGCGATGTCGGAGGTGGACAGACGGGCAAGGTCGTCAAGCGAGACGGCAGAGGTGAGGGCCTCGAGATGCTCGAGAATCCTGTCCCTCATGTCGACGGGCTTCTTTGCCAAGCTGTCCTGTGCGGTCTTGTCCATGACTTCTTACCTCCTTGTACAAGGAGTATAAGGGGAACACAGAGAACGGAAGGGGGCGCGTGGGGGAATCAACAGCCCCGAGGAGAAGTTCACCACTTGAGGGGCAGAAAACAACGGCCATTGAACATTCAGGGCCGACGCTCAACACTTCGGCTCGACACTTCGCTTTGGAAAGGGCCCTGCGCGATGGTACAGCCCTCCATCTCGCAGCACAGGTCGCCGAAGGTCGCGAGGGTGCGCTCCTTCTGTTCCGCGGGCAAGACGACTCGGTGGGCAAGGTCCTCTCAAAAGGGGTCGTCCGACGCCGCAAGACCTCGATGACCGACTACCGCCTCGAGCAAGTGGCGGATTACCTCTGCACTATCGAACTTGCCTTGGTCAAGTACGAGGCCAAGGAGAACGGTGAGGCGTACAACAAGTTCTTCGGAGGTATAGGCTCTTTCAAGAGGAACTGGCTCAAGCAAGCCCGCAACAAGCGGATATAGCTGGTCTCGCGGTTTCGCAAGGAACAGTCAGTTCTCCTCTGGCGAGGAATCCCGGGCGACGTGCTTCGAGCAGCGGAAGCTGAAGCGCAAGCAGAAGCAGCGCGGGCATTGATCGGTGCCGACATGGGCCCAGACGTGAACAGTGCTACGTCCCCTGTTCACGGGGCGCGAAACCGCAAAGGTTGCACAGAGGTTGCAAAATAAGAAGCCCCCGACCTGTTTTCGCAGGTCAGAGGCTTGAAATCAACGAATATCGTTTACTCCCACTCGATGGTCGCGGGCGGCTTGGACGTGATGTCGTAGCACACGCGGTTGGCGCCGGGAACCTCGGCCACGATGCGGCCGGAAATGCGGGCCAGCACGTCGTAGGGCAGCTTGGCCCAGTCGGCGGTCATGGCATCGCTGGACTCGACGGCACGCAGGATGATCGGGCGCTGATAGGTGCGCTCGTCGCCCATAACGCCCACAGACTTAATGTCGGGCAGGACCGCGAAATACTGCCAGCAGCTGTGCTCGGAGTTGCGCTCGCCGGTCTGCTCAAACAGACGCTGGTTGTAGGCATCGAGCTCCTCGCGCACGATGGCGTCGGCGTTCTTGAGGATCTCGAGTTTCTCCTTGTCGACCGCACCGATGATGCGGATGGCCAGACCCGGGCCCGGGAAAGGCTGGCGGAACACGATGTGACCCGGCAGGCCCAGCGCCAGACCAAGTGCGCGAACCTCGTCCTTAAAGAAGTGGTCGAGCGGCTCAATGAGGTCGAAGTGCACGCCCTCGGGGAACGGGATCAGGTTGTGGTGGCTCTTGATGGTGGCCGTCTTGCCACCCGTCTTGCGAGCGCCGGACTCGATGATGTCGGGGTAGATGGTGCCCTGAGCCAGGTACTTGACCGGCTTGCCATCGGTCTCGAGCTGCTGCGCCACGGCGAAGAACTCTT
>OLPU01002277.1_pt1 | contig 12873 bp, 14 predicted proteins | sample 1673111 | NCBI WGS metagenome assembly OLPU01 (sample SAMEA3136755, study PRJEB25190) | human gut metagenome | reverse complement strand
CGGCGACCCGAAGACATTGTAAACCTTGCAATATACATATTTTGCAACAATTTAATTGCGGGTCGCCGAGGGCGGCGACCCCTACTTTAGTCTGGAGGAATTAAAATAAAAAGAAAGAATAATAGAAACGATAAAACAACTGGCTTTATGCAAGGCGTTGTTGTTTTAATGCTTTCACAAGTAATTATAAAAATAGTAGGCCTAATATATAAGTTATATCTTACAAACAAACAAGGCTTTGGAGATAGAGGAAATGCAATATATTCAGCTGCATTCCAAATATATGCGCTATTTCTTACAATTTCTTCTGTTGGAGTACCAAATAGCATTTCAAAACTAGTGTCTAGCAAGGTAGCAGTAGGAGATAATAAAGGTGCATATAGAATATTTAAAATAGCATTTGCATTATTTGGAATTCTTGGATTTGTTGGAAGCTCAATATTATTTTTGGGAGCAGAAATAATAACCAATAAATATTTACAAATACCAGAAGCAAAATTAGCATTAATGGCTCTTGCGCCATCAGTATTTTTAGTATCAATAGAAGCTGTGTTAAAAGGATATTTTAATGGAAGAGAAAATATATCTATCACAGCTAATTCACAGAGCCTAGAGCAAATATTTAAGACATTATTAACAATTGCAATAGTAGAAAATATAGGGAAAATATCTGGAAATAATACAATTGTTATGGCAGCTGGGGCAACATTAGCAACAACATTGGCAACATTATTTGCATTAATGTACTTATACAAGTATTTTGTAGATAGAAAAAAAGAAGTTTGGCAAGAGGTTATATCTTCTTCAAATAACAAAAAAGAAGGAATAAATAGAATTATAAAAAATATTTTATTAGTAACAATACCAATATCATTAACTGCACTTTTTTCAGCCTTAAGTAAGACAATTGATGCAATGACAATTGTAAGAATATTAAAAACAACAATAGGAGAATTAGAAGCAACAAATCAATATGGAATATTAAGTGGAAAAGTAGATGTACTAGTAGCATTACCGTTTTCTTTTAATATAGCATTTGCAACAGCTTTGGTACCTGCTATATCTTCTGCTATTGCAAAAAAACAAAAATACATAGTAGAAAAAAGAATAGAATTTTCTATATTAGTTACAATACTTATAGGAATCCCATGTACAATATACATGGGGATGTTTGCAAAAGATATTTTACTAATTTTGTTCCCAAATGCATCAAAAGGAACCGAAATGCTTCAGTTATCATCGATTACTATTATATTTATTGTGCTAACACAAACGATAAATGGAGCTTTACAAGGACTGGGAAAGGTAAACATACCTGTTATAGCATTTGCGTTAGGTGGAGCTATTAAATTAATACTAAACTTAGTACTAGTGCCAATTAATAGAATCGGAATATATGGAGCTATAATTTCTTCAATAATTTCAGATATATTCATATTTGCAATTTGTTTCATAACACTAAAAAAACAAATTACTACAAAGCTTTATGTAAGTAAATATATTGTAAAACCCACTATTGCAGGAGTTTTTATGTCTATTACTTCATATATAATGTACAATAACATTATTAATAAAATACAAAACAATATAATTGTATTATTTGTTTCAATCTTTTCTGGAATGATGGTGTACTTTATTTTAATAATAGCGTTAAAAATATTAACAGAAGAAGAAATTTACATGCTTCCTTACGGGCAAAAGCTATTCAGAACATTTAAATCTAAAAAGCAACAAATGCAAGTAAAATCAACGCATACAGAGCTACCAAGACATGGAAACCTACGGGGCAAAAGGATTTGTAAAAAAATAAAAAATAAAAAAAGAAGGATTTTAGCTAATTTTGGCGAATAATCTTAAATAGTAGAAACCGAAGCTGTTTTTACTGCATAAAACAAATCTTATTAGGAGGTAATTTTAAATGAACAAAGCTGAATTAGTAGCAGCAATAGCTGCAAAAACAGGAGACACAAAAAAAGGTGCTGAAGCATCAGTAAACGCATTCGTTGACGTTATAACAGATGCACTAGCAAAAGGAGACAAAGTTCAATTAGTTGGATTTGGATCTTTCGAAGTAAGAAAAAGAGCAGCTAGAAAAGGTAGAAACCCAAGAACAAAAGAAGAAATCAAAATACCTGCATCAAAAGCTCCAGTATTCAAAGCTGGTAAAGCATTAAAAGATTTAGTAAATAAAAAATAAGAATTAATACAAAATATATAAGTATGAATTCATATTATAAGAGCAAGAATTTCTTGCTCTTTTCTTTTTTTATTATATTGACACAAATAAAAACAACATATAAAATGTAAATGACAAAATGCATAATTACATATAGAAGATAAAAAATATAAATAAAATATAAAAAATAAAGAACACAAAGGAGGAAGCAAATAAGATGAACCAGCAGATTAAATATAGAAACCGTTACAATTCTCCAAAAGGAATAACAATAGTTGCATTAGTAGTTACAATAGTAATAATGCTAATTTTAGTAGGTGTAACAGTAACAATTGCAATAAATGGAGGGCTAATAGGAACTGCAAAAGACTCAAAGGAAGAAACAAGATATACTCAAGTATTAGCGGAAAAAGAAATGTGGGAGCAGGAAGAAAGACCAACAGAAAGATTTGGAATAAAGTCGGAAACATTAGAAGATTTTATAACAAGGTTAGAAAATGAAAAATTACTAACAAAAAAAGAAGCAGAAGAAGTAAGAAAGGATGGAATGACTACTATCGCTAAAAAATGGCTTGTATTTGGAGCAAGAAAAAATGTGGCTGATGCATCTCTTTGGAAGTACAATCTAGACGAGAAAACAAATCTTGTTACAATAACTAAATACTTAGGAGTTACGGATAATCTTACAGAACTAACTATACCAAATTTTCTTCTAATAGAGGGAAAAGAATATAAAGTAACAAAAATAATGAGCTCCGACGGGAACAATCCAATAGTTTGTTTTCCGGGTAAGGTAATAATATCGAAAGGTATTACTGAAATTGGAAAAGCTAGTTTTAATGGAGCGACTAAAGAATATGGATGGAGTCAAAAAATTACTGATATTGAAATACCTGATTCTGTTACTTTAATTTCAGACTATGCTTTTCAATATTGTAAAAGCTTAACAAAAATAAAAATTCCTGGATCGGTAAAAAAAATAGGAAATTGGTGGGAAAATGTAAATGGACAAGTTTTTAACGGTTGTTCAAATTTAGAAGAGGTAATTCTTGAAGAAGGAATAGAGGAAATTTCGGGAAGAGCTTTTGATGCTTGTTCAAAAGTTAAAGAATGGAAGTTACCTAAAAGTTTGAAAAGAATTGGACCGAGAGCTTTTCAAAGCATAGGGGTGGAGGAGTTTAATATTCCAGAAAATGTAGAAAGCATAGCGACAACATTTATTTCGTCCACAAAACTAGCTAGAATAAATGTAGATTCAAATAATAAATATTTTAAGAGCCTTGATGGAATACTATTTGATAAAGATAGTACAAGACTAATAAAATATCCAGAAAATAGGGATGGCAGGTCTTATAAAGTGCCTAATACAGTAAAGACAATAGACGCAAATGCATTTATTGCATGCAAAAACTTGGAAGAGATAACGATTGCTGATTCTGTTGAGAAAATAGGAAATTCTGCCTTTTATGATTCTAAATTAGAAACAATTAACTTAGGAGGAGGAATTACAAATATAAATAATAACCCTTTTTATCTAGCGAGCAATTTGAGTAGTATAAATGTAATAACAGAAAATGATAAATATGAAAGTGAAAATGGAATATTGTTTAATAAAGGTAAAACAATATTAATAAAATGTCCTCCAGTAACAATGAAAGGAGAGGTATACGAGATACCAAATACTGTAGTGGAAATAGGACCTCAATCGTTTTATAGGAGTCAAATAAAAAATGTAATTATACCAAATTCTGTTAAAAAAATAGATAGTGAGAGCTTCTACCAATGCGAGAACTTAGAAGAAGTGAATTTACCAGAAGGATTAGAAAGAATAGAATGGCGTGCTCTTTATGGATGTCATAAAATAAAAACAATAGTGGTACCAAGCAGTGTTACATTCATTGGTGGAGAGGCGTTTAACAATATGGGACGGATTAACTAAAATAACAATAAACAAACCAGAAAACTCTCTTTCTGGTAAACCATGGGGAGCAAGAGCGAGTGTAATTATAGAGTGGACAGGAGAACAATAAAAACAATAGAAAAGACCTGAGAGTAATTTACTCACAGGTCTTGCGTTTTACGGCTTCCATTTGACAAGTGCCAGATTCCCTAAGGAATCAGACACTATTTTTATACTATTTTTCCTTGCAGTATTCAATGCCTGAGAAGAAAACTCGGCTCTAGAGAACAATGCTTTCTTCGGAGGTTTTGATTCAAATGAAAAATAGACATCATTGTCATTTGGAAACAATAGATCTACCCGAGTGTAAGGACCATTTTTAAAATCCTTAACAAACTTTTCAAATGCTGTTTCTTTCATTATTGCCACTCCTTAAAGTTATTAGATATTTTTAACGCAACCAAATATCCATTAGTATAAGTATAGCACGAAGCAGTATAAAAAGCAAAACAAAAGAGTGCTTATATCAAAATTGTATAAAATTTATTACAAATATTATGGGAGACACCACAATATGCGATCTGCAATACTCTGAATATTAATATTCCGTAAGTAAAAATACAACCACAAAGTCTTGACAATAAATAGAAACAATGATAGAATATAACGCGTTAGTGTTTAAAAGTAAATTAGCACTTTTAATTAAAAAATATAGGAGGTGAATTTTAAAGTGCCAACAATCAATCAATTAGTAAGAAAAGGTAGAAAAACAACTACAACAAAAGCAAAAGCTCCAGCTCTTTTAAAAGGTTACAACTCAAAATTAAACAGACAAACAAACCATAGAGCACCACAAAAAAGAGGAGTTTGTACAGTAGTTAAAACAGTAACACCTAAAAAACCAAACTCAGCATTAAGAAAGGTTGCTAGGGTTAGACTATCAAATGGTTATGAAGTTACTTCATATATTCCAGGCGTAGGTCATAACTTACAAGAACATAGTGTTGTATTAATAAGAGGTGGAAGGGTAAAAGATATCCCTGGTGTTAGATACCACATTATAAGAGGTACATTAGATACAGCTGGCGTTAAAGATAGAATGCAAGCTAGATCTAAATATGGTGCAAAAAGACCAAAAAAATAAAAAATATTTTTTAAGTAGTGCTAATAAATAGATATAATATAGATATAAATTTATTGCGCTATACGGGAAGAAAAATCTTCCAGAGTAACTAAGTGTTTTTATGAAACACAAATAATAAAGATTGTGAAAAATCACATATCTTAGAAAAGGAGTGAAGAATAGTGCCAAGAAGAGGATATATAGCAAAAAGAGAAGTTTTACCAGATCCAATATATAATAGCAAAGTTGTAACAAAATTAATAAACAACATTATGTTAGATGGTAAAAAAACAGTTGCTCAAAAAATAGTATATGATGCATTTGATATCATAAAAGAAAAAGAAGGAAAAGATGCATTAGAAGTTTTTGAAGCAGCATTAAACAACATAATGCCAGTCCTTGAAGTTAAAGCAAGAAGAGTAGGTGGAGCTACATATCAAGTTCCAATCGAAATTAGAGCTGAAAGAAGACAAACATTAGGATTAAGATGGCTAGTAAACTATGCAAGAAATAGACATGAAAAAACTATGGCTGAAAAATTAGCAAACGAAATAATTGATGCTACAAACAGCACAGGTGGATCATTCAAGAAGAAAGAAGAAATGCATAGAATGGCAGAAGCTAATAAAGCTTTCGCACATTACAAATGGTAAAAAACGAATAAAAATAGGAGGAAAAAATTAATGGCAGGTAGAGCATTTCCATTAGAAAAAACAAGAAATATAGGAATAATGGCGCATATAGATGCAGGAAAAACTACTACTACTGAAAGAATTCTTTTCTATACAGGTAAAACTCATAAAATAGGAGAGGTTCATGAAGGTGAAGCTACAATGGACTGGATGGTTCAAGAGCAAGAAAGAGGTATTACAATTACTTCTGCTGCTACAACATGTCAATGGTTAGGACATAGAATAAATATCATTGATACACCAGGTCACGTTGACTTTACAGTTGAAGTTGAAAGATCTTTAAGAGTACTTGATGGATCTGTAACTGTATTCTGTGCTAAAGGTGGAGTTCAACCACAATCAGAAACTGTTTGGAGACAAGCAGATAATTATCATGTACCAAGAATGGCATATGTTAATAAAATGGATACAACTGGTGCAAATTTCTTATCTTGCGTTGAGCAAATGAGAAGCAGATTAAATGCAAATGCTATTCCAATCCAATTACCAATTGGAGCAGAAGATACATTCAAAGGAATAGTTGATTTAATAAAAATGAAAGCATTTATTCATAAAGACGATTTAGGAAAAGAAATTGAAGTAACAGAAGTTCCAGAAGATTTAAAAGAATTAGCAGAAAAGTATAGAAACGAAATGATAGAAGCTGCAGCAGAACAAGATGATGACCTAATGATGAAATATTTAGATGAAGGTGAACTTTCAGAAGAAGAAATCAAAAAAGGTTTAAGAAAAGGAACATTAGCTAATAAATTAGTTCCAGTATGTTGTGGATCATCATATAAAAACAAAGGTGTTCAAGAATTATTAAATGCTATAGTTGATTATATGCCATCTCCATTAGATATACCACATATTAAAGGTGTTACATTAGATGGAGAAGAAACAGAAAGAAAAACTTCTGATGATGAACCTTTTGCAGCATTAGCATTTAAAATTGCAACAGACCCATTCATTGGAAAATTATGTTTCTTTAGAGTATATTCAGGAACATTAGAAGCTGGTTCAACAGTATTAAATGCAAATAAAGATAAAAAAGAAAGAATGGGAAGAATAGTTTTAATGCATTCTAACCACAGAGAAGATATAGACAAAGTATATGCTGGAGATATTGCAGCAGCAGTTGGATTAAAAGAAGTTACAACTGGTGATACATTATGTGATATAAATCACCCAGTTATACTAGAATCTATGGAATTCCCAGAACCAGTTATCGAAATAGCAATTGAGCCAAAAGATAAAGTAGCTCAAGAAAAAATGGGTATAGCACTTTCAAAACTTGCAGAAGAAGACCCAACATTTAAAGCATATACAAACCATGAAACTGGTCAAACTATAATTGCAGGTATGGGAGAATTACACTTAGACATAATTGTAGACAGATTAAAGAGAGAATTCAAAGTAGAATGTAATGTAGGTAAACCACAAGTTTCTTACAAAGAAACAATTAGAAACAAAGTAAGAGTTGAAGGAAAATTCATTCGTCAATCTGGTGGACGTGGACAATATGGACATGTTTGGTTAGAAATGGAACCATTAGAGCCAGGTTCAGGAGTGCAATTTGAAAGCAAAATTGTTGGTGGTGTTGTTCCTAAAGAATACATTAAACCAACTGAAGAAGGAATTAGAGAAGCAGCAGAAAGCGGAATTCTTGCAGGATATCCAGTTATAGACTTTAAAGCAACATTAGTAGATGGATCTTACCATGATGTCGATTCATCAGAAATGGCATTCAAAATTGCAGGATCTATGGCATTTAAAGAAGGATGTAAACAAGCTAAATCTGTAATACTAGAGCCTATAATGAGAGTTGAAATAACAGTTCCAGAAGAATACATGGGAGATGTTATAGGAGATGTAAACTCAAGACGTGGTAAACTAGAAGGAATGGAAGCAAGAAATGGAATGCAAATAATAAGAGCATTTATTCCACTTGCTGAAATGTTTGGATATGCAACAGATTTACGTTCAAAAACACAAGGTAGAGGAACATATGCAATGGAACCAAGCCATTACGAAGAAGTTCCAAAATCTGTATTTGAGAAGATAGTTGCATCACGTTCTAAGAAAGAAGACTAATCAAAACGAATGAAATTGGGCATCTTGCGGTGTCAAACTTCATAAAAATTTTTTCAATATACAACCTTATAATTTCAAAAATTTTTAATTGTTTTCCTAGCAATATACCCAATTTGCTTCGTTTTGAGATGCATATAAAAATAAAAGAATAAAAGGTATTGCAAAATAACAAAAAATGTTATAGAATGCATTTATTAAAAAATTGTTATTAAATTTTTAAATATAAAATAAAAGAAGTAAGCTTTCATTATTTATTATTTATTTAAGGATGAATAACAAATAATGAAAAGTACAAATTACTTCGTAATTTGAAGGAGGAAAATTCAAATGGCAAAAGCAAAATTTGAAAGAACAAAACCACATGTTAACATTGGTACAATTGGTCACGTTGACCATGGTAAAACAACAACAACAGCAGCTATTACAAAATATTTATCATTATTAGGAAAAGCTCAATATGAAGCATATGATCAAATTGATGGTGCTCCAGAAGAAAAAGCAAGAGGAATCACAATTAATACAGCTCACGTTGAATATGAAACAGATGCAAGACACTATGCACACGTTGACTGTCCAGGTCACGCTGACTATGTAAAAAACATGATTACAGGTGCAGCTCAAATGGATGGAGCAATATTAGTTGTTTCAGCAGCTGACGGTCCAATGCCTCAAACAAGAGAGCATATACTATTAGCAAGACAAGTTGGAGTTAAATATATCGTTGTTTACTTAAATAAATGCGATATGGTTGATGATCCAGAATTATTAGAATTAGTTGAAATGGAAGTTAGAGATTTATTATCTAGCTACGATTTCCCAGGAGATGAAGTCCCAGTTATAAAAGGATCTTCATTAAAAGTTCTAGAATCTACATCAACAGATCCAAACGCACCAGAATATCAATGCATCAAAGAATTAATGGATGCAGTAGATAGCTATATACCAACACCAGAAAGACCAACAGATGGTGACTTCTTAATGCCAGTAGAAGACGTATTCTCTATAACAGGTAGAGGAACAGTTGCTACAGGTAGAGTTGAAAGAGGTATATTAAAGGTTCAAGACGAAGTTGAAATAGTAGGTTTAGCTGACGAACCAAGAAAAGTTGTAGTAACAGGAGTAGAAATGTTCAGAAAGTTATTAGACCAAGCACAAGCTGGAGATAACATAGGAGCATTAATAAGAGGTGTACAAAGAAATGAAATAGAAAGAGGACAAGTTATGGCTAAGCCAGGAACAGTTAAGCCTCACACTAAATTCATGGCAGAAGTATACGTTCTTAAGAAAGAAGAAGGTGGAAGACACACTCCATTCTTCGATGGATACAGACCACAATTCTACTTCAGAACAACAGACGTTACAGGAGCTTGTAAGTTACCAGATGGTATAGAAATGGTTATGCCAGGAGATAACGTAACAATGACAGTTGAGTTAATAAACTCAATAGCAATAGAAGAAGGATTAAGATTCGCGATAAGAGAAGGTGGAAGAACAGTAGCATCAGGAGTTGTTGCTTCTATAGTTGAATAATCTTCTTTAAGTGGATTAATTAATAGACAAAAAGAGAGGAGTTATGCTCCTCTTTTTTTAACATGGAATCTACAAAAACATTGACATGACTATTATTTTATGATAACTTATACAAGGTAATGATTCAGGAAGGTGATAATGCCTCAATAATATAAGTTAAGGTATTATTTAACTATATATATTATTATATTAATAAAGTTGGAGGTGTAGCAGATGAGAGTTAAAGTAACTTTAGCATGTACAGAGTGTAAGCAAAGAAACTACAACACTACTAAAAATAAGAAAACTAACCCAGACAGAATAGAATTAAACAAATACTGTAAATTCTGTAAGAAACATACAGCTCATAAAGAAACAAAATAGTTTTATTTAAGGATGTGAGTGTAAAGTGGCTGCCCAAGCAAATCAAGGCACAGAAACTAAGAAAAGATTCAGTTTATTCTCTTACATAAGAGAAACAAAGCAAGAATTAAAAAGAGTTTCATGGCCTACAAAAAAAGAATTACTTAAAAACACAGGTGTGGTTTTAACTGTAGTTACTTCAGCTACTATATTAGTGTGGGCTTTAGATACTGGATTACAAGGTGCACTAGGGCTTATACTGAAATAGACGAAAAGGAGAAAACAATATGTCAGAATTACAAGAAGCAAGATGGTATGTTGTGCATACCTATTCAGGGCATGAAAATAAAGTTAAAGCTACGATAGAAAAAGCTGTAAAAACAAGAGGAATGGAAGACTATATAACACATTTAGTTGTTCCAACTGAAGATGTAGTTGAGACTACAAAAACAGGAAAAGAAAAAACTAGACAGCGTAAGGTATTTCCAAGTTATGTCTTAGTTAAAATGATAATCACTGATGAATCTTGGTATATCGTAAGAAATACTAAGGGGGTTACTGGATTCGTTGGACCAGGTTCAAAGCCGGTACCGTTAAGTGATGAAGAAGTAAAGGCTATGGGCATAGAAATAGACGTTCCGAAAGTAGTAAACCCTGATGTAGATTTAGAAATAGGTGATGCAGTAGAGGTTGCTAAAGGTCCTTTTAGTGGACAAGTAGGTACTGTTGAAGAAATTAACCTGGAAACAAGAGAAGCAAAAGTGTGTATAGATGCATTTGGCAAGAAGACTCTATTTGTAATAGAGTTTGAAAATATACAAAAAATATAATAAAATTTAGATAGAAAATTTTTGAGGAGGTGCGCTCAATGGCTAAAAAAGTTATAGGTCAAATAAAATTACAAATACCTGCAGGGAAGGCAACGCCAGCTCCACCAGTTGGGCCAGCGTTAGGACAACACGGTGTTAACATAATGGGATTCACTAAGGAGTTCAATGCTAAAACTGCAGATCAAGCAGGAATGATAATACCAGTTGTTATAACTGTATACCAAGATAGATCATTCTCATTCATAACAAAAACTCCTCCAGCTGCAGTATTATTAAAGAAAGCTGCTGGAATCACAAGTGGTTCAGCTCAACCTCATAAGGTAAAAGTTGCTACTTTAACAAAAGATCAAATTCGCACAATTGCTGAGACTAAAATGTCTGACTTAAATGCGAATACAGTGGAAGCTGCAATGCGTATTATTGAAGGTTCTGCAAGACAAATGGGAATCGTTGTAGAAGACTAATCTACATGTTTTAGGTTGTAGATTACAACCTAAATCTGTGGGAGGAGATTCCGTTAACCACAATTTAGGAGGTATTTAGAATGGCTAAAAAAGGTAAAAAATTCATCGAAGCCAAAAAACTAGTTGATTCTACTACATTATATGCTGTAGAAGAAGCTGTAGAATTAGTTAAAAAAACTAATGTTGCTAAATTCGATGCAACTGTAGATGTAGCATTCCGTTTAGGAGTTGACCCACGTAAAGCGGATCAACAAATTCGTGGAGCTATGGTATTACCTCACGGAACTGGTAAAGTTCGCTCAGTATTAGTATTCGCTAAAGGTGAAAAAGCTAAAGAAGCTGAAGCAGCTGGAGCAGATTTCGTAGGAGATAGCGATATGATCAACAAAATCCAACAAGGTTGGATGGAGTTTGATGTAGTAGTAGCTACACCAGATATGATGGCTGAAGTAGGTAAATTAGGACGCGTTTTAGGACCACGTGGTTTAATGCCAAACCCTAAAACTGGAACTGTAACTATGGACGTTACTAAAGCAATCAATGAAATCAAAGCTGGTAAAGTAGAATACCGCGTTGATAAAGCTGGAAATATCCACGTTCCAATTGGTAAAGTTTCATTTGAAAACGAAAAATTAGTTGGAAACTTCAAAGCAATCTATGATACAATCTTAAAAGCTAAACCATCTGCAGCTAAAGGAACTTATGTTAAGAATGTTGCTATTTCTTCAACAATGGGACCTGGTATCAAAGTTGCATCTGAATCATTAGAAAAATAATTTTTCTCATTGATAATCGAATAGAATTACCGTAGACAGTAGGGGCTTATGCTTAATCATCCTACCGAGGTTTTGGATATATATAATTTATTTATTTTCATGCCTTAGTTATGCCCTTCTGTCCACGAACTTAATAGATTGTGGGCTCAAGGGCTTTTCTACGGACGTATAATTAAACTTAGGAGGTGTGAATAATGAGCGCTACTGCAATTGAAATGAAATCACAATTAGTTGCTGAGTATGCAGGTCAATTCAAAGAATCAGCTTCTTTAGTTGTTGTTGATTACCGTGGGTTAACTGTATCTGAAGTTACTGAATTACGTAAACAATTACGTGCTGAAGGTGTTGAATTCAAAGTATTAAAAAACAATATCTCTCGTCGTGCTGTAACTGAAGCTGGATTCGAAGGTTTATCTGAAGCATTCGTTGGTCCAACTGCTGTTGCTTACTCAAAAGAAGACGTTGTTGCACCTGCACGCGTATTATACAACTTCTCGAAAGAACACCAAGCTTTAGAATTAAAAGCTGGTTTAATCGAAGGTTCTGTTGCTACGTTAGAGCAAGTTATGGAATTAGCTAAGTTACCAAACCGCGAAGGTTTATTATCTATGTTACTTTCTGTATTACAAGCTCCAATGCGCAATATGGCATGTGTTGTTAAAGCTGTTTCTGAACAAAAAGAAGCTGGTGTTGAGGCACCTGTAGCTGAGGCTGCTGCTGAAACAACTGAAGTGGCTGAAGAGGCTACTGCTGAATAATTTTAAATAAAAATTAATTCAACAGGTATACCCTGAATTTGAAGGAGGAAAATAAAATGGCAAAATTAACTGCTGCTGAAATGATCGAAGCGATCAAAGAAATGTCAGTTTTAGAATTAAACGAATTAGTTAAAGCTATCGAAGAAGAATTTGGTGTAACTGCTGCTGCTCCTGTAGCAATGGTTGGTGGAGCTGTAGAAGCTGCT
>OLPU01002261.1_pt1 | contig 12932 bp, 10 predicted proteins | sample 1673111 | NCBI WGS metagenome assembly OLPU01 (sample SAMEA3136755, study PRJEB25190) | human gut metagenome | reverse complement strand
GCCTGACCGGGCTATGGTTCGACGGCGCAAAATATTTCGCGAAAGGCCTGCCCCAGGAACGGACAGACCAGGAAACCCCGGCGCTTCTTCAGGCAAAGCAGTGGCTGGATCTCTATTTCAGCGGCAGTGTGCCGGACTTTACGCCGCCGCTCCATCCGATCGGGTCGGACTTTCGGCAGGAAGTATGGGCGCTGCTGCTGCAGATCCCCTACGGCAAAACCACGACCTACGGTGCACTTGCCAACCAACTGGCCGAAAAGCACGGCCAACGCCGGATGTCCGCGCAGGCGGTAGGCGGCGCTGTCGGGCACAACGCGATCTCGATCATCATACCCTGCCACCGTGTTGTGGGGGCAGACGGCAGCCTGACCGGGTATGCGGGCGGGCTGGATACAAAGGCCCGCCTGCTTGCAGGGGAGGGCGTTCCAATCGCGGAAAACCCGCTGCGCCTACGGCCTGATATGTGAACTATACATGTCTGATATATACAAAATACTTTTTACACACTGCCCTTTTCCGCGTATAATAGGCGATGCAGATGAGGTAGAGGAGTGGAAAAGTATGCAGTATACAGAACTGACCCGGAAGGAATTGCAGCGGGAATACACCCGCCTGACCCAGCGGTACAGCAGCTACATGCGCGAACCGATGGAGCTTGACATGCGTGCCGAGGATCCCCTACTGGGACGGTGTGAGAACCGGCGGGCTGCAAAGCATTTCGGCACGGTGCTGGGCAAGGAGCTTAGCGATACAGGCGCGGCACGCCCCACGCCTGCGGAGGATGCCGTGGCCGCATTATGCACGATGCCGGGCTGTGCCAACCGCACGGTCGAGCTTTCGCTGGGCAAAGCGACCGATTACAAGGTTTCCTATTCGAAATATGTCGTGCTGCGCGCCGAACGCCGGGCACAGCAGATGGCTGCCTATGAAAACCAGCAGCGCATGATCGAAAAGACCGAGGAATTCATCGAGAAGTTCCGTTACAAACCTACCAAGTCGAATCAGGTGCAGTCGCGCATCAAGCAGCTCGAACGCCTCGAACGGCTCGAGGTCGAGGAGGAAGACCTGGCGACGCTCAATATCAAGTTCCCGCCCGCACCCCGCTCGGGACAGATCGTGGCCGAGATCAACGAAGCCGGGATGTCGTTCGGGGCGAAGCATGTCTTCAGCGGCGCGAATTTCATCATCGGGAAGGGCGACAAGATCGCCCTTGTCGGCCGTAACGGCGAAGGCAAGACCACGCTGGCGCGGATGCTCGTCGGGCAGCTGACGCCGACCGAAGGTTCGGTGCGGCTCGGTGCCAACGTCAATATCGGCTACTATGCCCAGAACCAGGACGACCTGATGGACGGCGAATTCACCGTCTACGATACGCTCGACCGCGTGGCCGTGGGGGACATCCGTACCCGCCTGCGCGATATCCTCGGGGCGTTCCTGTTCCGCGGCGAGGATATCGACAAAAAGGTCAAGGTGCTTTCGGGCGGCGAGCGGGCACGTCTGGCCATGGCCCGCATGATGCTCGAACCGCGCAACCTGCTGGTACTGGACGAGCCGACCAACCACATGGACATGCGTTCGAAGGACATCCTCAAGAATGCCATCATGAAGTACGACGGCACGGTCGTCATCGTGTCGCACGACCGCGAATTCCTCGACGGCATGGTGCAGAAGGTCTACGAGTTCCGCGACGGCGGGGTGAAGGAGTATCTCGGAGGGATCTACTATTTCCTCGAAAAGCGGAAGCTGGAGTCGCTCCGGGAGATCGAACGCAGGGAGGCCCCGCAGAAACCCGCCGTGCAGGCAACTCCGAAACCCGAGGCCGCCGTTTCCGGCAAACTCACTTACGAGCAGCGCAAGGAGCAGGAGAAACAGCTGCGCAAGCTGCGCCGGGCGGTCGAGGGAATCGAGGCGGAACTTGCCGCGATCGAAAAACAGATCGCCGCCTACGATGCGAAATTCGCTGTGGCGACCACCTACGACGAAGCCGACTACAAGGCCTACAACGACCTGAAAGCCCGTTACGACCATCAGATGCACGAGTGGGAGAAGGCATCGTACGAACTGGAACTCGTCGAAGAACAGTGATTTCCGGGAAATCCGGCTGAACCTTGTGCCGCCCGCCCCGGGGCAAATGAAAAATAAGCTGCTATGGACAACATTATTTTCGGGATACGTCCCGTGGCCGAAGCTATCGAGGCTGGACGCCAGATCGAGAAACTTTACATCCGCAAAGGTGCCGAAGGGCAGCTGATGACGGAGTTGAAAGACCTCTGCATCCGTCACCGCGTGCGGATGCAGGAGGTGCCTGTCGAAAAGCTCAACCGCCTCACACGCGGCAACCACCAGGGTGTCGTGGCGCAGATTTCGGCCATCGAATATGTCGGGCTGGCCGACATCCTGGAACGGGTGCCCGAGGACGAGACGCCGCTGGTGGTGATCTTCGACGGGGTGACCGACGTCCGCAATTTCGGCGCCATCGCCCGCTCGGCCGAGTGCGCCGGGGCGCACGGTCTGGTGACGCCGCTGAAGAATTCGGCCCCCGTGAATGCCGAGGCAATCCGCTCGTCGGCCGGGGCGCTGACGACGATCCCGGTCTGCCGCGTGGGGTCGATCCGCAATACGATCAAGCAGCTCCAGACCGAAGGGTTTCAGATCGTCGCCGCGACCGAGAAGAGCCGCAAACTGCTCTACGATGCCGATTTCCGCAAGCCTACGGCCCTGGTGATGGGCGCCGAGGATACGGGCATCTCGAAGGAGGTACTCAAACTCTGCGACGAACAGCTGGCAATCCCCCTGATCGGGCATATCGAATCGCTGAACGTCTCGGCCGCAGCGGCCGTGATGCTTTTCGAGGTCGTGCGCCAGCGTATCGGACAATAAACGAAAACCATGAAAGCGAAACTCGGACATTACGTGCAGTGGCTTCGGGAGGGGTTTCTGCAAATGCTGCGCCTGCACCCTGTGGAGGCGGGATTGATTGCCCTCGGTTGCGTGGGCTGCATGGTCGCCTACGAGACGGACAGCGACGACACCCTGGTCAGGCTGGCGCTCGTGCCGCTGGCCTTCGCTGTTGCGCTGGCCTTCAATAACCTTGCGGGGCTGGGGCCGTGGCGGAAAGTCTACTGGGTATGCTGGGCGCCTTTCGTGCCGTTCGCGCTCTGGGGAGGTCTGGAAGAGTGGCTCGCCAGCGAGCCGTCGTTCATCACCTTCGGCATCCTGGCGCCCTTGGCGCTGCTGCTCTGCCGCCGTGCCGTGTGCAACAAGCGGTTCGTCGACGACATCATGGTGTGGCTGCGTTCGGGCATCCTCGCTGCGCTCTTCGCCAATGTAGCGCTGGGGTTGTTCTCCGCCATCTTCTTCTCCACGACCTATATCTTCGGGCTCGAAGGGAGTTGGATCGAGCATGTCTGGATCTATGCGCTGATCCTTTTCGAGACCTTCGCCGGCCCGGTGCTTTTCCTGATGATGTACGACCGTTGGGCCGGTGCCGAATGCCGCGGCACTCGCATCCTCGACGTGTTGCTGAACTATATCGTGACGCCCGCACTGCTGATCTACACCGCCATACTCTGCCTTTACATGGTCAAGATCCTCGTTACGTGGTCTTTGCCCGAGGGCGGGGTGGCCTATCTGGTATTCGGGTTCACACTGCTGGCTATTGCGGTCAAGGCATTGCAGCCGTTGTTGCAGAAACGCATGTACGACTGGTTCTTCGACCGTTTCAGCCTGGTGTCGTTGCCTACGCAGCTGCTGTTCTGGATCGGCGTCCTGCGTCGTACGAACGAATACGGGCTTACCGAACCGCGCGTATACCTGCTTGTCTGCGGCGGGCTGATGACGCTCTGCGTGCTGTTGTTCCTCTCGCGCCGTACCGGGCGCTACCTGTACGTCGGCCTGGCGGGGTTCGTCTGCTTTGCGGCTCTGGCCTACCTGCCTGTGCTCGAACCGCAACGCATAGCGACCGGCTCGCAGGTGCGCCGTGCCGTCCGTGTGGCAAAACAGCTTAACATGCTCGACGGCGAGGGCCGGCTGCAACTGGACGCCTTTGTTCCCGACACCCTGCTGCGCGGGGATTACCGCCGCCTTTACGAGGCGCTCGACTACGTTGCCGACCATGATACGCTGGCCTTCGCCCGGTTCGGGGTGGAGCTCGGCAAAGTCCGCGAGGCAGTGCCGGATGTGTTCCGCGATTATGTGGTCTACGGCTACGATTACCGTACCGATGACAACTGGGTGTCGGTGTACCCGGACGGTGTGCGACGCATCGACCTTGCCCCAGGGTATCGGGTGCTGTATGCCAACCTTTCGTACAATCGTTATGACCAGGGCCGTATCCCGTATTACCGATTCGAGGATGATACGCTGCGGATCGACTTCGGCACGGATCGCCCCGAATTCGTAATTTCCGCACCCGCCCTGTTGCAGCGGCAACTGCGGCGTGCGGGCAAGGGGGATTATCCCCTGCCCTCTGAGCTGGAGAACGCTGCCAATGAACTCCTGACCTATTCGGATGAAGAGTTGTTGATCCTGTTTTCCAGTATGAGCATCGAACGGCGGGATTCTGCGCTTCGCCTCGACGATGTGGATATCTCGGCCATTATGGCCCGTTAGGCATGATTACGACCGTCGAACATCCCCGGCTGGGTGAGGTCGTCCTCTCCCAGTCGCGCCGCGCACGCCGCATTTCGATCAGCGTGCGCGGGACGGGGTGTGTCCGCCTGTCATTCCCTTACGGGGTTTCCGCGCGGCGGGCGATGGAATTTCTCGAACGCAAAGCCGGATGGGTCGAGGCGGCCCGGGCACGGCTTGCGCAGCGGCGTGCGGCACTCCCGCCGCAGTTGCCGCCTGCCGCGGAAAAAGCCCGCGTCGAAGAGCTGCGGCGCGCCGCCAAGGCCGACCTGCCCGACCGTATCGGGCGGATCTCCCGCATTACGGGGCTGAAGTACAACAAACTGACGATCCGTGCCTCGCGTACGAAGTGGGGTAGCTGTACCGGGACGAACAACATTTCGCTGAGCCTTTTCCTGATGGTGCTTCCCGAACACCTGCGCGATTTCGTCATCCTCCACGAGCTGTGCCATACCGTCCATCACGACCATTCCCCGAAGTTCCATGCGTTGGTCGACCGTCTGGTCGGGGGCAATGAAAAAGCCCTTAACCGGGAGTTAAAGGCTTTTTCGATTCGGGGCTGACGCCCCACCCAAACATAACAATCCTATAAAAGGAACCCCTCGCTCCGCAGCGGCCGTCCGAGCCGCCGTGAAGCCTTGCTATTTCCGTTGTTTAACCAGATATTGTTCTTCCCGGTAGGTGAAACTGATGAAGAGGAAGGCCAGTGCGCACGCCGCGAGCAGCATGATGAATCCCCAGTCCCAGCCCAGGTGCTGTACGATCGAACCCATGGCGATGTTGGCGAGGATGGCCGTGCCGAAGAAGTATCCGAAGAATCCGGTCAGTCCGGCGGCTGTCCCGGCGGCCTTCTTGGGTGCGAGGTCGAGGGCCTGTACGCCGATCAGCATCACGGGGCCGTAGATCAGGAATCCGATGGCGATCAGCGATATGTTATCCAGCAGTACGTTGTCCATGTTTTTCCAGTAGATCACGATGAAGACCGCGACGAGTGCCATGTAGATCATGGTCGTGATGGCCCGGCGTCCTTTGAAGACCTTGTCCGACAACCATCCGCAGATGATCGTGCCGGGGATGGCTGCCCATTCGTATGCCGAGTAGGCCCAGCCCACATCCTTGATGTCATAACCCTTGATGTCCTTCAGGTAGGTCGGCGCCCAGTCCAGTACGCCGTAACGCACCAGATACACGAATGCATTGGCAAAGGCTATATACCAGAGTATCTTGTTGTTGAGTACGTATTTGAAGAAGATTTCCTTCGTCGTAAGCTCCTGCTCCGACTTCTCGCTGTAATTTTTCGGGTAGTCGTTGCGGTATTTCTCGATGGGCGGGAGCCCGGTCGACTGGGGCGTGTCGCGGATCAGCAGGAATGCCAGCATTGCGACCACGATGGCCACCACGGCGGGGAACCAGAACGTACCGATCTGCCACGACCCGAACCACAACAGTCCGTAGGCCGCCATCGGGCCGATCATGCCGCCGCCGACGTTGTGGGCCACGTTCCAGATCGACATCTTCGTGCCGCGTTCGTTCTGCGAGAACCAGTGGGTCATGACGCGTCCGCACGGGGGCCAGCCCATACCCTGGAACCAGCCGATGAGGAACTGCGTGATGAACATCATGATGATCGACGAGATACCGGCCGATGTCCCGAGGAACATCGTCACCAGCGCCGACAACACCAGTCCCAGCGGCAGGAAGACACGGGCGTTGCTGCGGTCGGAAACGCCGCCCATCAGGAACTTCGAAAGCCCGTAGGCAATGGCGTTCGCCGAGAGCGCGATGCCCAGGTCACCCTTGTCGAATCCCATTTCGACAAGGTGGGGCATGGCCAGCGTGAAGTTCTTGCGCACGAGGTAGTAACCGGCATATCCGATGAAGATGCCGATGAATACCTGCAACCGCAGCCGCTTGTACTCTTTGTCTATTTTTTCCGCAGCGACGGGCGGTTTGTGTTTAGGGGGTCGTAGTATTTTCCACATGGTTCAGCGATCAGTTTTGTTCAAAGATATACGTTTTCGCCAAATCCGTGAAATCTTTTACCTGAGTGTCGATCCAGGCCTGGTCGCGTCCCAGCTCCCTGGCCATCATCGCGGCTACCTTCGGCGCCGCCGCGATGGCTTCGCGGGCATCGACGAAGAGCAGGCGCACACGGCGCGAAAGCACGTCCTCGACCGTCATGGCCATCTCCTCGCGTACGGCCCACAGCACCTCGGCATAGGTATAGCCGTATTTGGGCGAGAGTTTCTCGCCCAGTTCGGGCTGCTGCTTGATAAGGTCGAGGATCTTGGGCTCGTCGCTGCCGTAGACGTACATGTGATCCGCCAGGTTGGGGTTCTTGCGGTAACCGTGGATGCGCAGTTTCTTGGTCACGCACTTGCGGACGGGCAACTTGGCGACCTCGATCGCCTTGTCCACCGTATCTTCGGCCATCAGACGGTAGGACGTCCATTTGCCGCCCGTGATCGTCACCAGCCCGTTGTCCGAAACGATGATCTTGTGGCTGCGCGAAATTTCCTTGGTGTTTTTGCCCTCCTTCTTGGGCGCCGCCAGCGGACGTTGCCCTGCGAAGACCGAAAGGATGTCCTTGTAGGTCGGCGCGGGGTTCATGTAGAGTCCTGCCGTGCCGAGGATGAAGTCGATCTCTTCTTTGAGCGGGCGCGGGTCTTCCTCGGCCTTGGGCCGTACGATGTCCGTGGTGCCGACCACGACCTTGTCGTGCCAGGGCACGGCGAACAGCACGCGGCCGTCCGAGGTCTTGGGTACCATGATGGCGTAGTCGCTCTGCAGGAATTTCATGTCGAGCACCAGGTGCACGCCCTGGCTCGGAGTGACCATCTTGCGGTGCGTAGGGCTGTCCATGTGCATGATGTCGTCCACGAAGCACCCTGCGGCGTTCACCACGCTGCGGGCCTTGATTGTGTGTTCTTCGCCCGTGAGGTTGTCCACGAATTTCACGCCGGCGGCACGTCCCGCATCGTCGTGTACGATCCCCGTAACGCTCGCCTGGTTCACGACCGTGCCGCCGTTCTCGATGCATGTCTGTGCGAGGTTGATCGCCATGCGCGAGTCGTCGAACTGCCCGTCGTGGTATACGACGCCGCCCTTGAGTCCCTTTTCGACCGAAGTGGGGATGTATTTCATTACTTTTTTTGCCGAGATGAATTTCGAACGGCCGTAACCGAAACCGAACGAAAGCATGTCGTAGAAGGTCAGACCGCAAAAATAGAGGAAATTATCCCAGTAACTGTAATTCGAGATCACGAATGCCTGGTCTTTGACCAGGTGCGGGGCGTTGGCTTTCATGCGGCCGCGTTCGCGCAGGGCTTCGAGCACCAGCATGACGTCGCCCTTCTGCAGGTAACGTACGCCGCCGTGCACGAGCTTCGTACTGCGGCTCGATGTGCATTTGGCGAAGTCGGTCTTTTCGAGCAGCGCTACGCTCAGCCCGCGGGTCGCTGCGTCGACCGCCACGCCGAGGCCCGTGGCGCCCCCGCCTACCACTACGATATCCCAAACCTTGTCTTTCTCGGATAGTTTTTTGATCTGTGCAAGTCTTTCCATAAATTCATGAATTTCGTTTCGCAACAAAATTACATATGATTTTTTGTATTTCAAAATAAAATATGTTTTATTTCATAATATTTCGTTTCGGAGCACAATATATTGCCGAAAAAAATATTTCTCCGGAAGGTTTCGATCTAATTTCGGATTATTTTCGTATCTTGCATTATAAAACCAAATTTTTAATCGACCTATGAATAAATCCGGCGAAGAGACTATTTTGAGCCTTCCGGAGCGTCATAACCGGATCCTGGCACTGTTGCAGCAGAACGGCTCCATATCCGTCGTGCAGCTGGCCGAGTTGTTCAAGGTTTCGGAGGTCACGATCCGCAAAGACCTCTCTTTCCTCGAACAACAGAAGAAACTCTACCGCACGCACGGCAGTGCGATCCTTATCAGCCCCTATATCAGCGACCGCCACGTCAACGAGAAGGAGAAGAAAAACGTGGCGGAGAAACGGGCCATCGGGGCCAAGGCCGCAAGCCTTGTCGCGCAGGACGATTCGATCATCATCGCGTCGGGCACGACCATGGCCTTCCTCGCGCGCGAAATCAAGCCCGTCGGGCACCTGACGGTCATCACGGCGGCCGTTCCCGTGACATCGATCCTTTCGCAGGACACCAATGTCGACGTGATCCAGTTAGGGGGCATTACCCGCAGCAGTTCGGTGTCGGTCGTGGGGCCCTTTGCCGAACAAATGCTCGGCAACTTCAATTGCAGCAAGCTGTTCGTCGGTGTCGACGGCATCGACCTCGAATTCGGGCTTACGACGACCAACATGCTCGAAGCGGCGCTGAACCGTGTGATGATGAACGCCGCGCAGAAGGTTATCGTACTGGCCGACAGTTCGAAATTCGGACGCCGCGGCTTCAGCAAGATCTGCGACCTGGAGGCTGTCGACCGCATCATTACCGACAATGGCATCCAGCCCCTTTACCTCGACCGGCTGCGCGAGCGCGGCATCGAGGTGATCGTCGTCGATGCATGATATACCTTAAATATAGGGACTCTTTCAGCCCGATTGCGATCAGACTCTTGTGAGGTGCCGGTCAAATAAAGGCGACGGTGATTTTCACCGTCGCCTTTATTATGGTTTACCCCCTCCCTCCAGTTCGAAAGGTAATTCCGTACGTTGCGTTTGCAGCTGGACTTGTGTTTTGCGGAGATGCGAATGCCGGAGGTTTTGAAGGAGAACCCAGTCGGAAGATGCTTGCAAATATTTATTTCTGCCTGCGGTAAAAATCGCCTGCATGTTTAAATTCAAATCCGATCATTCGTTCATTATAGATACTGTCCATTTTGGAGATTGTTATACTGATTTTTATATTGCCGTAATGGGGCGGATTCGTTTCCGAAGGTTTCTTGTCGTAAAAATCATAGTAATCTATTATCGGCAAATCAATGACTTGCGCCGGGGCTCCGCAATATTTTCCAACCGTTTCTACGACTTCTTCTCGTGTGGCTATTTTGCTTGCCAATCCAAAAACAGCGAAGTCGGAAATATTATGCCAGTTATCGGATCGCGGCGTAATACTGATGCTGTTCACAATGCAATCGGTTTCAGGGAGGGCTTGGGCCGTGGGGTTAAATATCACCGCGTTGATGATTTCTCCCTTTTCGTTTTTTACCGTTGTTCCCCAGTATTCATCTTTGGCAGTGGGAGGGATCATTGCGACGCCAGCACGGCTTTTGTAGTTCCCGGCCTGCATCAAATCTATAAGTTTGCATGGAAATGTGATTTTGCAGCCGTTGAGGACGAATCCCGATTTCCAGAATTCTTCCGGTATGTTTTTTATAGCTTCCATGGTAAGGCGCTTTTTGGGGGATTCTGCGTGGGTTTTCTGTTTTATTTGTGCTTCGATGCCATTGAAGGGGCTGAAAATCAACAACACCAGCATTAAAAGAATTTTTATGTTCATATTTCTGTATTTATGTTCGGGTAGCCCGATTTTTTACAAAGTTACTTGTTTTTACGGAAGTCAGTGTAATATTTAGGTGAATTTCATTGCGCAGCAGCAAGCGCTCAGTGTCTTGGACGGATATGGCCGCCGATAGACAGGCTGTAACAGAAAAGCAGCCCGGAAATCCGGACTGCCTATAATAATCGGACGGCTTGAATTAAACGGCAAGCCGTCCGATTATACATTTATATTGCCGCTGTTATTTCAGCAAGGCCTGCAGCCGCTCGGGGTAATCCGTCGTGATGTAGTCCACGCCCAGGTCGATGAAATAGCGCATGTCCTCTTCCTCGTCGACCGTCCATACGTTCACCTCCAGTCCCAGCTTTTTTGCCTGTTCCACCCATTCGGGGTGCTTGCGCAGCACGCGCATCGAGTAGTCGATGCCGGTGAGGCCGAGCCCCTTGATGCTGCGCGGGGAGAGGTCTCCGTTCAGGTAGAAGATACGCCCGTCGGGCAGCAGTTTCCTGAACGCCAGGCAGGCATTGATCGAGAAGGCGATGATGTCGGTGCGGTCGAGCAGGTTGTACTTGCGCAATGCCTTGACGATCTTCTCGGCCGCGAGGTCTTCGCGCCGAAGGTCGGAGAGCGATTTCATTTCCAGCACCAGCCGGGTGTCGGGTTTGGCAGCCACCAGGCGCAGATAGGCGTCCAGCGTCGGGATGTTCTCTCCGTTGGGAAGCACGATCGAGGTGATCTCCTTCAGCGTACCTTTCTCCATGTCGATTTCGGTACCCTTGTATATACGGTCGTGGTTTACGATCAGCTTGTCGTCGGCAGTCAGCCATACGTCCATTTCCGAGCCGAAGGCCCCGACCGAATCGGCTTTGGAGAACGAAGCAAGTGAGTTCTGCGCCGAATTGGGTGCCGTCCAGTAGCCGCGGTGCGCAATCACCTTGGGCTGAGCGAAGGCCGCGGCGGTTCCTGCGAAGAGCAGGGCGGCGGCGAAGATGAGCTTTTTTGTCATATCGTTTGAAATGTTGGTTGAGTGCTTATAAATCGAAACTTCAACAAAGTTAGTAAACATTTCCGGAATAACAAGCCCGGCGGGGTGCAAAAGGTGTTTTTTCAGGACGATGTCATCATACGGGAAGGGTTTGTGATTTTGAAACGAAACACGGAGCGGAACGATATGTACGATTTCCCGGCGAAATATATCGGAGTTTCGGGATTTTTTCCTATCTTCGTATGATGTGGAAATGGAATCCTTAACTTAAAACCAGAATAGACCATGAAAGAAAAAGTCAGCAAAAAGTTCCAGGAGATTTACGGCTCCGGGGCTATCCTGTTCGCCTCGCCGGGGCGTATCAACCTGATCGGGGAACATACCGATTACAACGGGGGCTTCGTTTTCCCGGGGGCGGTTGACAAAGGAATCGTGGCGGCCATCAAACTCAACGGCACGGACAAGGTGCGGGCCTATGCGCTCGACTTGGGTGAAAGCGCGGAGTTCGGGCTGAACGAAGCCGATAAACCCGCCCAAAGCTGGGCTTGCTATATCTTCGGCGTATGCCGCGAGATTCAGAAGCGGGGCGGTAAGATCGGCGGTTTCGATACGGTATTCGCGGGCGACGTGCCCCTGGGTGCCGGCATGTCGTCGTCGGCAGCGCTGGAGTCGACCTACGCCTTTGCGCTGAACGACCTCTATTCGCTGGGCATCGACAAATTCGAACTGGCTAAGATCGGCCAGTCCACCGAGCATAACTATTGCGGCGTGAACTGCGGCATCATGGATCAGTTCGCTTCGGTTTTCGGCAAGAAGGGCAACCTGATCCGCCTGGACTGCCGTTCGCTGGAGTATGCCTATTTCCCGTTCGACCCCAAGGGTTACAAACTCGTCCTGCTCGATTCGCGCGTGAAGCACGAGCTGGTGGGTTCGCCCTACAACGACCGCCGGGCTTCGTGCGAGCGGGTGGCCAAGATGCTCGGGCAGGAGTTCCTGCGCGGCGCTACGATGGAGCAGCTCGATGCCATCAAGGATAAGATCTCGGACGAGGACTACAAGCGTGCCCGCTACGTGATCGGCGAGGAGAAACGTGTGCTCGATGTCTGCGATGCGCTCGAAAAGGGCGACTACGAGACGGTCGGCAAGCGGATGTACGAAACCCATTGGGGCATGTCGAAGGATTACGAAGTGTCGTGCGAGGAACTGGATTTCCTGGCCGAGGTTGCCGAGGAGTGCGGTGTGACGGGTTCGCGCATCATGGGCGGCGGCTTCGGCGGCTGTACGATCAACCTGGTGAAGGACGAACTTTACGACAACTTCATCGCCACGGCGAAAAAGAGGTTCAACGAGAAGTACGGCCATGAACCCAAGGTGTACGAGGTCGTGATTTCTGACGGTTCGCGCCGTCTGGAATAATCGTTATGGAAAAGTTTCGCAGGTTTCTGCATCCCGTGTGGACAGGATTCGTACTTCTTATTGCGGCGTATGTCCTGCGGGGAGTTTTCCTGTGCGCGCGCGATACCTTTTTGTACAATCGGCTGGATCTTTGCGATCCGGCCGATTTTAAAATTTACCACCGTAATACCGAACCGAAGCGTTGGCGTTCCCAGGTGCATACCTATCGGCTGTACGGGACGTTGTATCCTGAAATCCGCAATGCGGATATGCGTGTCGGATACGATGCGTATTCACGTTATGCCATCGGGGATACGATCCGGGTGTACGCTACCTCTTCGGGCAGGGTAGTGCCTGTCTCTACGGTTGAGAAAATGCGTATTTGGCACATCGGCAGCCGGGGACTGGCTTCGGAGCATTTTCCGGAGCTGTTGGGGTTT
>OLPU01002259.1_pt1 | contig 12943 bp, 14 predicted proteins | sample 1673111 | NCBI WGS metagenome assembly OLPU01 (sample SAMEA3136755, study PRJEB25190) | human gut metagenome | reverse complement strand
CGTCCCAAAACAAGCCTTTAGGGCTTGTGTGCTCTTGTCAACTGATGGTATATTTTTATAAGAATACGCCTATAACGAACAGCCTGAACAGGGCTGTAATTATCCCCGCCCAGAAAAGGCACCTCAAAAAACCCACCCCAAGGCACAGCAGCAGTATCAGCGTAAGCAAAAATACCAAGCCGCATCTCAGAGTCCGCCGCTTACAGCACCCTCTTCTTATATGTACAACGGACGGCCTTCTTTGCATGTTATCTCCTCCCTATTACATATTACGTACAGAGTATATTTTTGTTACACCGCGCACAGGCGGCACTTACAGGGAATACATTGGTGTATAAACAGTAAACGGAGGCTTTGTATGGCTGAAATATTGCTTGAAGCGGACCACGTGGGTCTTGCATACCACGAACTGGACGGTGAGACGTTGGCCGTTGAGGATATATCATTCGCAGTTGAAAAGGGCGAATTTCTTTCTATAGTCGGCCCGTCCGGATGCGGAAAAACCAGCATACTTTCAATGATAGACGGGCTTATGCAGCCCAGCCGAGGCAGAATAAACCTTTATGGCAAGTCAAGGCCGGGATATATGCTGCAAAGAGATCACCTGCTGGACTGGCCCACGGTGGAAGGCAACGTGCTGCTCGGTCTTCAGGTCAAGGGTATGTTGAATGAAGAAACGCGGGCATTTACCAACAGCCTGCTGAAGACCTATGGCCTTTCGGACTTTTCAAAGAGCTATCCCCGGCAGCTTTCCGGCGGCATGCGGCAGAAGGTGGCGCTGATACGTACCCTGGCCTGCTCCCCGGAGCTGCTGCTGCTCGATGAGCCGTTCTCCGCACTGGATTATCAAACGCGCCTTACCGTTTCAGACGAGATATACGGCATAATCCGAAAGGAGGGCAAAACGGCTATCCTCGTCACCCACGATATAGCGGAGGCCATATCCATGAGCGACAGGATACTGGTGTTTTCCTCCCGCCCTGCCAAGCTGCGGGCAGTGCATAGGATAGAACTCACGGTTGGCAATACGCCTCTTTCCCGGCGCAACAGCCCTGAATTTAAGGATTACTTCGATATGATATGGAAGGAGATCGACCATGATGAGCAATAAGCGGGATACCACGGCAGTTTCCCCCGAACATGCCCGGTTCCTGTCGTCCGTGAAAAAGGCCGACAGGCGTGTAACGTTCTTCAGATACTTCATACTCATAGCGGCGCTCATGCTATGGGAGCTGTCGGCAAGAATGGGCTGGATAGACCCGTTCATCATGAGTTCGCCGTCACAGGTAATGAGTACTGTAGCCCGGCTGTACAACGGCAACGAGCTGTTCCACCATATAGGCATAACTCTTTATGAGACTGTAGTAGGCTTCATCCTGGGCACAATACTGGGCACGCTTATCGCCATACTCCTCTGGTGGAGCAAAAGTCTCGCCAGAATACTTGATCCATACCTCGTGGTGCTCAACGCACTGCCAAAGATAGCCCTGGGGCCCATACTCATAGTGTGGTTCGGCGCAGGGGTAAAGAGCATAATCATAATGGGCCTGCTCATATCCCTCGTGGTAACGGTAATGACGGTGCTGGCAGGCTTCGACGAGATAACCGGCGAAAAGCAGCTTCTCATGAGGACGCTGGGCGCGACTAAGCTGCAAATACTCACAATGGTAGTGCTTCCCGCCTCCGTGCCGACGATCATGAGCGCCCTCAAGATAAGCGTGGGCATGAGCTGGGTCGGCGTCATAGTAGGCGAATATCTGGTCTCGCGGGCAGGGCTCGGATATTTGATCGTATACGGCAGCCAGGTGTTCAAGCTGGACTTGGTCATGGCCAGCATAGTGATACTCTGCGTGCTCGCCGCCGCCATGTATTACGCGGTTGCCTTCTTCGAAAAGCGGCTGATACGCTGGCGCGGCCATGCGTAAGGTTGTATAAAAGCGGGATTTATTATATAATGCTCCGAGAAAACAAAAGCTTGGAGCATTTTTAATTTGCAAAGCGGATTTGATTACCAAATAGCCATAATAGGCGGCGGGCCTGCGGGAGCTACCCTTGGACGGCTGCTGCCTAAAGGGCTCAGTGCAATACTTATAGACAAAAAGAGGGCTAAAGGCGGCTTTGAAAAGCCTTGCGGCGGCCTGCTGGCGCCGGATGCCCAGAAGGCTCTCTCCAAATACGAAATAACGCTGCCTAAGAGCATACTCGTGGATCCGCAGATATTCTCGGTAAAGACTATCGACCTGGCCTCCGGCCTCGTCAGGCACTACCAGCGCTGCTACATAAACCTCGACAGGCATAAGCTCGACATGTGGCTCCTTAGCATGATACGGCCCTCGGTGCGGCGTGTCACCGGCGTTTGTGACGGGGTAAAGCGAATTGACGGCGGCTTTGAGGTAAGCTGGCACGACGGAGACCATAAGCATAGCTTTACCTGCAAATACGTAGTGGGCGCAGACGGCGCAAGCTCAGTAGTCCGCAGTTCGCTGTTCAAGGCTAAGCAGCTCCGCCGCTACACCGCCATTCAGCAGTGGTTCCCCGAAGAAAACAGCCGGCCCTTTTACTCCTGCATATTCGATCCCGAGACAACCGACTGCTGCTCATGGTCGATTTCAAAGGACGATTACTTCATATTCGGAGGGGCATTCCCTCAGGATAACTGCCGGGAACGGTTTGAACGGCAGAAGGAAAAGCTCCGTGCCCTTGGCATAAAGTTTTCGGAGCCTGTAAAGACAGAGGCCTGCGTGGTGCTCCGTCCCCGCTCCTTCTTTGACTTTTGCCCGGGTAAGGGAGGCGCGTTCCTCATAGGGGAGGCAGCGGGCTTTATAAGCCCCAGCTCCCTCGAGGGCATAAGCTACGCCATGGAAAGCGCGGATATGCTGTCACGTGCCCTGTCAAAGGAGGACCCCGTGTCAGCCTACCGCCGTATGACGCTGAAAATCCGGCTGAAATTGGCTCTAAAGGTACTTAAGTGCCCATTTATGTACCATCCGCTTTTGCGTAAGCTGGTAATGCTCTGCGGCCTGCAGAGCATAGAGCTGCGGCAAGAAGATTAAAAGCCTATTCCCCCATCTTTTCGGGGGAATTTTTATTTTACGCGCAACCGATACGCCCTTGCCCCGGTCATTATAGTTGTCCGGACAACAGTCCTTTGAATTAAGGAGATGAAGAGATGCAATCTGAAACGGAATACTTCCGCAGGGTATACGAGGCTACCTACGAAGACATGCTGAGATACACCGTTATAAAGACCCGGCGCGCGGCTGACATTGAGGACATACTGCAAAACGCCTACTCAAGGTTTTTCAGCCGCATAATCCGCCGGGGCCACGGCGATATCGATGACCCCAAGGCATACCTCATGAGCATACTGCAAAAGGAGCTTTCGGGCTTTTACCGCTTTAAGATAATCAAGGCGGAAAAGGAGCAGCGCATGACCGACGGCATGACGGAGCTTTCTGTAGAGGATATAGAGGATTCCGCCATTAACGCCGAAATGCTCGGCAAGGTCTGGGACGAGATAGCCTCCGCCCCGGCGGAAAGCTATAAGGCCTTCGTGCTCTACTATTACCTAGACATGACGGTGGCGGACATCGCCCGCGAGCTGAACCTCAGCGAATCCGCCGTAAAGAGCCGCATACACCGTCTTCGGGCGTCTGTGCGGCAAAAACTCGCAAAGGAGTGGCAAGCATGAAAGAGAAAGATATTTATTACAGCGCCATAGAAGCCAACATAGCAAACAAGAACCGCATATACCGAAAAGCCGTCAATTCCCGTCAGAGGCCGGGCCTTAAGCGCGGCCTCGCGGTAGCCGCCGCCTGCTTCGTAGTCATGGCGTCGGTGGTTGCCTGTGTCCCGGAGGCCCGGGCAATGGTGCTCAACTGGCTCAAGCCGGCGGTAAATTCCCGCCAGTACATCGAAACACCCGCCGCGGAGCGCACCCCCGAAACAAACGCGCAAAAGGCCGTGGAAACGGCGATAGAAAGCGTACGGAACAAGGATATAAAGGTAACTGTAGTCAACGCCGCAGATAAACAGTGGAAAGCCTGGGCGGAAAGGCTCAGCGTAAGCTTCGACGAGATACTGTATGACGGAGAGGACGTGTACATTACAGGCAGGTTAAAGGGAAACGCAAGAGACCTGATAAAGCGTTCAAGCGAATACAACGTCACAGAAACCGGCGAATACACTTCATTCGCGCCGCCCGATGATCTGGTGGTGCCATATGTCGGACACTCCGTTTCAGGCGGCGACATGCAATATCTTCTTATGAGCCCTCTTGTCGATGAATTCAGCTCGGCTAATGTAGATAAGGCTTATGCATCCGACAGCATGGATATATCCGTGCGCCTTCCGGTAGGCAGCGGATTGAAAGGAAATCAGCAGCTGACCGTGTTCTTCTATTTTACGGATATGAAAACGGTACGTCAGAACACTTCAAAGGCCCCTGATCATATCAGCGAGGATGAATATTTAGCTAAAATCAACTGTCTGGTTGCTCTGCGCATAGACGGCCTTACCTTTGACGCAACTGCGGGAACCGCCGCGCAAGCTGCCATGCCCATACCTGCCCCGGTCATGCTGAAAGGCGATGTGCTGGTGTTCTCAGGGCCGGAAAGCATTTCAGGAGATCGCTGCATGGTGGGCAACGACGAGCTTTCCATAGACGGCGCCGTGTTTGAGATAACAAAGATGCGGCAAAAGCTCAACGGAACCGCCATTACCTTTGCGGTGACCCTGCCCGAGGACTGGACGGATAAGCAATGCGCCGCCGCAGCGAGGGCGATGGACCCGGTATTTATAATAGACGGCGCAGAGCAGGGCGAGGGCTATAACAGCATAAGGTATCTCGATACGGAAAGCGCGCACAGGATAAGCTTTATCGTCGAGATCGGCCTTGTGACTGAGGACTGGTCGAATATAAGCAGCATGCAGGCCGTGCTGCGGCTGTCCGAGCTTACAGAGTACAACGGCGTAAAGCTGCCTACAGGCAGCCGCGCCGAGGCTCATTATGAGAGAAACGGCTGGAACGAGGGCTCGCGTAGGCACATACTGTACGGCTGCCCCATCACTGTCAAATAATATTCGTTCCGTAAAAAACGGTGCTTTATCCCCCTTGCCCACTAATTGCGGCAGGGGTTTTTTCGCGTTTGGTGATATTATAAATTTAGATAACAAGCCGCCGATATCTATAATTGCTATTTCCAATAACGAAACGGCAGCTATACAATAGACGATAGTGTGCTTAAGTATGCACCACATTTGCAAACAAAGCAAAAATGGGAAGCAGCAATGTCAGATATCATACTATCCGTAAAGGATATAACAAAGCATTTCCGCCATATAAGGGCGCTGGACGGGGTATCCGCAGAGGTTCGCGAGGGCAGCATAACGGCTATAGTGGGCGACAACGGCTCGGGCAAATCCACGCTGATAAAGATACTCTCCGGGACCCTCCGGCCGGACGGCGGTAGCATGACCGTATGCGGGGCGGAGCATCCCTTTCTTACGGTGCAGAGGGCGATGGAGCTTGGCATACGCACCGTATATCAGGATCTCTCGCTGGACAACTGCAAAAACAGCGTGGAAAACATATTCCTCGGGGACGAACTCATGCACGGCCCGTTTTTAGACAGGAGAGCCATGCGCCTTGAGGCGGAACGGCTGCTGAACGACATAAGGGTAAACGTGCCGGACTTATCCGAGCCGGTCAGGAACCTTTCCGGCGGTCAGCGGCAGGGCGTCGCCATAGCCCGCGCGCTCAGGAGGCCGGGCAGGCTGCTGCTGCTGGATGAGCCCACCGCCGCAATGGGCATACATGAGAGCCACCGCACCATGGGGTTATTGAAGGAGCTCCGTGACCGCGGCATGACCCAGCTTATAATCAGCCACAACCTCCATCAGGTATTCGACCTGGCGGACTATATATACGTAATGCGCTCCGGCCGCATAATGGCGGGAGCGGCCACACAAAGCACCTCGCCGGACGAGCTAAGGAGCTTCATACTGCACCGGGAGGAGGAAGCGCTATGAAGGATCTGAAGCGATTCGTGGATAGGAACATAGCCCCGCTGCTCCTATTGTGCTTCTGCGGCATAATGGCGGCGTTCCTTTCGGTTCGGACAAATTCGTTTTTCTCCGTGAAAAACGCCGTGAATATACTGGAGGCAAACTCATACCGCATGCTGCTCGCCGTGGGAATGATGTGCATAATCTCCTCCGGGGCCATAGACCTTTCCGTGGGATCCATGCTCTCCTTCAGCGCTATATGCATGGCGAAGGCGCTCAAGGCCGAGCTGCCGGTGGGGCTTTGCGTAGGCGTGGCGCTGCTCATGGGCGCCTCCATGGGTGCGCTCAATGGTGTCCTCATGCATGTTACCCGCATAAACGCCTTTATAATAACCCTCGCAACGTCGTATATGTACCGGGGGCTGTCGCTGATAGCCACACAGGGCATACCCATAACCAAGCTGCCGCAGGCCTTCCGCGATTTCGGCTGCGGCGATATATTCGGCATGGAGTCCGGCGTGACCATGGCGCTCATGGCCGTCATTGCACTCATACCCATCTTTTACTTTATGCGCTGGGGAAGCTATGTCATGTCCCTGGGCAGCAATCCCGAGGCGCTGAAGCGCAGCGGCGTAAAGATATGGAAATACAGGGTGTCCGCCTTTGCCCTCATGGGGCTGCTCTCCTCGGTGGCGGGTGTGATAGTCACCGCCCGGCTGAACAGCGCCGAGGCAAACGCCGGCTTAAATATGGAGATGGAGGCTATATGCGCCGTTATAATGGGCGGCACCGCCCTGCACGGCGGCAAGGGAAGCCTTCCCGGTACGGTCATCGCGGTGATACTGCTGGGGCTGATACGCAACGGCCTTACGGTGATGAGCGTGTCGTCATACTACCAGCAGTTCGTGACAGGCGCGCTGCTGCTTATAGCGGTGGTGACGGCGGAGCTTCGGGAACGCAGGAACCGCATAGGATAATTACGATTTGGGCATATAAGGGATAATTCCTTTATATATACATCAATTAACGGAGGAAGAACACACCATGAAGAAACTTCTTGCTATCATGCTCGCTGCCGTAATGGCACTGAGCATAGCAGGCTGCGCGGCCCCCGCCGCACAGGAGACCGTCACCGCTGAGGAAACCGCAGCGCCCCAGGAGACCGAGGCCGCAGAGGAGACCGTAGCGCCCCAGGAGGCCGCAAGCGAGCTTTCCGCGACAGTACAGCAGCTCTATGCCGACTTTGACGCCGCCATGGAGAAGCAGCTCGGCGCAATGCCCGAGAGCTTCGGCGACATCAAGGTAGGCGCAGTCGTAATATCCCTGACCAACGCTTTCTGGGCAAACATGAAGGATTGCTACGAGGCGGCGGGCAAGGAAATGGGCATAGCCATAGACGTGCAGACCGGCACTACCGAGGGCGATACGGCTTCCCAGCTTGACGTTCTTATGACCATGGCGGATATGGACTACAACGTGATCATCGTATCCCCCATAGACGGCACCAACCTCATTCCCGGCATAGTCAAGTGCAACCAGAACGGCGTAAAGGTCATCAACCTTGGCCCCGGCGTTGACGTTGACGCGCTCAAGGAAGCGGGCGGACATCTGGACGCCAAGATAACCGTTGACTTTGCGGAGCAGGGCCAGACCGTCGCCAACGATATGATCTCCCGTCTGCCCGATGGCGGCGAGGTAGCCGTAATAGCCGGCCTTGCAGGCGCGGGCCAGAGCGAGGGCCGCACCAAGGGCTTCAAAGAGACCGTAGAGGCCAACGATAAGTTCAACCTCGTAGCCGTACAGAACTGCGATTGGGACGCTACCTTGGCATACGACGCCACCAAGGCGCTCATCACCGAGCATCCCGACCTTAAGGGCATTTTCTGCTGCAACGACACCATGGCTCTTGCCGCCGTTGAGGCTCTTGCCGCCGAGGGCAAGGAAGGCGTGTTGGTATACGGCGTTGACTTTACCGACGATGCACGGGAGGCTATTAAGGCCGGTACCATGACCGGCTCCATGTCCTACTCCAGCGCCCGCTACACCAAGGCTGCCCTTCAGATGGCTGTCATGCTCAACGAAGGCCACACCTTCGACAGCTATGTATATCTGCCCCTCACCCTGGTGAACGTGGATAACGTAAACGACCTCGAAGGATGGAAGTAAAGCACAGCTTTTTAGTCGAGACCTGCCTGCTCACCCACGGCCTGCGCTCGATCGCGGACGATGAGATACTCTCCGCCTGGCCCGACGGTTTAAGCTGCATAACCTGGGTTGACGAGGGCAGCATACGCATAGGCTCCGCCGCAGAATACATACTGTTCCGCAGACGGTGCCGCGAGCTGGACTTCGGCAGGATAGACTCTGAAGGGCTGAAGGAGGCTTTAAGCAGCGGCGGCTCCGGAGCGCTTACCGCGTCCGGAACCATGGCGGTATGCGAAAGGCTGGGTGTGCCCCTTGCCGTCACCTGCGGCATGGGCGGTATATGCGATATAAAAGGCGAGGAGCTTTGCCCGGACCTTCCGGCGCTCAGGGATATCCCCGTGAGCCTTATCGCCACCGCCCCGAAGGACATGCTGGATATCGAAGCCACCATAAGGTGGCTTGCCGATAACGGCGTGCGGGTAATAGGCGCGGACAACAGCCGCTGCACCGGGTATATCTTCAACAGCGCCGACGTGCCCCTTCAGGGCAGGCTGGACGGCGGACTGCCAAGCGCCCGCGGCAGGCTGCTCATACTTAACGGCATACCCGCAGGCGAGCGCATACAGGACGCCTCTATGATACGCTTAGGCATAGCGGCGGGCAAACGGGCGGAAGCCGCGGGCGGCATATACCACCCGGCGGCCAACGCCGAGTTCGACAGGCTTACGGGGGGCGAATCCTCCCGCATACAGCTTCGCTCCATAATCGCAAATGCTATGCTGGCGCGGCACCTGACAGAATAACATACAGCAATGCTCCCCTGACGATATCAGGGGAGCATTGCTGTATGCTTAGGCGCCTACGCCGCCTTTTGCGTCCCGTTCACATCTATAATTGTATCCCCTTCAAGCCGCAGCTCGCTGACCGTAACGAACTCATACCCTTGCTCCTGTGCCGTCTCGATAAGCGTGGGCAGGTACTCCTTTATCTTATATCCGTTGTTATGGCAGAGTATTACGCAGCCGGGGTGAAGCTTGGGGATGACGGTATCCAATATGGTCTGGGCGCTGCGTTCTTCCTTCCAATCGATAGTGTCGATGTCCCACTGCCAGACCTCATAGCCCATATCGCGGACGGTGGTTATAACGTTGTCATTGTATTCGCCGTATGGGCAGCGGAATGCCTTTGTGCGGTAGCCCAGCAGCTTTTCAATGGTGTCATCGTACTTCTCCAGCTCCTTGCGGATGTCCGCTGCAGAGAGCTGGTTCATGTGCGGGTGGGTGGAGGAGTGGTTACCCACCTCGTTGCCCCGGGCAGCGATAGCCTTTACCTTTTCCGGGTACTTATCAGCCCAGAAGCCGCAGAGGAAGAATGTGGCGTGAATGTTGTATTTATCCAGTGTGTCCAAGATGAAATCCGTTTTGTCGGCTTCCCATGCTGCATCGACAGTCAGCGCGATCTTCTTGTCGCTTCTCTCCACGCTGTAGATGGGAAGCTCGCGTTTTTTGCCGGCCAGTACCTCAAGCTCGTATTCCTCCACGTTGCGGAAGCTGTTGGCGGCTGCGGCGTTGGGGGCGAAGCTCAAAAGCAGTATTATGACGGTAATGAGCAGGAGAAGAACGACGGCGACGATTATCAGTGTTCGCTTTGTCAGAACCAATATCTTCATTTGGAAAAGACACCTCCAATTTGGCGTTTTTTGTATTCAGTGGTTAAATATATGCTCAAAATACGGTATTTTTACCACTGTAAAACTTTTTTTGAGAATTAAACGTCTGTTTGGAATTTTTTATAATACGGCGCCGAATTTTTATGTCTTTTATGCCAACTGCCACCTTTTTAAAAGTATAAAAGTGCCTTATTCGCGCCTTTGTATTATACGTATTTTTTCATATGCCTGAGCGCGTTTTTTTCAAGGCGGGATACCTGAGCCTGACTTATGCCGATCTCCTCGGCTACCTCCATCTGGGTGCGTCCCTGAAAGAAACGAAGCTTTATGATGTTTTGCTCGCGTTCGGAAAGCTTATCCATACCCCGCTCGATGGCTACGTGGGTGAGCCAGTCATCATCAGAGGTCCGGTCGTCCTTGAGCTGATCCATGACGTATATGGCGTCGCCGTCGTCGTGGTATATGGGTTCAAAAAGCGATATTGGATCCTGAATTGCATCCAACGCAAAGGCCACATCTTCTTCTTTAACATCCATTGCCTTTGCTATGTCGCTGATATGAGGTTCCTGCCCGGATTCATCCATAAGCCGGGCGCGTATTTGTAGTGCGTGATAGGCAGTGTCGCGTATGGAGCGGCTGACGCGAAGGCTGTTGTTGTCCCTCAAATGGCGGCGGACTTCACCTATGATCATGGGTACAGCATAGGTGGAAAAGCGCACATTGAAGCTTAAATCGAAATTGTTTATGGCCTTGATAAGCCCTATGCAGCCCACCTGGAACAGGTCGTCCATCTGCTCGCCGCGGCCGGAAAAGCGCTGTATGACGCTCAGCACAAGGCGCAGGTTCTCCTTGATGAAGATATCGCGGGCCTCCTCGTCGCCTTCGCTTATTTTTTTGAGCAGCTCAGTACTGCGCTCATAAGTCATCATGGGAAGCTTGGAAGTGTCCAGTCCGCATATCTCCACCTTGTTCACAGCCATATCCGTTGCCCTCCTTGTTCTCCGCTAAAAGTAGCATTGCCGGGAGGGGCGAAATAAATGCGCGACAAAAAAGTGGAATAATGAGGAAAAGCAGCGCATGAGCATATTCAAAAAATGTTCAAAATCTTTTTGTTGTGGGCCGGTCAAAGTGATGGTATATTCATATAAAAAAGGGGGAATGTGCCCGTGAAACGATGCATATTTGCCATAATGGCGGCAATGCTGCTGTGCGGTTGCTCTATAAAGGAAGAACCGGATACGCTTGCAGTTTCGTTTTTCGATGTTGGAAAGGCGGATTCATTCCTTATGACCTGCGGCGGCAAAAGCCTGCTCATGGACGCGGGAACTGCCAAAGACGGTAAAAAGGTGGCAAAGCGCCTGGAAGATATGGGCGTAGAAAGCATAGATTATCTCATGATAACCCATTTTGATCGGGATCACGCCGGCGGCGCTGCACAGATAATACAGGATTTTGATGTGAAAGCATTGCTGCGGCCGGAATATATGAAGGAGAGCGACGAATCTGCGGCATGCATGGCGGCGGCGGAAGATCGGGGTGTTAAGGTGATTATAATCACCTCGCAGACTGACATACAGCTGGGCAGCACAAAGCTTGTCATACACCCGGCGGACAAAGTTTATGAAAATGATGCCAGCAACAATTCTTCTCTCGTGACGGAAGTATTCCATGGAAATAACAGCCTGCTATTTACCGGTGATATCGAAAAAGAACGTATAGCAGATATAAAATACGAACTGAACGACGCCGGATACGACTTTCTTAAGGTGCCGCATCACGGCAAATACGAAAAGATCCTGCCGGAGTTTTTCAGCCTTGTGGGGGCGCAGAGCGCCGTGATAACCAGCTCCGAAAAAAATCCCGAGGATCAAGAAACGGTACAGGCTCTTGTAGACGCAGGCACGATGAATTATATGCTTACCCGAAACGGCGAGATAACCCTGGAGAGCGATGGCAGGGAATTGAGTTTTACACAGAAATAATCTTGCAAACAGGCGGTTTTTCGTCTTGACAGGCCGTACTTGCCATGTTATTATAGTTCGGTGAGCCGCTCCGTATCGGCTTTGTAAGCGTGGAGATAATCCACCGCCGAATATGGGCGAGATTTAAAGAAGGAGGTACAGGACGTGTACGCTATCATCCGTACCGGTGGCAAGCAGTACAAGGTAGAAGCCGGCGACGAGATCCTCGTCGAAAAGCTGGATGCCGAAGTAGGTGCTGAGGTCGCATTTGAAGTATTGATGCTGTGCGGCGACGAGGTCGTAGTTGGCAAGCCCGTAGTAGAGGGCGTTACCGCCAAGGCAACCGTTGTCGATCAGGTCAAGGGCAAGAAGGTCGTAGTATTCCACTATAAGCCCAAGAAGAACATACGCAAAAAGCAGGGACATCGTCAGCCTTACACCAAGGTCAAGATCGAGTCCATCGGCTAAAGCATGACGCACGTAACGCTTATTCGCGACAGGTCCGGCCTTGTTGGCTTTGAGGCCAAGGGACATACCGGGTATGCCGATGAGGGCAGTGACATAGTTTGCAGCGCAGTGTCCGCACTGACGCAGACTGCGGCCCTGGGCATAAACGAAGTATTAAAGATACAGACGGCACTCGACATCACAGAGGCGAATATGTATCTCATGCTTCCTGCAGACATATCCGATCAGGACTGCGGAAAAGCACAGATCATTTTGGAAACGATGGCACTGGGCCTCAGGTCCATTGCCGCTACCTATGGTGATTACATCAAAATATCAGAAAGGAAGGTGTAACACGATGATGAACATCAATCTGCAGCTCTTTGCTCATAAGAAGGGCGGCGGCTCCACCAAGAACGGTCGTGACTCTGAGTCTAAGCGTCTTGGCCCCAAGCGTGCTGATGGTCAGTTCGTTCTCGCAGGCAACATTTTGGTTCGCCAGCGCGGCACTCACTTCCATCCCGGTGTAAATGTAGGTCTGGGCAAGGACGATACTCTTTATGCTAAGGCAGATGGTATCGTGCGCTTTGAGACCAAGCATCTCGGCCGCAGGGAAGTCAGCGTATATGCTGAAGAAGTTGCTGAGTAATTAAAAAGCTTGAAAAACCCAGGGGTTGATAAGGGGCCGCAGCCCCTTATGGCTTTATTCGGATTT
>OLPU01002243.1_pt1 | contig 12997 bp, 12 predicted proteins | sample 1673111 | NCBI WGS metagenome assembly OLPU01 (sample SAMEA3136755, study PRJEB25190) | human gut metagenome | reverse complement strand
TATACATTATACTTATGCAGAAGATGCGCGGGCACACGATATTCTGCTCTGTATCCAGACAGGTAAGAAGTTGGCAGACGAGGATCGTATGCGCTATGAGGGCGGACAGTATTATATCAAGTCAGAAGAGGAAATGAAGAAGCTGTTCCCATATGCATTGCAGGCTCTTGAGAACACACAGAAGATTGCAGACCGTTGTGACGTGGAAATCGAATTTGGTGTGACCAAACTTCCAAAATACGATGTTCCGGATGGACTTTCTTCCTGGGAATATTTGAACAAATTGTGTTACGAAGGGCTGGAAAGACGTTACCCGAATCCTTCACAGGATTTGAAAGACAGACTGGACTATGAACTGTCAGTTATTCACAAGATGGGCTATGTCGATTATTTCCTGATTGTGTGGGATTTTATTCACTATGCAAGGTCACAGAAGATTATGGTCGGACCGGGACGTGGTTCCGGTGCCGGAAGTATTGTGGCGTATTGTCTGGAGATTACAAGTATTGATCCGATTAAATACCAGCTTCTGTTCGAACGTTTCCTGAATCCGGAGCGTGTGTCCATGCCCGATATTGACGTGGATTTCTGTTACGAGAGGCGTCAGGAAGTGATCGACTATGTAGGAAGAAAGTACGGCGCAGACCGAGTCGTTCAGATCGTCACATTTGGTACATTGGCTGCCAGAGGTGTGATTCGGGATGTAGGACGTGTGATGGATCTGCCGTATGCATTTGTAGATAATATAGCGAAGCTTATTCCGAAGGAGCTGAATATTACTTTGGATAAGGCACTCAAGACCAGCTCAGAACTTCGCAAGTCCTATGAGGAAGACCCACAGGTAAAAGAACTGATTGACATGTCCATGCGTCTGGAAGGACTTCCAAGACATACCTCCATGCATGCAGCCGGAGTTGTTATCAGCCAGAAGCCGGTAGAAGAATATGTGCCGCTGTCACTTGGATCAGATGGATCTGTAACGACTCAGTTCGTAGCGACCACGCTGGAAGAGCTGGGACTTTTGAAAATGGACTTTCTGGGGCTTCGCACCTTGACGGTGATCCGGGATGCAGAGAAGCTTGCAAGCTACAGTTCAGGAAAAGAGATCAACATTAACAAGATTAATTTTGACGATAAAGCAGTACTGGATTCTATTGGAACGGGAAAGACAGACGGTGTGTTCCAGTTAGAGAGTGCAGGAATGAAGAACTTTATGAAAGAGCTGAAACCGCAGAGTCTGGAAGATATTATCGCCGGAATTTCCCTGTATCGTCCGGGGCCGATGGATTTTATCCCTCAGTATATTAAAGGAAAAGAACATCCGGAGCTGATCACCTATGACTGCCCACAGCTAGAGCCGATCCTGTCGCCAACTTATGGCTGTATCGTCTATCAGGAGCAGGTTATGCAGATTGTGCGTGATCTGGCAGGATATACCCTTGGACGAAGCGACCTTGTGCGCCGCGCCATGTCCAAGAAGAAAGCCGATGTCATGGCAAAGGAACGCCAGAATTTTGTGTACGGAAATCCGGAGGAAGGTGTACCAGGCTGTATTGCAAATGGTATTGACGAGAAGACTGCCAATAAGATTTATGATGAAATGACAGATTTTGCCAAGTATGCGTTTAACAAATCCCATGCGGCAGCATATGCGGTCGTTTCTTACCAGACAGCATGGCTCAAATATTATTATCCAGTAGAGTATATGGCAGCTCTTATGACCTCAGTCATTGATAATCCAGGAAAGGTAGCCGAGTACATTTACAGTTGCCGCCAGATGGGGATCAAGATTCTGCCGCCGGACATTAACCATGGTTACAGCAGCTTTTCTGTAGATAACGGAAGTATCCGGTACGGACTGGCAGCGATCAAGAGCATCGGCAGACCAGTCATCAAAGAAATTGTTGCAGAGCGGAAAGCAAACGGAGAGTTTAAGAATCTGAAAGATTTCATTGAGCGGATGTCAGGAAAAGATATCAATAAGAGAACGATTGAGAACTTTATCAAATCCGGTGCATTTGACGAACTTGGAGGAACAAGAAAGCAATTCATGGTCATCTATGTACAGATTCTCGACCAGGTGAACCGGGAGAAGAAAAATTCCATGACAGGTCAGATGTCTCTTTTTGACATTGTAGGAGAAGAACAGAAATCCGAGTTCGATATTCCACTGCCAAATGTAGGTGAATACGAGAAGTCTACGAAACTTGCTTTCGAAAAAGAAGTGCTTGGAATCTACTTAAGCGGACATCCGATGGAAGAGTACGAGGAGCAGTGGAGAAAAGGCATTTCCAAAACGACACAGGATTTCCAGTTTGATGAGGAATTGGGATTTTCAAGAGTCAGTGATGGCGCAGCAGAGATCATTGGTGGAATCATTGCGAGCAAGACAATCAAATACACGAAGAATAATAAGACTATGTGTTTCCTGACGATCGAAGATATTATGGGATCAGTAGAAGTCGTTGTATTTCCAAGAGATTATGAGCGCTATCATCAATATCTGGAAGAGGAAAATGTTGTCTTTGTTAAGGGACGGGTGTCAGAAGAGGATGAAGCCTCCAGCAAACTGATCTGTGAGAAAGTCATTCCATTTGGACAGAAGAAACAGGAACTCTGGATCCAGTATCCGGATAAAGAAACATTTCTTCAGGGAGAGAAGATGCTATATGATATGCTTGCATCTTCCGATGGAAATGATGAAGTTATAGTATATTGTAAGGCAGAGCGGGCGGTAAAACGCCTTCCATCTAACCAAAATGTGAATATAGAACCTGGATTACTAAGCAGGCTTATGAATTATTTTGGTGAATCTTGCGTAAAAGTGGTGGAAAAACCATTGAAAAGCTAAGGCAATTCATATACAATGTAGCGTGAAGGGTTAAATAAATAACGAAATAAATATGTTGCTGATCAAAGAGGTGAAAAGCAACTCTACGATGGAGGAGAAGAATCATGGCAGAAAGAATCATTCGTACAATAGGTGTATTGACAAGTGGAGGAGATGCTCCGGGAATGAACGCGGCAATTCGTGCTGTTGTCAGAACTGCACTTGGAAAAGGTGTGAAAGTACGAGGCATCAGAAAAGGTTATAAGGGACTTCTCAATGAGGAAATCATCGATCTGGATGCAGGAGATGTATCAGACATTATTCAGCGTGGAGGTACAATTCTTCAGACGGCCCGTTGTAAAGAGATGATTACAGAAGAAGGTCAGCAGAAAGCAGCAGCTATCTGTAAAAAGTATGGAATTGACGGTCTGGTAGTAATTGGAGGAGACGGATCTTTCCGTGGAGCGCAGAAACTTGCATATCTTGGAGTGAATACGATTGGAGTTCCGGGAACCATCGATCTTGATATTGATTGTACAGAGTATACGATCGGATTTGACACAGCGGTAAATACAGCTATGGAGGCAATTGATAAAGTCCGTGATACATCTACTTCACACAGCAGATGTTCTATTATTGAAGTTATGGGACGTGATGCAGGATACCTGGCTCTGTGGTGCGGTATTGCAAATGGAGCTGAACGTATTCTCCTTCCTGAGGAAGAAGGATATGATATTGAGGATATTATCGATGATATAAAAGAGTCTAAAAAAAGAGGTAAGAAGAACTACATTATCATCAATGCAGAAGGTGTTGGTGATTCTGTGAATCTTGCAAAGACAATCGAAGAAAGAACAGGCATGGAGACAAGAGCAACTATCCTTGGACATATGCAGCGTGGTGGAAGCCCGACATGTAAAGACCGTGTATATGCATCTATCATGGGATCCATGGCAGTAGATCTTCTCTTAGAAGGAAAGACAAACCGTATCGTAGGTTACAGACACGGTGAATATGTAGATTTTGATATTGAGGAAGCACTTGGAATGCAGAAAGGAATCCCTGCATATCAGTACGAGATTTCCAAGAAGCTTTCTCTGTAAAGCCGGCAGGAATAGAAGTGATGATGTCCGCCGGACTTCGAGAATGAGGAAAGATAAAGATTTATGACGAAAAATGTATTAGTTACAATATCCGGACTTCATTATGATGACAGCGTGATGATGGTGCAGGAGGAGAATAGTAATGAGGCCAACTCCATAGAGGTGACAACTCCTGCCACCTATTATCTGAAAAATGGGAAACATTACATAGTTTATGATGAGGTCGTAGAGGGAATTCCGGGGACGATCAAGAATCGGATCAAAATTGATGAAGGAAAGCTTTTAGATATTACAAAAAGCGGAATTACTAATTCGCATATGGTATTTGAGACCGATAAGATTAATGTGACTCCATATCAGACTCCATACGGAGATCTGCTTCTTGGCACATATACGAAAGGTATGGATATACAGATTGAAGAGGAGCGCATCGAACTTCAGGTTAGATATTCTCTGGATATTAATGGAGACAAGGCCGCAGACTGCGATATCCGCATTCTGATAGAAGCGAATGAATAAGAAGGATAAAAAATGAGTATAAAAAAGGGGCTGTGAAAAACAGCCTCTTTTTTTGGATTTTATTTTTTATGCTTTATTTTTTATCTTTTTTAAATCTGGCAAAAAATCCTTTTTTCTAGCTTGTGCTTGAGAGTCACATACAATCATTCCACCAATAGATTCATCATCATAAGCAATTCTTGATTTTTTAAAATCATCTACAATATATTTTGTTAATGCTTTTGTATATTTTGGATTAGCAAATATTTCTTCATCACTTGCTTTTACTTCTTTTTTAACAGGAATGAGCGGATAAATCTGAGCATCACACATCAGTGTCATAATTCTCGGCCCGACTTTCGCCTTGACAACCGGAACTTTAGAACGGCGGAGATACTTTGGAGTATTGTCGATGACAATCTGTGGAAGACCAGAATCTTTTAACTTCATCTTGCCCTTATCGATGATCAGCATAGATACTGTCTGTGCAACAGCATCTAACTGCTCCTGCTGTTCAGCCTGTTTTTTTTCAGCTTTCTTACCCAGGAAATACAGCACAACACAAGCGATTATCAGTACGACTAAAATTACCAGTAAAACAATCGATAATGTACTCACGAGTAACCCTCCTATATTTATCTAATGTCATTTACACAAATCACATTGTATCATTCTTTAACTGGAAGTGCAAGAAAAAACGTCAGTTACTGCGCGTGCAATTATGAAATATATGTGAAAAGTATTTGCAACATTTGGGAAATGTGTTATAACTAGAAGTAGCGTTTTTCCGAGCGTGAAAAGTAATTTTAAATTATAAAACGAAGTTTTAAAGGGGTAAGAAGATGAAGAAGAGATTAGCAGCACTTTTCTGTGCAACACTTGCAGCTTCCATGATTCTTGTAGGATGTCAGGCAAGTAAAGGATTAGAGACAGACAATCTGAAGATCACACAGTATAAAGGCGTAGAAGTAAGCGCAGCAGATAAACCGGAAAAAGTGACAGATGACGATGTAGAACAGTATATTCAGTCTCAGCTTACAAGCTCTGCAACGACAACAGAAGTGACAGACCGCGCAGCACAGAAGGGAGATACTGTAGATATCGCATTTGTAGGGACCATTGACGGAGAAGCATTTGACGGAGGCTCTTCTGATAGCTATTCACTGGAACTGGGTTCTGGAACGATGATCGATGGATTTGAAGACAGCATCATCGGACATAATGTGGGAGAGACATTTGTATGGGACGGGAAATTCCCAGATGATTATCAGTCAACAGATCTTGCAGGAAAGGCATGCCAGTTTACGATTACTGTAAATTCTATCTCAGAGCAGAATGTACCGGAACTGACAGACGAGTGGGTCGCGAATAATTCTAAAAGTTCTAAAACTGTAAAAGAATATAAGAAAGAGATTAAAAAGACACTGGAAGATCAGAAGCAGGAAGACTATGATAGTACTTTGAAATCAGAGGCATGGCAGGCAGTAGTAGATAACACAACTGTTCAGAAGTACTCTAAGAAACAACAGGAGAAGATTGACGAGATGAAGAATTCTCTGATTGATTCTTACAAATCTTACGCAGAGAGTCAGGGAACTGATTATGAGACTTACATTACATCTTCTGGCCAGTATACAGTAGAGAGTTTTGAGCAGAAAGTGGAAGAGGCAGCTCAGGAGTCTGAGAAGCAGACCATGATCGCTGAGGCTATTGCAGACAAAGAGAAGATTAAATTAGATGACAAGACATACAAGAAGATGTTAAAAGAGTATGCTAAGACATATGGATTCGAAGATGGTGACGCCATGGAAAAGGCATATTCAAAAGATACTTTAAAAGAGGCAATGCTCACAGATCTGGTAAAAGACTGGCTGGTAGATAACTGTATCCAGAAAACAGATAATTAAGAATAAAATGAATCAATCGGAGATTGAAAATAAGGATAACGAAAGAATAATATACATCAATCAAGGATTAATACCATTAGACAATTGTAGAGAAAGCGGTGATAAATCAGATAACATATGATTTATCCCCGCTTTTTTGTACTTTTAATAGAATAATTGGAAAATTATACTAATATATGTATAAAATTGTACAAGTGGAAGTGCAATATAAACTTGAGTTATATGCATTATTTAGGTATAATAAAGAGAACACGCTCATGGAAGGGCGTGTAAACTCAAGAAGAAAGGTGAGAGGGAAATGAACGAAAAGAATGAGTTTAAACCGTATATCCCGGCCGATAGGGTTATGCCGGAGCTTACGGTAACTTCCATTGTAATGGGAATGCTTCTGGCTGTAATTTTTGGTGCAGCAAACGCATATTTAGGACTTCGTGTAGGTATGACTGTATCTGCGTCTATTCCGGCAGCAGTTATCTCTATGGGAGTGATCCGCGTGATCATGAAGCGTAATTCCATTCTGGAAAGCAACATGGTTCAGACAATCGGTTCCGCCGGAGAGTCTCTGGCAGCAGGAGCCATCTTTACAATGCCGGCTCTGTTCCTTTGGGCAGAAGAGGGCCTGTGCGATATGCCAAGTCTTGTAGAGATTACACTGATCGCACTTTGTGGTGGAGTCCTTGGAGTACTCTTCATGGTACCACTTCGTAATGCGCTGATCGTAAAAGAGCATGAGACACTGCTTTACCCAGAGGGAACTGCTTGTGCAGACGTACTTCTGGCAGGAGAAGAAGGAGGAGCCAATGCTTCAACAGTATTCTCCGGTATGGGACTCGCAGCAGTATTTAAATTCGTTGTAGACGGACTGAAAGTACTTCCGTCTGACGTAGCATTTGCATTTAAGTCATTCAAAGGTGAGATTGGTATGGAAGTATATCCGGCACTTCTCGGTGTTGGTTATATCGTAGGACCACAGATCGCTTCCTACATGTTTGTAGGATCTGTAATCGGCTGGATGGTGATCATTCCTCTGATTTGTCTGTTTGGACCAGATACATGGCTTTATCCGGCAGATGTAGGAACAACAATTGCTGATCTTTATGCAGCTGGCGGAGCAGCAAAAATCTGGAGTACATATGTAAAATATATCGGTGCAGGAGCAATCGCTACAGGAGGAATTATCTCCCTGATCAAATCTCTGCCACTGATCATTACAACATTCCGTGACTCTATTAAGAGCATGAAAGGTGGAAAGAATACCAATACAGCTCGTACAGCTCAGGATCTTCCAATGCAGATGATCCTGTTCGGAATCGTAGCTATGATTCTTATCATCTGGGTAGTGCCTGCAATTCCGGTAACATTACTTGGAGCAGCAATTATCGTAATATTTGGTTTCTTCTTTGCAACTGTATCCTCCCGTATGGTAGGTCTTGTAGGAAGTTCTAACAACCCGGTTTCCGGTATGGCTATCGCTACACTTCTGATTGCTACAATGTCAATCAAAGCAAGCGGTAAGACAGGAATCGACGGTATGACAGCAGCTATTGCAATCGGATCAGTTATCTGTATCGTAGCAGCTATCGCCGGTGATACATCACAGGATCTGAAGACAGGATACCTGCTTGGTGCAACACCTAAGAAACAGCAGATGGGTGAAATTATCGGAGTTATCGTATCCGGTCTTGCAATCGGAGGAGTTCTTTATCTTCTGAATGCAGCATGGGGATACGGCGGAGCAGAAGTACCGGCACCACAGGCAACACTGATGAAGATGATCGTAGAGGGAATCATGGGTGGAAACCTTCCATGGAACCTGGTATTTATCGGAGTATTCTTAGCAATTGCACTTGAGATCTTAAGAGTACCGGTTATGCCATTTGCTATCGGTCTGTATCTTCCAATTTACCTGAATGCATCCATCATGATCGGTGGTGTTGTTCGTATGTTCATGGATCGTCGTAAAAATGTTGACGAGGAGACAAAGACAAAGCAGACAACAGACGGAACACTGTATTGTGCAGGTATGATCGCAGGAGAAGGACTTGTAGGAATCCTGCTTGCAATCTTCGCAGTATTTGGAATTAACGTAAGTATCGGAGAAAGTGTAAACTTTGGTAACATCGGTGGAGTTGTACTGATGGTTATCATGATCTTATGCCTTCTGAAATTCTCTCTTTGGAAAAAGAGTAAAGAGAAATAATGAAAAAGAATAAGAAAAATAAGCAGCAGATTAATTATCTTGACCTGATTCCGGTGAGACCGGAAAAACTCGGCTGGCATATAGACCGCCGGGAACGGGTTGTATTAGAAGTGAAGAATGAAGGCTTTTTCAATCGGATCGCACAGACATATTTCCGCAGACCACAGACGACGAAAGTTCATCTGGATGTGCAGGGAAGTTATCTGTGGCCGTTGATCGACGGGGAGCGGACAGTGATGGAACTGGCCGCCCTTCAGAAAGAACATTTTGGAGAAGCAGCAGAGCCGCTGTATCCAAGAATTGTGAAATATTTTCAGATTTTAGAGAGTTATCATTTTATCAGCTTTAAAAATATAGAAAAATAATTATCTGTACTGCAGATATTCGAGAAACCGCTTTACCGCAAGGGAAGCGGTTTTCTTGCTTCTAAGAGCCAGCCCTACACGGCGGTAAGCCGGAACATCTAATTCTTTTGTGAGAATGTGATAAGGGATTCGTTGCAGGATCAGTTGTGGAAGCACACTGATGCCAAGCCCCTTTTCGACCATGGACATAATTGCGTAATCATCCCATGTCATAATATGTACCTTCGGATTCAACCCACAATTACTAAAGATGTCTGTGGCATCAGAATTAGCTCCTCTGGAAAGAAGGAGAAATGGAGCAGATACCAGTTCTTGAACCGGGAATTTTTTACAGTCTGCCAGTGGATGATGTTCAGGTATAACAGCCATCAGCGGGTCAGCTTCTAAAAAAATAGTTTCCAGTTCAGGATTTATTGTCGGGAGGCGTAAAAATCCACAGTCCACCCGGCCGGAAACAATCCAATTTTCAATTTCGGCGTAATCACCGAGTAGAAGTTCAAAATCAATATTCGGAAAATCTTTCTGAAACTGTTGGATTATATTCGGCAGCCAATGTGTGGCAACACTGGAAAATGTACCAATTCGAATCAGACCAGACTGCAGGCCGTGGAGCTCATCCACCTGCATCTGCAATTTTTTATATTCGGCACAGACATTCTGTGCGTAAGGAAGAAGTCTCAGTCCATCAGAAGTCAGACGGACACCACCCCTGCCACGTTCCAGAAGAATAATATTCCATTCCTGTTCCAGATCCCCGATCATCCGGCTGATCCCGGACTGGGAGTAGGAGAGTGCTTCGGCAGCTTTTGTGAAACTGCCATATTCAACAGCCTTAAGAAAGGCCTGGTATTTTTGTATGTTGACGTCCATATGGGCTCCTTTCAATTTGAAAAAGTCAGGACGGTATTTGTAACAGAAGAGCTATATCATGTGTGAATTATAAAATTCACACATAGTGATATTTTTTTAGTTACAAATACCTGTGTATTTTTATCATAATGATGCGTCGCGAAGTATAGATTTGCTGTAGCGTGAGCGTGCCTTCGAGAACCTGTTTCATGGACGCGCATTATACAGTGTTTTGATTAATCTTGTATAAATATCAATATATGAGAAAAACTCATGATACATATGAGAAAGATACGCTTTTGTAATCTGTAGCTCTATGGTAAACTAAACGAAGATGAAATGCAAGAGAGAGCGAGGATTTTTATTATGAAACCTTATCAGAACAGAATTGTTGTTAAAGTTGGTACATCAACACTTACAAATGAGCTTGGAAAAAGTGACCTTCGTTGTTTTGACAGACTGGCATGTGTGCTGTCAGATATCCAGAATATGGGATATGAAGTGATCCTTGTATCTTCTGGTGCAATTGCAGTTGGAAGAAATAAATTAAAAATGAAGACTCAGCCGACAAGTATGCGCCACAAACAGGCAGCCGCAGCAGTTGGACAGTGCAGTATCATGTTCCTGTATGATAAGTTCTTTGGAGATTATGATAAGACGATCGGTCAGATTCTTCTGAATGCTGAAGATATTGAACAGGAAGAGAAAAAAGACAATCTGATTAATACATTTGACGCACTTTTAGAGATGGGAGTCATTCCAATTGTAAATGAAAATGACTCTGTAAGCTATACGGAGATTGAATCTAATGACCGACTTTTTGGAGACAACGATATGCTCTCTTCTGTAGTAGCGGTTCTGTGCCGCGCAAGCAAATTAGTGATTTTTTCAGATATTGATGGATTTTATGATTGCGATCCAAGACTTCACCCAGACGCAAAGCTGATCGGTGAGATTGATAAGATCGACGATGAAGTGTACAAGCTTGCCGGAGGTGCGGGATCCAGACGCGGAACAGGAGGAATGCGTACAAAACTCCAGGCAGCAGCACTTGCAACTTCGCAGGGAATCGACACCATTATTACGAATGGAAAGAACCCGGCAGCACTCTATGATATTATCGAAGGAGTTCCGGTAGGTACGAAATTTAAAGCGCAGTAAAAGGTTGTGGCCAGGGAGATGTATGTGCACTTCTTGATACAAAGGGTGGAAAATGTACAGACATTAACTCCGTATTTGTAGGTCTTTGCCGTGCATCAGGAATTCCTGCAAGAGAAATGTTCGGTGTTCGTATCAATGATACAGATATCACAAAGAATCAGCATTGCTGGGCAGAGTTCTATCTTCCAGGATTTGGCTGGGTAGCAGCAGATCCGGCAGATGTACTGAAAGCAGTTCTGAAGAATAGCTGGGACAAAGAATCTGCAGAAGCTAAAGAGATTCAGGAATATTACTGGGGAAGCAACGATGAAAAACGTGTTGAACTTTCTGAGGGACGTGACATTACATTAGAGCCTGCACAGGATGGAGATAAACTGAATAACTTCGGTTATCCATATGCAGAAGTAGATGGAACAGCAGTAGATTTCTATACACCAGATACATTTGTATATACAATCTCATTTGCACAGGACGCTCAGTAAGATAGAGGACGGTTTGATGAGATATTCTTAGATAGTTTAAGGAAAGACTTCTGGGATAAACAAAATAAAAAGATTCATATGACATAATTATATGATATGATACAAGAGGTTGTTGCGGGAGTTGGTGTAACAACCTCTTTTCAATAAAAATGAATTTGGGAAAAGAACTGTAAATAACAGATATTTTTATAGAATATTGATTAAAGAAGGGAATTTGTAAAATGAAAAAATTATGTTCCATACTGCTGATTACTGCGCTCTGTGTTAGTATGGTCGCATGTGGTTCCAAGAATAAGGAGAAGAGACAAGTGAATTCGATTGTTACAACTATGGGAAATAATGCTTCATTTCCGTCTGCTGTAAATGTATTTTCTACGACAGATCTGGAAGGCAATACAGTCACCAATGATATCTTTTCACAGGCAGATTTAACAGTCGTGAATTTCTGGGGAACATTCTGCAATCCTTGTATCAATGAGATGCCGGAACTTGCAAAGTGGAATGAGGAAATGCCTGACAACGTACAGATGCTTGGAGCAATCGTAGATGTAGAAACTGTAGATTCTGACGAATATGCACTGGCACAGCAGATTGTGGAAAAAACGGGTGTAACTTATGAAAATGTTATTGCACCGGGAGCATTTGACCAGTTCATTAATAAATTGGCAGGCGTTCCGACAACAGTATTTATTGATAAAAACGGAAAAGTTGTAGGAGAAGCTGTTGTAGGTGCGAAGGTAGAAGAATACAAACAGCAGGTAGAGGATTATTTGAATGAGCAGAAATAACAAGATTGCAGTGCAGGTATTAGGTCTCTGTGTGGCGGCAGTTATGATTATATATGGTGTTAGCCGGGGAGAAACAGCTATCATATTTAATAAGACGGTGAATATCTGCCTGGAATGTATTGGGTTAGGATAAGTGGTGATATGAAGATTAATCAGGAAATGAAACGAAAAATTGTTCAAGTAGCGGCATTTGGCTACTCGAATACATATATTGGAAATTTCGTATCAGGTCAGATTTACAAAGGAAGATGGAAACAGTTCTGCAATCCCGGAATGAACTGTTATTCCTGTCCGGCTGCAAGACTTGCCTGTCCGATTGGAGCTATGCAGGCAGTCAGTGGTTCTATGAATTTCAAGCTTAGTTTTTATGTGATAGGTTTTGTATTGGCACTTGGAGTAGTGTTTGGAAGAGCAATTTGTGGTTTTTTCTGCCCGTTTGGTCTGATTCAGGAACTGATCTACAAGATTCCATTTCCAAAGAAAAAATTATGGAAATGGCTTACTTATGTAAAATATGTGCTGTTGGCAGTGTTTGTCGTTATCATGCCGGTTACGATGGTCAATGAGCTGGGAATGAGCAGCCCGGCGTTTTGCGAATACATTTGCCCGGCAGGAACGCTGGAAGGTGGAATTCCACTTTTAAGTACGCACCCGGAGTTACGCGCAACACTGGGAGCGCTGTTTTCTGTGAAAGCATGTATTTTGATCATAACTTTAATCGGCTGCCTGTCTGTCTGCCGGTTCTTCTGTAAAGTCATGTGTCCACTTGGAGCAATCTACGGACTACTGAATAAAGTCAGCATTTACTATATGG
>OLPU01002240.1_pt1 | contig 13004 bp, 14 predicted proteins | sample 1673111 | NCBI WGS metagenome assembly OLPU01 (sample SAMEA3136755, study PRJEB25190) | human gut metagenome | reverse complement strand
GATCATACATAAGTTCAATAACACCTAATTTAGATAATCTGACCAACGATGCAGATGTTTGAAAAATATTATCATCTTCCCATACAATATACCATTCTGGCATAGTATCAATAAATATTTTATTTGTGCCCTTAACGCCAATATTAGGATTTATCGTTCTTATGTATCCTCTACATGACGCAAGATACTTAAATAGTTTTGCATCATACGAATTCATTCGCTTAATTATTTCCACATATGATGGATGCACAATAGAATTCTTTCTTGAATCTACAGATGATGCTAAAAGCTTTACATACATTTCTCTTAATGCTTGTTCATCAAATGTATACTTTAAAGACTCTAATGTTGGACCTGCAATAGTTATGTCAGGCTCTCGAATATATTGCTCTGGTATCTTATCTATTTGATTGTATAAATCATCTTTAAAACATTCAAGTTTATATTGATACGTAATGTTAGCTTTTTTTATCGGAAATAGAACAACATTATTAAACCAACCTATCAATGTCGATATAGCACCGTCTGTTTCTTCCGTTGTTTGAGGCAAAACAGCTTTTGCCGTTTTCGCAATATCTATTGCTGTATTTATTGGATCTTTTGTTTCCATGATTTATCCCTCCATAAATTGTTTTTTTATCTCTTCCGGCAAATACTTTGCCAATTCCTCCACCAACTCATACACCTTCGTTCCAGGTGCTATCTCTGCTGGTGTTTTTCCTTTTCCATTTTCGATAATCCGTTTCGCATACCGAATTGCCAGCTTCGGATTTCCACCATTCATCAGCGTCTCAAATATGTCATCCATATTCTTCTCATACTTCCCAATTCCCAGCTCTTGAAATTTCTCATTCAAAAACTTCTTATACTCGGATCTGTGGTTATTTGCCGTGTAATACGCGAAATGCAACATGAACCAGAATTCGATACACTCGTTACTCCACGCCGCATGATACTGAATATCCGGATTCTTTTGATTTAATACTTCTGCCCGCTGGACTACTCCATTGACATCACTGGATGGAAAGCTGTCTTTATCATAGACACACCATATCTGCCCTTTTGTGATCTTATTCTCACGCACATACTCTTCAGCCTTTCCGATTACCCGCATCGTCTCAGCCTGGCAGCCTTCAATTTCAATCAAAACCATATCTCGATAAATGGGATTATCTTCAATATACCGTTTGAATCCTTGAAAATATTTAGGTTCCGTTGCTTGTCCTTCGCAGAAAATATAATAGCGGAATTCTTTCTTTTCCAGATATTCCTGCCGACGTTTCTTCTTCCAGTTGTCTTTCTCTTTTCTGCCTCTTTTAGCCATTCACCGTCCCCCAATCTATAATCTTTCTGAGGTATGGATCTGCACCATATTTCCCTTCCAGATACTGTTTATCGAACTTGGCATCCTTTCGTACAGATTCACCTTTCTTATTTTTAAATTCTACAAGAGAATATAATTTTGAGTTCTGACGGTTTCCTTTTGCTACAAACCAGATTTCATCTCTTCTGAATACTTCACTGTTCATAGTAGACAGATCATGTGATGTAAAAATCAACTGTGCACCCTTTTTATTTTTTTCCATATTACTGAAAGTCATAATAAGATATTTAAGTAATACCGGATGTATCTTTGCATCCAATTCATCAATCACAAGTGTCGTTCCTCTCAATAAACTTTTTGCAATGAATGGGAGCAATCCAAATAATTTTTTTGTTCCACTGGATTCATCAAATAAATTCAATTCTGCTTCATATTCATCTACTACGTGTTTTGTAAATACTTCGATCCGGTCATTCTCCTTTTCTTCTACACGAAAATCTACGATATCCAAATCCATCTCCTGAATCATCTGGAGCATCAATCTTTTTACATCCTCTGACTTAGAAACAGCCATTCGCAATTCCTGCATAGGATTTCCATAATTCAAAAAATCAATCTCTTCATCAAACCAGTCAAGCACATCCTGTACCACTTCGTTTTTGCTGTAAGTAATTCCAAGATACGATAACAACGGCAATGTATCGGATAATTCATCACTGGTTTTCAATCTTGCAAATGCACCTTTCAAAGTAATTTCATCTTCATCTCGTTCAAAAAGTGCTGATTTCCGCCCTGTTTCTAATTTTATACGATCCAGCCTTTCGTATTCGATTACTTCTTTTTTTACAGTTAATTCATAGCGATACTCTGCCATTGTTGTTCTAAAAAACAGTTCAAATTCTGTTGGCTCATTTCTTATTCCCTCATCAAAAGCAAATGGCTCTATCACAAGCTTTTTCATTTTCATCGCGATCTCTTCGTTATTACTTGTCGCATATAATGGCCTCAGTATTTTCGTAACCAGACTATGCAATGCTTCAAGAACATTAGATTTTCCTCCACCATTTGGTCCGTATACAGCAGATACCGGTAAATATAATTCCTCATCTACATCTTTTATAATTCTGTCCTCATGCTCAGAAATGGCGGCAGCCTGCATGTCAAATGTTACCTCATCTCGTATACTCTTAAAATTTTTCACTGTAAATTGGCATAACATCTTATTTACCTCCATTAGTCCAAACTTCTTGCCTATATCCTTATTATATTCCGTTTTTTTATTTTAGCAATAGTTTTATGAGATAAAATCTCATATTTTATATTATAATTTACATTTCGGCAATTTTCGACAAAATTATACACCTTAGACTTCATGTTAATGACTTTCTATCCATTCCTCATCTATCCGCTTTATTCCAGTTCACATTCATTTGTTTCCATCTGCACCATATTCTCCCGCAATATCTTCTCCACTTTCTCAGTATTCGTTTCTATCATCACTTTCAATATGTAATCGGCGGTCACTTCCACCGGATTTGGATTATGAAATCGATAGTTCAGTTTTCTTTTCGCCACGGTGAAGTTTCCACCTCCTCCCTGCTCACTCTTTGTCCATTACTATGAAAATTCCTTCTGAAATAGTCCTAGATTTTCAGAATGTTTTTCATAGTCTGCATATTGTCATTTGCCATGACTTCTCGTCTGCTGACTCCATCAATCTTTACCGGAATACATCTCTCCAGAATTCTGTCATAAATTCTTTTCTTGCATTCTGACTTAACTGTAATTCCAGCAAGAATTTTGGAAATTGATAATACTGCATCTGCCGCTCCTGCTCATTCATGTACAAATATTTCATTTGTTTCTTCCTCACCTTCTCAATATTTGAGGAAATATATTTTTGAATTTTATATCCACAAAAATAATCCCTCTATATATCCAAAAGGAAAAAGCATAAAATACAGCCCCCTCATCAGTATTTTTTTAATTTTTTCATAATTTCATTACTGTGCATCCCAAAATTTCACATAATCTTAAAGATAAACAGAGAACCAATTAAGGTACTGTAATCCCTAGTGAATCTCGCTCATTGTTATTTCTTTCTTCTTTTTAATCTGAATTTTTATACAAGAGCAAGATCCACCTGTGTTTAACAAGTTTATTCTTGATGAATCTTCTATTTTCATCCTCTTGATTCAATTTCATCTTCATCTAATTAGCTTCCATCAACGATTTCCGCACCATTTACATGATATTTTCTTTCAAAATTTTCAAAAAAAGCACCCGGCTTCTGCCAGATGCTCTGTAAAAAAATTTCAATTTTTACCTGCTTACATTTTCAATGTAGCCAATATAATATTCCTAATTTCTAAATATTATTTTCAATTATTACGATACGGTATTACCCGGGTGGATCTTGCTCTTCTCTTTCAATATCAATATAATTCTATTTTTCGATAATCTATGACAGTGCTGCAGTTAAATGATATACTAATTCTAGTTTATAAATTCGGAGGTATATTATGTCGAACATTCAGATAACAGAAAATGGGCCAGTAAAATATTCTCCTGAATGGTTTTATAGCGAATCTCAGACTCCAGAATGGATTTCATTTGCTCACAAAGCTGATGAGCTACGAGAAAATTTTATAAATCTTTTTGGAATAGAACGCTTAAAATCACTTTCTGAAAAAGATTTGTTAACTTCTTTATTTTATAATGACGAAGGAACTAAAACCAATCTCTGCTATAGACTTGAAATGGACAAAGATATTCGCGAAGTATTTCCGGCGGAGCAGCATATAAATTTGGATTATTCTATCATAAGAAAAATCAAAGTTGGACCTGTGGATCTCCATTAAAACCTATACGTCTTACTGATGATGAAGCAATACAAAAAGCAGAAGAAATGCGAAATGATCTGGTTGAAGGTGCTGAAATAATATCTTCTTTTGGTTCTTTAGATTCTGAAGAAAATTACGAGCAACTCTATAAACAGCTGGAACATATCCCGGGAATCAATATGGTATGGCGCATGAAATATTATCAAATGCTCTTTCCAACATTATTCGCTCCATTTTATGGACAGGATATTCAGCTGAGAGTATTGCATTTTCTAAATCAAAAACCAAGTGATATTCCTTTCATTCGCATGGGACAAATTTCATTATATGCAAGAAAATGCAATGTTCCCGGAGTTGTCTTTGCTCATATTTATGGGAAAAATGTAGGATATACTAATGAGACTAATGATTCTGACACAAATACGCTTTCCGATAAAAAACATAAAACGCACTACTGGATGTATACCGTCTTTGATGATAAAAGTTGGAATGAATGCCAACAAAAAGGAATCATGGTTTTAGGTATGGACGATATTGGTGATTATTCCCAATTTGCTTCCAAGGAAGCTCTCCGTCAAGAACTGATAGATGTGTACGACAGTAGTACTTCACGGAAAAATCAGGCTTTGATGGCATGGAATTTTGCGAATACCGTATCAGTTAACGATGTGATTTTTGCGAAACGCAGCAACACTCTTGTTGGTAAAGGTATTGTCACTGGAAATTATGTCTTTGACGATCTTCGTCAGGAATATAAAAATGTCCGTGCTGTAAAATGGCTTCAAGTTGGCGAATGGGAACATCCTGGTAATGCAGTAGCAAAACGCTTAACTGATATCACTCCATACACAGATTATATTGAAAAGCTTACTTCCATCTTTGCTCCTGATGAACTAGATGATGTAGATACACAACCAGAAATAGACTATCCAGCTTACTCTTCTGCAGATTTTCTCTCAGATGTGTATATGACTGAACAAGATTACGAAACACTAGTAAATATCTTAAAAATGAAGAAAAACATTATTTTGCAGGGTGCACCTGGAGTTGGAAAAACATTTACTGCCAAGAGACTTGCTTATTCCATTATCGGTGCAAAAAATCCTGACCGTGTCCAAATGATCCAGTTCCACCAGAGCTACTCGTACGAAGATTTTATTGAAGGATACCGTCCAACCGAAAATGGATTCACAATTAAAAAGGGTTCTTTTTACAAATTCTGCAAACTTGCTGAGGATGACGATGAAAATGATTATTTCTTTATTATTGATGAAATCAATCGTGGTAATTTAAGTAAAATATTCGGTGAATTGTTTATGCTGATTGAAAAAGATAAGCGGAGGATTGAACTGCAGTTGTTATATTCTGACGAGAATTTCTCTGTACCTGCAAATGTATATATTATTGGTATGATGAATACTGCTGATCGTAGTCTTGCTATGTTAGATTATGCTTTAAGACGACGTTTTTCATTCTTTACTATGAAACCGGGATTTAATACGCCTGGTTTTCAAGCTTACCAGGATTCTCTAGGGAGTGATGCCTTTAACAAATTAATTGCTTGTGTGAAACAGCTCAATTCTAAGATAGCAGAAGATATATCATTGGGTGAAGGATTCTGTATTGGTCACAGCTATTTTTGTGGTTTAGCACCAGAGACAGCCAACACACAAACTTTGTCATCCATTGTAGAATACGAATTGATTCCACTTTTAAAAGAATATTGGTTTGATGAGCCCGCAAAAATCGTAGATTGGTCTGATCGACTAAGGAGTGCTGTTAAATGATTCCTGTACAAAATATTTATTATATGCTGTCCTACGCTTTTCAAGCATTGCAAGCACAAAACTACAAAAATCTGGCTACAGAAAATTTTTATAATACCGCTGAATTATGTGCAGCCATTCTTGATAAGGGCATTAGCATGCAGCTAAAACGAGGCTTCAACAACTAAAAATGGGCTGTTGTAAAATCATCGATTGGTTCAATATTACTATATTGCCGAAGTAAGAAACAAAAAAAGAAAATCATTAATCTCTTAAATGATAATTGCAAAATAAAAATGGATATGACCATAGAACTTGTATCTGCAAGTTATGTATTCAAAACTTGCTCTTAATAATTATCATGAAGATTTTGGGAATAAAGTATACACGTATGCTTACGAAAATACAAAGAGGTAACTTCCAGTTTTTCAATTACGAACTGATAATCAACTTATTATATCAAACTACAAAGAATTAAAAATAGGAGGATATACAAATGTTTGATTCAAATAAAACATGGTTTTGTAAACAACTTAGAACTGAAGATGCAAAACAAATAAGCGAACAATTAAATATCGCTATAAGCGAAGCTGATCACTCAGAAGCCACAAAACTTTTTCAAAAAGTCAAAAAATATATGAAAATACGTATTAATGAAAATTATTTTTTACCACTTAAAAATATTCATACATGCTTGGCAAAACTCGACATCCCAGAAAATACTGCTTTTATCACTATGGGAATTAATTGCATTCTTATTGAATTATTCTATGAAATGAAAAATGGATATGATGAGTCCCACGAAGGCGGTACAGTAGGAAACGCATATAAAGAAATTTTACCATTGTTAGATCCAACTATATCAGAAGATCTTGCAATACTATTTTATAAAGGAATTAGATGTGGTATATTACATCAAGGTCAAACCAAGAACAATACTGCATTAACATATCAACTAGATACAATCATTCAACCAAACGGTCCTTACTATTTATGCAATCCGCAAACATTATTTGAAAAACTAAAAAACTTGTATAGATTATATTGGAAAGACATTTCAGAAAAGAATTATTCTGATGAACTGGCAATAAACTTAATTCAAAAATATAATTACATACTTACTCATATATCATAATTTAATAATTACTCCCGCTGGATTTAAATTTTAACAAAAAGGAGCGGATTAATTTCCGCGTTCTCCGCTCCTTTGAGACCGTTTCAAGTTTTGTGTAAACGTTAAAAACTGATATAAGATTTGTGAATAGTTACAAATGGGCAGAGCCGATTTTCCGGATTCTGCCCATATCTGCATTATACAGTAGTTTTTAGGCATGTCAATAAAACCTGCCTAAAATTGACTGTTTTACAGGTTCCGTCCTGCCAGACGTTCTTCAAAATAAATTTCAAGCTGGGAATGGATCTGTCCCCAGTCCTGCCTGTGACCGGTCCATTTTTTCGTGATATCCATGGTTGCCAGATACAGCATTTTCAAAAGGCTGTCATCCGACGGAAAAACCGTCTTGCTTTTGGTCACTTTCCGGAGCTGACGGTTGAATCCTTCAATGGCATTTGTGGTGTAAATCAGGCGTCTTACTGCCTCCGGATATTTGAAATATGTGGACAAAGTTGCCCAGTTATCATTCCAGGATTTATAGATTTTCGGGTACTTGGAATCCCATTTATCCTTGAACAATTCTAACTCATTTAAAGCTGTTTCTTCCGTTGGAGCCGCATATACAAGCTTCAGATCAGCCATCAGTTTTTTGATGTCTTTGTATGAAACAAACTTCGTTGAATTACGGATCTGATGGATGATACACTGCTGAATCTCTGTTTTTGGATAAACAGCCTCGATTGCCTGTGGAAATCCATTTAAACCATCAATGCATGCAATCAGGATATCCTCAACGCCTCTGTTTTTTAATCCATTCATGATAGAAAGCCAGAACTTTGCACTTTCGTTTTCTCCAACATACATTCCAAGAACATCTTTTTTCCCATTCATGTCGATACCAAGGGCAATGTAAACCGCACGTTTTACAATACGTCCTTCACTGCGGACATGATAGTGGATTGCATCCATAAATACTACAGCATACACTTCTTCCAAAGGGCGTTCCTGCCACTCTTTTACAATAGGCAGGATTTTATCTGTGATCCTGCTGATTGTGCTATCAGAAATATCAATATCGTATAATTCACGCATGTGGGATTCAATGTCTCCAGTTGTCATTCCCTTGGCATACATGGAAAGTATTTTTTCTTCCATGTCCTGAGTTACAGTATTTTGATATTTTTTAATCAGCCGTGGTTCATAATCACCGTTACGATCCCTTGAGATCGCCACATCCATATCTCCATAACTGGTGTGCATGATTTTGCTGGAATGTCCATTTCTGCTATTGTCTGTTTCTTTGTTTCGGTAGTCATACTTGGAATATCCTAATTCCTCATCCAGTTCTTCATCCAGAGCACCTTCCAAAAGGACAGACATCATATCACGCATGATGCTATTTACATCGGTGCCGTCTTTGATGCTGATATCATTATTTTTCAGATAGTCACGCATCATTTCTCTCATTGCTGCTTTTTGTGGGCTATCTTTTCTTCTTGCCATAAAAATAACCTCAAAACTGAGTAATTTTATCTTACATCAGTTTGGAGGTTTACACAAACTCTGGGATGCTCCCCATTTACGGCTGACAATCCTTTTTTATATCTCTACTCTGAAATTATCTGTGACAAGAATTTTTTTGTTCTATCTTTTTGAGGATTAACTATAACTTCTTGTGGAGTTCCTTCTTCCACAATCTCCCCTCCACTCATAAATATTACATGATTCGAAACATCTCTAGCAAATCTCATCTCATGAGTTACTACAACCATTGTAACTTTCTGTTCAGCTAATTCTCTCATTATATTTAAAACTTCTTGTACTAATTCTGGATCTAGTGCTGAAGTAGGTTCATCAAAAAGAATAACTTCTGGGTTTATTGCAAGTGCTCTAGCAATACCAACTCTCTGTTGTTGTCCCCCAGATAAAGTTGATGGATATGCATCTTTTTTATCATACATTCCAACTTGCTTTAAACATCTAGACGCAATTTCTTCTGCTTCTTCCTTTGATTTCTTCTGGACTATAACCAAACCTTCTGTTACATTCTGCAAAACTGTTTTATTTTTAAACAGATTATACTGCTGGAACACCATACTTGTATATTTTCTAAGCTGATATATTTCTGCTTTTGTTATATGGTCAAAATTCGCACTAAAATCACCTATCTGTATTTCACCACTATCTGGTTTTTCAAGATAATTTAAACATCTTAATAAAGTAGATTTTCCTGTACCTGATGGCCCTATTATAGCTACAACATCTCCCTGATTTACCTCTAAGGAAATATTATTTAATACTTTATTAGAACCAAAGCTTTTTGATAAATTTTTTATTTTTAACATATTACTTAACTCCCATAAATTTATTAATACGTTGTTCCAATAATTTTTGACCTTTTGTTAATAATGCTATAACAACCCAATAAACGATTAGTACCGCTGCATAAGCTTCCATAATTCTAAAGTTTTTAGAAGAAATTAATTTAGCTTCTGACATTAATTCAATTACACCTATTGTAAATCCTAGTGAAGATCCCTTAATCAAACTTATAAATGAGTTTGATAATCCTGGAAGTGCAACTCTAAATGCCTGAGGAATTACTATTCTTCTCATAACCTGAAGCTCTGTCATACCAATACTTAAACCAGCTTCTCTCTGTCCTTTATCTATTGAACTTAAAGCACCTCTTATGGTTTCAGACATAAATGCCGCTTCATTCATCGACATTACTATAATAAGTGCTGTTATTGGTTCCATTTCACTTAAAAAACTTACAAATGGTGTTATTGCAAAATAAAAGAAGAATAACTGTGATAACATAGGAGTGCTTCTAAAGAACGATACATATATAGCAACAACTTTATTTAATACTGGCACTTTATATTCAACTATCAATGCCAATATTACCGCTAATATTAATGATATAACTAATGATATCGCCGCTATAAAGAGAGTAACCTTTATAAACGGTAATATTTCAAAAAGCGTTTCTTGAAAAATATCAAATCTAAAATTCATTTTTAGTTTTTACTTCCTTTTTAATTATTTTATCAAAAATACTGCTGGAACAATATTTCCAGCAGTATTTTTATTTAATATAATATTTTTATTTATTCATCACAGATTCTGATATATCCATACCAAAATATTCGTTATATAGGTTAGTTAAGAATCCATCTTCTTTCATTGATTTTAATGCTTCATTAAATTTATTGTATAATTCTTCATCACAATCTTTTAAGAATGGATACGCATTATTTTCTTCGTATAAGTTTTCTCCAACCTGTTTAAGATTTAAACCACCTTCTTCTATCATTCTATCAAATGATAAAACTGGATATGAATGTGCATCTGCTTTATTCTGACTTACAACAAGTCCTCTCTGTTCTTCTGTTATAACTACTTCTATTTCATCATTAGGATCATTTTTTTCTTTGTATTCTTCTATAAATTCTTTTTCAAATCCTGCTGGCTGACAAGCAAATCTTTTACCTTTTAAATCTTCAACAGAGTTTATTGAATCATCATCTGCTCTTACTGATAATTTATATGGATTGTATGCATATATTTCTGAGAATTTATATTTTTCTTCTCTTGCCGGAGTAACACTTATCTGCTGAGCAACTGTGTCAACTTTTCCTGCATCTAATAGTCCAAACATACCATCAAATGATGCTACTTCAAATTGTATTTCATAGTCTCCCATTCTTTTTGCTACTTCTTTTAAGATGTCAACATCTACACCTACTATCTCTTCTCCATCTTTATAACACCAAGGATTGTAAGTTGCTGTTACACCTACTCTTAATACTTTCTTTGTTTCTGGTTCTTTTGCTTCTTCTTTTTTAGCTTCATTTGAACTACAGCCAACCATTGAGAACACTGTAGTACATGCTAATACTAATGCTAATAATTTCTTTTTAAACATTTTTTCCCCCTTGTTTTATTATTCTCGAAAAATTATTAGTACATTGTTAAAAAAAATTAACATATGTCTAGATTTTACTATAGGTTTACACAATATTCAAGTCATTATTTTCTATATTATTATAGCTAAAATCTATAGTTAGTATTATCAATAAAACTATATACTATTTTTTAAAATTATTTTATTTTCACAGATATTTATAATTTAACATTGAAATATTATTCTTTCTAAATTTATTGTTATTTAATCTATAAAAAGGAATCTCCCAATAAAACTAGTTGTTCTTCATTTAACACCTATAAAACTCAACTTCCTGGCAGATATGAAAGGACTCCTCGATACAGTAGACAAATGGGCAAGACGTAGAATCAGGGCGGTCTATTGGAAACAATGGAAGAAAATCAAGACGAAATATCGAATGCTGAAAGCGTTGGGATTGGAAGAATGGAAAGTCAAGGAACTCGCTTATAGTAGAAAAGGATATTGGAGAATGGCGAAAGCTCTGAACCAAATCTTTTCAAAGAAAATAATAGCCAAGCTGGGATATACATCCATGCTTGACTATTATCTAACAGTTTGTGAAAACTAGAGAAGCGCCGTATACGGAACCGTATGTCAGACTGTCTAACGATTAAGAAAAATGTTATAATAAAACTACCAAATACAGTATCGTAGGGGGATTCGTTATGGCATATATTGTTGGCGCAGATAGATATCAAACAAGAATGGTAACCACTTCATTAGATGACTTAATAAGTAAGGATAATTCTGTCCGAGTAATAGATTCTTATGTAGAATCCTTAAATTTAGAAAATCTAGGTTTTATAGAGTATAGTGGTAGGAATCGAGGACAATCACCTTATCACCGATCTGATTTATTAAAACTTCATATCTATGGCTATTTAAATAAGATTCGTTCTAGCAGAGCATTGGAAACGGAAGCAAAGAAGCAAAACGCAACCTGGAATTAATGTGGCTTATAAACTGCATAACACCTGATCATGGTACTATTGCAGGTTTTGTTCAGAAGAATAAGGCTACGTTTCACAATACATTACGAAATCTTACCCTTATTCTCAAAGGTTGGGGGCTCATTGATGGAGAACTGATTGTTATTGATGGAACTAAGATCCGTGCTCAAAACAGCAAGCATAATTGTATTACGCAAAGCGGTTTAGATAAAAAAATCGAATATGCGGAAGCTCAGATAAATGCATATCTTATGGCAATCGTTAAAGATGAAGCGCTGGCAGATGCCTTACAGATAAACTAAAAACATATCAATCCTTTCATCATTCTATTGCTCTCTTTGTATTATTTATATTTATTTTATTCTCCATATATATCGTTCTATTTTGTTACTTCGATATGTACTGTACTTTTACTGATTCCAAACTTTTTCGCGGTCTGTCTTACAGTTGCCTTCTTTTCTACAATATAATTTCCCAGTTCCACTGCACGCTCTTCAATATAATCTTTCACAAAAATCCCCCGCGTACATCATTTTTACAATGTATGCTGGGGATTTTATACGTATGTATGCGTTTCTCTAACTGCCAGGATATATTCATTCTCCGTATATAGTTTCTCACACATTCTCCTTTATATTTTTCTGTTTTTCCTTTATAATCGAATCTGGCTCATACGTGGGTTCACATCAAACTTATCAAAGGAGACAAAATCACCATGAAAACTATAAAGCAAAACCTTCCCGGCATATTGATCTGCCTGCTGATTGCTGTTCCTTCCTGGCTAATCGGCAAAAAATTCCCGGTAATAGGCGGTCCGGTGATCGCCATTATCATTGGAATGCTTCTGGCACTGGTATGGACACCTTCCGGGAATCTAAAAACCGGCATTACCTTTACTTCCAAAAAAGTGTTGCAGCTGGCAGTAATCCTTCTGGGCTTTGGCCTTGACCTGAATGTGGTACTTCGCACCGGAAGCCAGTCCCTGCCTATTATCATCTGCACCATTTCTGCTTCCCTGCTGATTGCTTTTCTTTTACATAAAGTCCGTTCCCATC
>OLPU01002235.1_pt1 | contig 13028 bp, 10 predicted proteins | sample 1673111 | NCBI WGS metagenome assembly OLPU01 (sample SAMEA3136755, study PRJEB25190) | human gut metagenome | reverse complement strand
TTACGTAATATTATCCACATTTTGTGGATAACTTGTGGATAACTTGTGGAATACCTATATATCTTTCCACTTTCTCCTGTCTATTTTACACATATCTTCAAAAAAATGCTTTTATTTCTACTTTTCTTACTGTGCATAAAATTATCCCCATTTTTTATCGTTTTTAAAAGAATAACGTCACATTATGGTAACCGGAATTGGCTTTTCCACTGTTATCCACACTAATCCACATAAAAAGTGGGGATAACTTTTTTCCACATTTCCCTCAAATATACATTGCGAAAACAGGCATTTTATTATAATATATATAAGGATATTTATGTCTTTTTTAAGAATACGGTCAGAGTTTGTGGAAAACTCAATATTATCAATACACACTTAATATAGAAGTAATACGAACCGGGAGAACCAGAAAATGAACAAAGTTGTGGAAAAATGGGACGAAATCCTGCAAATCGTCAAGACAGAACATGATCTGTCCGACGTTTCTTTTAATACCTGGCTAAAACCACTTACTGTTTACGAAGTAGTTGACAATGTTGTCACTATTATCGTGCCTTCAGAGCAGGTAGGTCTCAATTATATAAGTAAAAAATATAAACTTCCACTTCAGGTAACGATCAGTGAAGTTACCGGAATGGAAAACTGTGACATCAATTTCATATTGCCGGAAGATGTTCCAAAAAAAGAGGAAGTTTCTCCAAAAGCGCAGTCTCAGGACGCACGCTGCGAGGAAGCTCATTTGAATCCAAAATACACTTTTGATACCTTTGTAGTCGGAAGCAATAATAAATTTGCCCAGGCAGCAGCTCTTGCAGTTGCCGAATCCCCGGGTGATACCTACAATCCGCTCTTTATCTATGGCGGTGCAGGTCTGGGAAAAACTCATCTGATGCATTCTATTGCTCATTTCATTATTGATCATGATGAAAACAGCAAAGTACTTTACGTTACCAGTGAAGAGTTTACCAACGAACTGATCGAAACAATCCGTAATGGAAATAACTCGGCAATGACCAAGTTTCGTGAAAAATACAGAAACATTGATGTTCTTCTTGTCGATGATATTCAGTTTATTATAGGAAAGGAATCTACACAGGAAGAATTTTTCCATACCTTTAACAGCCTGCACAGTGCCAAAAAACAGATTATTATTTCGTCAGATAAACCTCCAAAAGATATGGAAATCCTGGAAGAACGTTTCCGTTCACGATTTGAATGGGGCCTGATCGCAGATATCACACTGCCGGATTACGAAACCCGAATGGCAATTCTTCATAAGAAGGAAGAAATGGATGGATATGATATTAACGAGGAAGTAATCAAATACATTGCAAACAATATTAAATCCAATATCCGCGAACTGGAAGGCGCGATCAACAAGGTGATGGCTTTTGCCAAACTTGAAAAAAAGGAAGTTACACTTGAACTTGCCGAACAGGCGTTAAAAGACATTATTTCCCCTGATGAAAAGAAAGTCATCACGCCGGATTATATTATTTCCATGGTTGCTGAACATTTTGATGTTACAGTGGATGACCTTTGTGGAAATAAGCGTAACTCCAAAATTGTAACTCCCCGCCAGATTGCCATGTATTTATGCAGAGAAATCATCTCAACTCCGCTGAAATCTATCGGAAAATGTCTTGGAAATCGTGATCATACTACCATTATGCACGGTATCGACAAAATTGAAAAAGAAATCAACAACGATGAAAACCTTAAAAACACCATTGAAACTTTAAAGAAAAAAATTAATCCACAGGGATGAGGATAACTGACTGTATAACATGTGTATAAGATGTTGATTGAATGTGTATAAGTGTGTATAACTTTTCGCCACTTTTTGGGCGCTTCGGTTATACACAAGTTATACACATACTTTAAGCACACCTTTACACGAAGTTATCCATATCCGAACTCCTTGAAAAATCAACCTTCAATGGAGCTTTTCACATATTCACATCCCCTACGGCGGAGACGACGAATTCCTTTTATATATTTATCTATAAAAAACCACATCACCCAAGAAAGGAAGTTATACACATTATGAAAATCATTTGCCAGAAAATCAACTTGCTCAAAAGTGTAAACATCTCACTGAAAGCAGTTCCCTCTAAAACAACAATGCCAATTCTGGAATGTATTCTGATTGATGCTACTACAAACCAGATCAAATTTACTACTAATGATATGGAACTCGGTATAGAAACAATTGTTGATGGAATCATTGAAGAAAAAGGAATCATTGCGCTGGATGCAAAAATTTTCTATGAAATCATTCGTCGACTGCCAGACAATACGGTAACTATTAAAACAGATGAGAAACTTACTGCCACCATTACCTGTGAGAAAGCAAAATTCACGATACCTGGTAAATCCGGAGAAGATTTTGCATATCTCCCACTGATTGAGAAAGAAGAAAGTCTTACTATCTCTCAATTCACATTAAAAGAGATGATTAGACAGACTATTTTCTCAATTGCCTCCAATGAAACCAATAAGCTGATGACAGGTGAACTTTTTGAAATCAAAAATAACTACCTGAAAATAGTATCTCTCGATGGACATCGTATTGCAATCAGACGTATGGAACTGAAAAAAGATTATGCTGACCGCAAAGTGGTGGTACCTGGCAAAACACTTAATGAGATCAGTAAGATTTTATCCGGTGAAATTGATGATATTGTAAATATTTATTTCTCAAAAAATCATATTTTATTTGAGTTTGACCAGACTATTGTTGTTTCCAGATTAATCGACGGAGAATATTTCCGTATTGATCAGATGCTTTCCAGCGATTACGAAACCAAAATTAACATTAATAAAAAAGAATTTCTGGACTGTATCGACAGAGCCACTCTGTTGGTAAGAGAGGGAGAAAAGAAACCGATCATTATTGAAATTACAGATAATTCTATGGAATTACGTATTGATTCTGCAATGGGTTCCATGAATGAAAATATTGATATTGATAAAGAGGGCAAAGATATCCTTATTGGCTTTAATCCAAGATTTCTGATCGATGCACTCAAAGTAATCGATGATGAAACAATCAGTATCTACCTCGTAAATCCAAAAGCACCATGTTTTATCAGGGATGACGAGGAAAATTACACATATTTGATTCTGCCTGTAAATATCAACCAGAATCAGGCAAGATAGGGAGTAAATGAAAATGGAAGAAATTAAAATCAGAGATGAATTTATAAAACTGGGGCAGTTACTGAAACTTGCAGATATGGTTCAGGACGGGGTTGAAGCGAAATATGTGATCACTGACGGACTGGTAAAAGTAAACGGAGAGGTAGATGACCGTCGTGGCCGAAAGGTTTATGAAGGTGACATCGTTTCTTATGATGGAAAAGAAATTAAAGTGATCAGGTGAATAAATGTATATTGAATCTGTTCAGTTAAAAAATTTCAGAAATTATGATTCTCTGGAACTCGATCTGGCACAGGGGACGAATATATTTTACGGCAATAACGCTCAGGGAAAGACCAATATCCTGGAGGCACTTTATCTTTGCGGAACTACAAAATCGCATAAAGGAAGCAGAGATAAGGATATGATTCAGTTTGGAAAGGATGAATCTCATATCAGGATGATGGTAAAAAGAGATGAGCTTTCCTACAGGATTGATATGCATCTTAAAAAGAATAAAGCAAAAGGCGTTGCGATCAATGGTCTTCCTATCCGGAAGGCCAGTGAGCTTTTCGGAGTAGTTAATCTGGTGTTTTTTTCTCCTGAGGATCTGAATATTATAAAAAATGGTCCGGGTGAGAGAAGGAGATTTCTTGATCTGGAACTGTGCCAGTTAGATAAAATATATCTTACAGATCTGGCTTCATATAACCATATTGTAAATCAGAGAAATAAATTGCTGAAGGATCTCAGTGTTCAGCCTTCACTTAAAGATACACTGGATATCTGGGATATACAGATGGCTGAATATGGACGGAAGATTATTGACAAGCGCAGTGAATTTATTAAAGAACTAAATGAAACGGTTCGAAAAATACATGGTAATCTTACAGGGGGATTGGAAGAACTGAACGTTATTTATGAACCGGACTGTACAGCAGAGAAACTGGAAAGTACCATTTGTGCCAACAGAGAAAGAGATATGAGGATGAGACTGACATCCGCAGGCCCACACAGAGATGACCTGTGTGTAATGGCAAATGGGATTGATATCAGGAAATACGGTTCTCAGGGACAGCAGAGGACAGCGGCACTTTCACTTAAATTATCAGAAATATATATAGTAAAGAGAAAAATAAAAGACACACCGGTTCTGCTTTTGGATGATGTTCTGTCCGAGCTGGACAGCAGCAGGCAGAATTATCTTCTGGACAGTATCAGTGATATCCAGACATTGATAACATGTACAGGGCTGGATGATTTTATCAGTCATCAGTTTCAGATAAATAAGGTATTTCAGGTAGTTCAGGGAACAGTATCACAGCCTGTGTAAGAAGAAACAATCTTTTGACAAGGGTACGGGCTTATGATACACTGAGCGTAATTATGGAAAGTTGGTGAATGCATTGGATAAAGAAGAATTTCGGATAAAACTTGAAGAGATTAATAAGCTGGTTCAGGACAAAGATTATAAAGGTGCCATGAACATTGTAGACAGCATAGACTGGAGACGCGTCAAAAATGTCCGCACCTTATGTGTTGTCGGTGAAATATATGCAGCAAACGGAAGATATGAGGACAGTAAGGAGATTTTCCTTCTTGCATATCATAAGGCATCTATTGGAAAAAATATTCTTTACCGTCTGATTGAGATCTCTCTGCGAATGGATGATATCAATGAAGCAGAAGAATTTTTTGAAGAGTATAAGCAGGTGGCTTCGAATGACAGTACACAATATATTCTGCAGTACAAGATTGCAAGGGCAAAAAATTCTTCATTAAATGAGCAGATCAGAATCCTGGAAGAGTATAAAGAACAGGAATTTACAGAGAAATGGTCATATGAACTGGCAGCCCTGTATTACAAAGCAGGAGAAAAACAGAAATGTCTGGATTTATGCAATGAAATCATTCTCTGGTTCAGTGAAGGCAAATATGTTATGAAAGCCTATGATCTAAAAATGAGAATGGGTGAGCTGACAGGTGCCGAGAAAGCAAAATTTGAGAAACAGTTTGTTCCGAAACTTCTTACACCAGAGCAGGCGAAAGAACTGGAGAAGAAAAAAACGGAAACAGAAGTAAAAGCGCAGGAAGAGCCTGAAGCTGAAGAAGTGGAAGAAACGACAGAAAACAATGAGCCGGAAGTTCAGGTCAGCATGGAAGGCATTCAGGAAAAGATTTCAAAGGGGATCAGGGATGTCTTTGGAGGTAAGACTCAGGAAGAGAAAGAAGAGTTTCCGGAAGAATCCATGGATATGGTTAACGAGGCCGGTATCACCAGGGAAGATGAGATTCCGGAAGAAATCATAAAGAGTGATGCGTCACAGAAAGAACCTGAAAATGTTCCGGAATTGGAGGCAGAACCTGAAAAACCGGGGGCAGAACCCATGGCTGCAATTAAGATGCCTGAATTAAATATTCCGGAATCCATGAAAAATATGGAACTGAGCAAACCGCCGAAAGTTGAGGAAGTTGCTGAGACGAAACTGAATATGGATTCTTTTGATCTGGAAGGGAAAGAGTTGAATCTGGAGGATACGATCCTTGCTGCTGCCAGTGCGCAGGGAATTGAGATTCCGAAGGAAGAAGAGTCAAAAACAGAAGAAGTACAGGAAGAAAGTTCAGAAACTGATGTTGATGATAAAGAAATAAAAGCCCATGATATTTCAGAGGAACTGGAAGAACCGGATTTCCTCAGCGGAGATATAAAAGATATAAAGGTTGCTGATCCAAAGCTGGATGAAGAACCGAAAAAGGAAATACCGGTGCAGCCGGAAATAGAAGAAGCTGAAGAAGAAGATGAGGTTACAGAAGAAGATCTCAGAAGAGCTGAAGAGGAATTTCTCCATGGACCGATTGGGAATACAGATCTGAATCCGGAAGATGATACAGAGGGAACGGAAGAAGCCCAACCCCTGACAGAAGAAGAGGAGCTGGAACGTTTTATAGAATCTATCCAGCCGGAAAATGGAGCAGATCCAAGGGATATCGTACCAAGAGAAAAAGAACTTACAGATAATGAGAAGCAGTTATTTACATATTTTGTAAAGGTTCCGGGTATGAAAGAGCAGCTTGTGGATACTTTATATGATGTACAGATGGCTGCAGCAGACAAGACTTCTAAAACTGGAAATATTATTGTGATGGGCGGTAAGGAATGCGGAAAGACCAGACTGATCTCAGGCCTGATTCCGGCAATCTGTAAAGAACTGAATCTGGAAGCGTCAAAAGTAGCATATGTTTTTGCAGATCAGATCAACGGAAAAAATATTTATAAGATTTTTTCAAAGCTGGCAGGTGGCTTTCTTGTGATCGAAAATGCAAATCAGCTGACACCGGAAACAGTAGAGATGCTTGACAAAGCCATGGAAGTTAATACAGACGGACTTACAGTAATCGTGGAAGATGAGAAGATTGGTATGCGAAAACTGATTGCCAGATATCCGAAATTCGCAAAGAAGTTTACTTCAATGATCAATATTCCTGTGTTTACCAATGATGAACTTGTCAATTTTGCAAGGGTTTATACAAAAGAGAATGGTTATGCTATTGATCAGATGGGAATGCTTGCGCTGTATAATCTGATTGGAATTAACCAGAAAGAGGATTCTCCTATGAATGTTGGCGCAGTAAAAGAACTGATAGATGCTGCGATTGCAAAATCACAGGGAGGAATCCGTAAATTTAAACGAAATGTATCTAAGAAACGTATAGACAGAGATGGATATATTGTTCTGTACGAGAAAGATTTTACTAAATAATGCGTATTTGTACAGTTACAGGTAATAAAGAAAAAGGAGTAAAGATTATGCCCAGACCGTATCTAGGAGATCCAAAGTATACCATAGAAGTGCTTCAGAAGTATAATTTTGCATTCCAGAAAAGGTTTGGTCAGAACTTTCTGATCGATACTCATGTTCTGGATAAGATTATAGATTCTGCACAGATCACAAAGGATGATTTTGTATTGGAGATTGGACCGGGAATCGGAACCATGACACAGTATCTGGCTGAAGCAGCAAGGGAAGTGGCAGCAGTTGAGATTGATAAAACACTGCTTCCTATTCTGGACGACACTCTGAAAGATTGGGATAATGTGACAGTCATCAACAACGACATCCTCAAAGTAGACATCCGCCAGCTTGCACTGGAAAAAAATCAGGGGCGTCCGATCAAGGTTGTTGCCAATCTGCCATATTACATTACAACCCCGATCATCATGGGATTGTTTGAGAATCAGGTTCCTGTTGATTCTATTACTATTATGGTACAGAAAGAAGTTGCGGACAGAATGCAGGTAGGACCCGGAACAAAAGATTACGGGGCGCTTTCACTGGCTGTGCAATATTATGCGAAACCAAAGATCGTGGCAAATGTACCGCCCAATTGTTTTATGCCAAGACCTAAAGTGGGAAGTGCGGTGATCAGACTGGAACGATATGAAAAACCGCCGGTTGAGGTAAAGAATGAGAAGCTGATGTTTCGTATTATCAGAGCATCTTTTAACCAGAGAAGGAAGACACTGGTGAATGGTCTGAAGAATTCACAGGAGATACCATTTTCTAAAGAACAGATTGAGCAGGCGTTGGGGATGTGTGGACTTTCCCTGAGTGTCAGAGGAGAAGCACTGACACTGGCACAGTTTGCACAGCTGGCAAATGCATTTACAGAAATTTCATAAAAAGATAAATATAAAAAGCATCCGGTGGCTAAGCGGATGCTTTTTATATTACGTTCAAATTTATTTTTTAAAAGGAAGGAGAGTTAATTGCCTCTTCCGGCAATCAACATATGAAAAAGAAATTTTATAAAAATAACGTTGGCTTTATTATTTTTATAGCTTTAGTATATCCTGCAATTATGAGAAAATCGTGTTTAAGATGTGAAAAAAATTTGAACAAATGTCGAAGGAATTATGAAGACAGAAATTGGGATATTTATTTTACAGAAGGCATAAGATTTCTGATATAATGAGCCGGTAAATGAAAATGCCTGTTCATTGTCTGTAATCTGCTGACAGTGAAAAGACAGAGACTTATTATTGACTGTCAAAAGTATGGAGGTAATTAAATCATGAGAATAAAAAAAGCAGGAATACTTATTATTGCGGCAGCAATTACATGTACGACACCGGCAGTACCGGTGATGGCAGCAGATACTTCGGAATCTGTACAGGAGATTATTTCTGATAATGAGATTGATTCTCTTGTATCAGATCCGGACAAAGTAGTTGATATCATTATGTATGTGAAAAATGAGGCAGCAAAACAGGATATTTCAGATGATCAGATCAGATCGCTGATCCAGACTGCGGAGAGTACTGCAGGAGTTAGCCTTTCGGAGGAAGAAGAGAACAGAATCATAAAGATCGTTAAACAGATCAAGGATTCTGATATTGATGAGGAACAGCTCAGGAGTGCTGTGACGAAGGCATATGATAAACTGGAAGAAATGGGGATTGGTAAAGAAGAGGTAAAAGGAATCCTGCATAAACTGGCTGATTTTGCAAAGAGTCTTTTTGAGTAAAATCTGCTCATTCTCAAATCGTAACTGTGAAAAGACGAAATAGTTATGGAAGATTATGGGAGATATACAAGATAGACAAGCATAAAATAAAACAAGAACTATAAATATGTGGTAATTCTATAAAAAAATATTAAAAAATATAAAATAATTGTGCAAATAAACGAAAAGTTAACTGCGAGTTCATAATTTGTTCATAAATGATTGCTACTATATAGATAGTTCGAAAGAACCTACGAAAGACGTTGTAATGTGTTATCATTACACATAAATTTTTTTCATAATAATAGCCCCGGTAAACCACTGCCGGGGCACTCCTCGTTTTACGGGGATTTTTTATTTTTTATCTGATAATTTTCCATATTTCTGGATTTCATTATTGAGTTCTTCCATGCGGGTATCCAGTTCTGCTACATATCGCGCACATTCTCTTAATTCTTTTGTGATATAGTCAGGTCCGTCTCCCTCAAATTTGTAATGCATCTTATGCTCCAGAGTCGCCCAGAAATCCTGTGCAACTGTGCGGATCTGAATCTCTACTTTGGTATCAATGATACTGTCGGAGAGAAAGACCGGTGTGGTAACCAGCATATGATAACTGCGGTAACCGCTCTTTTTAGGATTTTTCATATAATCACGTCTTGCAAGGATCGTCAGGTCATTTTGTTTGGAAATCATATCTGCGATCAGATAGATATCAGATGTAAAGGAACAGCTGATACGGATTCCTGCGATGTCATTTACATAGCGTACCATGTTCTCGATACTGGATTCATATCCATGTCGTTTCAGTTTTTTTACAATGCTTTCCGGAGTTTTGATTCTGGATTTTACATGTTCGATTGGATTGTATTTATGTCTGTGCTGAAATTCACCGTTTAGAATATCAATCTTTGTTTCTACCTGTTTAAGGGCAGACTGATAGACAAAAATAACTGTCTCCCAGTCATTCAGTTCTTTAAAATCCCTCAAGGGGACAGAATCATAATTCATGTATAATAATATCCTTTCCTGATACAGGCAGTTCCCCGTTGATTTTTGTAATCTCACAGGGGACTTGTTTATAGATTTGCTATAGTTGGTTGATGATATTATTGTAACATATAAATATCCGTTTGTGTGAACTATCTGTATGAAAATTCAGATTTCCATTATTAAAGTGATTGTGTTATAATGTTTGAAAATAGCTGACATAATATACTCTATTTGTAACTGTTCAGTATCCTGTAACAGATGGAGAAGAGTTACATTTATTCCAGGTAAAGGAGAAAACAGATAATGGCTGAATCAATGAAAGATTACGAAACAGAACTGGAAGCCTCTTTTAAGAAAATTGAAGAAGGGGATATTCTTACAGGAACTGTCATCAGTGTAGATGAAAAAGAAGTTGTGGTAGATTTGAAGTATTATGCGGAAGGCATTATTCCGGCAGAGGATTACAGCAGAGAACCGGGATTTTCTTTAAAGGAACAGGTGAATGTGGGAGATGAAGTTTCTGCGACTGTTGTGAGTAAAGACGATGGAAATGGAAATATTCTGTTGTCCAGAACAGAAGCAGCAGATGTGCTTGCATGGGATAAGCTGAAAGAATTAAAGGATTCAAAAGAAGTAATTGATGTGGTGGTAAAAGGCATTGTAAATGGCGGCGTGATCGCCTATGTAGAAGGTGTACGTGGATTTATTCCCGCCTCAAAGCTTGCCCTGAATTATGTGGAGGATACAAACGAATATCTGAACAAACCAATCCAGGTTCAGGTTTTCGATATTGATAAAGAAAAAGGAAGATTAATTCTCTCTGCAAAGGAAATATTAAGAGAAAAAGCAGAAGAGGAGAGAAAAACAAAAATCTCCAATGTGCAGGTCGGACTTGTAACAGAAGGTGTTGTTGAGAGCTTACAGCCATATGGTGCATTCGTAGATCTGGGAAATGGTCTGTCAGGTCTGGTTCATATTTCACAGATCTGTGAGAAGAGAATTAAGAAACCATCAGAAGTTCTGACAGTTGGAGATAAAGTAAAGGTAAAAGTAACTGCTGTCAAAGATGGAAAATTAAGTCTGAGCATCAAAGAGGCAACAGATATGATGGCTAAGGAAATTGAGGAGGAAGTGATCGAGCTTCCAGATTCAAAGGAAGAGGCTTCCACATCTCTTGGCGCACTTTTTGCAAACATTAAATTAGATAATTGAGGTTAGAATCTGTATGAGAAATCAGGAAAAAATATTTGTAATAGGTCACAAGAATCCGGATACGGATTCCATCTGTTCAGCAATTGCCTATGCGGACATCAAAAACAGGACTTCTCAGAAGGTGAAATACATTCCAAAGCGTGCAGGACAGATCAATGAAGAGACAGAATATGTGTTAAATCGTTTCGGCATGCAGCCGCCGGGATATCTGTCTAACATTGGAACACAGATAAAAGATATGGATATCCGTATGAGTCCGGAAGCTGATAAGAGTATGTCCCTGAAAAATGCATGGGATCTGATGATGGAGAAAAGTATCGTATCTCTTCCGATCAGAGACAGAGAAGGACAGCTGGAAGGTCTGATCACAATCGGTGATATTGCTAAGACTTATATGGATACAACGGACAGTTATCTGCTGTCAAGAGCGAAGACACAGTACAGAAGAATTGCCGAGACAATTGCAGGTACCGTAGTAGAGGGAAATGAGCATGGATATTTTACAAAAGGAAAAGTTCTGGTGGGAACTGCAAATCCGGAAATGCTCAAAGCCTATATTGAACCGGATGACCTGATAATCATGGGAGACAGAGAAGAGGATCATCTTCAGGCGATTGCGCAGAATGTTAGCTGTATTATCGTTGGTATGGGAATTGAAGTCAGCGAAAAGGTGATAAAGCTTGCTCATAAGAGAGAAATTGTAATTATTATGTCTCCGTATGATACATTTACGACAGCAAGACTGATTAATCAGAGCATTCCGGTGAAGTTTTATATGACCTCTGGACCACTGACTATGTTCCGGATGAATGATTATGTTGATGATATTAAAGATATTATGGCGAAAAAGCGTTTCCGCGATTTCCCGATTCTGGATCGTCATGGCAGATTTAAAGGATTCATTTCCAGACGTCGTTTCCTCGGTGCCAGCAAGAAAAAAGTAATCCTGGTGGATCATAACGAACGGTCACAGGCAGTTGATGGAATTGAGGAAGCAGAAATCATTGAGATTATTGATCATCACAGACTTGGAGATATCGAGACAGTCAGCCCGATTACGTTCCGTAATCAGCCAGTGGGATGCACGGCGACGATTATTAACCAGATGTATGAGGAGAATGAGATTGAAGTTCCAAGAGAGATTGCCGGGCTTTTATGTGGCGCAATTATTTCGGATACATTATTGTTCCGTTCACCGACCTGTACGCCGTTAGATGAAAGGACTGCGAAAAAACTGGCAAAAATTTCAGATATTGACCTGGAGCAGATGGCGCAGGAAATGTTCAATGCAGGAAGCAACTTGAAAGGCAAGAGTGCAGAGGATATCTGTTTCCAGGATTTCAAGCAGTTTACAGTCAACGACACGATATTTGGTGTAGGACAGATCACGTCCATGAGCAAAGAAGAACTGGCAGCTATTCGTGATATGATGACGGAGCATTTGCCAAAGGTACTGGAAGCACATAACCTGAATATGATTTATTTTATGCTGACAGATATTCTGGCAGAATCCACGGAGCTTTTGTGTGTGGGAACCGGTGCGAGAGGAATTGCCCTCAGCGCATTTGATCTTCCGGATAATGCAAAGAGTCTGATATTAAAAGGAGTTGTGTCCAGAAAGAAACAGCTGATACCAGTGCTGGTCGAGACCATGCAGCAGATGTAGAAAGGATAGCGTACTATGGGAAAAGAATTATGGAAACCGGGGAATATGGTGTATCCGCTCCCGGCGGTTATGGTAAGTTGTGCGGACAAAGAAGGGCATGACAATATCATTACAATTGCATGGACAGGGACAATCTGTACAAATCCGGCAATGTTATATATATCTGTGCGTCCGACGAGATATTCTTATCATTTGATTAGGGAAAGCGGAGAATTTGTAGTGAACCTGACGACAAAAGATCTGGTAAAAGCGACGGATTGGTGCGGGGTGCGTTCAGGAAGAGATGTGGACAAATGGAGTGAAATGCATCTGACTCGCGGAAATGCTCAGACACTTATCTATGCTCCGATAATTGAGGAAAGTCCAGTCAATATTGAGTGTCAGGTCGTGAAAGTCGAAGAGTTGGGTTCACACCACATGTTTCTTGCAAAAGTGACCGGCGTGCAGGTGGATGACCGGTTCATGCAGGATAATGGAAAATTTGCACTGAACAAAACAGGACTTCTG
>OLPU01002234.1_pt1 | contig 13049 bp, 9 predicted proteins | sample 1673111 | NCBI WGS metagenome assembly OLPU01 (sample SAMEA3136755, study PRJEB25190) | human gut metagenome | reverse complement strand
TTGGATTGCTTGTGTAGTCTAAACACAGATTCAAGTTCGACTTCACCTTGATAATTTTGGTATATGCCATATCAAAGACTATCCCTCACACAGCGCCACATATCTTCCAGTAGGCTTTGCGCTCTGTCCAACTGTGAAGCACTTACTCGGCCTGTCGCATTTGCAATGTGGGTCAACTGATTCAAATTGTTGCCGATGGCCGCCAACTGCTGGCGCAGCTTGTTGTAGCTGTTGGGTGGTGCGGGTTTGATTCTGCACCCCTCCACCAGCGCACGAACAAACGGCTCCATTTTCATGCCCGCAATTTCGCACTTTCCTTTTAAGGCTGCATATTCTTCCTCCGTGAAACGGACAGTCAACTGCTTTTTTCGTTTTGTGATAATCGCGCACCTCCTTTTTTGTAAAATACGGCGGCAAAGTCCACGGGGTCTTAGGGGGGCCCCCTAACAAGTGGTCGTTTTGCTGTCATGACAGCAAAATGACATGCTTGCTCGTACTGTGCCATAGGCACAGTACGCCGCCTGCTGAAAATCACCACGGCAGTTGCCGCCTCTTTCGGGTCGCATAACGTTCGACACGACGAGCCAGCCGAAACATATTAACCCGGTCACGCAGGCTGTATTCCATCGCCGTGACCTGTACACCGTGCTGCATGAGCCGCTTGAAAAAGGAGTACAAGTGGCGCTCCTTGCCGCTGATCTGCCGCATACGGCAGATGTAAACGCGGTCAACTTTTCCACCCTTAATCTGCTGCATCATATCGCGGTAGCCGGGACGCAGCAGCCAGCCGCCGCGCTCGTCAATGCTTCCACCGACAATATCACAGCCGTCATGCAGAGCCTGCATTGAGCAAACTTTATAGCTGTTCATTGTGCCGTCATAGTCACCGGGAATACGCGCGTACACCCACGCGCGGAGTCTTTTCTGTTCGTCCATTGTTCACCGTTCCTCATAAAAACTTAGTTGTTCGCCCTCCTGCCGAAAGCGTTCGTCTATCTCACGAAAAGTTCGCCGCCAACTAAAACGTTCGGTGGGTTTATTCGGCACGTCCTGTAATTCAAGCAAAAGCTGCCAGAGTTCGGGGTGGTATCTGTAGAGATGCCGCAGTTCGCTGATTGACGCGTTCGGGCAAAACCAACAACCCCCGCGTTTAGTGAAGTCATACAGTGGGGACAGCAGCTCCTCAGCTGCGCACATAGACCTCGCTTCGGGTTCGGCCACATGGTACTTGTCCAGCAAAGAAATCTGACCGGGCTTTAATCGTGCCAGTCGCTTGGGTTCATCTGCGGCGATGCCGATGTACTGCACCGTGTCCGGGGGCAATGCCTTCTGATATGCCTTGATCGGCGGCAGCTTGCAATCCCGCTGAATTGTACAGCGCCCACTCAGAGGGAATCCCGAAAGCATCCCCTTAGTTTTTCCTCGTGTGACAACATGGTAAAAGCAGGATAGATAGGTCTTTTCGGAGCGCAAAACCCGTGTTGGGATGCCGCGCTGTTCAAAATACGGGATTGCCGTTTCGTGGATAAATCGGTTGTGTTCGGGCAGCTCGCCGGATATTTCCTCGCTGAACATGACCTCGCAATACACAAGTTCGTCCAGCGGTTCACCATGCTGCAAGGCCAGCAGCGCGGTGGCGATACTGTCTTTTCCGAAACTGCAACTTAAAATATGTTTCATGTTTTTTCTCCAATAAAAAGCGGGCGGTCCGCGTGGACCGTCCGTCTGATAAGTGTACTTCATTTTTGCTTATTCCTCGGTGTCATTATCCTCATCGGTGCGGGGAGCCAATTCCTTGCTGCGGGCACTCTTATAGATCAAAATTGCCAACCCTACAAGAGAGATTCCCGCAATCGCCAGCAGCAACCCCAGCGGAGAATTATCGCCGGTCTTAGGAATCGTCAGCAGCGGCGTGGGGGGTGCAGTGGGTGCAGCGGGCGCTGGGGTCGTGTTCGGCGTTGGCTGCGGGGTATGGTTCGGGGTCGGCGTGTTGTCGGGGGTAGGTGTCGGGGTGTCCTCGCGAGCATCTTTCATTACCACGGTCTGAATCTCGCCGGTGGGCAGAACGGTAAAGTCGATACTTTCTGCAACCTTGTAGCCGTTGGGTGCGGTGATTTCCGTCAGTGTATAATCTCCTGCTGGCATCTTTTCCACATAATGTGGTTCGTTTGTGGAAATCCAACGGTCAATCTCGGTGCCGTCCTTGTCCTTGATAACCAGTTCTGCGCCGGGAAGTTCTTCGTTGGTGGTGATGTCTACCTTGGAAATTTTCACCTTGATGGTATCATCAAACATTTCAAAGGTCTGCACCTCACCTGTGGGCAGTACCTCAAACTCCACACGCTCCGCAATGGCATAACCGTCCGGGGCAGTCACCTCGGTCAAAGTATACTTGCCAGCAGGCAGCCTTTCCATGTAGTGCGGTGCATCGGTAGAAACCCAGCGGTCAATTTCGTTGCCTTTTTCATCGGTAAGCGTAAGTTCTGCGCCGGGAAGTTCTTCCTTGGTGGTAAGGTCTTTCTTGGAAATCTGCACCTTGGTAATATCATCCTGCATAATAACGGTGGCATCGTCCAGCAGTTTCCAGTCATCCCACTTCCAGAACAAAATGTTCTTGGTGGTCAGATAGTAAACTTCGCACTCCTCCAGAGGATTGCCGTCCCTATCGGATTTCTGAATCAGGCGGAACGTAATATTATCGGCCAGTGCGTACCCATCAGCGGCGCGGATCTCCGTCAGTGTGTAAGATTCACCGAAATGCAGTCTGGTCACGCGATGCGGCTCATCGGTGGACACCCATGTGGTTACGGTATTGCCGTCCATATCCTTGATAGCAAGGGTCGCACCGGGCAGTTCCTCGTCGTTGGTAAGGTCGCGCTTGCTTACCCATATTTCCGTAGGCTTATTGGAACAAGTGTTATCCAGCACCATGACAGTCTGTCCGTCATAGGTGAAAGTAACCTCCATCGGCTCCTCGTTGACATAATAGCCGAGAGGGGCGCGGAGTTCCTTGACGATGTAATTACCGCTGTTGGTGGTGGCGTCCTTGCGGATGCTGCTACCGTAATACTCGCCGCGAATGGGAATATCGCAGTCAAAATAGGTGTAGCCGTCTGCGCCGGTTTCGGGGCTGGTGGCGACCAGTTCGCCCGCTGCAAACAGCAGTTTGCCGTCCAAGCTGTAAATATCATCAGCCGTGTACAGGTTGAATACCGCACCGGCAAGGTATTTGCCGGTTTCGCGGTCAACCTTGTAAACGCCGACTTTGGCTTTTTCGCGGTCATTGTAGAATTTCAAGGTCTGCTGCTCGGTGAAATCGGCGTTGGCATCCTTGCTGCGCACGACCTCAAAACTCTGGGAAGATGCAGCGCCGTCATATTTGGCAATGCTCTTGGCCATAACCACATCGTTCAACTGGGCATTCCAAACGAAAGTGACATCATAGCTGTCAGAAGTGCCGACATAACCGTAAGGCGGTTTGGTTTCCTCGATATGGTAGCTGCCCAGCGGCAGGGTCACGCTGACTTCGCCAATTGTGCCGTCATGGATTACAGACAGGAAATCGTAGGTGGCCTTAGTGCGGGCCGGGGCAAAGGCGGCAATGTCTGCGCTGCCGTCGCCGGTGGTGACTACGGCGACTACATCGCCCTTGGCATACCAGAGCGTGCGGTTGCCATAATTGTCGGTCTGCCGATCCTGCGTATAAATATCCTCGGCGGCGGTGATGGTATACTCCGCACCGGCCAGCGGGCGGGTTTCATACACGAAATTGCCGTTCTCGGCCTCGCCGGTCATCCACGGGTCAAGTGCGCCAACTTCTGTTTTCCAGCCAGCTAAGACCTCGCCTGTTTTGCGGATCGTCAATTTGCCCAGCGTCTCATGGTTAGAGTAGTTTTCACCAATCACAAGGGTATCCATGCCGTTCTCGTTTTTGTCGCCGGTGGCTGCATAAATGCGGTCTGTGGTGATTTCAAAATCCACATAGTAGATGCCATCTGCATCGTCGGCCAAAATGCCGTTTTCATATCCGGCAGAATCCAGCCATTCGTTGTAGAATCCGTTCGGGCCGGTGACTTCCACAATGCGATATTTACCCAGCGGCAATTTTTCAGGCAGCGTCAAGATGCCCTCGCTGTTGGTGTAGAAAGTGTCTACATCTTTTGTCAGATGGCCGTTGACAGTATCGGTCATCGTGACGAGTTTTGGGTTGCCGTTGCTGTCATAACGGTAATGCCCCTGCTCGTCCAGCCAGTAGATTTGGAAAGCGGTGTCGGGCAGCAGTACCGGTTTGCCGGTTTCCTCGTCAACTTTGGTGATGCGGAGATAAACTTCGATTTCCTCGTCCAGTACCGTAAATTTCTGATAGCTGTCAGAGCCTGTCATTACGCTGCCCTTGGGGGTAGCCATAGCGCCCCACGGGTTGTTATCCTGTTCGGGGTCAACGGTGACAATAAAAGGTTCAGCTTGGAACAGGTCGTGCGGTACGGTGGTTTCCACGACCAGATAAGTGCCATAGGGCAAGCCCTGCACACGAATATTCCCGGTGTCATTGCTGAAGATCTCGGCAAGCTGGTATTCGTTGGCGCTGCCGGTGGGTTGCCAGCCGTTGCCCTTGCCGTTTTTGTTTTCTCCTGCGGCAGTCAGCGTTTTGTTGTACGCGGCAATTTCGTCAGCGTTGACCTCATAGGTCTTTGCGATGGCCTGCGTTTCCGCAGAAAAATCCCACTTCGGATGCTCGTTATCGTAGGTCTTATCAATGTAGGCATCCAAAATGCTTTGCAGGGTGTAGCTGCCGCTGCGGGTCTGCTCAAACTGCTTCAGTTTGGACAGGTCGGACACAAGGAAGAATGTAAAGCCCGCGCCCTCCAGTTCCAGTCCATTGCTTTGGCCGCTGGAGGATACGATTTTGCTGATTTCTACATTGCCTTTTGCCACTTGGTCTTGGCTCTCGGCCAAAGCGTTATCCGCATGGATGTGGTAATTGGCGCTGTAGCTGGTCTTGTCGATCTGTTCACCGGCTGCCTGTCGGTTATCGGCAAAGGTGGTCTTTTCTACATACCAACCCTCATCAGAATAGGCTGGCGTGATGTAGTAGTTATGTTCATCGCAAAGGTAGCCGTCTGCAAAAGACAGGTAATAGGCATCGTAGGTCCAACTGCCGTCCAGCGCTTTACCCTTGGAAATGGTGCTGAATTGATTACGATACACCCAATCCGTGTACTGCCCGTTACCGTTCTTGGCCAGCGCGGCGGTCTGCCCGGTGGCTGCCTTGGTGCGGCTGTCCACGGTGGGATAGGTGCCGGAAACAGCAAGAGCGCCGTCACGCAGCGGGATAACCACGCCGGTGGAGCGCTCTACGACATAATATTTGCCGAGGTACAAATTGCTGAAGCACAGCCAGCCATTCTCGATTTTAGCGCTGGCTACAAGGTGGTCTTTTTTCAGAACGGGTAAATAATCAGACACCCACTGCCCGCTGTTGTCGCGGATTGTGGTGTGCCAGATGGGATTGCCGTCTACATCCACGATTTTGGAGTAGTCCACCACGCCGGTCACACCATCGGGGTGCGTAATATCTTCGGCGGCGTAGAGGTCATACACCGCGCCGTCCAGCGCGGCATCGCCGTGAGTTTGCCCGCTGGCAAGGGCTGTGCCGTGGGCGGCGCTGCCGCCCACATACCGCACGGCATCAAGGTCAACCTTGGAGATGCTGATTTCGCCCAAGGTGCGGTCATTTTTCATAACGCCGTCTGTGGGCGTGATTGTGTAGCTGTCCTCATTGGCCGCCTTGCCGCTATTGTCGGTGTTATAAGTACGGCGGGAATCCTTGGCAGTGTCGTAAATGGTAACGGTGGTTTCTACGCCTGTACTGGTGACAAGTTTGGTGCCGCCTTTGTCGGTAGCGGCAATATCGGCATTATAGTCAGCGTTGTCCAGCCAGATTACAGAATTGTCGCTGTCCTTGGTGATTTCGATATAGTAACCGCGCTTGCCCAGCGGAGTGTTGGCCATGCCGGGATGATTGATGTCTGTCCAATCGCCAAAATAGCCTTTGGGCGCTTTGCTTTCCACGATGATAAACTTGCCCGTATTACGCTGGGTGTAGTAAAGGGTATGCCGCATGGAATCCGTGGTCGCATAAGCTGCACTGTTGATGACCGCATAAGTGCCATCGCCTTGGCGCTGCACACTGTAAGTGTTGTAACCGCCGGTGGGCTGGTATTTGCCGGTCACAGTATCCCACTGGAAAATCTCATATTGCGCGTCGGCAGCAATCTGATTGCCGGTTTCGCTGTCGGTTTTCTTGATGTTGACCTGCAAGGACCATTCATCGTTTTTCATCAGATAGGCATTGTTGGAATTGGCCGGTACAGAAATAGTCTGGTTGCTGCCGTTGCTGCCCCAATACATTGCAAAACCGTAAGGAACACCCACTTCCTCATAGCGGAATTTGACGTTCGCCAGTTCTGCCTTTGCAGATGCAACCGCATTGTCCACCATGCGCTGAGCCTCGCCCTGCAACTCGGCAATCGCAGCATCGCGGGCGCTGTCGGCGGCTGCATCGGCTTCATCCTGCGTGGTGTAGGGGCCTACTCGCCCGCTGCGGCTGTCGGTGGTTTTGCTTACGGAGTAGTGCAGCGTCCAACTTGCGGATGCAGCACCGCCATTGTTTTGGAAATTGTCATCGTTGGTGTGGCCAGAAGTGGTAACGGTCTGTTTATCTGCGGGAGAAATATTCCATGTGCCGCCGTCAATAGTACCGCTTTTGGTGATGGGTTCAATCTCGATGGTCGCGCCGTCCACCTTTTCATTGGTTTTAAGCTGCACCTTGTCGGTGATGATGCCGTAGTCAAAATCAAAGCTGCCGCTTGCGGTCTGCGCAGGGGCTTCCCAGTTGGCGTAAATTTCCTGCACGATGGGTTTGGGATTCGGTTCGTCATCGGAGATTTCGGGGCCAATCACAGCCACAGTCTGCCAGCCCGCGCGGCCCGGCTGATAGATATAGGTGTAGTAGCCACGGGCGGATGCGTAGGCGTCTGTGCCCTCCAACAGCGCCTGTGCGGATTCCATAAGAATTTTAGCGGCGGTGCTGTCGGGGTAATTCTCGATAATCTGCATCTGCGCATCTGTATAGATCGTGCGGCAGGAATCCAGCAAACTCGGCGCTTCTGCGGAGAGTGCAACCGGAGGGAGCTCCTGCATACCGAGCGAAAGCTGGGTTAAACCGCCCCAGATTCTGTACTGGTTGCCATAGTGGTCGCCGGGTACATACTGGTCTGCGCCAACCATAGAAGTATTGACATAAGTGTACGTTGGACAGTTCTTGGGCTGGCCGTCTGCGCCGGGGGTGCAGCAGTAGGCGGGTTCGCCGTTGAACCAGATCAGCCAAGTGTCGTTGACCTTGGCAACCCTGGTGATCTTGCCACTTGTCACCGCAGGAGTGGGGCGCTCGGCAAAGGCGGCAATTTCGCTGTCGGGGAAAGGATATTCGGCAGTCGCATTGCGGTCGATGGCTACCTGTAGGGTTTTGGTCAGTGTGCTGCCATCGGGTGCGGTGTAAACCAACTGCGCGGTAAAATTCGCATCTGCCTGCACATATACACCCAGCACCGCAGCGGAGGTTTCGCTGTATTCGTTGTGCAGCAGGCTTTCAGCATCCTCGGCGGGCGCGCCGTAGTAGTCCAGCAGGGTCACGCTGTCCGGCAGAACCAGATCGAGCGTGCTGCCGTTGGCGGGGTACTCCACCTGCGCCATAATGGGAACAATGGCATAGTCTGCGCCATCCAGCAGGGGCGCGGCCATGGTAAGGCTATCATTGTCCAGTGCAACGGCAGTTAGATAGCTGCCGCCTTCTTCCAGCTGGCTTTCGGGCCACTCGGAAATGCCGATTTTAGTTTCACCAGTGGCAACCGGCAGACCCTCGCTGCCGATATAGGAGCCGATGGGTGCATCGGGCAAGTCAGTGTACAGTTCCGCGCCGACAACAGCAGCAGGGATTTCTTCTTCAGCGGGCTGCTCTTCTGCCGTTTCCGGGGTGGCTTCGGTTACATCCTCGCCGGGGTCGGGGCTGCTCTCGTCGGTCTGGCCGTTGTCTGTTTCAGACGGCTCGGTCTGCTGCTCCATCTGCGCGGTTTCCTCGGTGGGCTGCGGTGTGGGTTCCTCCGCAAACGCTGCACCGGGCAGCATGGAGCAGAGCATTACCGCCGCCGCAAACAGCGCGGTAACGCGATGCTTCAATTTATAATGTGTTTCTTTCATTGTGAAATCCTTTCAAAACAGAGATTTTTTCACGAAAAAAAGCGCCTGCAAAATGCAGACGCTGCGGTTACCTTTCGGGGGTATCTTGGGCGGGCGGGCCTTTTGCTTTTTCAAATTTTCGCACTTGGTTTACAAAACCGTCCAATAGGCAGGTATGCGCTTGTAGGTCAGCGTAGTAACAGGAACGGTCAAATCCACGGCGATCCATATCTTTGATCGTGCGAATGGAATCTGCCCATTTTCTATTTGTGCGCGAAATGCGACCATCTCCATCACGGGTTTGAATGGCCGCTGCCAACACATATTTTGTGCGCTCCAAACCATATTCCGCCACTACCTGTTCAACAGCGCCAGCGCCCAGCCGCATACCATCAAAGCGCTGTGCAAGCGCTGCGTCAATTTCGTCCCGACACCTTTCATTCAAGTGGCAAGACGCATGGTACTGCTGCAATTCGCCGTGTTCGCGGGCATAAGTGACGGACTGTCGATATACTTTGGGTGGGTTCTGCTGCTGCTCCTTTTTCAGCAAGTCATCTGCGCGGTCTTCCACGCACTGAGCCACAATGCTCATATAATCGGTTTCCAGCTTGGAAAAATCCTTATACACATCCGCCAGCGGCGCGGGAGATTTCAGCAGCGCCCGCACCTGTGCAGGGGTGAGGTTCATTTCTTCCGTTGCAAGAATAATGTCCTCACGGACGCTGTACTCGTAGGCGTGGTGTAGAATTTCTTCTGGCGGCTGTGCGGTCAGCCATAGGCAATAGGCGCTCTGCTCCACCCGCATTTTTTCGCAGAGCTGCTCCTGCGGGGTCATTCTTTTACCTCGCACACCAAAGAATTGGTTTCCAGCACATGACGCCAAAAATCGACCTGCCTGTCATAAGACATATTTTCATAGCAGACATCAATCAGCGTTGCATACAGCTTTTCCTCATCTTCAGGGGAAATGGCAAGAGAAATATTGTTTTGCGAACAATAGCACAGGTAATCAACAAGGTCGCCCATAGTATCTGCACCGCTGTTCTCCAACAATTCTTCCCACTCGTGCGGAAAATCAAGATCTTCCAGCACAATATCCACCGTGTCGTCACACATAGGAATGCTTACGGTTACTTCTTCTCCCGGATGCGGGCTGAAGCAGTCCAAAATAGGTAAACAACCGGAACTCCCGGCTGCATCTGCCAGCGTGTTTGCCAGCAAGCTCATCATTTCATCGTGCGTCATAAAATCCTCCGAAGCAGATAAGATCCCACAAAAATTACGACTGCATACTGAATAAATCACTTCGTGTATGCAAATCATTCAACATCTCTCCATTCCAAGGAGTTGTTTTCAAGCATATCTTCCCAAAATACCATCTTGCCGTCCATGTCCATATTCTCATAGCAGATTTTGAGCAACGCAGTAAAAAGAACATCATCGGCACTTGAATTTTCGGATTTGCTTTTGTTCAGATAATCGGCAACGTCTCCAATCGTTTCAGCACCGATTTTTTTCAGTAACGGTTCGCACTCCTCCGGCCAGATTTCGATGCCCACCGGCATGATGCGCATAACACCGTCAATAGGATACTCTATGCGAGTTTTATCCTCCTCGCACTGTGAGAAACCGTCTATAACGCTAATACAGCCCTCATACCTTGCCTTTGTAAGCAGGGTCAACGCTAATTCTTCAATAAGTTCGTCATAAATCATGTTTTCCTCCAATAGAAAAAGCGCCCACAAAAGTGAGCGCCCAGATAAAATATTCGGTTATGAGAACACCGGTAAACTTCCGTTTGCTGCATCCGTTTTCAGAATGGTGATCCAGTTGCTTTTGCCGTAGAGAAACCGCACGATATGCACGGTTTGCGTGGCATCGTCCACCGTATAGAACGCAAGGTAGTTCATAACGATGGTGAAGCGGATTCCCCATAGGGAAAGCAGTTTGTCGGAAACGACTTCAAATTTGTGCGGGAATTCTGCCAGTGCTCCGATTTTTTCATCGGCCACATCCAACAGCTTGTCGGCGGCAGTTGGATTTTTCAGTACAAGGTCGATATAGTCGTAGGCGTTCGCCATATCGCGCTCGGCGGCTTGGGTGACATGAATGTTGTATTTCATCTGCGCTCCCTGCGGTGGCGCAAATCAGCCATAACATCGGCAAAGGGGCGCGTGTTCCCGGCTTCCACGTCGGCAAGGCCCTCTTGCAGCTTGCTGTACAGTTCAATGCGGCCCGCCATTTCCTCGTAGGTTTCCATGCTCATAACGGCAAGGTCGCCCTTACCGTTTTTGGTAATAAAGACCGGCTCGTTGTAGGCATGGCAGTAAGAGGAAATGTCATTGTAGTTGTTTCTCAAATCTGCGCTGGAACGAATGTTCGGCATAGATAGCACCTCTCTTTCATACAGAAATTATATCATAATTTCTGTATGAAAACAAGTAGGAGTTTTAGTTGAATGTGACAGTCCAGTAGGTATACTGCCCCTCGGCGGTGGAGCAGAACCAACAGCCGACACCCATGCTCGTAAAGCTGGCGTTGGTAATATTAGCATAGTGGGCAGGACTGTTCTGCCAATAGCTGCATACGCTGCTGGCCGAGCCGATAGGACCGGCTGCGCAGATTTCGCTGCGAGTGGTCATGCCGCTGTGGTCGAACGCACCGCCCGCGACAAAGCTCTCGCAGCGGGCATCTGCCGCCGCGCTTAGCCCGCCGTCCATTGCCAGCGGGGAAAGTCCCGCCGCCGCACGGATGGCGTTGATGTTCTCCTGCACGGCCCAGTATGCGCTGTCGCTGCTGTCGATGCTCCACCATTGCTCCGTACCGGCTGCAAGGTCGAATGGCACCGCACCATAACTCATACTAACCTGTGCCGGAGTGGCGGCTACGGTTTCCTCCACCGGGGCTTGCGTGGGTTCTGCGGTGGGGACTGCTGTAGGCTCTGCTGTCGGCACGGGCGTGGGGGCCTGTGTCGGTTCGGGTGTCGGCGCAGGGGTTGCTGTCTGCGCAGGTTCGGCGGTTGCAGCAGCTTCCACCGGCTGCGCAGTTTCTTCGGTGGCCGGTGAGATTTCCACCAGTGCAGCCGGTTCAGCCGCAAGAGTTTCATCCGCCGCCGCTGCACACCCGGACAGCGCCAATACCATGCCCAATGCAATAATAGATTTTTTCATAAAAACTACTCCTTTCATCCTTGGGGTGGTCGCGTATACGATTGGTCTTTCTGCCTTTAATCATAAAATTTATCGTTCCTCCTGTCCACGCTGTCGATTGTCGGTCTGACACTGTTGTTCCGGCTCGGTGTCGGTCACAATGTCTTTGTCGTTCATGTTCAGCAGTCCCTCCAGCACCGCAAGACGCTTACTCTTTTCAGTCAGTTCCGTTGCCTGTGGAAATGGCCGCTTGACTTCTTCCTCGGCGCTGGCAAGCTGCTGTTCCAACTGGATTTGCATATTGCGGGTTTTTTCAATGCTCGGTTCAATACCATTTGCCAAATTGGAAAGGCGTGTCAGATTGCCTAGCACATCAGCTCCCAGCTGAGTGCTATATGTACCAGAGCCAGCCAATCTTGCATGGTACTCGTTGCCAAAAGGTAGATGTTGGATTTGCAGTTCCATACCCTTGAAATACCCGATAGGTACGGGCTTTTCGCTATTCAGTGCCAAGCCCAGCAGACCTAACAGGGCTTTCCCCGCAGGTTCTTTTTCGTAGTAAACTTTCTTTTCCAACTGGATACAGAAAGCATCTTTGCCGTCCGCATCCACTACGGAATGTTCCTTTACGGTTACAGCATCTACTGTGGCATTTTCAATCTGTTCTTTGCATTTTCGGATTTCAGCCGGGAAGCCGATGGCAATTTTATTTTCCAGTTCATAACGCTGGCTGTCATGGGCAGCTTTCAGTGTTTTAAGACGGGTCAACTGCACGTCCAAGTCCATCTTTTCCTTGATAAGCGGATTGCCAGCCGCCAATGCCTTTACCTCGGCGTAGGACAGTGCAGCCTCGTCCATATCATTGCAGCTGCGAGCCGGAGATTTTGAGGTCATAATCTGACCGATGAATTTTTGCTTATTTTCGATAAGCTGCCATGAGTAGGCATCAAATGTTCCCTCCGTTACATAACGGAAAACATAGACCTCCTTATTTTCATTGCCCTGTCGTAATATTCTGCCCTCACGCTGCTCAATATCAGATGGCCGCCACGGTACATCCAGATGGTGCAGCGCCACAAGACGCTGTTGCACATTGGTGCCCGCTCCCATTTTGGCCGTGCTGCCCATCAGCACACGCACTGCACCGCTGCGAACTTTTCCGAAAAGTTCCGTCTTGCGGGCATCGGTGTTTGCTTCATGGATGAAGGCAATTTCTGTTTCGGGGATTCCGCGCTCGATCAGCTTTGCTTTCATGTCATCGTAGACATTGAAAACGCCAGCCTTGGGCGTGGACAGATCGCAGAAAACAAGCTGCGCACTGCGTTGAGGCATGGTCTGCTCCCATATCTCATAAATTTTGCCCACACAGATATTGACCTTGCTGTCAGGATCATCGGGCAAGTCGGGGTCGATCAAGCGCTGATCCAGCGCCAATTTGCGTCCGTCGTTGGTGATCTTCAGCATATTGTCCTCATAGGGCTTTACCATTTTATTGCGGATTTTGTCGGCCCGTTCGCCCAATTCCGCTACCATCTGTTTTTGTATTTCAGAGGGCTTTAGCTGGATGTTGGTCGGCTTGCCGCCCACAAGGGCAGGGACAGGCAGTTTCAGCATATCTGCTGTTTGAATGTCAGCGCATTCCTTGAACATTGCCATAAGTTC
>OLPU01002233.1_pt1 | contig 13054 bp, 8 predicted proteins | sample 1673111 | NCBI WGS metagenome assembly OLPU01 (sample SAMEA3136755, study PRJEB25190) | human gut metagenome | reverse complement strand
AACCAGAACCGAAATCATCCAGGCACATATGTATTCCTGCTTCCGCAAAATCCTCGATAGCTGTACAGAAACTCTCACTGTATTCCGTAGCTACCGTTTCTGTGATCTCAAACTGAAAATACGCAGGATCCAGACCATATTCCTGTATGATCCCGATAAGCACGTGGCTGTATCCAGGCTTCATAAGTTCAGAAGGAGACAGATTAAATTTCACATTCCAGATGTTCTGCATAATATACTCGTGCTCTTTGATAAAACAGCAGACTCTTCGAAGCTGCAGTTTTCCAACCTCTGAGATCAGTCCCTGTTTTTCTGCGATTCCGATAAAAACATCCGGCGGGATCATCCCCAGTGTAGGATGTTTCAAACGGCTCAGTGCCTCAAGTGTAATAAAACTCTGTTTTTTTATGGAGTAAACCGGCTGATAATATACCTCAAACAGATCCTCTTCTACTGCCTTCCTTAAAAAATGCTCCACTTCCTGTTCATACCGGAATCCTTCCAGGAGTCTGCTGTCCGACTGAATCAGCACCGTATCTTCCGTATTCTGGGAAAGTGATCCCATATATTCAATATATGCAAGAAGAATATCTTCTTTTTCCATTTTCTCAGCATTCATGATCCCGCAGATTGCTGCATGCAACGTCACATTTTCTTTTCCTATATGGAACGGTTTTTTCAGAAATTCTCTTATTTCATCTCTGGCTTTTTCGTAATCAGACAGGGAATCCAGCACTACCAGAAAACTGTTTCCTGTAACGCGGAACACCTGGAGAGATCCTGTGATCTCCTGAATCCCTTTTGCCAGCTGGATCAAAAGCTGGTCACCTGCACTTGTACCATAAATCCTGTTGATCTGTTTCATATTGCAGGCATCAACAGCCAGCAGATGAAAACTATCTTTCCTGTATATTTTTTCTCCGATCCATTTGTCAAAATACTGCTTGTCAAAAAGCCCTGTCATACTGTCCGTGTAATCTCCGGGATTGTTCAAAGTCAGATAAATAAGCCATAATCCTGCCGCCACTCCAAAACCAGCAAGCAGCCATCTTCCTGTCAGAAGCTGAACAGCAAGACAGCCTGTCTCAATTCCAAGAAATCTCCAGATCGTCTGCCTGATCTCCTCCTCTGCTGTTTTTCCATAACGTGCAGTAAAATATGCAATGATCAGAGCAAAAAATGCTATATAAATATAGATCATGTCATGAAAAAAACCTTTCGTCAGCAGACCATTTTTATTAAAATCAAACAGCCATCTGATCCTGATGTTCAGAAGTACAGCAAGGCACATGCCTACCGGTACAACGAACCATGCAGTTTTCAGCCATTTATATTTCCCTTTCTGTCTTCCTGTGATAATACGTACATAGCAGAAAAACATATAGGGAAGTATCACCGTACAGAGATAGTACAGAGTAAAAACAACTTCTGCTGTCTGCCGCCTTGTCCCACATCCTTTTTCTGCAAAAAATCCGCAGATCAGATCCAGTGCCACATAAATACCACCCAGAGCCAGAAAATTCGCAAAAAGCCGGTTTTCTACATTGCTCAGTCTTTTATGAGAAAAATAGTGGGTCGAGATCAATGCTATCAGGACAAGCGCTGTTACCTGAAAATAATTAGTATACACTTTTTTCCTCCTTCTTTTTGTTCTCATAAAGCTTCCTGTCTGCCTCATATTTCCATTCTCCTATGGATTTCAGAGAACCATCCTTATTCCGCAGATGGCTGTATCCCAGAGATAACGAAAAACGATGTCTGCATCCTCTCCCAATATTCCGGAGCTCTTCTTTCAGGCGTTCCGGCCAGAATTCGTCCGGTACTTCCGGCTCATAGACCAGAACCGCAAATTCATCCCCGCCGATGCGGTAGCAGGTTCCTTTTTCCCGGAAAACGTTCTCCACACATCTGGCCGAGATCACCACCATCTCGTCTCCTGCAGCCCGTCCGTATTCTTCGTTGATCACGCGAAGCTGATCGATATCGATATACATAAGAAGGATATCCCGGTATCTGCCCATATCTGCGGAAATACTTTCCAGTTTTTTCTCAAAATTGGCTCTCGTCTCAAGTCCTGTCATCCCATCCTCTCTGGACAGTCGTTCGTAAGCCTGGGATTCCAGACGGTAACGGACATTGTCTGCCATCATCATGACTGCGTCTGCAATGACCAGCACAAGAAACACAAGATTTCCCAATTCAAAAATGGATCCATAGTAGGAAATCTCGAACAGCCAGTACAGGATCAGCGCTATGATACCACTTGTTCCCACGATGATATATGCAATGAGAAGCAGATGTATCTCACGCTGTTTATGCTTCCGGTACTCCCGGATCAGAAGTACCGCTGATATCAGGACCCACACAAACAGCAGGATATGTGTTACAAACAGCATATCCTTAAATTCAAAGACTCCCAGGATCACCAGAACTCCCTGTAAAACAGCATTCAGATAAAATGTAAAGATTCCAAGATCCAGGAGCCTGTATTTTTTCATGTTTCCGATATTCTGCAAAAAACGCAGCATCGGAACTGCCAGCAGCATGAACATATAAAAAGAAATGAGACATAATACTTCGGGGCATCTGCTGTAGCTTTGTGCCAGTGATGAGTCCGTCACCAGCCAGATACTGCACATCATAAGGAACAGTGCCACATCCCGGAACCGTCTGTCCGGCATCTGCCTTATTCTCATATAGATGCAGATGCACAGGGCGATCATACTTAATACGATCATGATCGTTGCCGCCCCTAAAGGAATGGCTGCTTTTCTGATCTGATACCAGGCTATTGCACTTCCGGTTCCTATGCATACCGGCTCTATAACATATTTTCCTCTCTGAGGCGCAGAATAGCTGAACGTCAGGACTTTTCCCTCTGTGTCATTACCCAGAGCGGCGATGCACTGCACCTTGGAACGCATCTGCACATTTTTGGAAAACATGGCCTCCTTATATTCATACAGGATCTTTCCATTCAGGCGTATCACCAGATCGTACTGGGCTCCTGTAGAAACCACGGTCATTCCTCTGCTTTCCGCTCCCAGACTTTCATTGTACAGGATCAGCTTTTCACCTGTTTTTGCCGGAATTTCCGCAGGCAGGGTGATCTCCTGTTTTTTTCCGTCTTTTATGTAGTACCATCCTTTGTTAAGAAGCTGTACACTGTCCTGCTTCTGGATCAGCCCCCCTGTGTGGATCGCCGCAAAGATCGCGCCAAAAACCAGCAGTACCACAACAAAAAGAAAGGATTCTCCCTTCCATATCAAACTTTTCTTTTTTCTGTAATCCATACTCTTCCTCTTTATATTTTTTTATTCCATTTCGTTTTGTATCTATCATATCATCAATAGATTTTTCCGTCAAAAAATTGTCAAAAAACAGGGTGAAAAATTTTTTCAAAAAAAGAAAAAAAGTGCTTGCATTTTGTAAAAAAGTATTATATACTAACGAAGTCGGTTGCGGGAAACAACAGAAATCAAGAGCAAACGACACAAATGAATATGGCCAGTTGGTCAAGGGGTTAAGACGCCGCCCTCTCACGGCGGAAACACGGGTTCGATTCCCGTACTGGCTATCAACTAAAAGCAGTTAGGATTTTTATTCTGACTGCTTTTTTGTGATTGTTATACTTCACTTTTTCCTGTTATCGTTATCAAACGTTGCTCTGAACATTGCATATAAAAATTTCGTTCTTCCTGTTTATCTGTTTTCTGTATTTTCACATATATTATTTTGCATTTCTTTCTCTTCTGTTTTATAATTTCCCCTGAAAATACTTAAGATAAGGGGTGACTTCTCATGCATCACAAACATTCTTTTCGCAGAAAGCTGCAGACATTTTTTCTTTCTCTGCTGCTTGTTCTGCTAACAGTCGCAGGAGTTCCCTCTGCTGCTTACACAGCCGAGGCTGCTTCTGCTGACACAACAATGGCTGTACACTTTCTGGATGTAGGGCAGGGGCTTTCGATCCTGGTCCAGTCACAGGGGCAGAATCTCCTGTATGACGGCGGTGACCGAGGACATTCCAGTTTCGTGGTTTCCTATCTGCAGAAACAGAATATTTCCATCATTGACTATATGATCTCCTCCCATTATGACGAGGACCATGTGGCTGGTCTTGTAGGATGCTTGGACAGCTTTTCCGTAAAAAATGTGATCGGTGCAGATTATGTACAGGATACAAAGATCTATCAATCTTTTGAAAACAGTGTTGCCGCTCAGGGATTAACTGTGCAGCATCCGGAGCCCGGAACGGATTTTACTTTCGGAGGCGGGAAATTTACGGTTCTTTCTCCTCAATCGATCAGCAGCAACGATAACGACAATTCTGTTGCGATCCGGCTGGAAAACGGAAATAACCATTTTCTTTTTACTGGGGATGCAGAATCTGCCGGGGAGGAAGCGATCTGTGATCTGGGACTTGATCTTTCCTGCGATGTGATCGTTCCGGGACATCACGGTTCTGCCACTGCCACCACCTGGGATCTGCTCCAGAAGACTGTTCCGGAATATGCAGTGATCAGCTGCGGCGCCGGTAATTCCTACGGACATCCTCATAAGGATACCATGGATAAGCTTGCGGATATGGGAATACAGGTATTTCGTACTGATAAGCAGGGTACGGTGATCGCAGTCAGCGACGGAAGCAATATCCAGTGGAAACAGAGTCCCTGTAATGATTATTCTGCTGGAGATGAATCGGATACCGGCACACAGCCTTCCTCCACTTATAAGGATTCCGGTGCGTCCGGCTATGGATCTTCTGATTCGGCTGCTGCAGATCCTCAGACCGAAGTGCAGGCCGATCCGGAGCCAGTGGGTGATATGGTCTGGATCTCCGCTACCGGGAGCAAGTACCACCGGATCCCTAACTGCGGAAATATGAATCCGGATAATGCCACAGAGATGACACGCTCCCAGGCTGAAGCTGCAGGGTACAAAGCCTGCAAGAAGTGTTATTAGAAACGTCCGCATGCTGTCAGGTTTTCTGAATATCATGCAGTATTGACGTAATATGGATAATCTTTGAGAACATTATTTAAGGACAGCTGTATCATAAATTGATATGACAGGCTGTCCTTTTCTTTTACTATTTTATAATATCCTCCGCCGGTTCAGCCGGTACGAAAACTCTCTTCTTTTCTTTTTTCTCCTTTTTTGCTGCCTTTGCCCGCTCGGTAGCCTCCCTGCAGAATTCCATCTGGGAATTTATCAGCGTCTTGCCACGTTTGTCCTGCTTCTCATACAAACCGGAGGGCTGCAGGATATGTGCTTTTACATTGTCACGGAATTCCAGATCCAGCACATGCATGATCTCTTCCTTGATACGCTCATCTTCCACAGGAAAAACAATCTCCACACGACGGTCAAGGTTACGTGGCATCCAGTCCGCACTTCCCATATAGATTTCATCGGAACCGCCATTGCGGAAATAGAAAATACGGCTGTGCTCCAGGAAATTACCAACGATCGAACGCACGTGGATATTTTCGCTAATACCTGGAATGCCCACCTTCAGGCAACAGATGCCGCGGATCAGAAGATCGATCCTGACACCACAGGAAGAAGCATAATACAGCGCTGCAATGATCTCAGGGTCACACAGAGAATTCATCTTTGCCGCAATGTGAGCCTCTTCTCCCTTTTTCGCATGCTCCGCTTCTCTTTCGATCATTTTTACAAAACGGTCCTTCATCCAAATCGGTGCAACGATCAGGCGATTCCAGCGCTTCGGCTCGGAATATCCGGAAAGCATGTTGAACACAGCAGTTGCATCCTCTCCAAACCGTTCGTCACAGGTAAATATACCACAGTCTGTATAAAGCTTGGCTGTGGAATCGTTATAGTTTCCGGTTGCCAGATGCACATATCTGCGGATCCCGTTTTCTTCTCTTCTCACAACAAGAGTGATCTTACTGTGTGTTTTCAGGCCCACCAGACCATAGATCACATGACAGCCTGCCTTTTCCAGCATTTTTGCCCAGACGATATTATTTTCCTCATCAAAACGCGCTTTCAGCTCTACAAGAACGGAAACCTGCTTGCCGTTTTCTGCGGCTTGAGCAAGTGCCGCAATGATGGGTGAATTGCCGCTGACGCGATACAGGGTCTGCTTGATTGCCAGTACATCCGGGTCCTTTGCCGCCTGACGCACAAAATTTACCACCGGATCAAAGCTCATATACGGATGATGCAGGAACACATCACCCTCCCTGATCACCTGGAAAATATCTTTATCATTCTGAAATGCAGGCACTGCTGCCGGTTTGTATTTCGGTTCCTTGAACTGATCGTATCCGTCAATACCATAAACCTTCATCAGCATGGTCAGATCCAGCGGTCCGTTGATAAAAAAGATATCATCTCCATGAACCTGAAACTCCATTTTCAGAATATCCAGAAGCCGCGGATCCATCTTATCTTCCACTTCCAGGCGGATCACCTCTCCCCACTGGCGCTTTTTCAGCTGTTTCTGGATCTCAACCAGAAGATCCTCTGCCTCATCCTCGTCAATAGGAAGATCCGCATTACGCATGATCCTGTACGGATGGGCACAGATCACATCATAGCTTAAGAACAGCTTGTCGATGTTGCGCTCAATGATCTGTTCCAGAAGTGTTACGGTTGTATGGCCTTTTTTCTCAGATGGAATGATCACTACTCTCGGAAGTACAGAAGGCACCTGTACAGTGGCAAAATCAATCTCTTCTTTTCCTTTTTTGGTATCTTTTTTGGAAAGAAGTGCTCCGATATTCAACGTTTTATTACGGATCAGAGGAAACGGTCTGGAAGAATCCATTGCCATTGGTGTCAGGACCGGATATACATTGTCTTCAAAATACTGATCCACAAATTCTTTCTGCTTCTCGGAAAATGCCTTGTGCTCAAAGATCACATGAAGTCCGGCTTTTTCAAGCGCAGGGACCAGAGACCGGTTTAATGTACTGTACTGTACGTGAACAAGATCATGTGTCTGCCGGCTGATGGCTTTCAGCTGTTCCTTGGCTGTCATTCCTGCAATATCTGTTTTTTTGTACCCTGCATGAACCTGATCCTTCAGGGATGCAACACGGACCATATAAAATTCATCCAGATTGGATGAGGTGATACTCAAAAATTTCAGTCTCTCAAACAGAGGTAGATTTTTGTCTCTGGCTTCACTGAGCACACGATCATCAAATTTGATCCAGCTCAGCTCTCTGTTTACAAAATATTCCGGTTTGTCAAATTCCTTAAATTTCATACAAAAACCTCCTCCGTTATCTTCTTCCCTTCCGTCTCATTACAAGCCGGATTCCAAACACCTCTTCAAAAAATTCTTTTTTATCTTTCAGAAGCCCCAGCTCCAGAGAAACATCCCTTGCGGAATCCACCACCAGGTAAAGAATCCTGTCTTTTAAGGTTACATTAAGCGCTTTTACCTTCTGGTAATGGCTTCTGTCCATAGCATTGGCCAGGCGGAGAATCGCGGTCAGCTTCGCAGTCAGGAGATAATTTTCCCTGCTCATGGATGTTTCACGGTTGATTTCTTCGTAGCAGCCGAATTCTCTGGTATTGTACCTTACCGCACTTGCGATCACCTGCCGCTCCTCTGTGGAAAGACCTATGATTTCCGTAGCCATGATGATCCGGTAAGAGCATTCTGCCACCTCACTCATACTGATATATTTTCCGCAGTCATGAAGGAGCACTGAGATCTGCAGGAGAAGTCGCTCTCTTTTTCCCATGCCGTGAATCTTTTTTGTGCTGTCAAAAATATCCAGTGCCACATCGGTAGTTCCTGCAATGTGGTTCTTTCCGCTGGAATACCTTTTGGCAATGTTCCTGGATGCCACCAGGATATCATTTTCAAAATTATGTACACTTTTCAGATATTTGTTTTTTTCCGCATGGTCATAGGCAATCCCGTCCAGAAGAGAAACACCCGGGATCCAGAGTGCTTCTGCCTGAAAGATTTCTATAAAATTTCGGATGATAACCATGTTCGGCACGATCAGAGACGCATATTCCGGTTCCAACTCCATGGATTCGGCAAGGTCATGATCGGACATGTTTACAATGGTCTCGTATTTCTTCAGGAATTCCTCCTTTGTGATGATATTCTCTCCGGATCTGTCCTGAAAGATCGTATCTGTGAGAAAATCTCCCATCAGGATCAGATTGGAGATTTCCTTGTCCTTAAGATAAAGACGTTGAAAGCTTATCAGATCATTTCGGATAAATTCCTCTATCAGCCGGTCATAATGTGGAGTTGTTTTCTCCAGTTCTTTCAGACGTTCGCGGATACGAAGACTTCCCATACGGATACTCTGGGTCAGCACCAGAGCATCTTTATCAAAGAGAGAGATCTGCAGATTTCCTCCTCCGATATCCAGGATCGCCGTACCCTTCTGAATAGCCTTTTTGAAGCCGGATTCAATGGCAGCAATGGATTTATATCCCAGAAAATGCTGTTCCGCATTACTCAGGATCTCTACCCGGATACCAGTTCTCTGATAGATCTGCTCCAGGATGATCACCGGATTTTCCAGCTCACGGAGAGAGCTTGTTGCACACGCACGCCAGCTTTCTACCCCAAATTCAGCCATCATGCGTTTAAAATCATTAAGGGTCTCGCAGAGCTCATCCACAGTCTCCATCTCTAGCCGTCCTGCAGCATAAGTTCCACGGCCCAGCTCCAGCTGGTAACGGACATCATTGATCTCCCGGAAGCCGATCCGCTTTGACATTTCAAAGATCTTCATACTGACTTCATAGGAGCCTATATCAATTGCTGCAAAGGTTGTCACCGCCATAGTTTTTCATCCTTTCCCCCAATACACAGGTAAACTATTTCTTTTTTTCTTCCTCTGTTCCCACAATGTAATCAATAAACTGCTGCGCTGCACGTCCGGTCAGTCCGCCGTGAGAGATCTCCCACTGGTTGGCTTTCAGAAGAAGCTCCTCCTCCGGCATGGTAACTCCATAACGGACTGCCAGTGTGCGGACGATCTCCTGGAACTGTTTTTTGTCCGGTTTGCCAAAGTAGATACGGACGCCAAAGCGATATACCAGGGAAAGCTTCTCCTGCACGGTGTCGGAGGAATGCAGATCATTGTCATCTGCGATCTCCAGCTTATCTGTGGCACGCTCACGGACAAGATTACGCCGGTTACTTGTGGCATAGATCAGGACATTGTCCGGTTTTTTCTCAAGACCGCCCTCGATCACTGCTTTCAGGTATTTATATTCAATCTCAAATTCCTCAAAGGAAAGATCATCCATATAAATGATAAAACGATAGTTACGGTTTTTGATCTGGGCGATGACTTCATTAAGATCCTGGAACTGATGCTTATAGGCCTCAATGATACGAAGTCCCTGATCATAATACTGGTTCAGGATTCCCTTGATACTGGAAGATTTACCGGTTCCCGCATCACCAAAGAGCAGACAGTTGTTCGCCTTTCTCCCCTGTACAAATGCCTCTGTATTATCAATGAGCTTTTTCTTGGCGATCTCATATCCTACCAGATCATCGATCTTCACATGTGCGATCCTTGTGATAGGCTGGATCTCCACCTTTCCCTCCTCATCGTGGCCGATACGGAATGCCTTATGGAGACCAAGCTTGCCAACACCGAAATCTTTATAGAAGGATACCATATCATCCATAAATTCTTCGGTTGTGGTGGCTGCTGCCAGGGTTTTGCTCATCTGACAGATACGGTCACGGATCCTGGTATTAAAGAGCTTGCTGTTCTCATCCGGTGTCTGGTAATCACAGATCACCCTACAGCATACAGTTCCGAACACTTTATCAAAGACCGTGATGTCAAAATCATACAATTCCTTGAAAATCTGGAAATCATTTTTTGCCAGGTCGTTAATGCTGCCCTTGATCGCTCCTCGTATCTCGCTTGCCATACTGAAAGCGTTCTCATGATTTACCAAAAGGAAGGTAAGATATGTATGCCAGATATTTCCGGAAAAACCGTACATTCCTGCCAGCTCCACCAGCCCGTTGACACTTTTGAAAAACTGGTCTTCTCTTGCCTTGAGTGCTTCTTCATCTGCTTCATAAAGATTGATAAGTTCTGTCATATCGTCCAGTATCTCACCGTTTGAAAATCCACGGTAAAGGATACATTCCTGAATTCTTGCCAACATAATAATTTAGCTCCTCTGTCTCTTAATAATTTCCAAGAACACGGAGAACATTCGCCTCCGCCTCGATTCCTCTTAACGCATTCTCCACAGCGCTTTCGCCAAGTTTCCCTGTGAAATCCACGAAAAAACGGTATTCCCAGGATTTTCCCGGAATCGGACGGGATTCAATTTTGGTCATGTTCAGTCCGTTGTAGATAATATGTGAAAGCATGTTGTAAAGAGTTCCGCTTTCATGAGGCAGCTCAAAACAGATGCTGATCTTCCCGGCCTTTTCCTCGTATTCCGGTTTCCTGCTTACAATAATAAAACGTGTAGAGTTTGCTTTTTCTCTGCAGATATTTTCTGCAAGGACCTTCAGACCAAATACCTCACCAGCCTCACGGCTTGCGATAGCTGCCACGCCTTTGTCCCCCACCTCACTGACCTTTTTGGCCGCGCCTGCGGTGTTTTCCACTTCCTTCTTTTTCCAGGAAGGGTTTTCCTCCAGAAATGCCTTGCACTGGGCAAGCCCCTGAGGATGAGAGCAGACTTCCCTGATATCCCCTATCTGTGCATCCGGCATGCCCAGAAGCACATGATCCACACGGATGATCTGCTCGCCTACGATATACAGCTTGTACTCCATAAGAAGGTCATAGATATCAGCCACGATACCTGCAGTAGAATTCTCAATAGGAAGTACCGCATAATCGGCCTTGCCATGGGTTACATCCTCCATAGCTGTCCTCCATGTTTTTACATGGTAGCTTTCGATATTTTTCCCAAAGTACTGCCGCATAGCCGCATAGCTGTAGGCTCCCTCTACACCCTGAAACACAACCGTTGCGTTTTCAAGGGGAACATGCTTCACAGTTGTGAAATTGCGCTCTCCGTAAATCCCATGCTCTGTCAACAGCTGGTACTGTCTCTTACGGCTGATGGCCATGATCTGACGGAAAAGCTCCTGCACGCCGAGGCTGTTAAAGTCCCCGTGGGCCTTGTTTTTCAGCGTATGGATCTTCTGGCTCTCACGTGCCGGATCCAGTACCTGCTTACCAGTTTTTATTTTATATTCAGCGACTTCCTCACTCACCTTCATTCGTTTTTCAAAGAGACGTACGATCTCACTGTCGATCTCATCGATCTCGTCTCTGTATCTTTCCAAATCCGTCATTGGTTTCCTCCGTTATGTTTCCTGATAATTTCTGTAAGATCCCCCAGGAACGCCAGGGAACCAAAAGCAATGATCACATCCTCTTTTCCTGCCAGCTGATAGGCCTCTGCTACTGCGGCTTCAATGTTGTCAAAGGGCCTTACATCAGAATGAAATTCCCGCACCGCATCTGCCAGCTCCTGCGGGGTCAGAGCCCTGGGGTTATCCGGTGCCGCAATCGTCAGGATGGTATCTGCGTATTTTTCTGTTTTCCGGATGACCTTGCGGTAATCCTTGTCACGGAACATTCCCATGATGTAGATGATCCTTTTTCCCTTAAAATACCGTTCAATGGATGCAGCCAGCATGTCTGCCGCTGCAGGGTTATGAGCTCCATCAACCACAAAATCCGGTTCTGTCCCGAGAAGTGCAAATCTTCCCGGCCAGGTGGTACGTTTCAATCCATCCTGTCTCTGGACCAGTGTTGTGGGATATCCCTGTTCATTCAGGATTTCCAGTGCTCGGAGCGCTGCCACCGCATTTTCCTTCTGATAGGCACCTGCCAGGGATATTGTATATTTTTCCCCTTTATAAAGAAAGGTCTGGCCAGTTATGGATGCTTCCAGTACCTCTGCGCTGTCCTGGTCTGCTGCCTCGTATGGCACATTCTGTTCTGCGCATATTCTTCGTACGACCGCCTCTGCCTCCGGCTGCTGCTTTACAGTTACCATATGACTGTTCGGTTTAATGATGCCGGCCTTTTTTTCTGCTATCTCGCCCAGGGTATTTCCAAGAAATGCCGTATGATCCATACTGATGGATACCAGAATGGAAAGAACTGTAGTACTTATAATGTTGGTGGCATCCAGATCACCGCCCATACCAACTTCCATTAATACCAGATCGCATTTCTCATCCCGAAAATAAAGAAATGCGGCTGCAGTTTCAATTTCAAATACTGACGGATGCGGTTTTCCCTCTTTTACGATCTCATCGATCACCTCCGCGATCCTTGTCACATATGCTGCAAATTTCTCTCTGCTGACAGGTTCTCCGTTAACCTCCATCCTCTCTCTGTAGGAATAGACCGCCGGGGAAATATATCTTCCGACCCGGTAGCCTGCACCTGATAAAGCGGAATACAGATATGCGATCACAGAACCCTTTCCGTTAGTTCCCGCTACATGAACATACTTCAGTTCATCCTGGGGATCTCCAAGCCGCCTCATCAGTTCTCTCATATTTTCCAGTCCCAGAACAATTCCCTTTTTCAATTCCGCAGCTCTGATGTAGGCACGACTTTCTTCATAATTCATCGTCTGTTTTCTCCTTCCGCATGTGTTGATGATCCATTACTGCTTTTTCACTTTGCAGTAATAATTTTGTTCATTATAACCCACGTGTATATTTTTTTCAAGGCAGGGGAGACTATTAAAGATGCTTTTCCATGTTAAATGTGTGTGAAAAATTTGCTTACAAGAAGAGGTTTTGGTATGCAAAAGAAGGATTTTTTTCTGTGCGGTTTTACAGGCTGGTGTCTGGAGATTTTATGGACAGGACTGCACTCTCTTGTCACCGGACATTTTACTATGATGGGCAAAACCTCTCTTCTGATGTTCCCTATTTACGGACTTGCAGCACTGATCCGTCCGGCTTACTACAAGCTTGCCAGCTTTCCGGTTATGGTACGGACCATTACTGTGAAACAGCTAAGAAAAAGATAAAGAAAGCATGCGGCTGTGAGGACGCAGAAGTCTATTTGCTGACAGG
>OLPU01002217.1_pt1 | contig 13106 bp, 11 predicted proteins | sample 1673111 | NCBI WGS metagenome assembly OLPU01 (sample SAMEA3136755, study PRJEB25190) | human gut metagenome | reverse complement strand
CTGCTGTGCTCCGCACAGCGGCTCCGCTCCCCGGTGGGAGAGGAGGTTGCACGCCCACTTGTCGCACGTGTTTGTACCACTATTTGTATCATTACAAATATACAAAAAATCGTGAATATCGGACTATCCTATAAAGAGAATAATCCGATATATCACGCACTACATTAAGCTCTTTTACGTCTTGCAAGACCACCGCAAGCAAAACCACTCCTCATGTGATTAGTTACTCCACGAGGCCATAACTTTTCATATAAGCGGGCACTTGCGTAATTATTAACTGCCCCGGCAATACCTTCAATTCCTTGTAACATTCCTTGTAATCCTTGCGTTCTGACTGCCATTAATTGTTGATTCAAGCCGACAGCTTTGTTATATTCATTAATAGCATCCTGATACATAATTTGACTATTAGCATTTCGAGCATTAACTCGTTCTTGCCTATTTAAATCATATCTTTGACGTTGATAATCTTTCTTAGCTCCATACAGTTTGTTTCGAGCAAGTTGAGCATTAATTGCAAGATTTGCTACACTATTTCGAGCAGTTTGAACATTACTTGTGTTATCAGTAATATATCGAGCAGCTCTACGTTCTTGTGTGCCAAGTTCTTGTAATTCTTCACTAATATCATAATCTGTACTATATTGAACAGCGTCTACTTTATTACCTTTCGGAACATGAAGTGTAGATTCAAATTCAATAGCCTTTCGATTAGCACGAGTATTAAGAGCGTTACCTATAATTCCAAACAGTGAACCAGCAAGATTCATACCAAGTCCAAATTCATTAAATCCGAACTTAAATGCAGAACCATTACCAGCACTTGCAGTAGTTTGAATCGGAGGTAAAGTGGTAAGTTTAGGAGCTGAAACTCCTGTAAGACTATAAGGTGAAGCATATCCACCAAAAGGTCTTTTCTTTCTTACCATTCCACCACAACGCATAACTGGAGCATCATTACGAAGTCCTAAAGCAGTAGCATAAAGTTCTTGGGCTTCAAACAAATCCTCTGTTTTAGCATCAATAGCTTCAGATTCACCACGAGCTTTATTCATTTTATAAACTAATTTTTCAATATTACGAATATTTGTTCCAGTTTGTAATTTGTTAGTTTTACTCTTATCTAATGCAGATAAAGATAATGTAACTCCATCAGCAAGTTGAATAACTTGAGCTTCTTTTTTACCTTTCATATCAGTAAGTTTCTTTGCGTAATCAGCGAAAGTACGATTTGTTCCGGGAACTTTAATCGTATCACTAAATACTTGACCACCTTCAGGAGTTTCACGAACAACTTCACCAGCATACATTCGACCATTTTTAGCGCCGCCGCCTTCAATTTCCGAATCTCCATATATAATTCCAGTTTCACCAGTAGCAGGATTATATTGTTTATGCGTTTGACCATAAGCAACAACACTATTAGATGAATTAGGAACTACTTGGCCGCCGGTGTTTAATTTTCTACGACCAATCATTCCACCTAATTTAGCATAAAATCCTGTACCTTCTGAGTAATTACCAAGATTACTTTGTCGAATAGTTGCTACATCATTCTCAACTTTATCTTGCATATTACCCAAAGTCTGCTGACGTTCCATTTCAGCTTGTTCAGCTAAAAGTTCTTGACGACGACGCTCTTCTTGACGCTTTTTCTTACGTCCAGTAAACAGACCAACGATACCACCAATTAATGCACCGATACCAGCACCGATAGGGCCGAGCCAAGAACCAGCTGCTGCACCAGTAGCAAGCGCCGCAGTTCCACCAACAGCAGCTCCAATTCCTAATCCAGTTCCAGCTCCACTTAAAGCGCTACCACCTACGATACCTTCGCCATCAGCACTATATTTAGATTCATCAATATCACTGGCTTGAACTCGCGTACCCCATTGAACACTACCGGGGTCATTAATACTTGTTCCACCCCAATAAAATTTCCTACGAGGAGTTCCAACAAGTCCACCGAATTTAGCAGTAATACCACGAGAAGTTAAAACTTCATTATTGATTTTGTTCTGCATATTTGCATAGATAAGTTTATCATTAGCAATCAACTTATCTACATAGTTCTTAACTGGGATTCCAGTATCATCATTCTTTCCGCCATGATATAATAAATCAATCATACCATTACCGAAAAAACTATTACCGGAATTACGAGCCATTCCTAAATAATTAGCAGTAGCATCATGTGTAGAACGAATACCACCGAAATTATATTTTTTACGATTAGTTTTACTCATATCTTCAACATAATTATCAGGATTATCATCAGTATTAAAATTAGAAAATAATTTATTTCTAATCATATCGTAATCATTAGAACTATTAGTTTTAAATATTTCTAATTCAGACTTATCTCTTCTTTTATTACCAGTAGTATATTCTTTAATAATACTATCTGTATTACGTTCATTAGCACCTTTTAACAATTTCTTATATTGTCTAAAACCAGTTCGACCTACTCGATATGCGAGATTAGACATAAGATTAACAATAGGTTGAGGTAAAGTATTGAAATCATCAATACCATATTTCTCAGAATAAATATCACGAACATCATTGTAGGCTTTCGCCATACGACGATTCAATTCAGCATCAATTTGTTTTCTTGTTGCTTTACCTTTCGCTTTAACAGATTTAGTAAAATCAGAAGTATCATTTAACTTAAAACCGGGACCAATAGTTTTAGCACCACCTTCATATGAAGCATAAGGATAATAATATTTACCATCTTTTGAACGTGAACGAACAGTTTTAAGTTTATTATTTTCTTTAACACGAACAAATTCTTTATCACCAGTCAATTCGTTATCCCAAATATGTTGAGAATACTCATTAATATAACGAGTAACTTGACGAAGACTATCAGGATTAACTTTACGATTAGACATACCATTAAAAGTTTGAGTAACACGACAAGTGGGCGTGCAACCTCCTGCCCCACCGGGGAGCGAGGCCGAAGGCCGAGCCACACAAGTTGTTACAAATTACCTTTGATTATTACGATTATCAAGAATCCATTCAGGATTAACATCAATAAGTTCCCAAAGTCTGTTATTATCACTATTATTAAACTTCATTATACAATAAACATATTGACAAATGAACTTATTAACATCATACCATTTAGCTTTATGTTTTAGTGCAGATTCATCTACAACTAAATCAGTAATCATAAAAGGTATTTGTTTGTGTATATCATTAACACTATTAAATCTCCAAAGATTTACTTTATTAACACCAGTTGTACCATTATACCATTTATCATTAAATTTAACAATTTTATAACCAGTACATTGGTCATCATTATGAACCAATATTTCATTAATAGTTTTATAAAATTCATTAAGAGTAGGTAACAAATTATTAACAATATCAACTCTATCTTTCCAAGCGATATTATTTAATAACTTATTATAACTATTATTATCATTAAGAATAAATTTAATATATGATTCTTTAACAAGTTGATTATTATTATCATCTTTTAAGAATCGACCATAATTATTTTTAGATATTGCATAAATGCCATGTTTATCAAACCAGAATAATCCATTTCGATTGGTAATACCTACAATAGGATTATAGTCATGGAATGAAATCCAAGCATTAGCAATAGGACTAAAACTAATTGTGAATTGTTTATTATCAACATTTTGGACTAAATATAAGATATTAGTATCTTCATTAAATGCCCAAATTCTACCATTATTCTTAAACGGATTAATTACATCTTTTGCAAGATTACCGTCAAACCATTTAAGAGCATTAAGAGCAGTCATATTACTTACTTTATCTCCATTGATATTGAAGATACGTCTATGAACTGCATCAATAACAAAATAACCAATAACATTAACGTGAGTATCAAAATAACTTTGACAACCTATATAACCACTGGGACTATATGTAACCTCTTGAGGTTCCATATTAAATATATCAGCTGTACCTAAATACGAAGTACCTTCATCGGTATTAGAAAGTGTATCACGAAGTTGCAATAAATGCAAACCATATGTCTGTTGAATATAAAGATTTTTATTGTCAGTTTTTAATGCAATAATTTCACCTCGATTAAAAGGCATATCTTTATAATCATCACTTCTAAATAATCGCCAATTAAGATTAGCATTTTCAGCACTCTGTAATTGACTACGAATTATACGATAAGGATGGTCTTGAGTTCCGGGAATTTCTTCAAAATAAGTAAATGTTTCAATACCATTCTCATTATAAACAGGAGAATAGCCTTTACCAACACTACTATTTATGAAATTATCAACTTGATAACTTAATTGATAAAATTCGCGTAATTCATTACCACGTTTATCGTGATATTTGAAAGATTTATCTACGTTATTAACACTGAATCGAGCAAGAATATTGAATTTACTTTCAAGAGGAACAGTAAATATCCAACGATAAACAGTAGCATTACTGTCTAATTCTTTTGCTTGAGCATCACCATAACGATAATCGGATGATGGAGCAGTAGCTCGAAGTGTTATATATCCAATAAATGTATCACCAACTAAAGAAGTTATTACTTCAGAAGAACCTTTAATATTAATTATATTAGATGCAATTTGAAGTTTCTGATTATTAACATCCGAATAAAGTGTTTCAGAATTATTAATTAAATCGGCAATATATCCTCTTGCCCATTCTTCATTATCTGTACCTTTATTAAATCCATCAAAACCTTTTTCAATACGATAATAACTATCGCCAGCAATATTGTTTTGAGAACTAATATTAGCATTGATATATTCAAGTGAAACATCTTTAGTTGCACGAGAAGTATCAATAGTAAGACTATTAATGTCAGCATCTAAGAATCGAGTTCCAGATTCATTAGGATTTGTATCAAATCCATCAAAATCTTCACCTTTCCATTTAGCTGGAAATACTTTTATATCATCATCAAGTTCTTCATTTTTAACAAATTTAAGAACATCAGTTTCAAAGTATAGAGGTTTGAGTTTACCTCGAATACTATTTATCTTATTATAGAGATATTCAAATGTATAAAATCTTGCATTATCTCCACCAAAAGGATTTTTATAAGTTTGATTCTTACCGAAATTGTTAGTTTCAGTATCTCGTATTGCGAAACCTTGTGTAACAATTCGAGAATTATTAATATTATGTTCAACAAAGAAATAAACTATTGAACTAATATATTTATTCATTAAGTCTGTTTTACCAGCAAGATTAGCTTTAATATTGATATTAGGACTTAATGTATAAGTAGGATTCCATTCAGAAAAAGTAGGATATAATTGAGTTAACCAATTAAATATCGGAGCAGTTGTTCCATCAACTTTATATCCTAATCGAGCTTCAATTAAAATATATTTAGTTTCTTTTGCATCAAGATTAATTACAAAATTAGTTTTAGTATTAACTGTACTACCAATAAATACGGATTTACTATCCGATGCTAAAAGATTAGATTCAGAAATTTCATAATATCCAGTTTCAACTTCAGATTCTTCTGAATCAATTTGTTTAACTACCGATGTAGCATCATAAACTTTTGTAGTTAAATTTATACTAGCAGGTATTAAACTATTTCCACCAAATGTAGGACTACATTCAACACCAATTAATTGACTTGATGTACTCTCACTTGTTATCTCCAATACTACAACTTGATAATCAGAAGGATTAACTCCACCTTCAGAATCTTCAGTTGTATACGGTAATGGAAGACTTGGTAATTTCAGTTTACCTTTTGTTAAAGAACGACCTTTTGCTTTAACTGTTGTATGTCCAGTCGAAACTCCGTATAAAGTAAAATAACGATTGCGAGCTATTGTAGGTTTTTCACTACCAACACCAGTTTTAGCAATTTCATCTACTTGTTCAGCAGCATCAATATCAGGTAAACTCTTCCAACTCGGACTTATAATCTTACTAATACTTTCAGATTTATAAGGAATTTTATGAGCATTTTGATTAGTAGAACCTACAGGATAAGCTTCAACATCATAATTGTTAGCTTTCCAAGGAATATGATGTATATTTACAAGGTCACCTTTATAATCATAATATCCAGCATAAAGAACATAAACTTCACCACTCTTAAAATAACGTCGAGTACTATTAATATAAGAAGAACTTGGATTCCAACTTAATTGAACATCAAGATTGTTCTCTGTAAATTCTTTAAGTTCACTATCGAGTTTGCTATAATCAAGAGTCTTTACATTACCTCGAATAAGTCTATTATTGAAATTAACAAGAGTATTATCTCGAATATATGATATATTTTTAATAAAAATATCATCAAGACTTATAGTAGATAAATATGAAACATCACTTACAATATGAGTAGTACTTACACCACTAATTGAAATGTCATCAGTTTCATATGATAATTGAGCTTCGTCAGTAATATAAACAATAGCAAATCTACAATGTTTATATTTAATACTACTATTTCTAAAACTAATAGTAATATTCTTATTGATTTCGATACCTAACGCATAATCTTCTTCATAATTACCACAAACAATGAGTGATGTACTCAAAGGAGAATAGTTTGTATAAGTACCATCATCAAGACGATATTTAATTGCTATTTGATAAGCACCAGTTTTAAGATTACCACCGTCTTTAACTTCTAATTGAAGTTCAGGATAAGTAACATTTGGAATAAGATTAAATGAATCAACTTCATCAACAGTGATGTCATATCCTATTGCAGTATCATCTCCATTGTTACCATCATAAAACGGGTCAGTTAGATTAATAATTCTTGTTTCATTTGCTGATTCATTAGTTCCCTCAGTAAATGTAACAATCAAATTTTCTTTATAATTATATATATAATCTCCATGAATTGGTCTATCAATACTAAATCCAAATGCACCCGATGTACTATACAAACAACGTTTTACAGTTGGGTTATTATCATCAAGATTAAGATATATAATAGCGTCGTTAGTTTGTAAATCAGATTTATCTGCATTATTCCAGTGTTCTACAACGCAAAAAAGTACAACACCAACATTAGTTGGAATTGTACCTATAATATTATATTTGTGATTATCGGCATCACTATAAATATAAGGAATGATATGTAGATTTGTCGGATGATTTTCAAGAATATCATCTAATTCACCTATGAAATCAAATCCTCTTTCATTAAAGTAACTTTGACCTTTATTATCAATAGTTATATTTTTAGCATATCGCAAAGATTTATCTTGTGCAATATGAGGTGAATTATCTAAATCAAGACCTAAAACTTTCATAATTTCTATTATTCTAATGTACGAAGAATAGTAGCAATATTCTCTCGACGGTCGTTACTAAATTTATTACAAGAAACTCGAACTTGTATTCTCATTCTATCGAGTTCTATCGCAGGATTTGTATAAGGATTGTTTGCTGTAAGACTTACAACCGGATGTTTATAACCTCTTAATAACATTTGTTTAAGAACATAAAGTTTAAGATATTTTTTAAGAGGGCCGTTATTATAAATAAGAGGAACATCCATATTTATAATACTGTCATAAACAACAGGCAAAGCTCTATATCTTAAATGAATAGTTCCATAATCAACGTTAGTATGAATCCAGTTATTACTAATGTAATAATAAGGTTGTTCTTTATCAACAGGAGCATGATTAAAACTATTATTTTTATCACCGGGACTTATTATATCTGCATTTGGAATACCAGGATAAGGAGTATATGTCGGAACAGTTGTTACTTTTTCAGTAATAGTATCTTTGTTAAATTCAGCTGAATTTTTAAGAACAGCTTTTTTATTATTTATAATGACATCAATTACACCACGAAAATCCCACGGTAATTGACAACGGTGGTCATCAAATTCAATATCTTTTTCTACATTAGCATAAGCCTGAATAAATTTAAGTTCTTCCAAAGCATTTGCAACCCAAATAGGAAAACGACTTACAAAATCATCACTTTGTATATTGTAATCATTATACATATCTGGAATTAATGTAGCACTGCTAATGAATATATTATTATCAATCATAAAGCATTATTTTGTTTAGGAAGATTATTTCGATATAGTTTAATAGCTTCGTCAGGATGATTAAAACAAATTGCAAGAATTTTATTGAAACAATTAAGTCTTCGATTTGTTGCAATTTCATCAACAGTTTTACCTTTCATTGCAAAAGGTGTTCTGTCAATAGTTTTTTCACCATTTTCATAAGCACTACTTGTATGACCAAATTTGAATTTATAATAGACACTTTGTGGTATTCGACCTTTGACTTTATGATATACAGCTTTTATACACCAGTCATAATCATAATATATGAAATAAGGAATACCATTTGGATTATCAGCAGTTCGTATATTAATACCTTGTTCTAATAATTTCTTTTTTAAGTCTTTTGTAGCACCCCAATCGACAACACTACATACATCACCGGGCATTGTCTTTTTATAGTAAACATAAACGTAACCTACGGAACTACCAAAAGAATAATTGTTACCTTTACATAATAAATTAGCTATCTCATTATTAACTTCATCTTGCATATAAGTATACATTTCAGAAGGTAATTCTTTAAGAGCAGCAAGAGTTTCTATATCATCATCAAGTTTATCAAGACGTTCATAAACTAAGTAATTATAACTACGAATATAACTCATTAGTTTAGTACCAAGTAGAGTATCTTGTTTCTTATTAAAATAAATCTTACTACGATTATTAATATCGAATACTACTGAAACATCAACACCGACTTCTTGATATTTAGCAAGATTATCTTTGATATTATAAATACAATCATTGCGTCGTTCATAAGCAAGATGTAATTGTTTAATTAAAGAATTAAGTTGTATTTGAACTTCTTTAACGAAATCTCTCCAATAATATTCGTTATCAACCATAATGATAGAAACATGATGTTAATCTTGACCATTACCACGTTGAGCAATAGTAGGATTATTATTATTTGTTTTAATATCCAAATCTTGAGGATAAATACCAAATTCAGTTTTAAGTATTTCTTGAATTATACTTTCAAGCATATCATTAGGTAAAGGTAATTCAATATCTTGACCATCTTCATTCTTAAAGAACGAAAGAACTTCATCAGGATTTTCAAATATACCTGTAATCATTACTTCATTAATTGGCCGTCTATCATCAATATCTTTTGTACCAACTTTTTCAGCAATAATTATATGACCGTTTAATATAATATAAGCTCGTGGATACCCGGTGGGAGAGCAGGTTAGACGCCCACTTTGACGTAATTTAAGAGATGTAATAGAACTTTCATACATATATCCATTACCAACAGTATCACCTACAAACGCAAAAGGCGCATCACTTTGTATGCGCATGGGTGTAGGAACTTTGTACTTTGTTCCTAACAATCTAATTTTATTAGCAACTCGATATTCAGTAGGAAGAATATCACTATATTTCAACTCTTCAACAGGAGCAATAAAGGTAAGTTTAAGAATATCATCTATTCCATTTTTCTCAACGCTTTGTCGAATACGATTTGCAAACATAGTTTTAATCATATCCTTAACACGTTCTTTAAGTTCGTGATTATTAGGTTGATTAACCATGTTTGCAATACGAGCTGCATATTGATTAAGTGTTCCCATATCTTACTTATTTAGATTCAAAAGATTAGCAATAGTATTTTGTTTTTTCCAAATATATTTTTCATCATCAGGATTAAATCCTTCTACGATATTATATTCAAGAGAAATAAAACCAATAGGTGTTTCTTTAATAGGGTCTTTAATAAGAAAAGTATAAGCAGACTTCATACCTCTACTTTCAAGTTCATCTTTATAACATCTATCTTGAAACTTATATTTACTAACATCATTGCAATAATGACAATTTCTAACAAGAAGATTATGAAATAAATAAGGAAAATTATTAACAAGAACATCATTAAAAGATTTCTTATAAGATACTACACAACAATCATAATCTTCACCAACAACAGTGTATTTATCCATTTCTACACCATTAATGAAATGACCGCCATTATGAAAATAAGCAATATAAACAGCATTAGCGTGAATAGTATCTCGAATAGAAGCACATATCTTATCAAGTTCTATATAACAATTACTTTTTTCAATAGTAAGTTTTTGTTCTTTACGTTTAGGAAATAACCATTCTTTTAGATAAATACCAGCAATCGTACTTATGGATGTTATTATAGCTACTATAATAGCTGTATAATCGAACATAGATAGGCGTATAAGAGGATTAATATTAATAGGTATATTATATTGGGCTACTAACAAATATACGTTAAAATAGTCGATTTCCCACCATATTCACTATAAAAAAGAGGTGCTACATTAGTAACACCTCTCACCATTTCAATTCAATCTTTAACAATATAAATTGTTATATTACTAATAATTTATTTCTTTACTTTCTTACCAGTGGTCTTTTTACCACCTTTCTTTCCACCACATGCCATAGTAGTAATCATCTTAATTAATTAATGATTTTGTTTATAATCAACACCAATCTTTTTTAGAATTGGTTTGAATATCCAACTCCAAGCAACTGGTGCAAGAATAGCAGAATTAATAAGAATTGTAGTATTTTCATATCCACCTGCTATATATCCTGTGGCAATAGCAAAACAACTAATTAGCATAACCAGTCGTTTAGTCCATGTGCCAACAGATTTATCACCATTAATATCATCTATTACTTTAATGAGTATGTATGTTAAAACATTCACACAAAGCATAAATGATAAATCGAAATGAGTACTGAATAACTCAACAAAAGGTTCTACGAGTTGTTCCATTTACCATTCATCAATTTCATCGACCACCATATTTCTTATTTGGAATATATTTTAAGAAACTAAAAGGAAACAATTTCTTTCTAAAATCCTTATCAGATTCTAAACTTCTTGCTTCACCTTCAAAACAAATATCTTTATAAGCTCGATTATAAGGAGGTAATATAATTTCAATTATCCAACTAACAACATAAGCTAATAAAGGAAATATTGCAGTACCAAGTAACCACCACCAAGAAACATTTGTAGTAAGACTTAATATGATACTAACCAAAAAACTTGTAGCAAAAAGAGTAATTTGCTGATAACTATGAATAGTTTCATGTCGTTCAACAGTTTCAGTAATTTTATCTTTGTATTCAGTTCGTATGATTAACCACCATAATATCGTCATACATAAATATCTCTTAAACGGTAGGAATTTACAATAGACTTTAATCATAACTTATAATAAATTAAACTTGTAAATTAGGTTCTGATGTGCTACTACTAAGGTTAGCTCTTGCAAAAGAAACAATATCACCAAAAGTTTTAGAACCTTCGTAATAAGGCATATTACCTAACACTTTAGCAGCAAGTGAAAACCATGTAATCTTTGGTCTAACTTGACCATTAGCAACCATATATTCGGTTTGTTTTAATAAACCTACTATAAAATGGTTATTAGTATCTCTTGTTAATGTTAATTCAAAAGCAGTAAATAATGAAGTAGAATCATAACCAAATGCAACAACATTATATTGTCCCGGTTCTGAAATTACACTATTGGTTGTTAAAGACCCCCCTCACTTACAAAATAATCATTTCTAAATTCAATAACTAAATCAAAAATACTAGGATCTTCCCAATTAGCAAGAATATTATTCCAATCATTTTGAACATCTTTAATATTTGCACCTTCTCTTAAATTCCAAACAGAATGAGTACTTATATTAGGATTACTAATATTTAAAAATCTTATAGAAACAGGAACTTTGATTCGTTCAGTATTATATAGAACTTCAACTACTTCAAAAATAGCACTTTCAGAAGAAGCTATTTCACAAGTTTTAAAATTAGAATCATTTGAAGAACCACCACCTTCGGGCCAATCCTTATATTGAAAGTTTTGTAAAGCATTCCAAAGTTCTTTATCAGTAGCTCTATCACAATCAATACCTTGACTAACCCAAGATTGAACTTCTAATTCAGAAGGAATATAGTAACGGAATTTAGTATTAGAAGAAGGAATACCCGGATTGGAATCACTCATTCTAAACATAATAAATAACGGTACTGCGATACCAGCATCGTTAACATTATAATTAGTAAAAATCCAAAAATTATAGATATTAGTATCATTTTCTTTATAATGAACTGTTCGTAATCCATTAATAATTGGATTTTCTATTTCATCATCTTGACCAAATTTCAGAGTTTGATTACTTCTTTGACCAGCATCATCTGAAGGTTGGGGCATGAAAAAATCAATAAGCTCACCAAATTGAGCTTGTGTAGGTATTTTACCTGTTTCAAAATATTGTTTAAGCTGATTTTTAGTTGCCATATTGAATAAATATTAAAGTTGATTATTAGTTATAATAGTAGATTCCGGTATTTATTCAGTTAGAATCTACCATGCTTTTTTATTGAATTTGCTTGTATTTCTTAAATCTGCAATTATGGTGCTATCATCATTATTCCAAATAGTTGGAGAATTATTATTAGGATGATAACGATATACAGCATTGCCTTGACCTATATTAACAAGCTGTTCTATTGCATATCCAACATACCAGTTATTTTTTTGTTCAACAGGATGTAAAATAAATGTACTATTACCATCTACTATAACACGAACATTCGGATTGCTATTGATAGGATTCCAAACCAAATCAGATGGCATATTATTAATAAGAGTTGCATCATCAACTTCATGCAATTGACCACCCATTGCAAGATACCAATCCATCATTTGATTTCCAGTAAGTATTGCATAAGTAACTGGAATAGATTTAGTCTGTTCGATAGGGTTTGCTGTATGGCATTTAATTACTATATAAGGAAGTATAACTCTTTCAGTATCATTATATAAACCAAATATCAGATATGTTAAAGAATCATCAAGAACAATAAAACGATATCCCCTTACATAAGGATTTTCAGTATCAAAAGTAGTTAAAGTAGTGTCTTTATTTGACTCCCCTCCTACGGGAATTTTATCAATAAGATCAGCAAAATTAGATTCAATAGGAATCTTACCAGATTTAAAAAACTCTTTAAGAACGCTTTTGCTTTTAGCCATAACTATATGAATTTAAA
>OLPU01002204.1_pt1 | contig 13189 bp, 10 predicted proteins | sample 1673111 | NCBI WGS metagenome assembly OLPU01 (sample SAMEA3136755, study PRJEB25190) | human gut metagenome | reverse complement strand
TAAGATTCCAGTGATTTCAGCCAGAGTATAGTTTTGAGTCCAAATACTATCTCTGTGGGGTATTATTGCACCCCGACACTGGTTTGTCAATAATTTTCATATTCTCTATTATCATGAATGGCAGTAATAATCTCAAAATCAGTTACTTTCACCAAAAAACCCTCCCCCACAGCAATTTCTCTGCCATGTGAAAGGGCTTTAGCTTTCTTCCTTTATGCACATTATTTATGGATATGCACATCCAGCTGATTATAAGGAATCTCAATTCCATAATAATCAAAATCTTCCTTGATCCTCTGGTTCAATCTCCATCTGGCTGCCCAGTAGCGGTCGGTATCTACCCAGACACGAAAGCCCATGATCACAGAGCTTTCTGCCAGCTCGTCTACGAATACCACCATCTCTTCGTCTTCTCTTGTATCCGGATCCTCGGTGAGGATATCTTCCAGGATATCCTTGGCCTTCTGGATATCTGCATTGTAAGAGATCCCCACTTTGATCTCCAGCCTTCGCTGATCCCTTGCTGTTACGTTGGTGATGGTCACATTGGAAAGAGTACCGTTCGGGATCACGATGTGCTTGTTATCAATGGATAACAGCGTTGTATAACAGATCTCGACCTTGGCTACCGTTCCCTCGCTTCCGTCCTGTCCGTTAACGATGATGTAATCCCCTACCTGGAAAGGCTTGAACAGAAGAAGCATCATACCTCCTGCCAGGTTGGCAAGTCCGCCCTGGAGGGCAAGACCCATAGTAACACCTGCAGTTCCGAGAAGTGCTGCCAGAGATGATTCCTTTACTCCAAAGCTTATGGATATGTTAAAGATCAGGAGTATGTAAAGTACGATCTTGACCAGTGAGGACATAAACTGTGCCACTCCTGTATCCAGCCTGGATTTTGTCAGTGATTTCCTCACAAACTTTACGATCCATTTAATTACCGTGCTTCCTACCCAGAAAGCAACAATAGCCAGAACAACCTTGATTCCGAATTTCGTGATGTCCGGCAGATAATTTTCAAACATCTGCCTGTACTGGCTTACCTGATTTCCGACCTCCTGCACGGTCTGTACAGTACTATCCAAATATAATCCCTCCTGTCTGATCGATCATTCGATATACATATGCGGATCGATCTATGAGCTTCAAAGCTTATTTCTGATATAAGCATTTCCTATAATCCGCATCTGGTAATATAATAATACAGCAGTGGTTTTTCCCTGTAAACCTGATTTCTCCGGTTCTATAAAGTATAGGGTATAAACCACTGCTGTATTTCTGTTATAGCTTTATTGTATATCGGTCCGGTAATCCGCCGCAGAATGCTGCAGAATATACTTGCCTGCTTCTCTTTACTCAGTTTTTCTCTTTATTTACTGATTCCCTTCATGGAAAGGCTGATACGTTTTTTCTTCATATCAACACCAAGAACACGGACATCCACGATATCTCCCACACTGACTGCTTCCAGCGGATGTTTGATGAATTTCTCGCTCATCTCGGAAATATGGACCAGGCCATCCTGATGCACACCGATGTCCACAAAAGCACCGAAGTCAATAACATTGCGGACAGTTCCCTTGAGGACCATGCCTTCTTTCAGGTCCTTCATATCCAGGACATCGGTACGGAGGATCGGTTTCGGCATCTCGTCACGTGGATCTCTGGCAGGTTTTTCCAGTTCCTTTACGATATCACGTAAGGTTGGCTCTCCGATCTCCAGCTCCTTTGCCAGTTTTCCGTAATCGCGGATCTGCCCAGAAATACCGGTAAGCTTACGCTCTGCCACATCTTCCGGTGTGTAGCCCAGCTTTTCCAGGAGTTTTTTTGCTGCGTCATAGCTTTCCGGATGGACACTGGTTGCGTCCAGAGGATTTTTGCCTCCTGTGATCCGTGTGAAACCTGCACACTGCTCAAAGGCTTTCGGACCAAGCTTGGCAACCTTAAGAAGTTCTCTTCTTGTCTGGAAACGGCCGTTTTCCTCACGGTAGGCTACAATATTCTTTGCGATGGCCTTGCTGATTCCGGAAATATACTCCAGAAGGGATGCAGACGCAGTATTCAGATCCACTCCGACCTTGTTTACACAATCTTCCACAACGCCGTTAAGGGCTTCTCCCAGCTTTTTCTGGTTCATATCATGCTGATACTGACCGACACCGATGGATTTCGGATCGATCTTTACAAGCTCTGCAAGCGGATCCTGTACACGTCTTGCGATGGATGCGGCGCTTCTCTGTCCAACATCGAAATTCGGGAATTCTTCCGTAGCAAGCTTGCTTGCGGAATATACAGAAGCACCTGCCTCGTTGGTGATAACATACTGGACCTTTTCCGGGATTTCCTTAAGAAGCTCCACGATGATCTGCTCGGATTCTCTGGATGCCGTTCCGTTTCCTACAGAGATCAGTGTCACATGATATTTGCTGATAAGCTTTTTCAGGGTTTCCTTTGCGGCACGGATCTTGGTCTCATTGGTTGGTGCTGTGGGATAAATAACTGTGGTATCCAGAACCTTTCCGGTAGGATCTACCACTGCCAGCTTGCATCCGGTACGGAAGGCAGGGTCCCAGCCAAGAACTACCTGTCCTGCAATTGGAGGCTGCATGAGAAGCTGCTCCAGATTTTTGCCAAAGACATGGATGGCACCATCCTCTGCTGCCTCTGTAAGGGCGCTTCGGATCTCACGCTCAATAGCCGGTCCGATGAGACGTTTATAGCTGTCCTCAATGGCTTCTTTCAGAACAGGTACAGTGTATGGATTATCGCGGACGATCACCTGTTTTTCAAGATAACGGATGATCTCTTCCTCAGGTGCAAGGATCTTCACAGTAAGGAATTTCTCTTTCTCACCACGGTTCAGAGCAAGGACACGATGACCTGCAAGCTTTTTCACCGGCTCCTCAAAGTCATAATACATCTCGTATACAGACTGCTCCTTCTCATCTCTTGCGGTAGAACATATAGTTCCCTTATCCATTGTTCTCTTACGGATACTGATACGATAATCTGCTTCATCAGAAATGTGTTCTGCAATGATATCTCTGGCACCGCTGATGGCCTCTTCCACAGTTTTGACTTCTTTTTCCTCAGAAAGAAATGCTTTTGCCTCTTCTTCAAGAGGTTTCTTCGTCATCTGGAGAAGGATGATGTCGGCCAGAGGTCCCAGACCTTTTTCCCTGGCGATGATGGCACGTGTACGGCGCTTCGGGCGGTACGGACGGTAAAGATCCTCTACCACAACGAGTGTCTGCGCTGCCTCGATCTGTTTCTTCAGCTCCGGAGTCAGCTTGCCCTGCTCCTCGATGCTGCCCAGAACCTGAGCCTTTTTATCCTCAAGATTTCTTAAATAAGTAAGTCTCTCATTAAGATTACGAAGCTGTTCATCGTTCAGTGTACCGGTTGCTTCCTTACGGTATCTGGAAATAAAAGGAATGGTGCAGCCTTCATCGATCAGCTTAACCGCTGCCTCGACCTGCCATTTCTCAACGTTCAATTCTCTGGTAATTACCTGAATAATATCCATTTTTATCTTTCTCCCGTTGTTTCAAATTTGCCTGAGGCTGCTTTTTCCTCTTTACACAGCTTCTGACATTTATCAAAGATCAATCTGTGCGATCACGTCCTTCAGAGCATTGGCGCTTGCATGAAGCTTCTCTGTCTCCTCCTCGGTCAGCGGAACACGAACGATACGTTTTACACCTTCCGGTCCGATAGAAGCCATGGTACTAAGACATACGTCTTCAACACCGTACTCTCCGTGAAGCATGGTTGATACACTGACTATTGTATCAGATGCTGCAAGAAGAAGCGAGCAAAGTCTGCAAACAGATACGGCTACCGCATAAAATGTAGCACCCTTCTTGGCGATCACAGTTGATCCTGAAGTATGAACATACTCCAGAACCTCTTCTCTGTCAAGTGGTTGCAGATCTTTCTGATCCTCATGAACGATCTTGTCAAACTCATCAAGGGTCGCACCTGCAACAAAGGCTCTGGACCACGGTACAAAGGAAGTATCTCCATGCTCTCCGAATACATAGGCGTGGATGTTTTTCTCAGATACACCGTAGTGCTGAGAAAGTCTGCAGCGGAGACGGGCCGTATCCAGGGCGGTTCCGGAACCAAGGATCTGATTTTCCGGCAGTCCGGAAAGCTTTGCAAATGCATAAGTCATAATATCACATGGATTACTTACGATAATATAAAGCGCTTTGGGAGCCACCTTTACGATCTCCGGAGTAATACTCTTCATAATGTTGACGTTGGTCTGTGTCAGCTCGATGCGAGTCTGTCCCGGTTTTCTGGCAATACCGGAAGTGATGATCACAATGTCAGAATCTACAGCATCCGGGTAATCTCCTGCCACGATGGAGATCGGCTCACGGAAACTGGTTCCCTGCTCAATATCCATAACCTCACCTTCAGCCTTATCTTTGTTAATATCGATCAGAACGATCTCTGATGCAATACTCCTCTGTGATAAGGTATAAGCGATAGTTGCTCCTACACTTCCTGCTCCGATGATCGTAATTTTACTGCTCATATTTGTTCTCCTTTCAGCGTTGTTTGTCATTTTAATAACAACTTTAATTACACACATTCAAACATAACATAAAACATTGCCCTGTGCAATAAAAATTTTATTGTATTTCTCAGGTTAATTCCCGCTAATTTGTATTTCAAATTATTTAAACCGATTATATTTTCTGATATTTTCCCTATTATTCTGTATACATTCCTGTTATTTTTTTATCGATTTATAGAAGCAATTTCAGAAACCTAGCAAAAAACCTCTGAACTTCAAAAAAAATCAAGAAGTCCAGAGGTTTCTTTCACCTCTTATTATTGGCTTAGATTCAGATGTTTATAGCTGCTCCAACGTTCACCCGGTTAATTCTTTGCCTGGGCAAGGGCTTTTTGTGCAGCGTCCAGGATCCCTTCGGAAGAATATGTGGCTCCGCTGACAGTATCGATTCCATCCGCCGACTGGTTTGCCATGATCTGAGAATAGATCGTGCTCCATGCAGGATCAAAAAATTCCGGTGTATCCTGATTTGTCTGCTCAATGGATACGATCTGGCCTCCTGAGATCGTAATTATCAGATATGTTTTTCCTCCATATCCAAAAGCCGAGCCTGTATACGTTCCATCTCTGTACCTTCCCACCGGTTCCGGTGCTTCCGTTGGCTCCGGTGTTGCATCCGGCTCATCTGTCCCTGGTGTTGGAGTTACATTGGGTTTTTCAGGAACCGGCGTCACATCCGGGTCGTCCGGCTCCGGCGTCGGGGTTGCTGCCGGCGTCTCTGTTGGCTTCGGTGTGGCTGTTGGTTTCGGCGTTGCCGTAGGTTTCGGTGTGGCTGTTGGCTTTGGTATCGGTTTCTTTGTAGGAGTTGGTGTGGGTTTCTTTCCATACTCCGGATTAACCGCTTCTTTGAGGGCTTTTTTTACAGCATCCAGAATCCCGTTGGAGGAATAGGTTGCTCCGCTGACTGCATCAATATCATCTACAGAATCCGTACCAATGATCTGTTCCTCCAGCACGCTCCATGCTTTTTCAAAAAACTGCTCCGTGTCCGTATTTTCCTGTTTCAGAGCTTGGATCACTCCATCCTTGATGGTCACAATTACTTTCACGTCTCCATTGAAGCCCTTTGCCGAAGCTGTATATTTACCATCCAGATATTTTTGGGGACTGTCCGGATCTTCCGGTTTCTTTGTAGGAGATGGTTTTTTTGTAGGTGACGGAGCTGATGTCGGAGTTGGTAAAGCAGTTGCTGCAGGTGTAGGGGTGACCTGCTGGCTGTTTCCATCTGCCGCTGCCTGGGAGAGGGCATTCTGAACTGCCTGGATGATTCCGTTGGAGGAATAGGTTGCTCCACTTACTGCATCTACATTCGGTGTATTTCCGGCGATCATCCTGCTGATCACACCCTGAGCTGACGCAAAATACGACGCGGTTTCTCCAGATGCCTCCAGAATATCTATGGCTGCAATCTTTCCGCCGCTGATTGTTACTCTCACGCGGATCGTCCCGCCAAATCCGGTTCCGCTTCCTTCATACGTACCGTCCTTATATCCATCTGCCGGAACGCTTGCTACCGGTGTCTGCGTGGTTCCCTGTCCTGCGGCGCCGGCATTGCTTTTTGCAGATTCGGAAACCGTTCTTGTACCGGAGCTTTTTTTCGCTGCTGTTTTTTTTGAACTTTTTTTCGATGAGCTTTTCTTTTTTGTTGTACTTTTTTTCTCAGCTGTGCTGTCAGAAACAGTATTTTCTTTTTCATACCCGAGATATTTTTCCAGCTCTGAAGCGGACATTACGGTCGTCTCTGCCTGCCCGACTGCTTCTGTCTCTCCATCAGAGCCCTTCGCCTTTATGCCTGAAAACACAAGCGCCGCAATCACAGCAGCTGCAGGGACCAGCTTGGTCCAGGGTATCTTCGGAGTATTTTTTTCCTCCTGCTTTTTATCTTTCAGATCTTTTTCCATGCTTCCTTACTCTCTCCTCTTTTCTTGCGGCCTCTGTCAGACATTGCTCTTCAGAAATCAGCAGACCTCTGCCGCAGACATTGCTCTATGTCTGCGGCAGAGGCTCCCGGATATCTGTGCTCGCATTCGGTTCAACAGTGAAATTATTTAACTGTTACCACAAATTTCTTTGTAATTCCGTTGCATTTCACTGTGATCGTTGCTTTACCTTTTTTGATTCCCTTTACAACACCCTTGCTGTTTACAGCTGCAACTTTTTTATTGCTGCTTGTATATGTAACCTTGCCTGCAGGTGCTGCTTTGGATCTGATGGTTGTTGTTTTACCTTTTTTGATCGTTGCAGAAGATTTTACAAGACTGAATGCAGGATTCTTGACAACTACTTTGCAGGTTGTCTTCAGGGCTCCTGCCTTTGCTGTAATCGTAACGGTTCCTGCTTTAATTCCTTTTACAACACCTGTTTTACTGTTTACGGTTGCAACCTTTGTGTTGCTGCTTGTGTATTTTACAGTTGCAGATGGTGTTGCAGTTGCTTTTACAGTTGCTGTTTTTCCTTTGTAGATCGTTACGGAAGCCTTTGCAAATTTAATTGTAGAAGCTTTTACTGTTACCTTGCAGGTTGCTGTGGTATTTCCTACCTTTGCTGTGATAACTGCTGTTCCGGCTTTTACGCCTTTAACAACACCCTTGCTGCTTACTGTTGCAACCTTTGTGTTGCCGGACTCAAATGTCACTGTTGCATCGCTGTCATTTGTTGTTGCCTTAAGAGTCGTTGTTTTTCCTGTATATACAGCTGCTGCTGTCTTATCAAGTGTAACTGTTACCTTCTGAAGCTCTTTCTCTGCTCCCTGAAGATGTTCAAGTGCTTCATTTACCTCAGCCTGACTTGCATCTGTTTTTGCAAGAATGTCTTCTGCTTCCTGAAGCTCACCGGCAAAGGACTTCCAGGTTGCAATTGTGTAATCTGCCTCTGCCAGAGCCTTTGCAGCTTCCACTTCTGTTTTAAGACTTGTAAAATCAGTTGGCTCCATTGTAGGATTTACGATATTCTCTGCAGTTGCCTGGAAGCTGTAGGTATAGTCATTATATCCAAGAGCATACACTGTCAGTTTCCAGTATCCTGTTCCGTCTGTTCCTCCCGGAAGCTTGCAGCGTGCAGATTTTGTAAGTCCAAGCTGGATTCCCATTGCTTTATGCATCCAGTTATCTGCGGCAAACTTGGTTCCATAAGAAGCGAGGCATTTTGTATATGTGGAATCATCTCCATAATAATCCCAGCGTACAGCCTGCATATTTGCACCAAGATCGCCATAATTTCCATTGAGATCCACACGGAGGAATTCGCCGTAGCTTCCGCTTGCTGCTTTTACACTCGGCTTGATCTCTGTTGCTGTTTTTAACGCCTGATCCTTGATACCGGAAGCTGTTCCGTCTGATTTTCTTGCTGTAAATGTAAAGCCGTCACCATTTTTCTCCGCATATTTCAGACCATTTGTCTGTGCATTTACGTCTGCCACAAGGCCTTTATAATACTGAAGATTGTTTTCACTGTATCCTCCGGAGAGCACAGCTCCATCCTGTACAACATTATACTTTTTGCAGAAATCTGCAAAATCTGCGGTCTTAACTGCTACCGGAACATATTTCAGACCATATATCTCATAATGATCCATCGTATAGGTTTTTCCATCTTCTGTTGTTATACTGCCTCTGTTCCATTTTACCTTGGAACCGTCTGTAAGATAAAGTGTGCTTCCTTTATCCTCCCAGTAGGATACGTCGAATCTGGTTCCGTCTTCAGCAATGATCGTAGCTTCTGTCTGATAGCTTCCTCTGTGAAGTCCATGATTTGCAGTCGCTCTTGTTACTGTATCAAAAGCTCCTGTATCAAACTCACTATGTGAATCCTTCTCTTCTGAAGAGCTTGTATCTCCAGCTGCATATACGCCTTCTGCTGCCCAGTACTCACCCCAGGTAAGTCCTGCATATACGTACTGATACTCGCCTGTCAGCTGGTCAGAATCGGAAAATGCTTCCGCCACTTCATCGCCTTCTGTGAAATCCTCTTCCCCCGTAGAGAACGGGTCTGCTTCCTCTGCTGTATCTTCCTGCTGGATATCCTCTGTCTCGTCTGCAGCAGCTTCTGGCACTGCTGCATCCTCTGCTGCTTCTTCTGTTATGTCTGCAGCATCCTCTATAGCTTCTTCTGCTACAGCTTCAGTATCCTCTGCCGTTTCCTCTGTGCTAAAATCCTCCGTATCTCCTGCCTCTGCCTCGGAAACCACGGCTGCATCAAGATCAGATGCCATTACAGCGGTCGGAAAGGTTGTTGCTGCCACTGCAAGACTTAAAATGCATGGAGCTGTTTTTTTCAATAGATTCCACTTCTGCATTGCTTATTCCTCCTAAAAATATGATATATTTATAGAACCCTTTCCAGGTTTACTATCGCAAGTACTGCGGATATGAGCATTCCCTCTGCCAAACAGTCATAAACCGGATTGCCGGGAGATCAGCTTCACTCTGCAATATCCTCCACACTATAGGAATCCGCAAGCAGGCTGAACCGCTCCTTCATCCCCTCAGTGAGATACACATGATGGTCTTCATCCACAAAAAGTCCGTCTGCACCGTGAGCTTTCAACAGCTGTGTCCCTTTTTCCACCCCCAGCACAAAACATGCTGTGGAAAGCGCATCTGCCTCCAGACCTGAGTCACAGACTACCGTTACCCCGGTCACTCCGCTTTCTGCCGGATAGCCGGTAGATGGGTCCATAATGTGGTGATACCTTACACCATTTTCGATAAAATATTTCTCATAATCTCCGGATGTGGAAAGAAATTCTGTACCATTTAAGGCAACCACACCAAGATAGTCATCCTCATTTTCAGCTCTGGGATCTGTCACTGCCACATTCCAGGAAGAACCATCCGGCTTGCTTCCGTAGGTCATGACACTGCTTCCTCCCAGATTCATAAGTGCTGCTATTACATCCTTCTTTGTTTCCAGTTCTTTAAGGATCCGGTCACAGCCAATACCCTTTCCCGCTGCTCCAAGATCCAGAGAACAGCCCTCCTCCATGTGGACCGTATTTCCGTCAAGAAAAATTTTCTGATATCCGGAATCCTTCAGAACATTCTTAATTTCTGCTTCTTCCGGAATTTTCTGGTTTTCCCCTCCAATATCCCACAGGCGGATCAGCTTCCCGATGGTTGGGTCAAAGGCTCCGTCAGAATCCTCTGCGATCTTCAGAAGACGTTTCAGGTATCCGGAAAGCTCGTCGGAAATCTCCGTATCTTTTCCGCTGTCTGCATTCGCCTTATAGATCTGGGACTTCTCATTGGTCCAGGAAAGAAGGTTCGTCTCCACATCTGTCAGCACAGCTGTCAGCTTACTGTTTATATCGTCACCTGTGGTATAGAGTGTTTCTGATACCACAGTATCCATTGCAAAATCTGTATCGGTATATGTCTGTACATCATTTTCCGAAGCAGCCATGCACAGCACAGGAAACAACACCGCAATTCCTGTAAATGTAGCTGCTGCCAGAAAAGTTTTCTTTTTCAGAGCCTGATATCTCATAGATCATTTTTCCTCAATTGTTCCAATGTGAATATTTTTTCTCGGGCATGCTGCGGCACATGCGTGGCAGCAAAGACATTCGCCGGATCTGCCTGTATCGCCGTCGATATCCAGATGAGCCGGACATCTTTTTTTACAGAGACCACATTTCGGCGGACATTTCTCACGGTTTCTCCGAAACAGTGCGCCCGGAAGGATTGGCATTAATGCAAAAACCGCTCCCATGGGACAGAGAAACTGGCAGAAAAACCTTTCCTGTGTACACATTCCCACAATGATCAGCACCAGGAGCACAATTCCCACCAGATATTTGCTGTTCGGGAGCCGTCCTGCCGTGAGCATGGAAAAAACATCCCACGGGCTGGTTCCCGTAAGCTTTCCGTATACACCTGTAAGGCAGGAAAGCAGGATCAGTGCCAGTACGATATATTTGACTTTCTGAAGCCCGTGAACCATTTTTTCGGAAAGAACCGGTTTCTTTTTTTTGTGAAAGCATTTCATCCGGATCCAGGAAAAGCCTTCATATACGGCATCTCCGAAAGATCCGAATACACACGCATATCCGCAGAAATGTCTTCCGAAAAAGCAGGTAAAGATCAGAAGCACTGCCGTTACAGTCAGAAAGGAATTCCACTCCACCGGCTGACCGGCCGCAATGGCAAGAAAGATCGATTTGATACCTGCAAAGGCTGTAGAAAACAGAGACGGGGCGGCAATAAAAAATGCCAGCTGTATTCCCGCACGCATCAGCCTTACCTCCCGCTGTCTTTTTTTCATGAGTTTTCCGCCTTTCCAAGTGCCGCATCCACTGCGTTTAGGATTCCTGTGGAGCTGAACGTTGCTCCAGATACGGTATCCACATCTGTACTCTGAGCACTCAGGATGGAATCGATCACACTCTCTGCCTGTGAAAGATATGCACTGTCCTCACCTGGGGCGCTGACTACGTTGATGGATGTGATCTCATCACCGGTAAGTGTCACCTCCACCTGAATGGTCCCGCCGTATCCCTCGGCTTCTCCTGTATAGGTTCCATCTTTATATACATTATCGGAATCTGCGGTTGCTGTGTCCTCTGCGTCTGCATCGGATACATTGCCATCTGAAGTGTCTGTTGTTTTGTCATCGCCTGCTGTATCTGCATCACTGCTGCCTGATCCTGCAGATGCTACCTGATTCTGCATACGATTTACATAACTCGTCTCCAGCGCACTGAGAAGTTCATTCTGCTGCTCCTGAAGTGTATCTACCTTATCTGTCAGAGCCGCGATCTCTTTTTCATTTGCCTGGGCTTTCATGCTGCTGTTATAAAAAAGTACAGCCAGGATCACCAACAGTAAGGAGATCACTCTCATATAAAAATTCTGATTTTTCATCTCTTTTCTCCCTTGTATTTTTAGCAATTCTGTAAATTGCTGCATCAGGCTCAGCTGTGCGAACATATATTGCTGCGTCAGATGCTCTCGATCTATTCCTTCAACCTGCGTATAACTGTCTTTTGGATAAATTATATAGTTTTTATCCATATACATAAATTAGTTTTGATTAATCTTTTTTGTAAAATTAGACGATGCTAACTTACAGTTAGGTATTATATCACCTGTTTTTTTTCTTGTCTACACTTTTGTTAGTAGTTTATAACTTTTTCCAATATGAATTTTTTCGCCACTCCTCCCTTTCCGTTGGGAACAGCTGTATGAATTATGGTTAGATATCATTAACTTATGTTTGCCTTTTAATTTCGATTATGATATGATTTTTTCTGAATCTGTAACAGAAATGGAGATTTGTTTTGAAGAAAAAAGAATTGATTTTTATTGCCGGGATCCTGATTCTGGCGGGGGTTCTCTGGCTTGGTTTTCAGATTGCGGGGAAACGTTCCCATAATACGATCCGTATTACCGTTGACGGAAAAGAATTCGGAACCTATTCGCTTTCCCAGGACCAGATCATCCACATCGGAGACACCAATGTCTGCGAGATCAAAGATGGAAAAGTTACAATGATCGAAGCAACCTGCCCGGATCATTACTGTATGAAACAGAAGGCTGTGGACGAGCACGGCGGTTCCATCATCTGCCTTCCTAATAAGGTTGTGATAGAAGGGGAAAATACTGCAGAGGATTCGGATTCGGATAGTTCGCCTAAAATTGATGCGGTGACATAAAATTTCCGGAGAATATGCGTAATACGTGTTCTCCGTAGAGTTTTCTCTGACAGACGGTATTCTGTCTGTGCTGTTTCTGCAACGATATTCCTGCAACAAATGAAAGGATTTATTTATGAAACGAAAAACAGCTTATCTCGGATTATTTGCCGCAGTAGCGATCATTTTTGGATATGTGGAGTCTCTGGTCCCTGTATTTACAGGGATTCCGGGTATCAAGCTCGGGCTTGCAAACCTGGCGGTACTTTTTATACTGGACCGATATTCCTTTAAAGAAGCGGCTCTCGTGTCCGTTGTCAGAATCCTGGTGATCGGATTTATGTTTGGAAATCTGTTCAGTATTTTGTATAGTCTGGCTGGCGCTGCGCTTAGCCTGACTGTGATGGAGCTTTTGAAAAAACATTCCGGCTTCAGTCTGATCGGTATCAGTGTGGCCGGTGGTGTCACACATAATATCGGGCAGCTGATCGTTGCCATGATCGTGGTGAGCAATACGAGTTTGATGGTTTATGCACCGGCACTGCTGGTGGCAGGAGTCCTGGCGGGGATTCTCATAGGTGGGTTGACAAAGGAGGTTGTGGGACGACTTCCTTTGAATCTATAATTATGTGGTTTGCTTTTTGGATTATGGTTTTCACTTTTTGAAGTGAGGGGAAATTGTGTGGTTTGATTTTTTAGATTATAGTTTTCACTTTTTGAAGTGAGATAAATTGGATAGTTTGATTTTTTGGGATTGTAGTTTTCACTTTTTGAAGTGAGAGGAAATTGGATGGTTTGATTTTTTTGGATTATAGTTTTCACTTTTTGAAGTGAGATAAATTGGATAGTTTGATTTTTTGGGATTGTAGTTTTCACTTTTTGAAGTGAGAGGAAATTGGATGGTTTGATTTTTTTGGATTATAGTTTTCACTTTTTGAAGTGAGATAAATTGGATAGTTTGATTTTTTGGG
>OLPU01002203.1_pt1 | contig 13196 bp, 23 predicted proteins | sample 1673111 | NCBI WGS metagenome assembly OLPU01 (sample SAMEA3136755, study PRJEB25190) | human gut metagenome | reverse complement strand
CTCGACCGTATAGTTAACCTTGCGGATGGGGGTGAAAATCGAATCCACCGGTATCACGCCGATGGGCATGTTGGGAGTCTTATTGCGGTCTGCGACCACATAACCCCTGCCCTTTTCGAGCGTAATCTGCATCTGCAAATGCGCATCGGAATTCAGCGTTGCTATATGCAGATCGGGATTAACGATCTCAACTTCCTCATCGCATTTTATATCGCCGGCAGTTACTTCGCATTCACCGCTCGCATCTATTGTAACCAGCTTGGGGCCGTCGCTATGAAGCACCGCCGAGATATTCTTGAGATTAAGGATAATCTCAGCTACGTCTTCCTTGACACCCGGCACGGTGGAAAACTCATGCTGCACACCCTCTATCTTGCAGCTCGACACTGCCACACCCGGCAGCGACGACAGCAATACACGGCGCAGCGAATTTCCCAGCGTCTGGCCAAAACCTCGCTCCAGCGGCTCTATGGCGAATTTGGCATAACGCCCACCCTCGCCAACCTCTACGCGCTCGATTCTCGGCTTCTCGATTTCGATCATTCAGTAAACCCTCCTCAATAGCACGGTGCGAGCTGGGGCTACCGCGAAAGCGGGTATCATCAACGAGAATAGAGCTCGACGATGAGGTGCTCCTGCAGCGAGACGTCGATGTCCTCGCGCACGGGCAGCGCCACAACCTTAGCCTTCAAATTTTCGGCGTCCAGGCTCAGCCACTTGGGAACAACGCGACCGGTGCCCTCACGCAGCGCCTTGAAATGCTCGATTTCCTGGCTGCGGGTACGCAGAGTAATCTCGTCGTCCGCCTTCACCTGATAGGAAGGAATGGTAACCTTTTTGCCATTTACACGGAAATGACCATGCAGCACCAGCTGACGCGCCTGAGCGCGGCTGGAAGCCAGACCCAGACGGTAGATGACGTTGTCCAGACGCAGCTCCAGCAGTATCAGCAGGTTTTCACCGGTGATACCCTTCATACGCTCAGCACGGCTGAACGTGCGCTTGAACTGACCTTCCATCATGCCGTAGGTGCGGCGTGCCTTCTGCTTTTCACGAAGCTGGATGCCGTACTCGCTCTGCTTCCTAGCCCTCGCCTGACCATGCTCACCAGGAGTGGTGGGACGGCGCTCTGCGGAAGCGCCGCGACCGCCGCGCTCACCGCCGCCTACCGACGCCGCGCGGCGATTGCACGCGCACATCGGGCCATAGCAACGGTCGCCTTTGAGGAAGAGCTTGGTGCCTTCGCGACGGCACAGCCGGCAAACGGGACCTGTATATCTAGCCATAACTGTAAACCTCCTCGAATTACACTCTTCTGCGCTTGGGCGGACGGCAACCATTGTGCGGGATCGGCGTCACGTCCTTAATCATGGAAACCTCAAGTCCCGCGGCCTGCAGCGAGCGGATAGCCGCTTCACGTCCGGAACCGGGGCCCTTGACATAGACTTCTACGGTCTTCAGACCGAACTCCATCGCGGCCTTGGCAGCGGTCTCAGCCGCCATCTGCGCCGCGAAAGGCGTGGACTTCTTGCTGCCGCGGAAATTCAATCCGCCGGAAGAAGACCAGCTCAGCGCGTTGCCCGCCGGGTCGGTTATCGTAACTATGGTGTTATTAAAGGAAGAGCGGATATGTGCCGCGCCGCGCTCTACGAGCTTTTTTTCACGGCGCTTGCGCGTAACCTTCTTCAGCTTCGCCTTAGCCATTTATGTCCCTCCTACAAATTTGCGTCAAGGAAAAGCCGCCGTCAAACTATGTCTGATTAAGTCAAATCAAACGCATTCGGGCAAGTTTTCCCGCGCAATCATCCGTCATGGGCCACATCTGCCCTGACGCAATTTTCCCCGGCCGGTCTCGTTTGCGCACGGCGGCGCATAGAGCCGGAGGGCTGCCAACGTTCCTATGCGGCACCCGCCGCATAGAAAGATTCACCGGGCACCGAAAAAAAACTATTACTTAGCGTCCTTCTTCTTGCCGGCAACCTGCTTCTTCGGGCCCTTGCGGGTACGCGCGTTCTGCTTCGTGTTCTGACCACGAACAGGCAGACCGCGACGATGACGCACGCCACGATAGCAACCGATCTCCATCAGGCGCTTGATGTTCAACGACACCTCGCGGCGGAGGTCACCCTCAACCTTGAGATTGTGGTCGATGTACTCGCGCAGCTTGCTGACGTCGGATTCGGTCAGGTCCTTGACACGGGTGTCAGGATTGATGCCGGTAGCGGCGAGGATCTCATCGGCAACGGCGCGGCCTATACCATAGATATAAGTCAGACCGATCTCGATGCGCTTCTCGCGAGGCAGGTCTACACCAGAAATACGTGCCATCTGTTTTGCACACCTCCAAGATTCTGCTTGAACCGTATCCTAAATAAGTAATATCGCTCAAGCTTGCCTATTATAGCACGCGAAAGTGATATGTACGTTTAGGTAGGGTTATTTATAGTGACTTTAGAGGGGATTTTTAACAAAAATCTCCTCTCAGTTTCATGCGTTTCACGGATTATTTTACTCGCAGCCCTTAAACGCACTTTTGCGCCATGCAGCCGACGGCTGCGCCGGGAAACTCAAATCCCCTGCGCGCGGTCGCGCCGCGTGGCGTAAAGCGCTTTATATGCTTGCGCGCAAATCCCGCAAATCGCTTAGCCCTGCTTCTGCTTATGCTTCGGATTTTCGCAGATGACCATTACGCGGCCCTTGCGCTTGATTATCTTGCACTTTTCGCACATCGGCTTTACGGAAGGTCTTACTTTCACGCGAATTCCTCCTTCTTAATCATCTGAGCACAGTCGCGCTCAAGATATGTGTTAGCCCTTGCTGCGCCAGGTGATCCTGCCGCGCGTAAGATCGTAGGGAGAAAGCTCCACGGTCACCTTATCGCCGGGGTAAATGCGGATGAAGTTCATGCGCATCTTGCCCGATACATGGGCCAGTATCTTATGTCCGTTGGACAGCTCAACCTCGAACATAGCGTTCGGGAAAGCTTCGGTTACCACGCCGTCGATTTCGATGTTATCGGCCTTGGACAAAATATCACTCCTCCTGCTTGTCATTCGGCTCAAAGCCGTTTGAAGCTAAAAACTTGCGAATCTGAGCGTCCTGAATCAGTTCGCCCTTGTCAAGTTTTATCTGAATTTCGCTCATGCACGCGGGCTTGGGCGTAAGATGCTTCAGCTTCTTTTTCTTGGGCGATTCAACTTTTCTGAGCCGACCGTCCGCGATAAGCACATGCTCATCATCCACCTGCCCTACCACGACAAAGTATCTGCCATTGTCGCGCCCCGCGCGGGATAACACCACACTGCCGAGCTGCACGGGAGGTCTATTCAAGGTAATTAGCCCTCCCTCTCAAGCGCCTTTTTTACTTCTGCCTCAGGCATAGAAAGTACCTGCGGCCCGTCGTCCAGGATCGCTATCGTGTGCTCGTAGTGCGAGCAGACGCTGTGATCCACCGTGCGATAGCCCCACCCGTCGGGATCGGTCTTGCCGTGCCAGTCGCCCATGGCAATCATGGGTTCGATGGCGATCGTCATGCCGTTCCTCAGCTTAAGGCCATGTCCGGCGTGCCCGAAATTGGGCACCGAGGGATCCTCATGCATCTCCCTGCCAATGCCGTGGCCGCACATGTCGCGGATTACTCCGTAGCCATGGGCCTCAGCATGGGTCTGCACGGCGCTTGCGATATCGCCAAGCCTGTTGCCTACACGCGCAGCTTTGAACGCGTGCCAGAAGCATTGCTCGGTAACCTCTATAAGCTGCCTTTTCGCATCGTCGATCTGACCTACGCCGGCTGTAAACGCGCTGTCCGACTGCCAGCCCTGATATACAAGTCCGCAGTCCACCGAAAGTATCTGCCCTTCCTCGAGCGGCTTGTCATTCGGAAAGCCATGCACGATCACATCGTCAGCTGAGCAGCACAGCGTATACGAATAGGGGCTGTACAGTCCCTCCACGCCCAAGAACGTGGGCTTTGCGCCCATCTTGGTAATCAGCTTGTGCGCCATCGCGTCCAGATGAAGGGTAGTTACACCGGGCTTTATCTGCTCCCTGAGTTCACAGAGCACGTCGTAAAGCATCTTGCCTGCCACGCGCATCTTTTCGATTTGCGAATCGTTTTTAAGCGTAATCATCGCCGCTGCTCCAAGGCGCTCATTATCGACGAAAGAACGGTATCGAGAGGCTGTGCGCCGTCCACCTCCTGCAAAAGGCCCTTGTTCTTATAATATTCAATAAGAGGAGCCGTCTGCTTGTGATACACGTCAAGGCGGCTGAGCACCGTTTCCGGAGCATCGTCCGCCCTCTGCGTCAACTTAGTGCCGCACTTGGGGCAATCCTCGCCGTTAAGCGTACTGACATGATACGTGCCAGAGCATTTGCTGCACACGCGTCTGCCCGAAAGCCTGCGCACGAGATGCTCATCCGGCACCTCAATATCAATTACCGCGTCCAGTTCGGTTATCTTGCCCAGCGCCTCGGCCTGGTCGATGGTGCGCGGGAAGCCGTCCAGCAGGAAGCCTTCCTTGCAGTCATCTTCACTAAGCCGCTCCTTAACCATCTCAATGACAACGCTGTCGGGCACCAGCTGACCCTTGTCGATAAAGGACTTGGCGCTTATGCCAATCGGCGTTTCCTGACGGATGGCTGTTCTGAGCAGATCGCCGGTGGATATATGCGGTATTTTCACTTCAGCGCAAACCTTGTCGGCCTGAGTGCCCTTTCCCGCCCCGGGAGGCCCCAAAAAAACGAGCTTCATGTCTGCACCTCCATATTAACGCATTACATCGGCGGCCCAAGCAAGCAGTGCCGGGAATCGACCCACACTGCCCGCCTGACCTCCGTGTATTACTTCAAGAATCCTTTGTAGTGACGCATCAACATCTGGCTTTCCAGCTGACGCGTGGTCTCCAGCGCAACGCTTACCGCAATCAGCAGCGAAGAAGCGCCGAATGGGATGGACACGCCGCACAGCGCCGCAATCAGCGTGGGCACAACGGCCAGCACAGCCAGGAACAGCGCGCCAAACAGCGTGATACGGCGAGATATGCGCGCCAGATAATCGCTGGTGGGCTTGCCCTGACGAATGCCGGGGATCATACCACCGTTCTGCTGCAGGTTCTTGGACATATCGATCGGGTTAAACGAGATCGTGTTGTAGAAGAACGCAAACGCGATTATAAGTACAGCGAATATCACCTGATACGGCCAGGAGACGTAGTTAAAGTGCGTCTGCCACCAGAGGTTGGCCTCGCTCCACGCGGGAACCATAGCCAGTATCGTGCCGGGGAACTGCATCATAGCAGAGGCGAATATCAGCGGCATAACGCCGGAGGAGTTCACGCGCATCGGGATGTGCGTGGACTGACCGCCGTACATCTTGCGGCCCACCACGCGCTTGGCGTACTGGATCGGGATGCGGCGCTCGCCCATGTCCACAAAGGTGATGGCCACGATCATCGCCAGCAGCGCGATCACGATCACGATCACCGCGATCGGGTGCACCGTGCCGCCCACCATGCCAACCGTCGCCTGACGGCCCCAGTTGAACATGTTGGAAACGATACCGGCCATAATCAGCAGGGAGATGCCGTTGCCGATGCCGTTCTCGGTGATGCGCTCACCGATCCACATCGCCAGGGCGCTGCCCGCTGCCATCGACAGACCGATGACAAGGTACCAAACTCCGCCGTAGGAATTGGCACGCATGGCAAAGACGAGGCCAACCGCCTGAATGAACGCCAGCACGACGGTCAGGTAGCGGGTGTACTCGTTGATCTTCTTGCGGCCCTCCGGGCCTTCATTCGCCAGCTTCTCCAGCGCCGGAATGGCAACCGTCAGAAGCTGAAGGATGATGCTGGAGTTGATGTACGGAGTGATACCCATGGCCATGATGCTCATGTTCTGGAAAGAACCGCCGGTCATCATGTTCATGAAGTCAAGGATCGAGTAATCCTTCACCGCGCTGGCCACCGCCGAGACGTTGATGCCCGGAACCGGGATCACGCACAGCAGGCGGTAGATCAGCAGCATGCCGAAGGTGTAAATGATCTTCTTGCGGAGCTCCGGAATGCGCCAGGCACTCTTCATCTTTTCCAGCATATCAGATCACCTCAGCAGTTCCACCGACGGCCTCGATCTTCTCCTTCGCAGAGCCAGTAAACTTCACGGCCTTCACCGTCAGCTTCTTGGTCAGCTCACCGTTGCCCAGAACCTTGAGACCGTCCAGCTCCTTGCGGATGATCTTCTTTTCCACCAGCATCGCGCTCGTCACTTCGGTGCCGTTCTCGAACACCTCAAGCTCGCTCACGTTGACGGTGGCGTATTCCTTGGCGAAAATGTTCTTAAAGCCGCGCTTCGGCAGCTGGCGAACCAGAGGCATCTGGCCGCCTTCGAAGCCCGGACGCTTGCCGCCGCCGCTACGGGCCTTGGCACCCTTGTGGCCCTTGCCGGACGTCTTGCCCAGGCCGGAGCCGACGCCGCGGCCCAGACGGCGCGGCGCGGTGGTGGAGCCCAGTGCGGGCTTCAGCTCATTCAGCTTCATGGTGAATCCTCCTTAGTCGCTGATTTCGACCACAGACACCAGATGGTTAACCTTGAAGATCATGCCGCGGATAGACGGGGTATCCTCAAACACCTTGGTGGAGCGGATCTTGTGCAGGCCCAGAGCCTTCACAATTTTGATGTGGTTGGGCTTGCTGGAGACAGGAGACTTCACAAGCGTTACCTGCAATTTCATACGTCTCTTCCTCCTTATCAGCCGAGCAGCTCTTCGACGGTCTTGCCGCGCATCTTCGCCACTTCTTCGGCGCTGCGCAGGGAAGCCAGACCCTCGATGGTCGCCTTCACCATGTTAATCGGGTTGTTGGAGCCGTAGCTCTTGGTGCGGATGTCCTTCACGCCGCACAGCTCGAGCACAGCACGCGCCGGGCCGCCGGCGATAACGCCGGTACCTTCCGGAGCCGGCAGCAGCACGATCTCGCCCGTGCCGAAACGGCCGACGGTCTCGTGCGGGATGCTGGTGCCCTTCATGCTGACGTGAACGAGGTGCTTCTTGGCATCCTCGGTCGCCTTGCGGGCGGCTTCCGGAATTTCGGTGGCCTTGCCAATACCGCAGCCGACGCGGCCCTTGCCGTCGCCGATGACAACCAGAGCTGCAAAGCGGAAGTTACGGCCGCCCTTAACAACCTTGGTTACGCGATTGATGGAAACCATCTTCTCCTGGAATTCGCTCTCCGGGCGGCGGTCACGACGCGGACCGCGCTCGCGGCGCTCGCCGCGCTCCTGCGGTTTCTTTTCCATATCCTGAGGCATTTCTTGAATCCTCCCTTGAATCAGAAGTCGAGGCCCGCTTCACGGGCGCCTGCGGCGACCTCCGCCACGCGGCCGGTGTAAACGTAGCCGCCGCGGTCGAAGACGACCTTCTTGATGCCGGCCTGCAGCGCACGCTCGGCAACGGTCTTGCCGACGAGCTTGCCCGCGCCCTTCTTGTCCAGCTCGGAGAGCTGGCCCTTGATCTGCGGATCAAGCGTGGAGCAGGAAACCAGGGTCTTGCCGGCCACATCGTCGATCACCTGAACGTAGATGTTGTTCAGGCTGCGATACACGCTCAGACGCGGCATCTCGGGCGTGCCGCTGATCTTCTTACGCACACGCTCATGACGGATCTTACGGATCTCATTACGATCACGTTTGGTAAACATTAGCGCTCACTCCCTTACTTCTTACCGGTCTTGCCTTCCTTTTGACGGACAACCTCATCCGCATAACGGATGCCCTTGCCGTGGTACGGTTCCGGGCTGCGGACCGCACGGATGTCGGCCGCGATGTTGCCCACCTGCTGCTTGTCGATGCCGGAGACCTCAATGGTCGTCTGGTTCGGCGTAGCAAAGGCGATGTTCTGCGGCGCCTTCATGATGACGGGATGGCTGTAACCGATGGTGATGTTCAGGGTGTCGCCCTTCGCCTCGGCGCGATAGCCGGTGCCCACCAGAGCCAGCGTCTTCTTGTAGCCCTCGGTCACGCCGGTCACCATGTTGGCGATCAGGGCGCGGTACAGGCCGTGGAAAGCACGATTCTGCTTCTCATCGTTCGGGCGGGTGACGTGCACCTCGTTGCCCTCAACCTTGACGGTGATGTTCTTGTTGACCGTCTGCTCCAGCTGGCCCTTCGGGCCCTTCACGACGACATGGTTGTCGTCGGAAACGGTGACCGTGACGCCGGCCGGAATTGCAATCGGATGTCTTCCGATACGAGACATTGTTTTTACCTCCGTTTCAGCGTCGTCGATTACCAGATGTAAGCGAGCACTTCGCCGCCAACCTTGGCCTCGCGAGCCTGCTTGTCGGTCATCACGCCCTTGGACGTGGAGACGATCGCAATGCCCAGGCCGCCCAGCACCTTCGGCAGCTCCTCGCACTGCGCGTAGACGCGCAGGCCCGGCTTGCTGATGCGCTTGAGGCCAACGATGACGCTCTGCTTCTTGTCGGTATACTTCAGGCCGATCTTGATCTGGCCGGCAAGGCCGTCGTCGATCATGTCGACGCTCTTGATGTAGCCTTCGTCGAGCAGGATCTTGGCGATGGACTTCTTCATGTTGGAAGCCGGGATCACCACAGTGTCGTGCTTGGCGATTTGGGCATTGCGGATGCGGGTGAGCATATCTGCAATGGGATCGTTAACGAGCATTTCAGTTCCTCCTTACCAGCTGGCCTTGCGGACGCCGGGAATCTCTCCCTTGTACGCCAGTTCGCGGAAACAAATGCGGCACACGCCGTACTTACGAAGCACGGAATGCGGACGGCCGCACAGGCGGCAGCGGGTGTAAGCACGAGTAGAGAACTTCGGCTCCTTCTGCTGCTTGTTGATCATACTGGTCTTAGCCATGTGATTGTCCTCCTCCTTACTTCGTGAACGGCATGCCCATCAGGCGAAGGAGCTCTTTGCATTCCTCGTCGCTGTGAGCGGTGGTCACGAAGATCATTTCCATGCCGCGAACCTTCTCAACCTTATCGTAGTCGATTTCGGGGAAGAGCAGCTGCTCGCGAATGCCCAGCGCATAGTTGCCGCGGCCGTCGAAGGCCTTGTCGCTGACGCCGTGGAAGTCGCGAACACGCGGGAGGGCGATGTTCATCAGCTTGTCCATGAACTCGTACATGCGCTCGCCGCGGAGGGTGACCTTCGCGCCGATGTTCATGCCTTCACGGAGCTTGAAGTTAGCGATGGACTTCTTGGCCTTGGTGGTGATCGCCTTCTGGCCGGCAATGGCCTCCAGCTCCTTCACGGCCGCTTCCAGCGCCTTGGGGTTGTCCTTGCAATCGCCAAGACCCATGTTGATCACGATCTTGTCGATCTTCGGGATCTGGTTGACGTTCTTGTAACCGAACTTCTGCTGCAGGGCAGGAACCACTTCGGTCACGTACTTATCGTAAAGACGCGCTTCCATTACTTGTTTCCTCCTGCATTAGTCTTCGATGCTCGCGCCGCACTTCTTGCACACGCGAACCTTGGTGCCGTTCTCCAGCACGCTGTAACCAACGCGAACGCCCTTCTTGCACTTCGGGCAGACGAGCATCACGTTGCTGGCGTCGATGGCGGCTTCCTTCTTGATGATGCCGCCCGGCACGCCCTGCTGGCGCGGCTTCTGATGCTTGGTGGCAATCGCAACGCCTTCCACGACGACCTTGCCGGTCTTCGGGGAAGCAACCAGAACCTTGCCTTCCTTGCCCTTGTCCTTACCGGTGATCACAACCACCGTATCCTTGGAACGGATATGCATATTCTCTTGCCCCTCCTTACAGAACTTCGGGAGCCAGAGACACGATCTTCATGAAGTCGTGCTCACGCAGCTCGCGGGCGACCGGCCCAAAGATACGGGTGCCCTTGGGCTGCTTGTCGTTGTTGATGATAACGGCAGCGTTGTCATCAAAACGGATGTAGGAACCGTCGGGACGACGGTAGCTCTTGTGCGTGCGGACGATAACGGCCTTCACGACGTCGCCCTTCTTCACAACGCCGCCGGGCGTTGCGCTCTTGACCGAAGCCATGATGATGTCGCCGACCGAGCCGGTCTGGCGGAAAGAACCGCCCATGACGCGGAAGCACATAATTTCCTTAGCGCCGGTGTTATCGGCGACTTTAAGACGCGTTTGCGGCTGAATCATTGAGTTATTTCCTCCTTATCCGACAGGGCTTACTTCGCCTTCTCGATGATCTGGGTGAGACGCCAGCGCTTGTCCTTGGACAGCGGGCGGGTCTCCATGATGCGAACGGTATCGCCGATGCCGCACGCGTTCTCTTCATCGTGCACCTTGAACTTCTTGGTGCGGTTCATGATCTTGCCATAGAGCGGGTGCTTGACGCGGGTGCGGATCTCGACCACAATGGTCTTGTCCATCTTGTCGGAGACCACAACGCCGGTACGGGTCTTGCGATTGCCTCTTTCGGCCATTTTTTATGTGCCTCCTTTACTTACGCCTTGCCGCTCATTTCGAGCTGACGGATGACGGTCTTGACGCGGGCGATGTCCTTCTTGCACTGCTTGAGCGCCGCGGTGTTCTGGAGCTGCCCGGTCGCAAGCTGGAAGCGCAGGTTGAAAAGCTCGCTCTTCTTGTTCTTCAGATCGGTGTCGAGCTCGGCCATGGTCTTCTGGGTGAGCGCTTTCATCTGTTCCTTGGTCTTCACTGCTCGTCACCACCTATCGTTTCGGTCTCAGGAGCGGCCGCGGCCTCTTCCTTCTTGATGAACTTGGTGCGGATGGGGAGCTTGTGGGCAGCCAGGCGCAGGGCTTCGCGAGCGGCTTCTTCGGGCACGCCAGCGATTTCAAACAGCACGCGGCCGGGCTTGACAACTGCAACCCAGTATTCCGGAGAGCCCTTGCCGGAACCCATTCGGGTTTCAGCCGGCTTTTCGGTAACGGGCTTATCGGGGAAAATCTTGATCCAGACCTGACCGCCACGCTTGGTGTAACGGGTCAGGGCGATACGGGCGGCCTCGATCTGCTGAGAGGTAACCCAGCAGGGCTCAGTGGCCTGAAGGCCGTATTCACCGTAAGCGAGGAAGTTGCCGCGATGAGCAGCACCCTTCATGCGGCCGCGGAAAACCTTGCGGCGCTTGACTCTCTTGGGCATCAGCATGGGTTACTTAACCTCCTTCGCGACCGGAGCCTTCTTAGCCTTCGGCAGGATCTGACCCTTGTAGATCCACACCTTCACGCCCAGACGGCCATAGGTGGTCTTGGCTTCAGCGAAGCCGTAGTCGATGTTGGCGCGCAGGGTCTGCAGCGGGATGGAGCCATCATGATAGTGCTCGGTGCGGGCAATGTCCGCGCCGCCCAGACGACCAGAAACGCTGGTCTTGATACCCTTCACGCCGGGGAGCTTCATCGCGCGCTGCTGCGCCTGCTTCAGGGCACGGCGGAAGCTGATGCGCTTCTCCAGCTGCTGAGCGATGTTCTCCGCCACCAGCTGCGCGTCCGCATCGGGCTGCTTGATCTCCATCACGTTGATCTGCGCCGGACGGCCGAGCTGCTTGGTCACTTCCGCCTTCAGCTGCTCGATGGTAGCACCCTTCGGGCCGATAATCATGCCGGGCTTGCTGGTCATGATGTTGACGGTCACGTCCTTAGCGGTGCGCTCAATGTCGATGCGGCTGATGCCGGCAGCATAGTACTTTTCCTTAATCATCTTGCGAAGCTTGAAGTCTTCAACCAGGTTGTTGGCGAAGTCCTTCTTGTCCGCATACCAGCGGGTGCTCCAGCCGAAGATGACGCCCACGCGAGCTCCGTGGGGATTGACTTTCTGACCCATGGATAAACCTCCTTACGCCTTCTTCTGGTCCAGCACCACGCTGATGTGGCTGGTGCGCTTGAGCATGGGGGACGCGCTGCCGCGGCTGCGGGCAACGTAGCGCTTGAGCGTCGGGCCGGGGTTTGCGTAAACCTCAGCAACGTACAGCTCCTTGCGGTCCAGCTCCTGGTTGTTCACCGCGTTGGCGATGGCGCTGTTGAGCACCTTCAGCACAACGGGGGAAGCGGCCTTGGGGGTGTAGGTCAGAATCGCGGCGGCTTCGTCCACATTCTTGCCACGGATCAGGTCGATAACGATCTTCACCTTGCGAGGAGAGATGCGAACGTACTTAGCAATAGCCTTCGGACGCTTGTCGGCGGACGCCTGACGAGCCTGCGTCTTCGTCTTCGAACGGGTTGCCATATCGTTTCACTCCTCTCTTACTTGCGGGCAGTCGCCTTGTCACCCGCGTGACCCTTAAAGGTACGGGTGGGCGCGAATTCGCCCAGCTTGTGACCGACCATATCCTCGGTCACATAGACCGGAACATGCTTGCGGCCATCGTGCACGGCGATGGTGTGGCCAACGAAATCCGGGAAAATCGTGGAGGAACGGGACCAGGTCTTGACCACGTTCTTCTTGCCGGACTTGTTCATCTCAACAATGCGCTTCATCAGCGCAGATTCAACATAGGGGCCCTTCTTAATAGAGCGGCTCATTGGTTGGCTGCCTCCTTCCTGTAGGATGCGCGATTACTTGCCAGCGCGCTTGACGATCATCTTGTTGGAATACTTCTTGTGCTTCCGGGTCTTCAGGCCCAGAGCGGGCTTGCCCCACGGAGTCACAGGAGCCGGCAGACCAACGGGGCTCTTGCCCTCGCCGCCGCCATGCGGGTGATCGTTCGGGTTCATGACGACGCCGCGGACGGTCGGACGCACGCCCATATGACGGACGCGGCCAGCCTTGCCCAGGCGGACGTTCTCATGGTCGGTGTTGCCGACGGTGCCGATGGTCGCCTTCGCGTTCAGCGGCAGCTTGCGCATTTCACCGGAGGGCAGACGGACGGTCGCAAAGCCGTTTTCCTTCGCCATGAGCTGCGCGCTCATGCCGGCGGAACGAACCAGCTGACCGCCGCGGCCGGGCTTGAGCTCCAGGTTGTGGATCAGCGTGCCGACCGGGATGTTCGCCAGCGGCAGCGCGTTGCCGGGCTTGATGTCCGCGTTCTCGGAGGACACCACGGTGTCGCCCACATTCAGGCCCAGAGGAGCCAGGATGTAACGCTTCTCGCCGTCGGCGTAGAACAGCAGGGCGATGAACGCGCTGCGGTTCGGGTCGTACTCAATCGCGGCAACCTTCGCCGGAATTTCCAGCTTGTTGCGCTTGAAATCAATCACGCGGTACTTGATCTTGTTGCCG
>OLPU01002201.1_pt1 | contig 13213 bp, 11 predicted proteins | sample 1673111 | NCBI WGS metagenome assembly OLPU01 (sample SAMEA3136755, study PRJEB25190) | human gut metagenome | reverse complement strand
AAGTCCTTTCTGCAAATCATATCAGTATAATTATAGTCGGGCATACGAATAATAGCAAGTGCAAGTATATGAATTATTATGGCTATAAATAGGAACTGTATAGACGTATTCAGTATGAAAGAGGAACAGTAGAATGTATATGGGTGAATAAATATGGCAAAAAGACCAACAGCTAAATATGACTTTAAGGCTTTCGGACAAGCTATCAAAGCAGCGAGAACCGAACGAAAAGAGAGCCGTAAAAAAGTAAGTGATGAAATGTATATCTCACCACGTTATCTTGCTAATATTGAGAATAAAGGACAACAGCCGAGTTTACAAATTTTTTATGAGCTTGTAACACGCTATGATATATCCGTAGACCAATTCTTTTTCCCAGATAAATCAGCGGAAAAAGATACACAACGTAGGCAGCTTGATACACTGCTTGATAGTATGAGCGAGAAAGGAATACGGGTAGTCACCGCCACAGCAAAAGAGATAGCCGAAGTCGAAACAGAGGACAAGGAAATGTCCAGAACAGAATTTTAACGAGAAGACACATTGTAATCTTTCAAGAAATACAATGTGTCTTCTGCTTTATATAACTCTATTTCACAATCTTCCAGTTTTCCCCGTTCTTTTCCAGTACAAGGTTAAACTGTGATACCTGTGTTGTCATGGTCTGGTTATCCAGATATTTCACTGCAAGGGAAGCTGTCACCTGATTTCCGTTTCGGTTGTAAACCGGATTTACCAGTTCTGAGAAAATATACTCTTTTCCCACAGGTTTCAGCACGCCCTCATTCACATAATAGGTCAGCTCCTTTGCGGTTGCCGTAGGGTACAGTTTGAAAAAGGTAGTGAGAAATTCGTTGATTTCCTCCGTAGTGATAGAATCCACCGTACCGTCACTTTGTACCGCTTTTGGGGTGTAGCCGGATTTTACGGGAACGCTGGTGATGGTAGGGTTCTGGATAATCGTCAGGTTTCCAGAGCCGTCCACATAGACTGTCACCTGATAAGCGGAACGGACAGTTTTACCGGATTCTCCCTCTGTGATATGCTGTTCCACCGTATAGGTCACTTGATAATGCTGCTCCTTTTCTTCTGTGATTTCCCATATCTGAAAATCAGTCAGGGCAGACGATACTGGGATGTCTTTTCGGACAGTATCTACATTCAGGGCTTGCAGCTCTCCGGTGAGATAGCCTTTTAAAGCATTTGTCCGGTTATCAATGGAAGCGGCGGACTGTTCCCATGAATAGTAGACTTCTGCGAAATTCTTCACAAAATTCTCTATCTTGTGGGTGTCGAGGATTTGTTCCTCAATTACTTTGGTTTCATGGACAGTATGAATGTCTATCGCCGTGAAATTCTTATAGACGGCAAACAGGAAGCTCACTGCCAGCAGCACCCACAGGGCAATCACAGTTTTTTTGTGGGTATTGACTTTGTAAACTTTCAGTTTCTTTTCTTTCTGCTTTTTCTGGTTATCCTCTTTTCTAATCTGAATCATATCGGTTCATCCTTTCTTATTTTTTGATTCGTCCGGCTCCGGCAAGGTGCTGTTGCCAGTAGGAGCCTGTCAGGTCTGCATAACCAATGGGATTTCCGGCATGGTACATCCGGTTATTTCCCACATACAGTCCCACATGGGTGATGTAGGTTCCGGCGTTGTAGGTGGAGTGGAAAAAGACCAAATCCCCTGCTTTTGCTTCGGACAGAGGGATGTGCTGCGTTACATTGTACTGTTCCTGTGCTGTCCGTGGCAGGGCGATTCCTGCCTTGCCATAGCACCACTGCACCAGTCCCGAACAGTCAAAGGAAGTGGAGGGAGAATCACCCCCGTACACATACGTCCATCCCTCATACTTTAAGGCTTCCTCCATGATAGCCTGCACCGTTTCATCATCAAACTGTGCCACGGTCAGGTATTGCGATACCAAGAGGACATAGAACATATTTCCGTAGGAATACCGCCAGCCTCCGTTTTTCTCTACCGCAATAGGGTTGGTGTAGGTGACTTTCTTTCCGCCGGATTTGTCCCTTGCGAAGCTCTCTGCCAGTTCAAAAGTGTATTTTTTTCCACGCCCTGCCACATAGTCTAGGAAGCCGCCGCCGTAGTTGTAGGACTGAATCACACTGTTTAAGTCACAGCCCTTTGTTTCTGCCGCTGCGAGCAGTTCCGAGAGATATTTGCAGCCCTGTTTGATGGATTCCTCTGAACTAAGGGAGTTTGGGGGAAGCCCCAGAGATTCCGAGGACTGCATAACGTCTTCCAGTGTGCCGCCGGATTCCACCTGAATGATGGCGAGCAGCACATTTAAGTATTCCTCTATGCCATATTCCCTTGCATACTTTTCCAGCATAGGTTTATGGGCGAGGACTTCCTGTGATACGCTCACGCCCCCATAGATAAGGTTTCCGCCGCTTCCTCCGTCTTCCTCATCCGAGAAGACAATCACCACCAAAAGGAGCAGGGAGAACATCATCACGAACACGCCGGAACAGGCAAAGAAAAGGTGTCTTAACTTCATGGTTTCTCCCCTTTCTTCTGTTTGGCAGCCGCTGTTACCGTTTTTGTCCACTCCTTTCTGGCGGTGGTACGCCGGATGGTAAAGTTGGATTCTTTTACCACAGGAGCAGCCTGTTTTCTTTCCGGTATCACAGGAGCCGTATCATTTTGGACAGGTCTTGCCGGACGGGGAGCAGCAGATGTAGGGGTTGTCTTTTGTCTTTCCTCTGGTTTGTCTGGGGAAGCCGGAGGGACTATCTGGCGTTCTGTCCTTACAGACGGTATCTGTTCATGGTGGATGGAAGAAGCCTTTACCACCGGAACCGAAGTCCGTTCTGCCACAGTTCCCCCATAAGAAACCTGTCCCCGTTCCCTGATGGATGGGGAAGCTGGCTGTATAGCTGGCTTTCCTGTATGAGTGGTATCTGCATGGTTTCGGAAATCTTCCGGCTGCTTTGCAGTAACAGGGCGTTCATGGACAGGAGCCGCCCCTTTTGGTACTTCGGAAGCTCTCTGTTGCGGCTGTTTTGCCTGTTCCAGTTCCGCCCTGCGTTCTGCAATGGTCTGTCTGTGGCTTTCTGCCTGTGCATTCCGCTGTTTGGCTCTGGCAATTCGGGTCTGGGTCATGCTGGAAGTAAAATCCCTTACGCCCTCTGATACCTGTGTTTTCCCGTGGTAAAGGGCGTACTTTGCATTGACAGGCAAATCCTTTGCCTGCTCCCGAAGCTGTCCGGCAGTATCGGTTATCTTATCTTTGGTATCCGCCACCGCACCTACCGCAGAGCCAGCCCGTTTCCATGCGGATTCCTTTTCCGGTGCTGCCTGTCCGTCTGGTCTGCTGTGGTCTGCCTGTGTCCGTTTGGAAGAGCCGGAGTGGGAAGCAGTTCTCTGGTCTGAACCAGCCTGTTTTCCTGCGTGGTAGGCAGCCGTTCCAGCCCCAAGAGCCGCCACGGAACGTCCTAACTTATGCTGTAAACGGTGCATATGGGCGTGCATGAGCATACGGGGTCTTCGCATGATACGGCTCCCCATGCTTTGGGAATCGCCGCTCTGTAAGGAGAACATCCCCATCAAATCCCCCAGCTTGAAATAGATTCCGGCAAAGGTCACTATCTGCAAGAACGCCGTCAGGAAGAACGGATATTCCCCAGACAGGTTGTAGAGCATGGTGGAAATACTGAACGCTACCGTGATAATCAGGGTGATTCCGGCTCTGGTAAGGATGGTGTTGAACAGTTTCGTAATGGCACGCTTTGACATCCCCTCAAAAGAGGGAACCATGCTAAGGAGGAAGCTCACAGGCAGGAACATGGCGTAAATGATAAAAAGCACCTGTGAGAAAATCATTATCCCCGTGAGCAGGAATACAAAAATGGAGATACCGATATTGAAGATAAATAGGAAGAAGACGGTTCCCAAGCGGTTGATGGTCTTTGTGATGGTAAGGTTGGTGTTTTCCCTGTCTTCGATTTCCTCCACAACGATTTCTTCCCTGTCCTGCCCGTTGTTTTCATCTGGGCTGGTTGAGAGCAGGCTTTCCACACGGTCAGCTCCAATGCTTTCCACATCCGAATTGCCATATTGCAGCAGGAGCCAAGGCTGCTTGACCTGAATGGAAAACAGGCTGTCCCGTATCAAATCCACGCTGTCTTTTCCTTGACTTTCCGAGTTCGGCAGCACAATCTTTGTACCAAGGGTCAGGCTGGCATTGCTGATGTCTGCGGAAAATTCATTGATTTTCCCGATATAATCAGGGGCATAGGCGATAAGGGCAGCGGACAGCACGAACACCACCACGAAATTGACAACGGCATGGATGGCTTTTGTGGTTTCCCGTTTGATAAGCCCTGTATAGGCAACGTAAATCCCCACCACCAGAATGAGAATCAGCAGGAACCCGATATAAAATCCCTCCGAGGATAAGCCGCTGGTGGTAACGCCAGCAAGGGTCTGCATATTTTTCCCGATAGAATCCGCCGTAGAGGAAATGAAGTCCAGCGAGTAGGCTTCCTGAATCAGATACCCTGTGGCGTTGGAAAGGTACAGGCTGATTGTCCAGATAAAATTTGTGATGGCATACAGCCCGTACATCACCTGTTTTCCGATACCGTCCAGCCAGTTCCACGGGAGCCAGTCCCATCCGCTGTCTACATAAAAATCAAGCTGGTAGTTGTCCAGCGGATATTTGCTGTATTCGTTGGCAGCGTCCACCGTATCATCCACCAGTCCGGCAGCGTGGGCGGCTGTGCCGAAGACTGTTAGCAGCAGGAGGATGAGCAGGAGTGCCAGAAGCACTTTTCCTGCTATACTCCCGATTTTTTTAAAAGAGTTTTGTCCCTTTGTCCGGCAAGGGACAAGAGCTGTCCCCTGCTGGATGGGCTTTCTTATCTTCATTCCTCCACCTCTTTTCTTACGGGCGGTCTGGTATCAAAGGCATGGAACAGGTCTTCAAAGATAGGATGGAACTGTATCACGCCCACACGCCCGTACAAATCACTGATAAGGCACTGCCCGTTTTCCAAGTCACGGAGCCGCTTCTGGTTGTTTTCATCTTCGGAATCCACCCCGAAAAAGGCGAGGGTCTTCTTGATTTCGTTGATGTCTGTGGAGCGGAACGCAAACTTCAAGCCCAGATTGTTTTTCAGCTTTTCATCCAGCAAATCGTCTGTGTTCTGGGTGACAAAGTAAACGCCTGCGTTCATGGCACGTCCGGCACGAACCAGCTTCATGGAGAGGGTCTTGCCCTGTGCTACCTGTAAGAAGCTCCATGCTTCATCCAAATCCACAATCTTAAACACGCTGCGGTCAGTGTGGATGAAGTCGAGGGCAAAGGTGCTGATTACAATGAGCATTGCCACGGAAAGCAGCTCCATTGTGGTGTATTCTTCAAACGAGGTTTCCTTATCCGGCAGTACCAAATCCGCCACCTGAATGATATTGAGCTGCTTTTCAAGGCTGATGGACTGTGTGACATCCCCATCCGAAAAGAGCAGGTGTGCAAAGTCATAGTCCGTAAAGGATTCGATATGGTCGGCTATGCTGGTGCTGATGGTGGTTCCCTCCGCCCGAAGTTCCTCAATCACTTTGAAAAGCCCCCGTTCTTCACTGTTTGTCACCGCACGGATGGCTTTCCGAAGAACAGGGAACTTTTCCCCGTCACGGCTGGAAATGCCCGTTAAAAAAGTCAGGATGTCGATTGCCAGTGATTCGGAATCCTTTGGGTTCTCCATAATCACATATGGGTCGAGTAAGCCCCTGTTCTGTTCCTCCGAGGTCAGGTTTACGATATTGATTTCATGGGCGATTTCCGGCAGGGTTTCTTTCCAGCGTCCCCGTTCCGCTTTCGGGTCAACAATGAGAGCCTGTGCCCCAAATAATACACAGTAGTAGACAATCATGTTGTTGCTGAATGATTTTCCACCGCCGAGGGAGCCGACAAAAGCGGCAGCAAGGGCGTTGGTGACGGAGCCTTTTACCCCTTGACTGGCAAGGGCAGGCTTTAAGTACACGTTTCTTCCTGTATCAAGGCTGTACCCGATATAAATACCCTCCGTTTCTCCTAACATCTGGGTTGCCCCGAAGCCAAGACCAGCGAGGAAGTCACTGGTGACATACTGGATGTAATCGTTCAGATACCGTTTGCTGGCAGGAAGAAATTCCCCATGCAGCCCCAGCATATCTCCAAAGGGGCGAACCAGCTTCACGTTCAAATCGTCATAAAAATCTTTCACCTCATTGCAGCGGCGTTTCAGTTCTTCCAAGTCGGGAGCTGTCACACGCACCACATAGGACAGCTTATACATGGATTCCTTGCTCTGGTCTAAGGTGGATTCCAGCTCATTTACGCTGTCTAAAGCGTCCACCACGTTTGTACTGGTTTCGCTGTCATTCTGCCATGCGTGGTTGTCCAAATCTTTCAGCTCTTTTTTCTTGTTCCGCACCGTGGAGAGGGCTTTCCGGTTTGTGACAATCTCCACATTCATAGAGGTATCAATGGGAAAGGTAAATTGCTGCTGTTGATAGTAAAAGATTTCCGAGGATGGGAAGTCCAGCTCCCCCACAATGCTGTTGATGGTAAAGTAGGCGGCATACACTGTCCCGTCTTCCTGTTCGATTTTCAGATACCGCTGGTTTTCCTCTATCAGACAACGGGTTGGTTTGATGAGGTCATAGTATTTCACCAGCGTTTCTTCCTGAAACCGCTTCTTCGGCAGGTAATACTCATAATCTTCGTAGGCGGTTCCGGTCTGCCCGTATAAATGCTCAATCAGGTAGCCAAAATCGTCCTTATCCAGCCGCCGGACTTTGAAGCGGCGTGAGATTTTATTTTCCAGCAGTTTTTCCATCTTCTGAAACCGCCAGATTTCCTCATTGCTCATGGAAACAAAATCCCCCATGAGCTTGTGGTTGACTTCATGGAGGAAGTCGGAAACAGCGGTCTTTGCTTCCCTGCGGAACTGTTTCATGGTGACTTCCTGCTCATTGACAAGCAGCTTAAAGCCGATGAAAAAGCGGTAGTCCACCTGATTTTCCCCTATCATGGAAATCAGGGCTTCGGTCTGTGCGTCAATCTTTGCACAGGCAACGTCCTTTAACTTGCCCGTCACTTCCTGTTTGGAGCGTTCCTGTGCCGCCCGTATGCTGGATTCTGTGCTGATTTGCAGGGCGTGAATCTTCCCGTCCCTGTTCTGGGCGATAAGCTGCCGGAAGGAATCGTGTACCTGATATTTCTGTTCGGGGCTTAAAAAGGAATAGTTGTAGGGAAGCAGCTCATAGTAAGCGAAGCACTCCCCGTCATGGTTGAACACAAGGTTATTTTCGATATATTTAATCGGATATGCCATAAATATCACTCCTTACTGCCGTGATGGGCTGTGCCGGATATTCCTTTTTCAGCTTCACGGGCTTTCCTGCATAGGTCAGTTTCGGGCGTACCAGATATGCCAGTACGGATTTCAGGAAGCCATAAGGCTTTTTCCCGTCAAAGGTCTTCTGGCACATGAACCAAGTGAGGGCAAAGGGTACGCCGAAATATTTCAGAAATGCCCCGTCAATGAACGAAAGGGGAGGGAGGTTCCCCAAGAGCATAACTGCAAACACCGATACCACGAACCACGCCATCTGTGTGAACGTGATGGGGAATGGCAGCTTAAAATCATTGATGGAATAGAGTACCTTTTCCACCGACCAGATACTGGTATAGCTTCGTATTTTCTTCATGTTGTCCGTCCTTTCTAAAAGATGGGGGCAGCAAAAGCCGCCCCTGAATAAAAAAATCCGCCTGTATTTCCTGAAAGAGATACAGACGGGGCTACCGTAAGATTTCATATACGCCGTGGTTCGTGACAACAAAGGTTCCATCCAATTCCATGTCACGCCCATAGGCTGCATAGTCGATATAGTTTTGCAAGTGTGCCGGAAGTTCGCCAAGCTGTCCGCTTTCTTCCAGATAGTAGCGAGCCACATCCGCCATATCGTCACAGCCGGAATGGCAAATAATATCGTCTTCATGCTCACAGAGTTCTTCGATACTGCCAAAGTAGGATTGCAGCTCTGATAGTTCCTCCTGAATGTAATCCGGTAAGTCCTCCACCATTTCACACAGGCGGTTGACTTCCTCAATGGGGGTATATTCGTCAATCTCAAAGGGCAGCTCATAATCATGGATGGCGTATTCCTCATATTCATCATTCAAGCCGATACGTTCCTTGACTTCCTCAAAGTCCACCGGCGGCGTGAACCATGCCCCCACCAGTTCGCCCTCATTGTATTTTCCTAAGTTGGCAATGTAAATCCGCATTTCTTCCACAGTGTCACCTCCATTCTCTGTCATGCTCCTTTTGGGGAGTTACGCTCCCCAAGCCCCTAGTGTACTTCCGCCATGAAGCAATCAGAGCTTGCTCCATAACGGAAGTGTGATATAGTTTTTCCTATGCACCGATAATCTTATTGAACAGTTCCAGTAAGATGTCCTTTACACCGTCCGCATTGAAGACCAGACCAACCGCTACAAGGGACACCACTAAAAAGCCGATAAGTTTGGAAAATTCCCTCTTAAATCCGAGGTACAGTCCAATCACCACGATTGCCAGCAACACAAGGGACTGGGCGTTGGATAAAAACCAGTTGTAAAGATTCTGTCCGAAATTCATAAAAGCTCCTTTCTTTGCTGTAAGATTTCTTAGCTTCCAAGATTGCCGCCGTTAAAGCACCATCTCCTTTGCAGCGGCGGCTTGCTGCTTCAGGATTTTTTCATGCTTCTCCGTCAGCCTTGCATGGGTGATGATGTCATGGACAATCTGGGTGTGGTTCATCTTATCCAGACGGAGAGCCAGCTTTAACGTGGGGGCTACCTGATGGGAGAGCCAGTGCAGGGTGCGTTCAAAGGAATAGGGTTCCGGTTTGGTTGTCAGTTTCAGGCTTCCCCTGTGTTCCCCGATAAACCACGCCCATTCCTCACTGATACGCCAGTCAGAACGGGGCTTCGTATCGTCCCTGTCCACGAACCGGACATAGCGGTTGATGATTTGAAAGGCTGTCCGTTCTGGATTGTCATGTTCTAACAGGTCACGGATGGCGTAAAAGGCACGCTCATTTTTCAGCCGGATTTCAAAGCGGTTCTTTACTTCTGCGTCCGCAATGGGAATATCATGCTTTTTGTACTGCTCATAGTCTTTTTCGTAAATGCAGAAGTACACCTCACTCTGGAGGGAGCCGATATACAGGGTGTTCCCCATACATTCTTTTTCCCCACGCCGTACCAGTTCGCCGCTGCGGTAGCTTTTGAAGCTGCGGAAGACCGAGATACATTCCTCATTCCGGCACTTCTCTGTCAGATGGGGAATGTTCAGGATTCCCGTTTTGTCATTGATGGCAAGGTCAAGCCGCTTCATCACGCCGTCCTCCATGAGAACGTCCATAAAAAACTCATACCAGCTCCGTTCCTGTGCCAGCAGATAGCTTTCAAACTGGCGGCAGCCACGCCCTTTCAGTTCCAGCAGCACCCCTTTTTCCAGTTCCGGCGATACCAGAACGAAAATATCACCCAGATAGTAATGCTCCGTGTAAGAGTAAAATCCATAGTCTTCATGGATAAAGTAAGGCAGCTTTAGCCGCAGCACGTCTTCCACGATATGCTTCACATCCGTAGTGGGGAAGCGAATCCTCACATAGTCAAAGAGCATTTCAAGGGGATTGTCTGGATTGAAGCGTTCCAGAGCTTCCGTGATGGCTTCCTGTAATGCTTCGGATGGGTGAGCCTTGCCCGTTTCAATATCGCTCAGGTACGGACGGGTGATTCCGGCAGCTAACGCAAGTTTCTGTTGTGAGATACCGTAAACTTCCCGTTTTTCTTTGATGTCCCGTACCCATGTTTCTTCATTCAGTGAAAATCCCTCCTGTCTAAAAAAGCGTATGTCAACTTTCAGAACCTTGTTGACACACGCCGGATATGGGAAAATCCCTTGTGTACCGTGGGATTCTGCCCTGTTGTTTGGTTGTTGCCTGTCGATTTGTACCCCTCTGTTAGATACGAGGGGTTCCTGCTGGCGTGCCTTGCGGCACACCAGCCACAGCAGGTCAGTCCGTTTCTGCGGCTTCCGCTTCGCACGCCGCCTGCACTCCCTGCCTGCTGTCTATGAGTTTTTTTATTTCTTTGAGGAAATCGTGTCCTTTTGGCACAAGGGGCGTGTAAAACTCCGAGATAACGCTGGTTCCCACATCCACATAGCCACGCCCCTTTATCTGCTTGAGGAAGAAGTCCTTTGTGGTTTCCCCGAACATCATCCCATAGCCCATTTCCGACATCCGCCCCAGAGCCACACGGAAATTGAACTGGTCACGGATTCCGTCCCCCAGATACTTTGCGTCCGGACGCTGGCAGGCGAGAATCAGGAAGAAGCCAGCCTGCCGCCCAAGCATAACGATTTGCTTTAATTTGTTGAGGACAGCAGCATTTTCCTTTGTGCCGAGCATTTCCATAAATGCCACATATTCATCAAAGATAAGGAAATTTGCCGGAAGCCCAAGGTAAGCGTAGTTTTCCCCTGTCCGGTAATTCTCCATGAGCTTCATGTCTTCGCTGCGTTTCATCATTTCCTCATAGAAACGGTCAATACAGGTGAGCATATCTTCCTTTTTGTAGTACACATCCGGCATAACCGCCTGTAAATCCGCAAGGTCGGCGTTCTTCGGGTCTAACACGGACAGGACGGCGTTGGTGCGGAGCAGGGCTTCAATAAGGGTCAGGATGAAATAAGTCTTTCCGCCGCCGGTTCCTCCGGCAATGAGCATATGGGGGAGCTTGTCATACTCCCACCAGACATTTTCCATAAGACGGAGCCTGCCGTCCTTTGCCTGTACATCCTCAATGGAGATACGGTTGGCAATAGTATCATAAAGCAGGGTGTACTTCACATAGGAATCCTTTAATTCCTTATCCGTCAGCTCACAGTATAAGCCGCTTTCCAGCTTTTTCTCCAAGTTTAAGAGCTGTTCCTGATATTTCCCCAAGGTGATTTCCACACGGATATGGAGCAAGCCCTGTTTCATCCGGTAGTAGATTTTGGGAAAGTAAGTGATGGTTTCTTTGGAACGGCTGGAAGACAAGTCCTTGAAAAAAGCGTCTTCCTTTTTTTGCTCTGATTCATACCACTTGTTTTCCAACACCATCCTTGCCAGCTTTTGGCGGTGGATGAGCTGCTTTACTTCATCCCTGCGGTATCGCCAGAACAGAAGAACGGCTGTAAGACACACCAACCCTGCCACGCCCATACTGAATAACAGGTAAGGGATGTTTACATCCTGTACTATCTGGGAGAGGGACTCTTCCTGCCAGTTGGTTCCGGCAATCTGCCGGATATGAAACAGCAGGACAACCAGCAGGAAGACAGGGAACAGAGAAGCAAGGGCAGTATGGAATACAAGGTCTTTATCCGTGGGACGGATACGTTTTCCACGGTGGAAAAGCTGCTTCATGGGAACAATCCTCCTTTCGCTTTCTTCTTATATTCCTGTTATTTTACAGGGGGAGCGTCTTTCTTCGGCGGCTGTGGATTCATGGCAGCCCCTTTTTTCAGGACAATATCCTCCGCCTTGATGTACCAGTCCACCTCTGCCCCCTGAAAGGTAGCCGTTGCCACGGTATCTGCCACAGGATTGATAAGTTCTACCTCTGCGTTGTAATCGAACTCCTTTAACGGCACGCTGGCAGGGATGGAAACCTGAATCATACGTCCCTGTCCTCTGGATTTTAAGTCATAGGTACGCTCCTTGATTTCTTCTGATACCGAGCCGTCTTCATTCTGGAGGTGAACCTCACGGCGGAGGGCAGAAAATTTCAATGCCCCGAATGTTGCTTCCTTGTCAATCACGATTCCGTTTGCTAATCTCATAGTTTGATGTCCTCCTTTTCCTTACGCTTTTACCATATCGTCAGCGTGCAAAATGTAGTTGGTAAAGCCCCTTGTGCCGATTTTATATCCCTCTGCGGTGATACGGGGATTGACGAGCTTCACACGTTCCTCAAAGTCAAAATGTTTTTCTCCGGCTTCGGCAGGGAGGATAACTACAATATCATCCGCTCTCTGTACGTCCGAATACAGATTGAAGCTGCGGGAGAGTATCGCCATGCGTCCGTTGATTCTTCTCTGTTCTGTTTTGTCTTCTCCGGCAAACTCCAAGTTTCCGAATGTTTTTTCCATGTTGGGGATAACGAATTTTAATTCCATATAGATGTACCTGTCCTTTCTGAAATAATATAGTTGGTTCGATAGCTTCTGTTGATGTTCCACCCGACAACGGAGGAGAACGATTTTTCTCTATCATACAAAACCGCCTTTCTTATTCATGTATGGTTTCTGCTATTCCTGCCATGATGTAATCAGCACACGGCAGGGCGATTGCGTTTCCAAGTGCTTTGCACCGTGCATTATCACTGATGGGTTGTCCTAAATTTCCATATGCCGTCCACCCCTCCGGTAATCCCATCAGGCGCTCACACTCAACCGGTGTCAAATTTCGGAGAACTCCGTCTTTTTCTTCCCCCTCATACCAGAATGAAATCATATTGACTGCTTTTGCCAGCAAAGTTGGAAAAGGTTCATCTGGCCGTCCGAAACTTGCGAGGAAAGCAGACTGGTTTCCTGATTTTGCAGCACTCCGCATACGCCGTTCCTGAAAGGGGCGGATGATGGGTATCTTCCCCCTTGTTTTATCAAGAGATATTCGACTGGCTCCGGCGGCGGGCAGCCCGTAGTCTGTGCAAGGCGGAGGAATCGGGAACATATCGCGGGGCTTAAATAGTATTTCTGCGGAACGCTGTCCTCTAAAATCCGCCACAAGGAAGATTCTTTTTCTTCTCTGGGCGACACCCCAGTATTGAGCGTCGAGGCACCGCCACGCCAGGGAGAAATCAGCTCCCAATAGAATTCGCCCAGCAGATTCCCAGCGCCCGGAGTCAGGTCGAGGGACTGAAACGGAATCGCATTTAACGCGGACGATCTCCTCCAGAACGATTCGGAAGTCTTCGCCCTTTGGCGTTCCTGAACTAAAGGCGCCGGGAACATTTTCCCATACCATAAATCTTGGCCGAACATCGAGAGCTGTTCGGCCTCGTAATTTGTCTGCATTTCGCATCTCCTTTACCAGTCGGACCTGTTCCATGAACAGGCCGGAACGCGCCCCCGCAAGACCTGCCCTTGCGCCGGCAACAGACAG
>OLPU01002190.1_pt1 | contig 13262 bp, 9 predicted proteins | sample 1673111 | NCBI WGS metagenome assembly OLPU01 (sample SAMEA3136755, study PRJEB25190) | human gut metagenome | reverse complement strand
TAACTTCCGAGGATCTTCCGATCATGTACACTTTATCCGGACACGGTGAGAAAGATCTGGATTCCAGCTTCAAGGAAGACATCCAGAAAGCAAACATTGATATCAAAGAGCTGAATCTTCTCACAGAAGGAAAAGTACCGGATGATGCAGACTGCCTGATGATCGTATCCCCGACAAGTGATATTTCCGAAGATGAAAAAGCAGAGATCCTGGATTATCTGGAAGCCGGTGGAAAGGCAATGATCTTTTCTGACTACACACAGGATGATCTGCCGAATTTTGATGCTGTTCTTGCAAACTACGGCGTTAAACGTGCAGAAGGAATCGTATTTGAGGGTGACAGCCAGCATTACGGAATGCAGATGCCATATTATCTGGTTCCGACTGTAAACAGCACAGATGCAAGCTCTGAGACAGCTTCAGCAGGATCTTATGTACTTGCACCGTATGCACAGGGAATCCAGAAAACAGACGATGTAAGAGATACAGTAACTATTGACAGTATCCTGACAACTTCTGACCAGGCTTACTCTAAGATTAACATGCAGAGCAGTCAGATTGAAAAAGAGGACGGCGATGTTGATGGACCGTTTGATCTTGGTGTCGCTATCACTGAAAAACTGGATGATGACAAAGAAACACAGATCGTTTATTATTCCACAGCAAACCTGATGGAAAGTCAGGTAAATCAGATGGTATCCGGTGGAAATGAGAAACTTCTTCTGGAGTCTTTAAGCTGGATGACCAGTACAGATGAAAGCAGCTCTGTTTCTATTTCATCCAAGAGCCTGCAGTCTGCAAGCCTGACAGTTACTGATTATGATGCGGCATTCTGGAAAATCTGCACCATTGGTCTGATTCCTGGCGTATTCCTTGTTGCAGGATTCCTGATCTGGCTCAGAAGGAGAAAAGCATAATGAAAAAATCGACAAAACTTGTTTCGGCAGTTGTTGTTCTTGCAGTTCTTGGAGGTGTTTACGTAGGATTAAACACCTACGTGACAAAAAAAGAGAGCACAGAGAGCAGCAGTGAAGAGGAAAGCAAAACAGAAGTGTATTCTGTGAAAACGGATGATATCAAATCCCTGGAATTTATCATAGACAAGAAGGATACGGTCTTTGAGAAAAAAGATGACTCCTGGGTAAAAAAAGATGAGACTGCTTTCCCTGTAAATCAGACAACGCTTGATTCCGCAGCCTCCGCTCTGGAAAAGGTGGAGGCAGACAGAGTTCTTGAAAACGTGGATGACCTCACGGAAATTGGATTCTCCGTCCAATTCCGTGACTGTTACAACAGATGACGGAACAACGAAATTCAACATCGGAGATGAAAATACTTCTACGAACCAGTATTACATTGCAAAGGATGATGAAGACAGTACCGTTTATGTGGTAAGTTCAAGTACAGTAACGCCGTTTATGAATTCCCTTTATGACTATGCACAGGGAGAAGATTTCCCAACCATTGATTCTTCTACAGTGAAGAAAGTACAGGTCAGTCAGGACGAAGATTCTTATATCCTTGAGGAAAATTCTGATGGAGCTACCTGGGATGTTTCTACAGATGGCAGCGATAAAGAAACAGCAGATACAACTGCAGCCGGAAATGTAACATCCGGACTTGGAAGCCTGGCATATGATCAGTTTACAGACTACAATGCCGAAGATCTTTCCAGGTATGGCCTTGATAAACCGTATGCGACCATTACAGTGGATTATCAGGAAGAGGTGGAGAACGACAGCAGTGATGAGTCTGAAAGCGATTCTGAGGCGCCTGAGAGCGTTACAGAGGACAATACAGATTCCACTAAAGATAATTCCGGTGACAGCATTGACAGTACAGCATCTGATGATAGCAGTTCCGGTGATAGTTCTGAAAGTGAAGATGTTGCGGACAGTTCAGCAGATACTGGAGACTCCGCTGAGACAACAACAGTAGATAAACAGCTTGTGATCTACGTAGGTGACAATGCAGATGATGGCAGCAGGTATGTAACAATAGATAACAAACAGGTTTACACAATGTCTACCGACACATTAAGTGCAATAATTGACAAAAAAGCTTCCGACCTCTGGTCACTGATTGTAAATTATCAGTCAGTAAAAACTCTGGATCAGCTCCAGGTTACTTACGCAGGTGATACACACACTGTAAATGTTTCACGTGAAACATCGACAGACGATGATGGAAATGAAACAGAGACAACAACCTATAAGCTTGATGGAAATGAGATTGACAGCACAACATTTACAACTTTCTACAACAAGCTTGTAAACATGGCGGGTCAGAAACGTTTGACTGAAAGCTATACACCGGCTGCAGACGCAGAAATGAAGGTTGTTTTCACAGATACAGATAACAACCAGACAACCGTTACCTTCTACACATATGACACAAACTATTATGCAGCTGTCGTTGGGGACAAGGTATTTCTTGTAAACAAAATGACAGTAAAAGAAATGTTCAATGCATATGAAACTATGGTAAACGGTGAAACAGAGACAGAAGCCACAGCAACACCAACAGCTGAGGCGGAAAAATAAAATATTAAGAAAATAAATAAAAACACCTCGGAGATCCGTAAACAATAAGGTGATCTCCGAATATCCGCTTGATGATCAGATATTCGGAGACACCACACAGATCAGGATTTTCCGGGGTGTTTTTATGTTGCTATTATTTTACGGTCCTTACAGATGAATAAGGTCCGTATATTTTTTTACCGTTTGTGATGTGGTATGCACGGGTACGGTATTTGGTTGCGGTGCCTGGCTTTTTATCGGTGTAGGTTGTATTTTTTGTATTGCCGATAGCTTTCCAGGTTTTACCCTGAAGACGGTAAATGGGTAGCATAGGTGATGATTCCGTCTGTTTTTGCGGTCAGTGGATTAGATGCATATCAGGTTGCTTTTTCATTGAAAACCGCAGGCTTGCAGTCAGAAAGAGCTACGGTTTGTGAGTAGATCTGAGAAGTCATATTGCCACTTCTTCTGAATCTGACAGGAATGTTTCTGAACTGAAATCTGCTGCATAGGTCAGGCACGGTGTACTGGCGAGCTTGATTTTCTATAACTGCTATAATTATAGCGTGGAGAATTGACGAGGACAATATAAAAAAACTGTACAGAAGCTCATCTGAGCAACTGTACAGTTTTAATTTTTCTATATCTAACAGAAGGTTCGGGGGAGCTTCTGTCAGTAACTAAGTATTATGCAAGACCTCTTTCTTCCAGCCAGTCGAAGAGAACAACTTTTTCTGCTTTCTTTCTCTTGGTCATGTGATTGAACTGAAGGATCGTCAGGATCGTGAAGATCACTAACAGTGCAACCATTACAATAATGGAAGTGGTAATGCTTCGGCCACCGCTGATCGTTGCACGGAATGCGTCGACCGTATAAGTAAACGGAACGTATGCATGGATCTTTGCAACGAATGAAGGTGAAACCTCAACCGGATAAGTTCCGGCAGATCCTGCAAGCTGAACGACCATGAATACCAGCATCAGGAAGCTTCCTACTTTACCAAGAGTAATGTTGAAGAAGTACATGATAGAGGTAAAGGTCATTGATGTCAGGCAGGCGAAGAGTACGGTTTTGCCCATCTCTGCAGGTGTGAATCCGTTAAATGCACGTAACAGCAGGATCAGGCAGATTCCCTGAAGGATCGCTACCGGATAAAGGACGGAAGCTTTGCTTGCCCACCATGCGAAACCGGATTTCAGTTTGCCCTTATACTGAGCCAGAGGATACATCAGGCAGAATGCCAGTGCGCCGACCCAGAGGCCTACAGACATCATGTAAGGTGCCATTGCGTGTCCGTTATTCGGGACATCGGTAAGTTTTGTTTCATCGTTCACAACAGGAGTTGCGAACATTTTGATCGTTTCATCACTTGCTGAATTGTCTTTTACAGTGGTAGCTCCATCGCTGAGGCTTGTGGTCAGTGTCTTGGAACCGTCTTTCAGTTCTTTCATACCGCTTCCAAGCTTCTTGGAGCCATCATACAGCTGAGAGGAACCGCTCTGGATCTGGGCAGCGCCATCTGCAAGCTGTTTTGCACCATTGTTAAGTGTGCTGTTGTTGCTTACAAGTTTCTCGGTACCGCTGAGAAGTGTTGAGGTACCGTTTGCTAATGTCTTAGTTCCGTTTGCAAGAGTAGTAGCACCGCTGGAAAGGGTCTTGGCTCCTGTTGAGAGCTTTTTGGTACCGTCTGTAAGAGCGGAGCTGTTTTCGGAAAGCTTAGCAACACCATCGGTGTAGGTTGTGATTCCGGTTGTCAGTGTTCCGGAACCATCGGCTAATGCTTTTGTTCCATCTGCAAGAGTAGCAGCACCGCTGGAAAGAGCATTGGCTCCTGTTGCCAGTTTCTTGGTGCCGTCTGTAAGAGCAGCACTGTTTTCGGAAAGCTTTGCAATACCATCGGTGTAAGTTGTGATTCCATCTGTCAGTGCCTTAGAACCATCTGCCAGCTGACCTGCACCGGATTTGATATCCGGAAGTGCGCCAGTGATCTGTTTGCCGGCTGTTTTCAGATTCTTTGCACCATCGTTGAGCTGCTTATCATAAGATGTCAGTTGGTCAAATCCATCGTTCAGAGCTTTGATTCCTGCTGCTGCAGCCGGGAAGGCTTCGACTGTGCCGTCTTCCAGAGACTGAAGTCCTGCGGAAACGTTCTTGGTTCCTGTGTTTACAGCCTGTGCACCCTGATACAGCTGGGTAACACCTGCAGAAAGCTGAGCGATCAGATTTGTAGGAAGCTGACTTGTAGCTGCAGATAACTGCTCTGCACCTGCGCTCATGGTTGTTGCACCTGCACTCATCTGGTTTGCACCATCTGTCATGGTTGTTGCACCCTCAGAAAGTGTGCCGGCACCCTGAGTCAGTCCTCCGGAGATCTGAGTCAGTCCGGAAGCTGCTTCGTTAAGCTTGGAAGCAACAGTATTCAGATTTTCCTGAGTAGAAGAGAGCTGACCGGATACACCAGCTGCAAGCTGTGAAACCTGATCAGAATAGCTGCTCATGTAAGAACCGTCCACGCCAGTCATTCCACCGGCTACGCTGTTTAAAGCGTTGATCACATCATTCAGAGCTGCTGCGGAAATGGTTCCGTCCTCAGAAGCGGTTGCCTGAATCGCCTGAAGCTGTGCTGCTAAATCGGTCATTGTCTGTCCGGCAGTACCAATCTTGGTATTTGCATCAGTAAGTGCCTCCGTTGTCTGCTGTCCGTATCCTGTAAGTATGCTGCTGACCTGATCACCTACCTGTGAGAACTGTGTGCCTGCATTCTGGAGAGCAGGGATCAGACTGTCTGTGATACTGCTGCTGGTCTGACTTGTGATGCCTGCGGCCTGAGTGATATATCCGGCTGCGTTGTTGATTCCGTCTGCGGCATTGTTCATACCAGCTGCAGCACTGTTCATACCAGCTGCGGCTGTGTCCATACCATCCTTTGCGGAAGTAAGGCCGGCTGCAAGCTTGTTGATGGATTCCTGTGTTGTTCCCTCTTTCAGAGCAGAAACCTTATCGTTCAGGGCTTTCAGTCCGTTTTCCAGCTGCTGTGTTCCGGATATCAGTGACTGTGAGTCATCGGTTCCTTTGGTAACACCGGTATTCAGCTGAGAGATACCATTGGAAACTGTTGTGAGTCCGTCTTCAAGTTTTGCAAGCTCTTTGGCACCGGCTGCGAGTTTGCCAGCACCAGCCACATAGGTGGTAGTTCCATCTGCAAGAGTGTCAGCACCAGCTACATACTGTGTTGCTCCGTCGGAAAGAGTATCAATACCTGCACTTAATGCATTTGCACCGGATTCCAGGCTACTTGCGCCGGATTTCAGTGTATCAGAATTTTTATTAAGCTCATCCACACCAGCGGTGTATTGCTGAACACCTTTATCCAGAGTATCCACACCGGTTGTCAGCTCAGGAACCTTTTCTGTGAGAGTTGCAACGCCGCTGTTCAGCTGATCTGCACCATCGTCCAGGCTCTTTGCACCATCGTTAACCTTTGCAACACCATCGGTGTAGGTCTTAAGACCTTCGGTGAGACTGTCAGCACCGCTTACGAAAGTAAGAGTACTGGTGGAAAGCTTCTTAAGGTTTTTGGTAATTGTTTTGTTACCATCAGCTGCTGTATTCAGTCCGTCTTCGATCTTTCCGGATCCGTCTGCAGCTTCCTGCATTCCGTCACCTGCTTCTGAGATAGAATCAAAAACGGTTTCTGTATAGGTTTCCGTAACCTTGGAAGCAATGTTATCACGAAGCTTCAGCATTGCTGTTTCACTGAGCTTGGAGGCGATATAGTTGGTTCCAGGGTTTGTCTCATAGGATAGCTCCATTTGCTTTGGATCGTTGTCCATTACAGTGGCTGCGTTTGCGGAGAAATTTTCCGGAATTTTGATAACCATGTAATAGGTTCCATTGGCCAGACCGTCCTCTGCTGTCTTGCTGTCTACAATGTTAAATGCCATTGAGTCGTTGTCCTTCAGCTCATCCGTCATGTCCTTACCTATGCTCAAGGTCTTGCCATTATACTCGACAGGTTTGTCTTCGTTTACCACGGCCACTGGCAGGCTGTCTACGTTTCCGTAAGGATCCCACATGGATTTCAGAAACAGACCTGCATAGATGATCGGGATTACGATAATGGCGATTACGACGATAAGCATGAGCTTGTTACGAAGTAAGCTTTTCCATTCGTTTTTGATCATATTACCTATCCCTTTCTTATTAAATTGTATTATCAAACATAGTTGATTAATCAAACTTTATTCCAGTAATGGCGACGAGATCTATTAATCATATTAAAATCTATTAATAGCTTTATATTCCATTATCAAACAAAGTGTTGATTTTCTTTACGTGATGTATTATACTAAACACATACCACAGATACAACCATTAAATCTTTACTGAATGTATATTAATAGACGGAAATGATGGAAGTGTCTATTACAAATAAAAAACTGCATAATAGACAAAAAGTACGTTATTTACTTTGAATTTATGTGCAGTTGGTAATATTAAATGCAGACAGGATTCCTCTGTTTCAACACAAATATGCAGCAGATATCTGGTATTGTGTAGGCCGGCGTCGTTAACAATTTTGATCTTGTCAATTCTTAACAACAGCAGATATCTGGTATCATGCAGATCGGCGTAGAGAAAGCGAATGCTTTTATTCGTTTGAAGGATGCATTATGCATTTTGTATGACAGTTGCAGAGTATCGTAAGTAACATGTGATTGAGGCGGAGGAAACGTGCTTGCTTTTTTGAATTGCAGGGGGAATTAAGATGGCGGAAAAAGTTGACAGAAGAGTACGTAAGACCAAGGCACAGTTGCGAGCGGGGCTTGCCCGTCTTATGCAGAAGAAGAGTATTAAGGAAATTACGGTAAAGGAACTGGTGGAAGAAGTTGATATCAACCGCTCCACATTTTATCTTCACTATACAGATATCTATCAGATGCTGGAATCCATTGAGGCTGAATTGATGGAGGAAATCACGCATCTGGTGGCAGACTTTCCTCTGGATCCTCTTAATAATAAGGAGAGCTCGTATCCTTTTATTGAGCAGATATTTACGATCCTGGATCATAATAAGGATATTTGTATCGCACTTCTTGGAAAGAATGGAGATATGGCTTTTGTGAATCGTATAGAAAAACTGATCGCAGATACAGTGCTGCATCGCTTGTCAATTCGTCTGCCGAAAGACAACCGTGATATTGAGTATGCGTATGCGTTTTGTCTGAATGGATGCGTGGGAATGATCAAGACATGGCTGTCTTCTGAGAATCAGGAGAGTACACAGCATATGGCAGAGCTGACACATAAGCTGATCGATAATACAACACACATGTATCTGGAGCAGGCACTTAGGTAAGAGAAATGTCCGGATGCATGCTGTGAGTCTGGTAAAAAATAAAGAGTATTGTTTCACGTTTGTTTGAGGAAAAAACTCATGTTTCACGTGAAACAGTACTCTTTTTTTATTGACTTTTTGTTGGTTTATAGCATTTCCACAAATTACTGCATGAAGCTCAACGGCTCCGAACATAAACAATGTTCTTTTGATACGTTGATTTCCAAAATTACTATAGATAAATTTTGATGCCGGATCATAAGTTGTTTTTACAGGAAAATAGCTACCTGTTCCAGGAAATGTTCCGGATCTTCCAGATGAGGAAGATGTCTGGTTTCCGGGATCACAGCGGTTTCAATGGAAGAATTCAGCTTCTGGTATTCCTCTGCGATAAGAGAAGCGGAAGCTTCTTTTTCTCCGGAAATAATATAGATGCATGCATCGGAAGATTCTACGGCATTATTAATGCTGATATTCAGGTATTTGCCAATGTAGCTGGAATACAGATATTTGGCGTTGGAACCGCCCTTGTGAGCGGATTCATAATAGGTGTCTACCAGTGTATCTGTTACATGGAAGGGATTGTAGAACAGCTTTTCCATAAACAGACTGCTGATGGATTCGCGGGAAGCTACCATATGATAGATCAGAGTTCCGAAAATCGGAAGCTCGATAAAATACTTAAAGAGCTTGTTGTCTTTACAAGGTGCCTGCTTCAGGGAACTGAAGCTTGGTGGATTGACCAGCATGATCTTGCGGAAATGGTCGGAATTGTTACGGTAAGCCATGATCGCAAAAGAACCTGAGAAACCACTGGCAATAACATCGGTTTCCTCACGAATCACATTCTTGGCAAAATCACAGAGTAACTGAGCAAATACAAAATTGGTATAAGTAATATCCGGTTTTTCGGAACGTCCACATCCAAGAAGATCAATGGTGTAAACGGTATGTTCGGTTGCGAGCTGCTTCTCTATGGCATTCCATTCATAACCGGAAGCACCTGGCATGATATCATGAATAAGAAGAATAGGGGTGCCATGTCCCTGTTTTGTATAAAAAATCTTTCCAAAACGCCAGTCATAGGTTCTACTGTGTGGCTGTTCCAGCATATCTTTAAGCTGAGATGTGGCATCTATGAAACGGTTAGCAATATGAATAACACCTGCGGCAGTTCCGACTAAAGCTGCAAGAGTAAGTAGTCTGTGTCCATTTTTCTTCATTAAAAAGCCTCCTGGAATTCGTAAAAATAATCAGGACAGATGTAACGTAATTCAGGTATCTGATCTGATTTTTTCTGAATATTTCTTTGCTTTATTATACGACAGGAACGAAAAATTTACAATGCTTTTGTGGGAACCCTAACCTTGTTATTGTATGCTGACGTTACTGTCCATTCTGTTCTTGACGATGATCGCTAAGTTACTGTTTGTTCTGCTTTTAGTAACGCGCTTCGCAATGCAAAGAATTTATGTTGATCGCATAAATTGGTACGGTATGGTCTCGGGCTTTCTGCGACCTTCGTTTATAAAAAAACTTACGGAATATTATCAGTGAACAGTAGCATAGCCAATATGCTTCATGATACATAGAAATCAGATTTGGAACCGAATCAAGTAAGTCCCCTGCTTTAATTGCGAAGAGCAATAAGCAGTGGGTGGCTGAATAATTTTTTCCTGTAATGTCATAACATGCGCTATTTACAGATAATGTAATTACAGCGATCCATCTGATCAGAGAGTATGGAATGTTGTTTATAAACAATAACGGATCAACACATCTCAGCAATTGTATACAGAAGACGTTCGGATTCTTCCCATCCAAGACATGGATCGGTAATAGATTTTCCGTAAATATGATCACATCCGATCTTCTGATTTCCCGGTTCAATATAACTCTCGATCATAAGCCCTTTTACCAGAGTATGAAGTTCCGGGTCTACCTGGCGGCTGTGAAGAACCTCTTTTGCAATACGAACCTGCTGGTCATATTGTTTATTAGAATTAGAGTGGTTGGTATCAACGATAACAGCCGGATTTTTAAGGTTTTTCTCCTGATATTTCTCCCAGAGAAGACGAAGATCCTCGTAATGATAGTTCGGGATTGCCTCCCCATGTTTATTTACGGCACCGCGGAGAATTGTATGAGCCAGTTCATTACCTGTTGTTTCTACTTCCCAGCTTCTGTAGATAAAACGATGTCCACCCTGAGCTGCTACAACGGAATTGAGCATGACTGCAAGATCGCCGCTGGTTGGATTTTTCATACCTGCAGGAACTTCCATGCCGCTGACGGTAAGACGATGCTGCTGGTCTTCCACAGAACGTGCACCTACTGCTACATAAGAAAGCAGGTCAGAAAGGTAACGGTAATTTTCCGGATAAAGCATCTCATCTGCACAGGTCATACCACTGGTCCGGATTGCATGGATATGCATTTTACGGATTGCTACAAGCCCTGCAAGAAGATTTGGCTGTTTCTCGGGATCCGGCTGGTGAACCATACCTTTATAGCCTTCTCCTGTTGTTCTTGGTTTGTTTGTATAAACACGTGGAACAATCAGAACCTTGTCAGCTATTTTCTCCTGAACATTGCGTAATCTGGTAAGATAGTCCAGAACAGCATCTTCATTATCTGCTGAACAAGGACCGATGATTGCAAGGAATTTATCGGACTTTCCGGTAAAAACATCACGCAGTTCTTTATCTCTTGCATCTTTAACAGCCTGAATTTCAGCATCAATGGGATACTGATTACGGATTTCTTCAGGGGTTGGTAATTTTTTGATAAAATCGAATCCCATAGTAATATCTCCTTTGTGTCTATTTGTCTTGCTTTTTTCGGAATTTATTATAAACCATTCCTATCTGAATGTCGATAGCCAAAATATTTTCGGATGACTTTCTGCGATCATATCAAGCGTTACTGTTCACTTCGTTCTCAGTAACGTAGCCAAAATTCATTCCAGATTACCTGCGGCAATGGAATTTTGGCATATCCATGCCAAAACACCTCGCGGGATAGTGGAGTGTGAATAGTAACTATCAAGTCTCTTAATCAATATGCATTATTTACGGGGATTGCTATAGTTGTTTTGCAGTATTTGTAAACTGTGCAGGATGCTGAGCGCCAGTTCGCTGCAGAGAATCCCGTATAGATATCCCCGGATTCCCAGAACAGGGATTGCAAACAGCACGAAACTGATCCGGATGCAGACGCTGATCACACTGTGCAGCAGGCAGATGCCGGATTTTCCAAGGCCGTTGAGTACGCTGGTGAGAGTGGTGTTCAGGTACAGAAAAGGACAGATATAGGACATGGTATGGATATAGATTCCGGCTGTCTGACTGTGAAACAGAAAATTTCCAAGAAATTCTCCAAGAAACAGAAAAAAAACCAAGCAGGATCCGCCTAGCAGCAGACAGTATCGGAAAATCTTGCCGATCACATATTGGATTCGCTTTTGATACCCCAGAGTCTGCAGCTGGGTAATGGAGGGAATCAGCATGGCCGCAGCCGAGTTTGTAAGCGTAGCGGGGAAAAGAATAAGCGGAAGTGCCATCCCTGTAAAGATTCCGTAAACACTCAGGGAATCTTTGGGAGTAAGTCCTGACATTTGCAGCCTTGCAGGTATAAGAATCACTTCAATACTTCCCAGAAGGGTGAGTAGTATTTTATTCATGGTAAGAGGAACGGAAATATGGAGCAATTTTCTGAGAACAGAAAGCGGTCTTCTGATATTCCGGATATTATAATGTGTTACCTTAAAATGCATACTGACTGCGAAAAGAGAAATAAAAGATGAGGCTATTTCCCCGATAAGATTTCCGCCGACTGCAATTGCCGGAGTGATGTTTCGCCCTTGCGATGCACAGATCAGATAAAGAATATAGCATCCGCCTGTGCGGAAAAGCTGTTCCAGAAGCTGGACTCCTGCGGGAAATCCGGCCTGTTTTCTTCCTAAATAATAGCTGCTGATACAGGTATGAAGTGTACTCAACGGAATACTCAGAGAAAGAATCCGTATCAGACTGGAGGTCTGTGACTCTTTCAGAATCTGTACTGCCCAGAAATCCGCATAGCTGTAAAGAAACCAGGAGAATACCAGGGAGAAAACAACAGAAAATACAGTTCCCACGACAAAATAATCTGAGATATGACGACTGGGATTTTTGGAAACTTTTTCTGCGGCAGTGAGGCGGGAGATTGCAGTCTGGATACCGGAAGCGCAGATGGACATGATCAGAATCTGCAGTGGAAGTATAAGCTGAAAGATACCAAGCCCATGTGCACCAATGGTGTGTGACAGGAATATTCTGTAAAAAAACACCATAAGACTGCTTAACAAACCGGCAAATGTAAGAAGTAAAGTTCCTTTGATAAAAAGTTTTTTTGACATAATGAAAAATCCAGACCTTTTCATGCGCAGCAGGTGCGAATATCCGCTTGACTAAAAAACAGTAACCTGCCGAAACGCCTTTACAGCAATATATGAACAAAACAGCCTTGACAGAACGGTTTGTTTCTGGTAAAGTAATCATGAAATCCGAGGGAAACACTGGGAATTAAAAAACGAGGTGAGAAAATGAAACTCTCAACAAGAGCCCGTTATGGCTTGAAAGCATTGATAGATCTTGGTTTGCACAGTGCGAATGAAGCGATATCTTTACAGAGTATTGCGGAGAGACAGGATATTTCCACAAGCTACCTCGAACAGCTTATGGCCATGCTTAAGAAGGCCAGTCTTGTAAAGAGCAGCAGAGGGGCTTACGGCGGATACCAGCTTGGCAAGCCGGCAGATGAGATCTCGGTCGGTGAAGTCCTGCGTGTGCTGGAAGGCAGCCTGGAAGCAGCAGCCTGTCCCGGGATTGAGAATGACGGAACCTGCCATGGCAGTGATGTATGTGTGGCAAAGCTCGTCTGGAAGAGAATCAATGACAGTATTACAAGTGCTGTCGATACCCTGATGCTTGGTCAGCTGATCGAGGAAAGCAGAAGAGTACATGAAGAAAAAATGGAAAGTCAGGGCATGGAAGAAAATGTACCGGACATACTTAAATAAAACAGGAGGACAAGAAAATGGGAAAAATGATTTATCTGGACAATGCAGCAACAACTAAAACAGCACCGGAGGTTGTCCAGGCAATGCTGCCATATTTTTCAGAATATTATGGCAACCCGTCCAGTATTTATGATTTTGCAGGCAAGAGCAAAGAGGCAATCACCAAAGGAAGAGAGCAGATCGCAGAAGTTCTTGGAGCAAAGAAAGAAGAAATTTATTTTACAGCAGGTGGTTCCGAGTCTGATAACTGGGCTCTGAAGGCTACCTTTGAGGCATATAAAGCAAAAGGAAACCACATCATCACAACAAAGATCGAGCATCATGCAATTCTCCATACCT
>OLPU01002187.1_pt1 | contig 13272 bp, 7 predicted proteins | sample 1673111 | NCBI WGS metagenome assembly OLPU01 (sample SAMEA3136755, study PRJEB25190) | human gut metagenome | reverse complement strand
GGTCAATTCTGCCGAAGCCTGTGTAGACCACATGAACGATCTGAAGGAAATGCTTACAGGCGAACTGAACATCGGCGTAACGTTCTCCTTCAGCAACATCATGTCCGAGACGCTCATCGCCTTTCTCCACGCCTATCCTCATGTAAAGCTCAACATCCAATACCGCACCATGCAGGAACTGATGGACGGACTGAAGAAGCGCGAACTCGACCTCGTTCTGGCTTTCAAGCCTCTGAAGAACGAAAAGGCAGTAGACAGCCGAGCTATTTTCAGCAACCGTCTTGCCGCCATCGTGAACGTGAATCATCCGCTGGCGCGCCTTTCATCGGTCAAGCTTTCCGATCTGGAGCGTTACGACCTCATCCTTCCTTGCAAGGGTCTGCAGGCACGCAACGCCTTTGATCACATGGTAGAGGGCAAAGACTTGAACTACAAGATTATGGTAGAGGTGAATAATGTAAACATCATCTTCGACCTTCTGAGCCGCAGCAATCTGGTGACCATTCTCTCCGAATCGACCACCATTCTGCAGAACGGTCTGAAGGCGATTCCTATCGATGCTGCCGACAACGAAATGGATGGCTGCATCCACATTCTGAAAGATGCCTACATGAAAAACTCAGCCCAGGAGTTCATCCGCATGCTGAGCCAGAGCACCAGCATCCTCGCCAACTTTGCGCTGAAGGATATTCTGAGATAATCATCTTAACGCCTGGCGGCTTGCGAGCCTATTGCGGCTAGAACAGAAAAAAAATCCTCGTTCGAGTTCTTTTTCGAGCGAGGATTTTTTCTTCTTTTTTTTTTACCTTTATGGGGACCAGCGATGGAATCGCTGGGAACGGGAACCAGAGGGATGACACGCAACCCAGCTAGGCTTTTTACTTTTTTACTTTTTTACCTTTTTACCTTTTTACCTTTTTACCTTTAAATAGCCTTTTACCCTTTCTTTCTTGCGATGATAATCGTTACGCCAGCCAGGATAGCGAGGATGCCTATCGCCAGCTGCAGAGAGAAGCTCTCGCCAAAGACGCATACGCCGATGATGACGGCTGTTACCGGCTCCAAGGCTCCCATGATGGCGGCTGGCGTGCTGCCGATGAGATTGATGGAGATGGTCATGAAGAAAAGCGACAATACCGTTGGCAACAAAGCCAGCTGGGCAGCACAGAGCCATTGTTTAGGCGTTTGAAGCATCTGTATCGGCTCGCCTGCAATAAACGAATAGACAAACATCGTAAGCAGTCCGAAGACTAATATGTAAAAGGTAAACTTGATGTTCGACATGCCCGGATTCTTCCATTGGTTGATGGAGATGATGTAAAGGGCATAGAGCAGGGATGAACACATGACGAGGGCAAAACCCGCCGTGCTCAACTTATCGTTTCCATCGCCCTGATAGAGCAATCCTACTCCCGATACCGCCAGAAGAATGGCAAGCGAGGTAGACCACGTTACCTTCTCGTGGAAGAAGACCGTCATCAGGATGGCCGTCATAATAGGATAAACGAAGAGGATGGTGCTGGCAATACCTGCCGCCATATAATGGAAACTGACATAAAGCGTAGCTGATGAGAGCGAAAACATGCAGCCCAGCACGCCAAGACGAATCAGATGTCCCCACTTCACCTTGAAACTCTCCTTGCGGAACAGCATCACCACGGCAAACATCAGTACCGCCAAGAGATAACGATAGATGAGTACAGAACTGGAATTGAATCCGTCGCCATAGAGTTCGAGCGTGCCCAAAGGATTGGTACCATAACATACTGCGGCAACAACACCCGCCGCAAAGCCTTTAACTTTATTACTGCTTGTCATTAGATTAAATACTATTTTTTTCTTATACTTCTTGTTACCTATCTATTTCGGGCTACAAAGTTACAGCAAATATTCGAGATAAGCTAACAAAATCGTATAAATATATAGTAATATCTGAGAAAAAACGCTCTTTTCTTGTGCTTTACGAAAATAAATTGTACCTTTGCAATATCTTTGAAAAAAGATAATCAGATGAAACATTAAAAACTAAACAAAAGAATTAATAACAATGGAACAGATTAAGAATGATCAGCTCACACTTGAGATTTCATCTCTCGGAGCAGAACTTCAAAGCATCAAGGATGCTAATGGTAATGAATATCTCTGGGATGGCGACGAGAAATACTGGAACCGCCACTCTCCTATCCTCTTCCCTATCGTATGCGGATTGTGGAAAGACACTTATCGCACAGAGGGCAAGGAGTATCACCTTCCTCGCCATGGTTTCGCACGCGATACAGAGTTCAAACTCGTTGGCAAGACTGCCGACCGCCTCACCTTCGCGCTCATCGACAACGAAGAGACTCAGAAGAACTATCCTTACCACTTCAACCTTGCCATCTCTTACCGCCTGCAGGGCAACGAGATTCATGTCATCTGGCACGTAGAGAATACCGACGACAAGGAAATCTTCTTCCAGATTGGCGGTCACCCAGCATTCATGGTTCCTGGCTGCAAGAAGGGCGAAGAAATGAAGGCTATTCTGAAACTCGACAACGAGGCTCCTGTTCGTCTCTATGGTAACGTAGGCGGATGCATCGACCGTCAGGCTAAGGAAACCGTAGAAACCGACAAGGGTATCTGGGAAGTAAACGAGGAGACTTTCGCAGAAGATGCTGTTATCTTCGACAAGAGTCAGGTTAAGCAGGTGAGCATTCTCAACGAGCAGGGCGAACCTCATGTAACCCTCGAGTTCAAGACTCCAGCCGTAGGTATCTGGAACCCAACAGGCAAGCACGCTCCATTCATCTGCATCGAGCCATGGTATGGTTTGAACGATTGGGCTGAATATGATGGCGAGTTTAAGGACAAGTATCTGATGAACCGTCTACAGCCAGGTGCAAGTTTCATGAGTGAGTATATCATCAGAATTGAGAAATAATGGAAGAAAAAGACAATTTGCAACTCCCCGAGAACGCATTCCGCGAACTGAAAGACGGGGAGGAATATAAGCCGCTGATGTCGCCTGACAAGGTTTATCCTGAGGTGAACGGCTGGTCGGTTACATGGGGAATCTTGATGGCAGTCATCTTCTCTGCCGCCGCAGCCTATCTGGGTTTGAAGGTGGGTCAGGTGTTCGAAGCAGCCATCCCTATCGCCATCATCGCCGTGGGCGTAAGTACCGCTACCAAGCGTAGCAAGGCGCTGGGCGAGAATGTCATCATCCAGAGCATCGGAGCCTGTTCGGGTGCTGTGGTGGCAGGAGCCATCTTTACCCTGCCAGCCATCTACATCCTGCAGGCTAAATATCCGGAGATGACTACTTCGTTTATGAAGATCTTCATGGCTTCGGCCTTGGGAGGAGTGTTGGGAATTCTTTTCCTCATTCCTTTCCGCAAGTACTTCGTAAGCGATATGCACGGCAAGTATCCGTTCCCTGAGGCTACGGCTACCACGCAGGTACTGGTGAGCGGAGCCAAGGGAGGCGACCAGGCTAAGCCGCTGCTCATAGCCGGACTGGTGGGTGGTCTTTACGACTTTATCGTAGCCAGCCTGGGATGGTGGAACGAGAATTTCACATCGCGTGTGGTAAGTCTGGGATGCGACCTGGCTGACAAGGCTAAGCTCGTATTTAAGGTAAACACAGGTGCTGCCGTATTGGGTCTGGGTTACATCATCGGTCTGAAGTATGCCTTCTTCACCTGTCTGGGTTCGCTCGTAGTATGGTGGCTGATTGTTCCGGGCATGAGCGTTATCTTCCATGATAGCGTGCTGAGCGCCTGGGATCCTAGCATCGTGAAGACCGTGGGGGCCATGAGTCCGGAGGAAATCTTCCGTGCCTACGCCCGCAGCATCGGTATCGGCGGTATCGCCATGGCAGGTATCATCGGCATCATCAAGAGCTGGGGCATCATCAAGAGTGCCGTAGGTCTGGCTGCCAAGGAGCTGAAGGGCAAGAGCGATGTGGATGAGAACGTGAAGCGTACCCAGCGCGACATCTCTTTCAAGATTATCGCTATCGGTTCGCTTGTTACCATCCTCGTAACCTTCCTCTTCTTCTGGTTTGGCGTGATGGATGGCAACCTTCTCTTCGCCATTATCGCCATTCTGCTCGTGGCTGCCATCGCCTTCCTCTTTACTACCGTAGCGGCTAATGCCATCGCTATCGTGGGTTCAAACCCTGTTTCGGGAATGACCCTGATGACGCTCATCTTCGCCTCTGTAGTGATGGTGGCTGTCGGCCTGAAAGGTCCTGGCGGCATGCTGGCTGCCCTGATTATGGGTGGTGTGGTTTGTACAGCCCTCTCAGTAGCAGGTTCGTTTATTACCGACCTGAAGATTGGTTACTGGCTGGGAACAACTCCTAAGAAACAGGAGGGATGGAAATTCCTCGGTACCCTGGTGAGTGCGGCTACCGTGGGCGGCGTGATGATGCTGCTCAACGAGACTTACGGTTTCGCATCGGGTTCGCTTGCAGCTCCTCAGGCTAATGCGATGGCTGCGGTTATCGACCCTTTGATGAATGGCGTGGGAGCTCCTTGGGTGCTCTATGGCATCGGAGCCGTGATAGCCATCGTGCTGACTTATTTCAAGATTCCTGCCCTGGCTTTCGCTCTGGGTATGTTTATTCCGCTGGAACTGAACGTTCCTCTGCTCGTGGGTGGAGCCATCAACTGGTATGTTACTTCGCGCAGCAAGGATGCCAAGGTGAACAGCGAACGTGGTGAGAAGGGAACGCTCATCGCCAGCGGCTTCATCGCTGGTGGAGCCCTGATGGGTGTGGTTAGCGCCCTTCTGAAGTTTGGCGGCATCGAGGTAAGTATCGCCGACAGCTGGTGGGTTAATCCGATGTCTGAGGTTTGTTCGCTCCTGGCTTACATCTGCCTCATCGGTTTCTTTATCAGAGCCACAAAGAAATAAAGAATAGGCTTTTTACAAATAAGACAATCGCCTGGATGCATCTGAGCACCCAGGCGATTTTTTATTCTATCCGAATAGTTTTTCTATCCTACGATTCCGCAGCTACGAAATCCATCGGCTTGACGCCAAACTGCTTCTGGAAGCACTTGGCAAAATAGCTAGGACTGCTGAAACCTACCATATAGCTGATTTCGCTGATGCGGTAGTTTCCTTCTTTCAGGAGCTTTGCGCCCTTCTTCAGTTTCACGAGCTGGATCATCTCGTTTGGCGTAACATCGGCAAGACCGCGAATCTTATTAAAGAGCGAAGAGCGGCTTATGCCCATCTTTTCGGCAAGGAACGCCACGTTGAGTTCCGGATTCGCCACATTCTCTTCGATGATGCGAGACATTCGTTCAAGGAACGCATTATCAACCTGAGTTAGAGCTATCTCTGCTATCGGCTCAAGCGGAGTATGAGAGAACTTACTCCTCAACAGACGGCGCATCTCAAGAAGCTGTCTTACGCTTGCCTCAAGATACTTCATCGAGAACGGCTTTTCTATGTAGACATCGGCTCCACAGTTCATACTCTCCGTCTTCGCCGCATCATCGGTCTTTGCCGTAAGCATCACGAACGGGAGATGAGAATATTCAGAATTTTCACGCACCCTACGGCAGAACTCCGGACCGTCCATCTCCGGCATCATCCAGTCGCTAATGATGAGCGAAACCGGATGTTTCTCCAGTTTACGGAGCGCATCCTTTCCGTTGTCGGCGGTATAAACCGTATACATCTTTTCGAAATGAGCCTTCACAAACTGGCGCATGTCTTCATCATCATCCACAATCAGCATCACCGGTTTTGCCGGTTCACGAAGCGGACTGGCAACAGCATCGCCTGCCTTTTGAGAACCTTGCTCAACTGGAGTTTCATCTGTCAACAGATTTTCCTCAGCAACAGTTTCTTCTTCCTTCACCATTTCATCCGCCTTCTCTACCACAGCATCCATCTGGTTGAGCGGCAAGGTTACGATAAAGGTAGATCCCTTACCTACTGCAGATTCTACTTCAACCATACCATGATGAGCCTCAACGAGATTCTTCACGATGTTGAGACCGATTCCGGTTCCCGGTTTGTTGTCGCGTGCCTGATAGAAGGCTCCGAAGATTTTCTCCTTTTCGTCAGGACTGATTCCCAATCCGTTGTCTTCCACCTCTATGCGGAAATGGGTTCCATTCTCCAGCAGGCGGCAGGACAAGCGTACATAATCCTCGGTATATTTTAAGGCGTTGCTCATCAGATTGCTGATAACCTTGGTAATGGCCTCCTGGTCAATCATCGCCACGAGCTCATGGGCTGGATAATCTACATCAAGACGGATGCTTTTCTGCTCGAAGGTAGGAGCAAAGCGCTCTGCCACAGCATGCATCAGCTTAGAAATATTGTTCAAACGGAAATGAACCTGCATGCCCTTCTGCTGCACTTTGTTGAAATCGAGCAGCTGATTGACGAGCAAGAGCAAACGCTGGGCGTTACGGTCGATAACAGAAAGCGTCTGCGTGATAGTCTCACCATCGGAAAGTTTTCCGGAAACCTGTTTCCAATGCTCTTTCAGACTCTCCAAAGGTCCGATGATAAGCGTTACCGGCGTACGGATTTCATGGGCAATCATCGTGAAGAACTGCAGGCGGGCATCTCTCATCTCCTGATCCTGCTTGAGTTCCAACTGGTCGAGTTCTTCCTGATGACGGAGTTTCTCACGTTTCAACCGGCTCTGCATGAACCAGTAGATTGCGTAACCGATGAGCAGAAGATACAGAATCTTGGCTGGCAAAGACCACCAGAACGGCGGATGAACCACAATCTTCAGTTTTGCCTCATTCTTCGACCATACACCATCATTATTGGTTGCCTTAACCAGGAAGGTATAGGTTCCGGCAGGAAGATTGGTATAGTTGGCACGATGCTCGTGGGTATAAATCCAATCCTTGTCTACTCCCTCAAGTTTGTAAGCATACTGGTTCTTCTCAGGCGATACATAGCTCAGGGCGGCAAACGAGATATTGATGGTATTCTCGTTATGAGACAGATTGAGTTCTGCTGCATGACTCAGAGATTTCTCCAGCTGGTCGCTCCCCGCCTCTATCGGCTGACCGAAGAGTTCTACCGAGGTGATTGCTACAGGAGGAGCTACCTGGTTGATCTTGACGAGATATGGATAGAAGCAGTTGAAACCTCTTGTAGAACCGAAATAGATTCTGCCATCAGAAGCCAGGAGTCCGGCGTTTGGCATAAACTGGTCGCAAGTGAGTCCGTCATATTTATTGAACAGCTGGACAGGTTCACCCGGCGTATATTTCACAATTCCCTTGCTGGTAGAAATCCACATTACTCCCTGCGAAATGACAAGACTCGTGAAATCCTGACTTGGCGCATCGATGGAGATTCGGCGGAATATACCTTTTGAAGGCAGAAATTCGCAAAGTCCTTCGCTGGTTGCGACATAGAGCTGCCCCTTTTCGCCGATAGCCAGACAGTTTATCTGATCACTCACCAGCGAAGTAGAATCATTCTCTACATATTTATACTGTTTCCAGGCATTATTCTTGTCCAAGCGCCACAAGCCGCCTCCCTGGGTAGCAAACCATACGTTGCCCTGAGGATCTTCCTTGATATCAATGGTAAGCGACTTGAACGACTTGATTTTGCTGAACTTCTGCTGTCCTTCATCGAAGAGGTTGGCACCATCCATCGTAGCCGCCCAGAGCCGTTTTTTCCGGTCGCGATAAATACAATAGGCATTACCGCCCGAAGCCATTCCATCGGTCAGGAAAACCTGCTGCGCTCCGGTAGCCATATTCATTCTGATGACACCATTGCCATAGGTTCCTACCCACAGATTATTTTCATCAGCAAAGAGCGCATGAACATTATACTTGCCCATAGCCGCCTTGCCCGGATAAGAAACAAAACTGTTGGTCTGGGGATTAAAGCAGTCGAGTCCCGCATCATCCGTAGCTATCCAGATGCGATGCTGATGGTCTTCGAAGAATCTTCCTACCACATTACCGCGCAATCCGCCCAGACGGGCAGAATAAGCATGGAAACGCTCTTCAAAACTCGTAGAAGGAAGATAATTCACACCACCATAGTAAGTAGATACCCAAGTGCCACCTTCATTATCATCCGCAATACCATAAACAAAGCGCTCGCTCGTACTCCGGCTCGGATTGTTGACTTCCGACAACATGTGCCAGATACGGTTCTGAATGTCATACTGCACCAATCCATCATCGCTGGCTATGAGAAGAGACTTGTTGTCGTTGCAGTAAAGCTGATGGATATGATGAACAGCATTACTCAAGGTTCCGCTGATGAGCTGTTCGGCACTACCATCGGCGTTGAGCTTGTAAAGTCCGTTTTCCCAGGTTCCGACATAAACATTGCCATCGGAAGTAGCCAGCATCGCCATGCCGTGAAACATGGTTGCATCGCCCTTCAGAGGGAATGCTTCAAACTGGTCGGTCGATTTGTTGAGATGATAGATGCTGGCTTCACCCTGGTTACAGAGCATCCATACCTGGTTGTTGGCATCAACCAGCGTACTTTTCACTTTACCCTGAATATTCTTCATCGGATACTGATGCAGTTCGTGAGTAGTCCGATTGTATCTGAACACGCCCTGTCCGCTAGTAGAAATCCAAACATTCTGATCGCCGTCAAGCGAAAAATTTAGGACAGGCGCCGTAATCTTATCACTCAGTTTCTGGAATTGGTCGGTTGCATTAGAGAACAGATAGGCTCCATTATTGCAACCTACCAGCAGACCTTCTTCACAAGCAGTAAGGGCGCTCACAAACTGGTCTACAGTCGTAAAGGGATTATAATAGGTTCTGACATCGTATCCGTCAAAACGGCACAATCCGTTGTCTGTACCAAACCACATGTATCCCTTGGAACCTTGAACCACGCTACGCACAGCATTACTCGGCAAACCATTATCCATCGTGATAGAGCGCACCATAGGGTCGATAGCAGCCAACTGTGCACCCGAGTTGGTTTGCGTTACCGAATGTGGCTGCGCCTGAATATCCGTAGCCCCTTTCGAGACGAAGGCTGTCGGTACCTGCGCCTCAGCCCCTACAGGCATCATCATGCAGAGCACAGAAACCATTAGAGTAGATATCTTTCTCATTATATGAGTCTTTATTTTCTGTTGTTAGATAATTTAATGCCGCAAAATTACAAAAATATAACGAGAAATACAACAAAAAGAACAAAAAAAGCCCCGAAACAAGCAAATAGCTACTTTTTAAAAGTAAGACTATCCGTTTGCTTCAGGGCAAAACTTAAATAATGATTCAAGTGAGAAGTTTCACTATCAACAGATTGAAACCTGAATTACTTGCTCTTTACATCGCTCCATTTAGGCGGTTTCACACCCAGCAGATTCTTCACGAAGAAATCGTAACGCTTGTGCTCACCATAGAGTTCGCCCATGGTATGATGGGCTCCAGGAATCACCACGAGTTCGAAATCCTTATTCGCCTTTTCCAGCGCATTAACTACCTGATAGGTGCTCGATGGATCTACGTTGTCATCTATCTCACCTACCACCAGCATCAACGGGCGCTCCAGCTTATGGGCATTCTCCACGTTGCTGCACTCTACGTAGCTGGAATCGACAGGCCAGCTCATCCATTGCTCGTTCCACCAGATTTTATCCATCCGGTTGTCGTGACAGCCACAGGCACTATAGGCTGCCTTGTAGAAATCGCCATGCAGCAATACGGCTGTGGTACTCTCCTGTCCGCCTGCCGAACAGCCATAGATTGCCACATTATCAGCATCCATATAAGGATACTTCTTGGCTGCAGCCTTGATCCAGAGTTCACGGTCTGGGAATCCGGCATCCTTCAGATTCTTGTAGCAAACCTCCTCAAACTTCTTGCCGCGATAGGAAGTTCCCATCGCATCGAGCTGGACTACGATGAAACCGAGTTCGGCAAGCGAAGTGGTGTACCAGTTGTATGGCATGAAACTCTTCGGAGTATAGGCATCGCCCGGACCCGAATAGATATACTCGATAACCGGATATTTCTTGTTCGGATCGAAATTGGTAGGGCGCTGGATGATGCCCCACATATCGGTCTTGCCATCACGCCCCTTAGCCACAAACACCTCAGGAGCAACCCATCCGTGCTTCTTCAAAGTAGCAATATCAGCCGTCTCCAGGGTCTTGACGAGCTTACCGGTCTGCGCATCTCTGAGCACGGTAACAGGAGCGGCATCCACCTTAGAATAGGTATCCAGGAGATAACGGTAATCATAGGTATATTGGGCACTATGATTTCCCTCTTCAGGAGTGAGCGCCACCATATTCTTGCCGTCGATACCTATTTTATAATAATGTACCAGATATGGGTCCTCATTTTTGTTCACGCCACTAGCCGAGAAATAGATTTCTCCCTTCTCTTCATCCACACGCTGGATGCCGCGAACAAACCAGTCGCCCTTTGTAATCTGTCGGATAACCTTCGACTTCTGCACATCGTAGAGGTAGAGATGATTCCAGTTGTCGCGCTCGCTCATCCAGAGCAGTTGCTTGCCATCCTTGATAAACTGACGCCACAGACGACCATAGTTCACGAAAGTATTGGCACGCTCCTCTACCACGGTACGAAGCTTGCCGGTTTCGGCATTCATCGCCAGCATCTGATAGAGATGATGCCCACGCTGGTTGTACTCCATCGTCACCTCCTTGCTGTCTGGTGTCCATTGCATCCATTCCAGTTCATACTGGTTTTCTATCTGATGCTTGTCAGCCTCCACCTTCTTTCCGGTAGCCACATCGATGATGACCGGATAATGCTGTGGCAGGGCATCGCCCGGCTTGGCATACTCCTGCTTGTGGAGGATAGGCTGCAGCTGGTCGGCAGGCGAAGATTCTACGTAGTAGGCATAGCGCTTCTCTACCGGTACTCGCTTACATACGAAGATGTGCTTGCCGTCTGGACTCCATTGGATGCGGTTGCTGTAATAGCATCCGATGGTACCATCCTGGGTAAGGATTCGCTTGGCTTCGGTATAAGGTTTTCCTGCCTCATGAACCACCACGTTGTAACCTTCGATGTAGGCTTCCATCTTGCCGTCGGGCGAAAGTACCGGATAAGCCTCCTTCTCCTCATCTACCTCCATCCAATGGCGCTCATGGCGTCTGCCAAACTGAGGCTTATAGGCTGGACGAGGCTTGATGCCCAGCGCCTTCTCCATCGCTTCCTGCGAATCATAAGTCTTCATCTCATCCTTGTCGGCATCATAGGATACAAACTTCTTGCCCTGAGGAGTAGAAATCTGATAATGCAGTACGTGGGTGGAGTCGCACCAAGCCGATGAACGTGCCCAATGGAACACGGAATCGGCTGAAAACTGATGACGCAGCGCATAGGCTCTGTTGTAATCTTCTAATGTGCCCTGTGCTGAAACTGTAGCTGCCGGCATCGCCATCATTAGGGCGAGTGATGCCGATAATAAAGTCTTATTCTTCATAAGCGATGATATTTTTTATTTTATGCAGATGATTCTTACTTGATTCCTACTTCACTCTTACCTCATAAGGGAAACGGCGGGAAGATGGATCGAGCGAATGATTCGAAGGAGCTCCCATCACCACGAGATAGAGCGCCTTGAGAGGCTGGGACTTTGGAGCCACAAGCGAAACCTTTCCGTTCATCGCTTCGCCCATCTGACTGTAGATGCATTCATCGGTATCGGCGGTTACTCCCACCAATCCATAACGGTAACCGATGGTTCGTGCCATCTTGTCCTTGGATGCCTTGAACACCTTGCCCTCGGCATCGAGGGCTCTGAAATCTACAGTAACCTTCTTACCAGCCTTCGGGATTTCCAACTTGATGGCATTGAAACCATAGTTCTCAGGAACCGAAGCTGTATCCGGACGGAGATAACCATTCTTCTGCTTCAGCATCCTAGTATCGAAGGTGCAGGCATAAGGACGGGTCTCCTTGCGGGCATAACCGAAATCGAAGTTCACGAGATGACGGTAGCAGTCGAACATTTCATCATTAAACTGCTTCTGAGTCATCTTATACTTCCGCTTGTAGGTAACAACCGGGTCCTCTCCTACTTTTCCCTCTCGATAGAGCTGGGCGATGCTTTCCAATCCATGCTTCTCAGCCCACCATTCTATCACGTATGGCGAATGATAGATGTTGTCCAGATGCAGATACCCTTTGTGGGTAAGCTGTCTGAAGGCATCGAAATGATACTTCTCATCTGTTATCCACTCCGTATTCACTCTCCAGAGCATCCATTGGGATGTCATCTCGAAGAAACCGCTTCCTCCCCAGGCTTCGCCCGTTTTGTCTGCCATGATCTGAAGTTGGAAACTGTGTCCCAACTCGTGAGCCAGACAATTGAGTTTTTGATCCTGAATACGGTTAGCCGTTACCCAGAGCGCTCCGATAAAATCATCGTAAGTTCCGCCGTAAGCTGTTCCTTCCAGCGAATAGTTCACCATCACCATCATCTTGTACTTGTCGCAGATGCTGCCTGGCAGCGAGAACTTCAGGGTATCGCGGAAGAAACGGTAGAATCGTTCAACCTGAGTCTGCAGATTACCCAGATCGAATTTCATCGGCTTACCTTCGAGCAAAGGAGGATTCTGCGGATTGTCTCCGAATGGCTTTTCCCAGAAATACACGATATTCTGGGTCTGCGCACTATGTCGCCAGCACCATCTCTCATCATCCTTGTTGAAATCATAGGGTTTCAGAGAGTCCGGTACGAAGATGAGTTTCTGTGATGCAGAAACAGGATTTACGGGTCTGGTGGCAGGAGCCTCAGATGGGTCCTGCTGTGCCAGGACTGCAGTAGCCCATGACAAGGTTGCCGCTGTGAGTATCAGCGATAAGAAGATTCGTTTCATTTCGGTTATGATTTTTGCGTTATTTATTATTTCGCCACAAAAGTACTGATAATCTTGCAAAAACGCTCGCAATATCGTCTAAAATGATACAAATATCGTATCTTTGCCAAAAGAATTCTATAAAAAGAACAGATTATGAGATTATCAGAAGAACGATATATCAGCTTACTTACCGACTTTGGTTCAAACAAGAGCTACGAGAATATGAAGACAGCCTCAAGGCTTACCGAGATATAAAAAATTCGATCGATACTGCGAAGGAAGAAGAGAAGAAGGCAGAGTAGAAGGCATTGCCAAAGAAAAGTTGGCCACCGCAAAACGTCTTCTCGGCATGGGGCTCACACAAGAGCAAGTTGCCAAAGGTACAGACCTTTCAATAGAAGATATAGAGAGACTTGTTTAAACAACAGAACTTTCGCATGTGGTTCAAGAACGGGCTGAAG
>OLPU01002186.1_pt1 | contig 13284 bp, 8 predicted proteins | sample 1673111 | NCBI WGS metagenome assembly OLPU01 (sample SAMEA3136755, study PRJEB25190) | human gut metagenome | reverse complement strand
TTTAAAAACTGATGTAAATTACGACATACTAAGTTATTTACCAGAAGAAACATCTACAATGCAAGCTGAAAAAATCTTAAAAGATGACTTTGGATGTGGATCTGTAGCGATGCTTATTGTTGAAGACATGCCAGATAAAGATGTAGCCAAGATTAAAGACAAAGTAGCTAAGTTAGATGGTGTTAAAAAAGCACTTTGGGTTGATGATTTTGTAGATTTATCTGTTCCAAAAGAAATATTACCAAAAGATATGACAGATTTGCTTTATAATGGCGATAAATCTACTATGATAATAGTAATGCTTAAAGAAGGAACAGCAACACTAACTACACAAAATACAGTACAACAAATTAGAGATATTGTCGGTGTACAAGGATTTTTAAGTGGTATGAGTGGTATCATAAAGGATACTAAAGACTGTGCCGATGGTGAAATGCCATTATACGTAATAATAGCAGGAATACTTACCTTAATAGTTTTATTACTTACAATGGAATCAACAGTAGTACCATTTGTATTCTTACTAAGTATAAGTTTAGCAATTATATACAACTTCGGTTCTAATATAATTTTAGGAGAAATATCATATATAACTAAAGCGTTAGCAGCCGTTTTACAATTAGGGGTAACAATGGACTATTCGATTTTCTTACTCCACAGATATGATGAAGAGTTAACAAGAACTCCAGATAGAATAGAGGCAATGTCAAATGCTATACAAAACACCTTTGTTTCAATAATAGGTAGTTCAACAACTACAGTGGCTGGATTCTTAGCACTTTGTACTATGGATTTAGCCTTAGGTATGGATATGGGTATTGTAATGGCTAAAGGTGTTATAATCGGTGTTTTATGTACGGTAACAATTTTACCATCATTGATATTAATATTTGACAAACCAATACACAAATATAAACACAAAACAGTATTACCAGCTTTTGAAAAGACTTCAGTATTTGTAGTTAAACATTATAAAAAATTAGCAGTATTATTCATTATAATATTTATTCCAGCATTTATAGGGAATAACAATGCTAAAGTTTACTATAACTTAGATGAATCTTTACCAGATGATTTTGCATCAATAATTGCAACTAACAAAATGAAAGATGATTACAATATGGAAAGTACAGACTTCATATTAATTAGTGATAAATTAGAACCAAATCAAGTCACTTCTATGATTAAAGAACTTGAAAAAGTAGAAGGTGTTAATTCAGTTATAGGACTTGAAAAATATATAGGACCTGCAATAAGTCAAGAAATAATTCCTGATGATATTTTAAGCGAATTAAAAGCGGGTGGATATGAAGAATTAATGTTAAATTCAAAATACAGAGCAGCATCAGATGAATGTAATGCACAATTAACACAAATTGAAAATATAGTTCACAAATATGATCCAAGTGGTCTTGTTGGTGGTGAAGCACCTCTAACAAAAGACTTAATCAGAATTGCGGATTCTGACTTTAAAAAAGTAAGTATAGCATCTATATTAGCTATATTCCTTATAATAACTATAGTATTTAAATCAGTGTCATTACCAGTTATATTAGTTGCAGCAATTCAATGTGCTATATTTGCAAACTTAGGTATACCTTTCTATACAGGGAAAGTTGAACCATTTATAGCATCTATAGTTTTAGGAACAATACAATTAGGAGCAACAGTTGACTATGCAATTCTTCTTACCTCAAGATTTAAAGAAGAATTACAATATACTGACAATAAATTTGATGCTATGCAAGCAGCAATAAAACATAGTGCTGGCTCAATAATGACAAGTGCTTTATCATTCTTCTCAGCAACTATAGGTGTCGGTATAATTTCACAACTAGAACTTATTGGTTCATTATGTAGTTTGATGTCAAGAGGGGCAATAATAAGTATGTTTATGATCATATTTATATTACCAGGATTATTACTTGTATTCGAACCAGTTATTAGAAAAACAAGTAAAGGATTTGAAAGTGAGAAAAAAGTTAGTAAAGCTATAAATTAAGAATTTAATAATAATAGATAATATAACAGCCATTAACTAATGGGGGAGGATTTGTATGTATAATAAAAATATTAAAAAGAAATCAATAGCTTTAGCAACAGTAGCATTAGTTGCAGCAAATAGTACTTGTGTATTTGCACAAAATGATAAAAAAATTACTAAAGATGAAACTGTATATTCTTTATTAGATGAAAACGGAAATGTAACAAAGAATATAGTTTCAGACTGGATTAAAAGTGATTCATCATTAGGAAATATACAAGATGTAAGTAAATTGACTAATATAAAAAATATAAAAGGGGACGAAAAACCAACTATAAGTGGTGATAGTGTAAATTGGAGTATTAGTGGAGATGATTTATATTATCAAGGTGAAAGTACTGAAAAATTACCAGTTAATGTAAGTATTAAATATGAATTAAACGGAAAAGAAGTAAATCCAAAAGATATTAAAGGTAAAAGTGGAGACTTTAAAATAACTATAAAATTAAAAAACAATATCAAAAAGAGTGTTAAAATAGACGGCAAAACTAGAATAATATATACTCCATTTTTAGCTGCCGGCGAAGTTTTACTAGATAGAGATAATTTTAAAGATATTGAAACTAGTGCTGGAACAATGTTAGATGAAGGAAGCAACGCATCTATAACATTTGTATCATTACCAGGATTAAGTCAATCTCTAGATTTAAGTGATGATTTAAATAGTTATTTAAACTTAAAAGATGAAATGGTTATAACTGGTAATACAACTAATTTCAAAGTACCAACTATAATGTTTGCTGTAACTAGTGATATAACTTCTACATTAGAAGATATAGATGATGATATGGACTTTAGCGAATTAAAAGATTCATTACAAAAACTACAAGATGGTGGAGCAGATTTAGTAGATGGAGCAAAGAAAGTAGCAGATGGTACTGATACTCTTAACTCAAAATATAGCCAATTTGATGATGGTGTGAAAACATTAGATAATGGTATCGGAACATTAAAAAGTGGAGCAGATACATTAGCTAGCAACTTACCAACATTAAATAATGGTGCAGTAAGCTTAGAAAATGGATTAAAACAAATAAATGAAGGACAAAAAAGTTTAAATTCAGGAATATCTACTTATACAAGCAGTGCAAATAAATTAAATTCAGGATATTCACAATTAGCATCAGGAATAACTTCTTTAGATAATGGAATAAGCTCATTAAGTAGTGGTGCAAAACAACTTACAGATAATTTACCAGCATTAGATAGTGGTGCTAGTTCTTTAAATAGCGGTCTTAAAGAATTAAGTTCATCACAAAATAAATTTGCAAGTGGTGTTAAAAACTATGTAAGCAGTGCAAATAGCTTAGATAGCGCATATGACAATATAGATAATGGTATATCTTCTGCATATAAAGGGGCAAGTAGTTTAAATAGTGGATTAAATCAATTAGGTGATGGAGTAGATAGTTTAATAAGTTCTACAAGTAAAGTAGATTCATTAGCAGATTCAGTTTCTCAAGTTTCTTCTAAGTTATCATCTTCAGATTCTAGTGAACTTGAAGCTCAAATAACTGCTTTAGCTCAAAAAGCAGCAGCAGATGGTGATACTGAACTTGCAGCACAAATAAAACAATTAGGAGGCAGTTTAAAAGAACAATCTAGCCAATTAAATAAAGCTGCATCTAGTTTAGATCAAATAAGTTCTGGATTAAAAACTGTAGCATCTAAACAAGAAGATGGACTTAAATCTGTTAAAGGTGGAATAAAATCTGCATCTAATGGAGCATCTGATTTAAAATCTGGATTATCTAATCTTAAAGATGGATCATCACAATTTAATTCTAAATTAGGTCAATTTGCAGGAGCTGGAAGCACACTTAATGATTCTTCTTCAAAATTAGCAGATGCAACACAAAGTGCATATGCAGGAAGTAGTAAATTATCAGAAGGAACAGGAAAATTAGTAAGTGGAGCAAGTAGTTTAACAAGCGGTGTAGAAAAGCTTAAGAGTGGATCTTCAAGTTTAGTAAGTGGTTCACAAACATTTGGAACAAATTTAAATAAATTCGCATCAGCAGGTGGAGAATTACAATCAGGAAGTAGTAAATTATCAAGTGCAACACAAAGTGCTTACTCAGGAAGTAAACAATTATCAGAAGGAACAGGAAAATTAGTAAGTGGAGCGAGTACTTTAACAAGTGGTGTTGATAAACTTAAAAATGGATCTTCAACATTAAATAGTAGCTCTACACAAATAAAAGATGGTATATCAACTTTAGCAAATGGAAGTAATGATTTATATGATGGAGCTAAAAAACTAAAAACAGAAGGTCTTGACGAATTAAATGATAAAGGAAATGAATTATTATCAGAAGTTGACAATATAACAGAAGTCAAAGATGAATTAGTAAATGCAGCAGAAGATTACAATAACTATTCAGGAATAAATGACGATGAAATGAATGGTAAAGTAAGATTTGTATTAAAAGTTCAAGATTCATCAGAAGAAAGCAACAAAGAAGATAACACTAAAGAAACTACTAATGATAATACACAAGAAAAACAAGGCTTATGGGATTGGATAAAAAGTTTATTTGGTAAATAAAATTAAAATAGCTTTTTAAATTATTAAATATTATACACTATTGAAATTAGGGGTGAATTATATTTCACCTCTAATTTTATGTTATTGGCTAAAAATTAAACTATTGACTATTTACAGTCTTAATATTATATTATATTTATAAATACAATGGAATAATTATCCAATGAGAGGTGTTGGATAATTATAAAGTCAGGGGGGAGAGTTTTGGTACAAAGCAATATTACTATAATAGTAATTTTCGTAATATATCTAGCTATGATGCTTGCAATAGGTCTTATTGCATATAAAAAGACTAGCAATACAGAAGATTACTTTTTAGGTGGAAGACAATTAGGAAGTTGGGTAGTATCCCTTAGCGCACAAGCATCAGATATGAGTGGATGGATGCTAATGGGACTACCGGGAGCTGCATATATTGCAGGATTAGAAGCAGGATGGATTGCATTAGGATTAACTATAGGGACTTATTTTAACTGGAAACTAGTAGCTAAAAGGCTTAGAAATTATACTGAAGTATGTAATGCAATAACAATTCCGCAATTTTTAGGAAATAGATATAGAGATAATCAAAATATACTGAGAATAGTCAGTTCGTTATTTATATTAATATTTTTCTTAGTATATACTGCATCAGCATTTGTTTCAGGTGGAAAATTATTTTCAACAGTATTTGGAATAGATTACACATTAGCTTTATTGATATGTGCTGTAGTAGTTGTATCGTATACTTTTGCAGGAGGATTCTTTGCAGTATGTTGGACAGATTTAGTTCAAGGGATTTTAATGTTTGTTGCTATAGTTGTTGTTCCTTGTGCTGCTGTAGTTAGTATGGGGGGAGTAGATGCAACAATAGCTAGAATAGAATCAGTTAATGTAAATATGCTAAATCCATTTATAACACTAGATGGAACACATATTGCTATGATAACTGTTATATCATCTCTTGCTTGGGGGCTTGGATATTTTGGGCAACCACATATATTAGTAAGATTTATGGGGATTGATGATGCAAAAAGTATTAAAAAGTCGAGATTAATAGCTATGGTATGGGTAGTATTCTCTTTAACAGCAGCAACTATGGTAGGTTTACTAGGAAGGGTATTTTTAACTGAGGATTTAAGTAATTCTTCTGGGGAAACTGTATACATATTAATGGTTATGAAGATATTCCCGCTTGTTATAGCTGGTGTATTTTTAGCAGCAATACTTGCAGCAGTGATGAGTACAGCTGACTCTCAGCTATTAGTTACAGCTTCAGCTATAACTGAAGATTTTTATAAAGCAAAAATTAGACCACATGCAAGCGACAAAGAATTAATGATAGTAAGTAGACTTACAGTTATGGGAGTATCCATAATAGCTATACTTATAGCATTAAATCCTGATAATACAGTTTTGGGTCTTGTTGAAAATGCATGGGCAGGATTTGGAGCCACATTTGGACCAATTATGTTGTGCTCATTATTCTGGAAAAAAACAACTAGAAATGGAGCGATTGCTGGGATAGTAACAGGTGGAATTGTGACAATAGTTTGGAGAAATTTAGGGGTTATATATGGTGGACTATTTAGTCTATACGAAATAGTTCCTGGATTTATATTATCAGCAATAGCAATTTATTTAGTAAGTAAATTTGGACAAGAACCATCACAAGAAATCCAAGATGAATTTGAAAAGGTTAGAGAATTAAATAGAAATTGTTAATAAAAATAAGTTAATATAATATGAAAGCACAATCTAATGAACTATATAATATATAATTAGATTGTGCTTTTTTGATGTATAATTAAGATATAAGAAAGAATTTTATATGTAATCTAGGGGGGATTTGTATGAATTTAGAACTTGATAAAAATTTAAAATATGTTTTTATTAAAGAAAAATACTTTGAAGATGTTCTTAAAACACAAGGAAAACTTACAACTATAGAAAAAAACTTTGGGCATAAGTATGACAAAAAAAGAATTAAAGTAGTAAATCAAAAAAGTGGTTTAGTAGATGGAAAATTCTATGTAAGCTATAAATGGTGTGAGAGAATAGATTAAATAAAAAAGGATGATAAACTCATCCTTTTTTTATGCAAATTATTCAGTTAAACGACTGCCTTCTAATTTAGAAATAAATTTATGGAATAATTTATTAATCGGTGCCTTTAAGAATATATTTATAACAATTGATAATATAAGGAATATTAATAATACGCTTATATCTCTAGTTAAATTAGGCATATATACTCCTCCAATTGCTTCCCTCATTGCCGAAATACCATAAGTAAATGGCAAGAATGGATATATCATTTGGAAGAACTTTGGAGTTACTTGTATAGGGAATGTACCACCAGAACCAGCTACTTGAAGAACCAGTAAAATTACACCAACGGCTTTTCCTATATTTCCAAATATAGATACCAATGAATATACTATAAAGTTAAATACCGCACTTACAAATAAGGCTATCATCGTAAATAAGAGTGGATTATCCATATGAACCTTAAGTATAAAGATATTTCCAAGACTTACAATCAATGCCTGTATAAGTGCTATTGATAAGAATGTAAGTCCTCTACCTAGATAAACTTGGTAAGGTTTATATTCGTCGTCATCTTCACCTTTAACATGAACTTCTGTAGTTAAAAGTGATGTTAAAAGTAATATACCAACCCAAAGGCAAAGTGTAGTATAAAAAGGTGTCATTGAAGCACCGTAATTAGTCATAGGATATATAGTTTTTTGAACTATATCAACAGGAGATTTCAAGAAATCTACATTGGTCATGACATCATTTTTTAAGAAGTTTATAAGATCTTTTGTATCTTCACTGTTGTTTATTTTGCTTATAGCATCTATGAAATCATTTAATATAGCTTTTGCTTCAGGAATTTTTTCATTTGCAAGAGCTATAGTACCTTCTGCATTTTCTGAAAATCCTGAAAGGCTAGCTAATAAGCTTTTGACTTTAGGTATTTCAGCTTGTGCATTTTTTAATAATTCACCTACATTTTCAGAAACACCTATACCTTGATTAAGAATTTTATTTATAGGATTTTTTATAGTTGAATCATAGTTGTTAACTAAGTTTGATGTAATAGAGTTAACATCATTTAGTAATGTAAGTATACTGTTTAATTTTGTTAAAGATGGTTGCTCATTTGCTTCAATTTGAGATTTTACTGTATTTAAAATATTTATTGAAGTTTCAAGCTTACTATTTATTGTATTTAATTTGTTTATAGAATCATTTAAATGTTGTCCATTTGTTATTTGATTTATTTTTGTTAAAAGGCCGACAATATTACTTGAAACATTGTGTAAATTATTTAATTTTGACGTTAAGTCGTCTATACGTTGTGGTGCATCTTCATAATTTGAATTTATAGCTTCTATCAATGCTGAAGCACTATTTGCAGCTGAAGCAGATACACTATTTAAAATCTGTAAATCTCTTTTTATTATAGGGCCTAAATCACTTAGATTATTTTGTGTGTTTTGTAAAAATGAGCTTGCATCAGAAGACAAATCAGATGCTGTTGTAATAGTTTTTTCTATTAAAGGCATATTCTTATTTAAGCTATTTATTACGCCATTCATTTTTTCTATAGATTCAGAGCCATATTTTACAGTATTATCAATTGTTGCAAACTTATTTTTAACATCTACCAGAGATGTTTCGATTTTTGCCAATTTTGGCAACTCTTCTTGTAATTTTACACCGGTATCGTTTAGTAAAGTAAATGCTATTTCACCAACAGTTTTTATAAATTCACTATTTACTTGACTTTGAATTGATGAAGCGCCTTTATCAGTTATTTTAGGGGCGATTGCATTTATCTTTTCATTTACCGAGTATATAATTTTAGCTTTTGTTGTTTTTTTAGATAAGATTGATGCTAAATCCTCTGAAAAATTGCTTGGGATTTCGATTGTTGCATAATATTTTCCGTTTTCAAGTCCATTTCTAGCATAATCTGAATTTACAAATTCCCATCCAAGGGCGTCGTTGTCTTTTAATTTTTTTACTACTTGATCACCTACATTTATGTTTTTATCAGACAAAGTTGTACCTTTATCTTTATTTACTACAGCAATTGGAATATTTCCAGTATTTCCATATGGATCCCAAGATGCATAAATATTAAACCATGCATAAAGTGAAGGTAAAATACAAAGAGCTAATACGACAATTAAAAGAGCAAAATTAGTAAATATATCTTTGATGTCATCATAAAATACTTTAAAAATTTTTGTCATTGTATCCTCCAAGAATATATTTCTGTTTTGTTAACTTATTTATATTTGAATCTCGACCCCGTTAGGGTTTACAATAGTTTCGCGACAAAACAAATTCCCCCTAAAGAAAGGAGCCGAGAAAGTTGAAACCTACGGTTAAATGCCCTGAATGTTATAGTACTGAACTGTATAAATACGGTAAGGATAAACATTCTAATCAAAAATATTTATGCAAAAGGTGTAAAAGACAATTTACACAGAAATCAGGTAAAAAGAATATTAAGGATTATCCAAAATGTCCTGTTTGTGGAAAAGGTATGTATCTTCATCATAAATACAAATATCATGTTAGTTTTAAATGTAATGATAAAAAATGTAATCATACCATCAAGCAACTTAGACCTGGAGCTATCTCTGATTATTCATCTGAAAATCTTTTTGGTAAAAATACTTTTTCTGGTCACAGATTTAGTGTCAATACCATTATTACCGCTATTAATTTATACTATGCTCTTAATTCTACAACACGAGCAATTTCAACATATTTGTCAGATTACATGAATATCAAAGTATCCCATGTAACTATTTCTAAATGGATTAAAAAGTTTGACAAGTACTTTAAATCCATAAGCGATGAGCTTACCCAAGACATTTATTTGGGTGACTCTGATGAATGGCATGCTGATGAAACTATAGTAAAAATAGATGGTCAAAAATATTATCTTTGGATTTGTATTGATTCAGAAAGCAGATTTATTACCTCTTGGAATTTAAGCAGTTCTAGAGGCTCTGACACTGCATTTTCATTATTCAAGCAAGCCAAGAAATTTGGTAGTCCAAATGCTATTGTAACTGATTGTTGGCCATCTTATATCGAAGCTATTAAGACAACTTTTAATGATACAAAACACATCAGAGTTGAGAGCTTTTGTGATGATATATCAAATAATTTAATAGAATCATTCAATAAGACTTTTAAATCTTGGTATAAGAAGATTAAAGGCTTTAAATCATTTGAAAGCGCCAACAGTTTAATCAGCAATTTTATTTTTTATTACAACTTTATCAAGTCCCATTCATCTTTGAGTAATTTAACACCAGCTGAAGTTTGTGGTATTAATTATTCTCATCGAGATAAAATTAATTGGTTTATTAAATATTAATTGCACTTTAAGTCTAAAAAAAATATAATTTTATTAGGCTTATTTGTCATGCCATTTTTTAATATGTGAAATCTAAAATTGAACCTATCGGTTATTAATCCTGTCGAGGATCATTTTTTTCATATCTAGTTAACAAAACCAATTTTCCTTTTTATTAAAATTTAGTTATCTCATTAATAACAGAAATAATACTTTTTATCTTATTATTTCTAGAAAATTCTTCTCGATTACTATAATCAAAATCCTTATTAATTAGTTTAGTTAATTGTAAAAATATATCATGTCTTTCATGCATTGCACAAAAGCCAAATTTATTATTAATTAATTCTATTAATTCTTTATCTTCAGTTACTGCAATTATCGGTTTATAGGCCCCAATATATTCAAATGTTTTTCCTGGTATTGCATAATCACTACCAGTTCTATGAGTTAATATTACTGCATAATCACTCTTTCTTAAAAATTCTAATGCTTTATCATGTGGTACTAGACCTATTCTATTAACTTGTAAACTAGAAGTATTCAGTTTTAATGATTCTTTAAGCTCTAATTCAGCAATTGAGTCTAAATTTCCTATAAGATTTAATACTATATTCTTATTAGTAGACTTTGACAAATCATTTAACCCTAAAACAAAATCTTTTAAATTTCTTCCTCCATATATAGAGCCTAAATGTGTAAATGTTAATTCATTTTTTTTCTTAATATCATTATCTTTTTTAAAGTCAATAAACTTTTCATAATTGAAACCATTAGTAATAGTTATAATTTTATTCTTATATTTTAATTTTTCATAATATTTTTTTATCCCTTCTGATAACGCAATAATTGTATCTGAATATCTAATTATATCTTTTTCTGCGTTTTTTAATATAAATTGTGGGTAGTCTTTAAATAGTTTACTATTGATTATATCTCTTATTTCTATAACTACTTTTATATTAGGATACTTTTTTTTAATTTCTTTTAAAATGTAAATAGGATAAATTGTAGGTACTGATATAAATATACAATCAATAGTGTTATTATCTAGGTATTTAAAAATATCCTCATATAGTTTATAGTTTATCTTATTAAATCGATTATTACTTAAAGTGAAAATTTTATACCATTTATACAGCATTGATTTCTTAATAATATTTTTTATATTATTATTGCTCATACTTTGTTTTAATTTATTTTTGTCAAGTTCTCCAGATATAAATTTAAAATCTTTTATACTATATATGCTATTAGATATATTCTTTGAATCATTAATACATACTATATTAAACTCTTTACTAATTTCCTTCATAATATCATCATACCTAATAGATGCTATTCTTGGTTGACCTTCTATATAATCTCCTATATATAATATATTTTTCATAGTTTTATCCTTTCCATAATTAATATAGATACTTTAATTTTCATATTTTATATTTTTTATAATTAAATCTCTTTGATTATAAACTAATGAATTAGCTGGTATTTTCCCCCTAACTACAGTTCCTGCAGCAATTACACTATTATCTCCAATATGACTTCCTTTCAATATTGTACAATTTGCACCTACCCAGACATTCTTCCCAATGATAACACTGCTTTTGTTATATCCACTTTTCCCTGTTAAATTTTCAGTTTTATATATATGGTCATGATCATATATACATACTCCTTGCCCAAAACTCGAATAATCTCCTATCTTTACTTTCTCTAAAACAGTTATACAACAATTATCATTAAAAAATACATTATTCCCTACCTTAAATTTACCATTTTTTACAACCCTCAAATTCAAGTTTGATCTACATTGAAACCATTCTCCTAATTCAATCTTTTCATTTCCTAATATAAAATTTGCTCTTTTTCCTATTCTTATTCTCTTTCCAGAGATTCTTCTAAGATAAACTAATTTATACAATAAACCTCTTAATATTTCTGGAATATTTAAAAAAAACTTCCTAATCATCAATTACCTCCATATTAATTTGTATCATTTAAAATATAAACTTATATTGACAGTTCTTATTACATATTAATAATAAGTATGGAATAGCAATAACAAAATAGTTATAATTAAAATATCCATTTACTAATATCACAGTAAATAAAATTACACATAAAAGAATACTTCTATTTTTTATTATTAATTTTAATAATATTAATAAGTATATAAATATCCCAACTATTCCATAGCCTAAAAGTATCTGAATTAAGTCATTATGAGCCCATATATCATTACCTATAGTATTATAATTAATATTATTTGTAATACCCATTCCACCTCCAGTAATTTTATTTAATAAGCTACTTCTCTTATAAGCATCGATATTATTTTTCATTATAATATCTCTTCCACTTGTAACATTTGTTGATTCTGTTGTAACTGTATAAATCATTTTTTCTACCACTGGAGTATTAATAATAAATTCTCCTCCTACTAATACTAAAAATATACTTATAATTACAAAAATAAATATATTTCTTCTTTTTAATTTTATAAAATGAAATAATGGAATCAAACTAATTAATCCTGATGTTAAAAATACAGACCTAGCCCCGGTTAGTGAAATAAAACAAATAATAACAAAAATATTAATTATTGCTTTGTAATTATTTGTTTTCAAATAATTATATGTACACACACATAATAGCGCTAATAAACAATATCCAAATTGATGCGGACTGTCAAAAGGTCCCTTGAAATACATCCCTTCCCCCCATTTGTTAAAATAGGCTCTTTTATTAAATAAAAATAATATTATTATAAAATTATTCAAATAAACAATTTTATTTAATCTATTTAAATTTAAATCTAATATTTCTTTAAAATTCCTTAATATATTATTATTTGTGAAAAATGATAATATTATTGTAATCAATACTACCGAAATAGTATCGAGTGTTTTTTCGGAAACAGGCAGGTTTAACTTCATTATTGCTGTTACAAGCATATCGGAAAAGTTGTCGGCGGCGAAGGCGCTTCCTAAAAATCCTGATAGTGTTATAGCGACTTGTATCGTGGCCAGAAAGCGTGCCGGCTGGTTTGTCAGCCTTGCCAGTCTGAGAGCGCGCTTGTCGCCGTCTCCGGCCAGTTTATCCAAACGGTTGCCGCTCATTGATATAACCGCTATTTCGGCGCAGGCAAATATGGCGTTCATGGCGATAAGCACTGCTTGTAAAATGATTTGTCCTGTTAAATTGCTGTTCAAAATTAAATCCTCCTTTTTTAATATAGTTATTTTGAACATATAAAATTTTGATTTTCTGCCGGTAAGAACTTAAAAACACAAAAGGACACAACCGTATCAATTATACCAA
>OLPU01002173.1_pt1 | contig 13341 bp, 9 predicted proteins | sample 1673111 | NCBI WGS metagenome assembly OLPU01 (sample SAMEA3136755, study PRJEB25190) | human gut metagenome | reverse complement strand
TCTATTTATGGTCAGCCTTCTATTACAATCAATTCTAATTACATAGAAAAATCGAAAAATATATTATGTGCTCACGAGCTAGGACATATAATATTGGGACATACTGGTGTGAATAACTTTGAATCTGAAAACCAGGAGGCTGAAAGGGAAGCGAACTTATTTGCTCTTTATATGCTTTTTGATGAAAATGATTTTGACATGAAATTTGAAAATATGACAAGTTACTTAATTAAATATACATTAGATAGGAATATAAAATTAGCTAAGAAATAATAAAAGCACTTCTCAGTGCTTTTTTTAATATTTATATAACTATGAAAAATCAACTATTATTGGAAAGTGATCTGACATATATACCTTATCCACTTCATATGAAGTAATATTCAAGTTCGTATCTTCAAAACAATAGTCTATTCTACTATTTAAAAAAGTTGGTATGTTGTCTTTATTTAATTTCATAGATACGTCCTCAAAGTTATTAAGATATATATTCTTTTCATTAAAGTCCCCACAAATTATATTCCCTATAAGATTTTCAATATTTCCATTTAAATTTATATTTATATTTATATTTATAAAATCTAAAATTTCATCTATTTGTTTAACACGTTCATATTTATCAAGACCGAGATGTGTATTGATAATATTTAAATACCCATCATCATTTATTTTTACTTTTATATGTGCAAATCCCCTTTGTTCTTTTTTGCTAGTAAGTAGCACATGATTTTGTGCTACTATTTTATATTTTGTAAGTATACAAACTCCAAATTCTTTATCCACAACATTTTCAGCAAAAATACCATCCATTCTTAATCTAAACTTTATTTTTTTATACTGTGAATATAAAACTTCTTGAAGACAGATTATATCGCTTTGTTGTTGTTTTAAATAAGCAATAATCTCATTTAATGTTGGATTTTTTTCTTTATCAGTTCCTGAATGTATATTGTAACAAATAACTCTCATATTATCCCCCCATATTTTAAGAACATCTTATATAATAAATTATATTCTAATATGCCTTTATATTTAATTTATTTCAAAAATTAAAAACCGATACTTCTTAGAGTAGTTACCCTAAAAAATATCGGTCTATATATTTATAATTGAGCTCAATTGTGCAAATTTAAATATATAGTTATATTATCCACACAATATTAAATTCTATACATTTTTATTAAAATTTTTTAATTTATTTATCTATTAGATAAACTTAAAGCTCTTTATCTTTTTATAAATTCCATCTTTATTATAAATTTTCATATTCAAATCGAATGTATCCTCAAAATTCAATTTAATATAATTCTTCTGGATCCATATTTTCAGTATATTTTTCAGCCATTTCATTTAAATACTTTTTAAACTCTCTTCTATCCATTTCTGGTTTCATCTCAGTTTCTTCAAGTATTTCAAATGTAAATGATTTTGCCCCGTATTTGTTCCAGTCTTTTTGAAGTTTTATATTTAAGCAGCTATTTACCGAAACAGAAAAATTAAATCTATTTTGCATAGATTGTAAATCTACTTCCCCTTTAATTAAACTCTTTTTACTTTCTGTATTAGTTATTTTATAAACTCCACCTGTTGTCTTCTTTTCTTTATATTCATAAATAGCTTGTTTACGTTTTTCATTTTTCATATCATCTTCACCACCTTCATATTTTTGAATATCTATACTTCTTTCTCTAACATTTTTTATAATTTGCTTATCAATTTTTTCTAAAATATTTTCAAACTTATTTGTATTTAAGTCTACATTTATATTTTCTAAAGTATTAGCTTTATTTTCTTTTTCTATATTTTTAGCTAAGTCATCAACTTCATTTTCTGTTATTTTTACTTTATTTTTATTATTTTGTTCTTTTAGAGCCTTTTTCTTGTTTCTGCTTTTTATAACATTTGCACAATTTCTACAAGAAGGCGAACAGTATTTTTCTCGCTCTGTTTTTGCAAAGAATGCTTTATTGCAGTAATTACAACGGTTTAATATCCTATCTTCATCCATTATAGCAAATGCATAAATCATATCCATAGCTGACTGTAGAGAGTCGAAATTCCAATTAATTTGAGGTCTATCAAACATTGCTAGTGTAAATCCTATTTTATTTGGATTAAATTTATCTGGCATTATTTCAACTGCTTCAGTTAAATTGCTATTTTTATAAATTATCATTTGGTTTAAATTTTCTGATATATTTTTTGCATATTCTAGAATCCATTCTACACGCTCTGCATAGAATTTTGAAAATACTATATCTAAAACTAACGGCTTTTTACCGTAAAACTTTGGAGAATCTTCTGCTTTTACAACAGTTAGATGTTTATCAAATTCTCTAGTATATAAATCATCCTCACCTGCAAATGGCGTGAATAGTTTTATATAATCCTCAGACTTCATTATGTTAGTATCTAAGTTTAAAGTGCTGCTTATAATATTATTTTGTGAAAATATTACATTATCTTCTCCAACTATATCTCGATTGTATACACTAGAAGTTATAAGCCCTAGTAATCCGTAGTGTTTTACAAACACTATTAATTTATTGTATAAAGTATCTTGACTTTCATTTTTTAAAACTAAGTCACCTAAGTCGATTAAATCAAATAATATATTGCTCGATTTTTCAAAAGGATCATAAATTGTATATTTACTGTCTTCTGATGGAACAATATATATACTTCCATTTGAATTTTCTCTCAAGTCATAATTATCGTATTTTATCCACTTGCTTTTGAAGTTTTTTAAGTAAAACTGATTTTTCATATTTTGCTCCTCTCTTTTTGCGTTTTATTATTTATTATATGTTTATTTTATGTATGTGTTAATATATTTTTATATTAATTATATTAACACATAGTAATATTTATTACAATATTTTTTATCAAAAAAAGCCACCAAGTTGGCACACACCTTCTTGGGGGCTTTTAATTATATTGTCTTAATATACTTCTTCAATTAATTCTTCTGAGTTTTTCTTAATATTACTTATTATCTCCATAATCTTTCTAGCATCATTCATGTTATCTCTAAATAGTTGTGTTATATTTCCAACACTTCTAAATGGGTCTTCCATAAATATTTTATTATCTTCAACAAAACCATTTTTAACAATATAATCTACTATAAGTTTTACAAAATGAATTTGTGTTGAATTTAATCTTTCTGTATTTAAAAACTCAGAAAATGCTTCATTTGCTGCTTGTCTATCTAATCCAACTATCTTTCTAACTAAGTGACCAAGTGGCATATCACCAAATTCTTTTTGATAATCAGATTCACTTCCAAGCTCATTCCACATTATTTCTTCTAAAGTTTGTAAATCTTGTTTTGTTATTTTTTTATTATTTCTAATTTTATAGATTACCATATCGTCTATATGTTGTTTTAAGTAATGCTCTACCTTTTTCTTGTAATTTTTTAAATCATTTATATCATAAATTGCATCATTTGAAGTTTCTGTAACCACTATATCTTCAAACTTTGTATAGTATATTTTTCTTCCACTAACTTCAAGGTATTGAATTAAATCTCTTATAGCTTCTCTTACATCTTCTAAACTATCAATACTTACATCTTTCCAAAATTCCTCTTCCCTAACCATATCTATAATATGTTTTTGAGCTTTGACTTGAGGAATAGTTCCCAGTGAGGCAAGTTGATTTGCTGTATCAATTACGCTTTTTATTGCTCTTTTGGCATTTCCATTGCATAATCTAGCATATTCTATCGTATACATAACAAAGTCAAATCTCTTTGCTAGCTCATCTTCCCCAAAAGAAGTTATTAATGGTGAAATTTTATCTTTTAACTCACTAGTATCTACAGCTCCTAGTATAGTAAAACTATCTTTATTTTTATACTTTTCAACATATCTTCGGTTTAATTTAACTCTATAACTTTCATCTGGTAACTCGATTATCTTTTTATACAGTTCATCAACCAAACTCTGTCTAAAATCAACATACTCTTTTTGTTCATATCTTAAATCTTGAAGTTCTTTGATTATATCGACTTTTATATTAAATAGTCTTTCATCCAAAGATAGAACTATACCACCTTCATATCCATTTGGATTTTCTCTAAAGAAGTCAAAGTTACTACAATAATCGAAAATCAAGAATTCTTCTTTATCCATTCCAATTCCAAGCAAATCTTTGCAAAGTCTAGTTCCACGTCCTATCATTTGCCAGAACTTAGTTCTTGATTTTACCTTTTTAAAGAAAACTAAATTTAAAATTTCGGGTACGTCAATCCCTGTATCTAACATATCAACTGAAACTGCAATCTGTGGCATTTTTTCTTTTTGTTTAAAGTTATCAATTATATTATCTACATACTTAGTATCATAATCTACAACTTGGGCAAACTGACCTCCATATTGAGGAAAAATAGTATTAAATCTATCTACAATTGCAACTGCATGTTTATGATTTTTAGCAAATATTATAGTCTTTCCTAAAATATTTCCTCCCTCAATCTTAAGCCCCTGTTCCATAAGCTTATTTAAAACTAGATCAATTGTATCAGCATTAAAAAGCCAACTATTGATAGCACTTGAAGAAATTTCTTTGTCTATATCTTCATCATTATCAAAAGTATCTTCATATTGTTCTTTTTCTTCATCAGATAATTCATCATATTTTATCCCATTTTGCATTATAGATGTTGTAATTTCTATTGTTTTATAACTAACTAAGTATCCATCTTTTACAGCTTGTTCAAACTCATATGCATAAGTAGGTACCTTATTCTCAAGGTCAAATATACTATAAGTATTTTTATCTATTTCATCCTTTGGAGTTGCTGTTAGACCTAATAAATTAGCATCAAAATAGTCAAAAATACTTTTATATTTTCTATATATACTTCTATGTGATTCATCTATTATTATTAAGTCAAAATGGCCAGGTGTAAATAATCGTCTGCCATCTTTTGATTTTGTGTCATCTATTGCATTTACCATCGTTGGATATGTTGAGAATATCATCCTTGCATTCTCAGGATCTTCATTTTTATCAAGTAAATTGCATAGTGGTAAATCTGGCAGTAATTTTGAAAAAGAATTTTTAGCTTGTTTAACAAGTTCTTTTCTATCTGCTAAAAATAATATATTCTTTGCAAAATTATGTCTTGTAAGAATATCTACCAATGATACAGAAATTCTAGTTTTTCCTGTACCAGTTCCTGCAACTATTAAGCATTTTCTTTGTTTTCTGTCAAATGCCTCACACACTGCTATAATAGCTTCTTTTTGATAATATCTATTTGTTATCTCATCTTTAATCGTTGTAAAATCAAATGGTTTTCTAGTGCTTCTTCTATCAATCCTAAGTTGTAGCTCGTCTTTCTTTAAAAATCCAGCAACACTTCTAACAGGATATCCTCCTGCATCATCCCAAATATTGATTTCAAATCCATTAGTCGTAAATATAATCGGTCTTTGGTTGAATCTTTTTTCCAAACAATCTGCATAAAGTTTCGCTTGATGTTGACCCTTATCTGCATCAACACTAGCTCTCTTAGCTTCAATAACAGCAAGTGGCTTTCCATTATCTCCATATAAAACATAGTCAACATAACCTATACCAGAAGCATTTGGCATACCAATAACCTTTTCCTCTTCTATAACATCCTTGTTAAACTCCCATCCAGCAAGTTTCAGTTCTATATCTATAAATCTCTTTCTAGTCTCATTTTCACTTATCTCATCTATTTTAAAGTCATTACTTTTAGTATTTTCAACTCTTCTCTCCGTTAACTTATCCCTTAATTTTGGATTTTCAGCACTTATCTCTTCAATCGGTCTATCTTTTGAACTTAATTCTTCATATAGATTTTTAAGTTCTTCTGGTCTAGTTCTTTTATATTCACCTTGTTCAAGTAAGTTTTCATCAAATTCTTGCGCCGTATAATCATCTGCATAACAATAATCAATCCAAGAAACAAACTGATGAAGATTTCTAAGAGAGACAATCGCTTCTTCCCTAGTTATCATCTTATTTGTATGTACAGATAAATTTCCTGTCTGAATTATATACTTTAAAAGATAAAACATATCAGAACTTATAAGGTATCTAAAACTATTTTCATGAATTAAACTTGAAAGATTGTCTCTATAGGGAATACTTAAATCTTTATCAAAAGAATATACCCATTTAACAGCAAGCTCCAATGCCCTCCTACTCAAAATTGCTGTCGTAGCAGGACTAATCACAAGGCTTTTTTCCGCTTCAACACAAGCACTTGCAAAACTTTTAAATTCCTTTTTTTCTTTTAAGAAGTCAAAATTACCCTTCATTGCTTCTCCCCCCGTATTTTGATAATTATTTTCGGTTGTTATAGTGATATTATATCATAAAGATAATTGTTAATTATAAATATGTTTTTTTATTAAAATTAAATGTTTTATACATCTTTAAACCTAAAATTGAATATATATTATTTATTTTAGACATATAATTAAGTTTATATGTAAATTTCAATTTGTCTACTTGGGTAACGAAGTCTGCAAATTGATTTTGAAGTTCTATTGGTGGTATTATAACTTCTAAATTTTCTATTTGTTGCTTTGTAATAGCTTCTCTAGTAGCACCACCATTAGTAGCAATCTCCCATAACAATCTTTGATAATTTTCATTTGTAAATTGATAACATAAAAAAATAGGAAGTATTTTAGTATCTTCACATCGTAATATAGATACATGTTGATTAACTCTTGCTGGAATATATTTTGGTGGTACAATACAACATCTAGCTACTGATGCACCTGTAATATTTAGTAATACGTCATTCCTTTTTACCTCTACATTTTTTAACTTTTCAGCTTGCTCATCATCTATATATGCTAGATTGTCTTCTACAAAATTATTATTATAAACATTCATACTTCTAATCAAGGATATTCCTTCATCTTTATAGCTAGAATTGCCACCTTTAGGTGTTGCACCTGAACCTATCTTTAAAGTTACCTCTTTACATAAAATTTTTTCCCATTGCATAACATTTTTTACTGGATCACCAAACATCTCTACAAATCTTGATTTGATTTTTTAATACATCAACCAATATATCTCCTATGTGAATTTTTAACATTGTTCTGATTAACCATAGCATATTGAAGTGTTGTATCAATTTTTGAATGTCCCAAAAGCTGTTGAACTTGTTCAATCGGCATCCCTTTATCGATTGCTCTTGTGGCAAGGGTTCTTCTAAATTTATGTGGATGCACTTTATTTATATTTAACCTTCTACCCAAATTTCTCATTCTAATTTCAACTCCACTAATATTTAACCTATCATGAGGTTTAAGTAATGATACAAACAAAGCCTCATTTTCATCATCTCTGCTATTTAAATAAGATTGTAGATGAATTTTGGTTTTCGCATCAAAATAAACCTTTCTCTGCTTATCTCCTTTTCCCAAAACTATACATTCTCTTTCATTAAAATTTATATCACTTATATTAAGTCTGACCAACTCCCCAACTCTCATTCCAGTAGAATTCAATAAATCAATCATGGCCAAATCTCTAATCTCTTTACAATTATCACGCATTATCTCAATATTCTCATCTGTATAAGTTTCCTTAACAACAGTCTCTGTTCTAATCTTATGAATTCGTCTAACAGGACTTTTCAATATATAATTTTCCTCCTCTAGCCAAGAGAAAAAACTAGAAATAATTCTTCTTATATTGTCAATTGTAACCTTACAACATTTATTATTATAATCACCTAAATATTTTCTAAGATCATCTGTAGTTATATGTTTCACTGGCTTTTGAACTTTTTTCAGCATGTTTAATATAGTAGATTTGTAATATTTCATAGAGTTTTCAGAACACCCCTCAACCCTCTTTGCATAAACAAACATCTCACAGTAATCAGGTTCATTTAAATGAGAATTGCTTTTTTTATCATCTTTTATAAAAGTAAAATCCTTAAGAGTATTAATCAAAATTTTATGCAACTGCTCCATTTCATTATTATTTAAAAAATTTAACATTCCTTGCTCTATTTCAGTAATAATCTTTTCCATTGTAATCCCGCCTTTTCAATATAATATTTGAAATTATTTACCGTATAACAAGTATATAAACTAAATTTCACTATAAATTCTGGTTTGTGTATTTATTTATATTAATAAATATATGCATAAAAAAATGATATGTAGTTTAATTTTATACTCTACATATCATTTTTAATTTATTTATTAGAATAATTCACCTTTAAATGCCTTTTGCATTAAAGAATTAAAGTTATCTTCTATTTCTTTTAAGCTTTTTTCCATTTCAAATTTCAATTTGTCTACTTGGGTAACGAAGTCTGCAAATTGATTTTGAAGTTCTATTGGTGGTATTATAACTTCTAAATTTTCTATTTGTTGCTTTGTAATAGCTTCTCTAGTAGCACCACCATTAGTAGCAATCTCCCATAACAATCTTTGATAATTTTCATTTGTAAATTGATAACATAAAAAAATAGGAAGTATTTTAGTATCTTCACATCGTAATATAGATACATGTTGATTAACTCTTGCTGGAATATATTTTGGTGGTACAATACAACATCTAGCTACTGATGCACCTGTAATATTTAGTAATACGTCATTCCTTTTTACCTCTACATTTTTTAACTTTTCAGCTTGCTCATCATCTATATATGCTAGATTGTCTTCTACAAAATTATTATTATAAACATTCATACTTCTAATCAAGGATATTCCTTCATCTTTATAGCTAGAATTGCCACCTTTAGGTGTTGCACCTGAACCTATCTTTAAAGTTACCTCTTTACATAAAATTTTTTCCCATTGCATAACATTTTTTACTGGATCACCAAACATCTCTACAAATCTTGATTTGACTAATTCATCTAATAAATTTATTTGATCTTTTTTCTTATCTAACAGATTTTTAGATAAATTTATTATATTTATTATTTTAAGTTGTTCCTCTTTACTTATTAATGGTATTTCTAATTCTTCTAAAGAAGATTTTGATATATGAGGTATTGTTGCCCCTGTACACTTATCTCTTAAATATTTAAATTTACTTTTTAAAAAAAGTCCACAATATTCTGTGCAAAATCTATCATCATTTTTAGTTAATAATGCTAATGTACTCCCGATAGCTCCATTTAAACCATATCCTATTGTTCCTGCATTTGCTCCATCCCAAGCAATTATAATATCTCTTTCTTGTGCATATACATATCTTTCATTTTTTTCACAATATTTTATATTATCATTATTTCTTAAATCATCTATTTGAATATATCTAATTGTATTTTCTGATTTTTCTACTTGCTCAACCTTTTTCCCTTTTTTTATTGAAAATACATCTTTTAATTTTACATACTCCATACCAACTATCCTCTCAACATATCTTCTAATTCACTAATTCCCTTAGAAATCTCATCCTCAAGTGCCTTAACTCTCCCAAGAATAACTTCAGGTGCATCATAAACAACTTCTTCATACTCGATTTCTTTGTATTTATTTATAGAAAGGTCATATCCATTTTCCACAATTTCACTCTTATCAACAAAGAAACTTTGTTCTGTTCTCTTTCTGTCTACCTCTTTGTCAAGGTTATCAAATCTTTCGATTATATCAGGTATGTCATTTTCTTCGACTTGATTTCTTTTATCATCTAGTGAATATCCATCTGCTTTCATATCATAGAACCAAACTTTGTCTGTTCCTCCGTTGCCTGTTTTTGTGAAGATTATTATAGCTGTTGAAACTCCTGCATATGGTTTGAATACTCCACTTGGCATTGATATTATTGCTTCTAATTTATTGTTTTCAACGATTTCTTTTCTTATATCTTTGTGTCCTTTTGTGCTTCCGAATAAAACTCCATCTGGAACTATTGATGCACATCTTCCACCTTTTTTAAGTATTCTTAAGAATAATGCTAAGAATAGTAATTCTGTCTTTTTAGTTTTAGTAACTTTTAATAAATCTGCACTTACTGCTTCATAATCTAAGCTTCCTTTGAAAGGAGGATTTGCAAGTACTAGAGAATATTTTTCACTGTCTGTGTTAACTTCTGAAATTGAATCTTTGTACTCGATGTTTGGGTTGTCAACTCCATGAAGCATCATATTCATTGCACCGATTCTAAGCATAGTTCTGTCCATATCAAATCCATAGAACATATCGTTGTTGAAATGTTCTTTAAGTGATTGAACTAAAAATAAATCAGCATGATTATCTCTCAAATATTGTTGTGATGAAACTAAAAATCCTGCTGAACCTGCTGCTGGGTCAACTATTGTGTCTTGTGGTGTTGGCTTCATAATACTTACTATCATGTCGATTATATGTCTAGGTGTTCTAAACTGTCCGTTTGTTCCTGCTGTTGCAACTTTTGAAAGTAAGTATTCGTAAAGATCCCCTTTGTTGTCATTTTTGTTATCTATTTCAAGTTTATCTATTCCATCTACTATTTTTGCAAGCATAAGAGCTGTTGGTATTTTGAATATAGCATCACCCATATATTTTGAATAAGCAGATTCTCCATCTCCATGTAGATTTTTTATAAATGGAAATACTTCATTCGCCATTATATCGTACATAACTGTTGGCTCTTCATTTTTAAATTTGCTCCATCTTAAATGTTGTTTATCTTGTGGGAAAATTCCCTCAAATGGTAATCCTAAAAATATTGCATCGCTTTCTTTTTGTGTTTCATTATCGTCTAAACCTTTTATAAATAAAAGATATGTAAATTGTTCTATAACTTCTAGAGGGTTTGTTATTCCTCCTGTCCAGAAAATTTCCCATATCTTATCTACTTTATTTCTTAACTCTCCTGTAATCATATTGTTCCTCTCTATTCTTTGTTAAAATAATTTTAATTAATTTTACCTATATTATCTCTATTTTATATTATAATTTTTATTTTACCTTATTTCCACAAAAAAATTAGCTAAATAAATTCATCTAGCTAATTTCCTTTTATTTTATCCAATTTAATTTTTCTCATAATTATTCATATCTTGTTCTACTTCACTTTTAATATCTTCAAGGTCTTTTATCTTTTGTTCGCTCATTTTTAATCCATAATTATTGGCCAATTCTAATATAATTTCACATTCATCATCTTCACACTGTAGCCATGCATAACTTAGTGCACCTTTTAATTCTTCACCATTTGACAATACTTTTGTGTCTTTATCATCTTCTATTAATTGTTTTTGAGTTTCTAACACATCTATATATCTAATCGCAAGTTCTTTTAGCTCTGGATTTTTAAAATCTAATTTTTTATATTTCTTTATTTTATCGATTTTCTGCTGTATAAATACGATTTGTTGGTCTTTTATTACTTTATCTTTTTCTTGTTGACTTAAATTATCAAAATCAACATCACTATAGTCTTTATCTAGCTCGGAATTGCTTATTAAAGCATATACATCATTTATAAATTCTTTATCATGGTAAGTTTTTTGTGTTTGGGATTCACTTTTTACATTGCTATTTTCAGTAGTTTTCTTAGTTGTCTTAATTTGACTACTACAACCGACTAATGTAGTTCCTAGCATAAAGACAAGCAATAAATTTATTACTTTTCTCATAAAAATCACCTCTCTTCATCAGTTTTAAAATATTTACAACCTCTTTCCTTAAATTCTCTAAAGTATAAAAATATCCTTCCTTTTTTAAACTACAATTACATACATAATTTCCTTGAAATTAAAAAAATTAGCTAAAAAACTTATTTAGCTAATTCCTTATTTTTTATAATATATCCTGTTTTTTTGATATTTTTAATATATTTAAAAGTCTCTTCTTCGCCTTTTTCATCTAACATTACAAGTAAAAATTCTAACTCATCTGATGTCTCTTGATGAATTTGCATTCTACCTTTTGCTCTTAAAAAGTAGTCTAGTGGAGATCTATCTGTATATTTATCTCCCATATATATCTTGCTCGCTGCCACTCTATCACAAAACATCTCTATCAAATAATTCATAGGCATCTTCACTGGTTCTATAGTTCTAGTTTTAGTGTTATAATCCGTCCAGTATTCAAAGTGATGCTTGTTTCTACCTTTGTGACGCATCCATGCAGATGAATACCCCTTTGCTTCTCTTTCAGCTTCGTTTGGACTTCTAGTCCCCTGATAATACTTAGCCCCTACTATAAACTCATGAAAACTATATTTAGATAAATCATGTAGACAACCTTGCCACAAAATCCCTGCCTTAAAGCAATGTTTTATTACTTTATGCCTATGTTTAGTAATTGTGTTAAAGTGCTTACATGCGTTTATTATAAAACTGCTCAATAAAAAATCACACCTCTCATTTATTTTATTGTAATAGACAATTATTTATAATTTGCTCTCATACTATTATATTATTTTTTTATATAAATAATTTTACCATTCTTTTTGTATATTTTAAAATAAATTAAGGTTACAGTATTGAAAAAAATATTGCTAATTTCCAATTTATCGATATTTTATATATTAATTTTACAAAAGATATTATTTTTCTTTATTTTTCTTGATTAAATTACATTTTTATTAGATATGCATTACAGCTCACCTAAATGTTACTATAAATTTATTATATTAAATTTTTTTAACAAAAAATCTGTTGTATTTTTTGCCAATTATTAATATAATATAGAAAAATAAAGAATTCCCTTGAAGGGGAGTAGCTTTCACACTGTGATAGTCAATCGTCATTTCGGATTTTATCCCGGTTGACTAGCGAGTACATAAACTTGTTAGCAAGACCTTCAAAGTAGATTTTAAATTTATTAATAATCTACTTGGAGGTCTTTTTTATTTGATAAATTTAATATTAGGAGGAATAAATATGTTTTATCAAAAAGATTCAGTTCAAGTTTTAAATGACTTAGATAGTAATTTGACTGGATTAACACAGGAGGAAGTAACATCGCGATTAAAAAATTATGGTCGTAATGTATTAAAAGAAAAACCAAAAACACCAACTTGGAAGTTATTTTTAGAAAGTTTCAAAGACCCATTAGTTATAATCTTGCTAGTTGCAGCAATGACACAAGTATTTTTAGGAGATACAGTTGAATCACTTATTATATTTGCAGTTTTAGGAATAAACGCAGTATTAGGAGTAGTTCAAACAAAAAAAGCAGATAGTTCACTAGATAGTTTAAAAAAATTATCAGTTCCAGAAGCAAAAGTAATTAGAAATAATGAGAAACTCACTATCTCGTCACAGGAATTAGTTCCTGGTGATATAGTACTTCTTGAGGCTGGGGATTATGTTCCTGCTGATGGTAGAATTATCGAATCTCAAACATTAAAAGTTATTGAAGGAATGCTAACAGGTGAATC